>OLQH01000135.1_pt1 | contig 87568 bp, 59 predicted proteins | sample 1672671 | NCBI WGS metagenome assembly OLQH01 (sample SAMEA3136712, study PRJEB25190) | human gut metagenome | reverse complement strand
GCGATGGCCGCGCTCACTTCTTCGGTTCTGCCCATACTATTCGTCCTTCCTTGTACAACGCTACCAAAACCCAATCGCAGTGCGCTACACGAGAGGATTGTTTGTGCGCAACCAGCACAACCTGCGATTGCTGTCTGCACAAGTCACGTGCCATCTCGTAATCACAAGATCGCAGACAACAGACTCGACTTGCGCATGCACAGAATGCAAGTTGTGCGGTCATTAACGGCAAGATTCACAGTTCCGCCGCAGTTTGTCGTGTTTATTTCAGTCATGGGCGGAGCGCATTTACGTCCGTGCCCAAATTTGTCCGAGAACGGGTATTACGATACGGAAGGCGTAGCGCTACGGATAACGTATCGCTACGCGCGAACACGGTCGAACATCCATTGGACTGGGGAGACAATGCGCAACGTACTGCAGATTCTGCGTCGTGACCTCAAACGACTCGTCACCGTACCCGCCGCCTGGGTCATCATGATCGGCATAATCATCATTCCGCCGCTGTACGCATGGTTCAACATCTACGGATTCTGGAATCCGTACGGCAACACCCAAGGCATCAAAGTTGCCGTGGCCAACGTCGATAAAGGCACCGACAACGCCCTGCTCGGCAAAATGAACCTCGGCGACCAGATCGAAGACACGCTGAAAGACAACGACCAGCTTGGCTGGGAATTCATGGGCAAGGCCGAAGCGATGGAAGCGATACAGTCCGGCGACTGCTATGCGGCGATCATCATCCCCTCCAATTTCAGCGAGGATCTCGCCAACGTCGTGACCGACAGCAAGAACCGGCCGACGCTGGAATACTATGTCAACGAAAAATCGAGCCCAATCTCCCCGAAAATCACCGATCAAGGCGCGACCACCGTCGACCGTACCGTCAACAACACCTTCGTCTCCACTGTCAGCGAAGTACTCACTAAAGCCGTGAACTCCGCGAACGGCACCATCAACGGCAAAACCAACTCCTTCGTCAACGAAACCACAGCAGAACTCGACAAAACCCAGAAGAACGTAAACCTCATCCGCTCCACCATCGAAGATCTTGACGCACAGCTCGCCAACGTGCCGCAACAAACGCAATCCGCACGTCAGGCAATGAACGACGTGCAACTGGCCGCAGCAAGCGCCGGCAAGGGCCTGGCGAACACCGCCACCGCCATCGGCACCGCACAGAACGGTCTCAATACCTTCACTTCCAACGCCAACACTGCTTTGGAAAACGGTTCCGGCCTGATTTCGCAGGCCACCAGCGACACCACCACCAGCATCAACAAGGTGACCACAGCCGTCTCTTCCGCGAGCGGAGCCGCACAGCAGGCCGTCAGCAGCATGCAAAGCGTGACCGACCGTAACGCCCAGCTCATCGAGAAGCTCAAGAACGTCAGCGACAACACGCAGTACCAAGACATCATCAAAAAGCTTGAAGACACCAACAACACGGCCGCTGGCACGCTCAACGACCTCAAAACGTTGAGCGAGAACACGCAATCCACGTCCGACAGCGTGTCCAAACTCGCCACCGACTTCAACACCAGCACGCAAAATTCACTGAAAAGCATGGGAGATGCCCGCAACACGTTGAATTCCGGCGCGCTCCTCCAGCTCAACTCAGGCCTGAGCTCGCTCGCCATGACCGCTGGCACTCTGTCTGGCACCGTGACCAGCCAAAACACCATCGTCACCCAAACCTCCGCCGTGCTCGACCAGCTCGACCAAGTAACGAACGACACCCGCACCACCCTGCAGAACACCGACAAGCAGCTTGAACATGTGGAGAACAAGCTCATCACCGTCAGCACCGACCTGAAGGCACTCGGCAGCGTCAACATGCTGAAAAACCTGACCGGCGGCAGTTCCCTCGACACGGAGAAAATCGCCTCGTTCATGCAGTCCCCCACCGTGATCGACACGAAGAACGTGTACCCGATAAACTCCTACGGTTCCGGTATGGCTCCGCTCATGACCAATCTGGCCCTGTGGGTGGGCGCGTTCGCCTTCGTGGTGATCTTCAAGGTGGAAGTCGACGATGAAGGCCTCGAAGGCCTCGACCTGACCGCTTCCGAAAAATATTTCGCCCGCTACATGCTGCTCGGCATCATGGGCGCGGCCCAAGGCACGATCACCACCATCGGCGACCTGCTGCTTGGCGTGCAGACCGTGAACGCACCGCTGTTCGTACTTACCGGCGCCATCACATCGCTGGTATATCTGAGCATCACATTCGCACTATCGACCACGTTCATGCATATCGGCAAGGGATTGTGTGTCGCGTTGGTTATCGTGCAGATTCCGGGCGCTTCCGGCCTGTATCCGATTGAGATGATGCCGAAATTCTTCCGCATGGTCTACCCGTTCGTGCCATTCAGTTATTCGATTGACGCGTTCCGAGAGACGATTGCCGGCTTCTACGATGGGCATTGGCTCAAGTCAATTGGCACGCTGCTGCTGTTCGCCGTGGCCGCATTCTTCATTGGACTTGCGATTCGCCCGCTGCTGGTCAATCTCAACCGCCTGTTCGCCCGTCAAATCAAGGAAAGCGACATGATCATCGGCGAGGAAGTGCAGCTTCCGGAACGCGGATACAACGTGTCCCAAGCCATTCAGGTGCTTGCCGACAAGGGCGGCTACCGTGAGGCGATCGAGGAACGCGCAAGCCGTTTCGCCGAACTGTATCCGAAGCTCAAGCGTGGCGCGCTCATCGCCGGTTTCATTGTGCCAGTGATTCTGGTGCTGATCTTCTCCTTCACCAACGGCGAGAAGAGCGTGGTGCTTGCCACCTGGATCATTTGGGTGCTGCTCATCATCGGATTCCTGATGGTCATCGAATACATGCGTTTCAGCCTGCAACGCCAGGTGGAACTCGGCAGCCTCAGCGACGAAGCGATTCGCGAACAGCTGGTGGAACGTCAAGCTGCGAGACTGCGCCGCAAGAAGCGCGCGCAACAAAACAGGCGAGACAAGTTGATGCGCAAGGCACGACGAAGAAAACATGAAACCAAACAGGCGATCGCCAACGTCGCAGGCACCAACCAAGCCGACGCCGACGGCGTCGCAACACTGGTACAGGCCATGAACGCGGCCGGCAACACCGGCACAGCGAGCAACGCCAATCCCAACGGTAACAGCGAAAGGAGCAACGCATGAAAAACATCTGGAAACTGTTCGTCGGCGACGTTCGACGCCTGACCAGCAACATCGTCTCCATCATCATCGTTACCGGACTGGTGGTGATTCCGGGTCTGTTCTCTTGGTTCAACATCAGCGCAAGCTGGAATCCGTTCGCCAATACCGGCAATCTGAAATTCGCCGTCGCCAACGACGATGAAGGCTACAAGTCCGACCTCATTCCAGTAAAGATCAGCATCGGCGACCAAGTGGTCAACACCTTGCGCGCCAACGACCAGATGGACTGGACCTTCACCACCAAAAAAGAGGCCATCGACGGCACCAAATCCGGCAAATACTATGCGGCAGTGGTGATTCCGAAGGATTTCAGCACCCGCATGATGACGTTCTTCACCGCAGACGGCGACCATGCCACGCTCACCTATTACAACAACGAGAAGAAGAACGCACTCGCCCCAAAGATCACCGGCCAAGGAGCCGACACCGTGGCAGCGCAGATCAACGAAATGTTCTCCGAAACGTTGACGAGCACCGCGCTCAGCATCACCTCGCAGCTGGCCGACGAGCTTGACAAACCGGAATCGCAGGCCACGCTCACCAACTTCAGCAACAACATGGGCAATTTCGCGAACACGCTCACCGACACATCATCCGCGTTGACCACGTTCAGCTCACTGACATTGAGCGCACAGAACCTGCTCGACAGTTCCAACAGCCTGCTTTCCAACGTGAGCGACAGCGCGAAGAACGCCGGCAACGAGCTCAAACAGTCGAAAAACAGCATCAACGATCTGACCGGAGCCGTCAAAACCAGCACGAACGCTCTCAGCACCGCGTTGAACAGCTCGGCGAACAGCTTCGGCGCGGTCTCCACCGATATTGACAGCGTATTCAACAATGCGGGCACCCAAGCCGGCAATACGGCCACTGCCCTGCGCAATCAGGCCGCAAACGTAACCAAGCAGGCGCAAAGCTACCAGAACATCTACGACGCCCTCGACGAGCTCAGCAACAACAATCTGATACCGGAAGTCGCGAAAATCGCCATCGATCATCTCAAAACCAACGTGGTCGCGACCATTACGCAACTCAACGATCTAGCGAACTCACTCAACACCAGCGCCGACAATATCGACACGAAAGTGAGCGACACCACAGCCGACCGCGAGCGCGTGAACCAGCTCGCCCAGCAGGCGAAGGCCTCCATCGACGGCATCAAAACCGATTTCGACAGCCAGCTCAAGCCGCAGCTCAACGATATTTCCGATTCGATCAGCAACACGGTCACCGCATTGAGCAGCACGGCCGCCGATCTGAAGGGCGCGTTGGGAGATCTCAACAGCACCACGAAGTCGGCAGACAAGCAGCTGACCAATATTCGCACGGTGCTTGATTCCACCGCCGAAAGCCTCACCAAGGCGGGCACCGCGCTGTCTTCGTTCAATGGCACGCTTTCCGACGCACTGAACAGCGGCAATATGGACACCGTCAAGGAAGTGCTCGGCAATAACACCGATTCACTGGCGGCGGCTCTTGCGGCCCCCGTCCAGGTGAAGCGCACAGCTGTGTTCCCTGTTAAGAATTTCGGCTCGCAGTTGGCGCCGTTCTACACGATTCTTCCGCTATTCGTAGGTTCGCTGCTTATGGCTGTAACGCTGAAACCCGGCGTTTCACGCAAGAACCGTGAGGGTCTTGACAATCCGAAGCCGCATCAGCTGTTCCTCGGCCATTATGGCGTGTTCGGTGTGATCGCGCTGCTGCAGAGCACGTTCTCGCTGGGCGGCAATCTCCTGTTTCTGCATGTACAGGCGGTGCATCCATGGCTGTTCATGCTGGCTGGCTGGACGAGCTCCTTGGTGTTCTCGTTCTTCACGTACACGATGGTGGCGAGTTTCGGCAATATAGGCAAGGCTATTGGCGTGCTGGTGCTAGTGGCGCAGATTTCCGGCTCGAATGGCGCATATCCGCTGGCCGTGCTGCCGAAGATCATCAGCGATATCAGCCCGTTCCTGCCGGCCACGCATTCGATTGTGGCGTTGCGTGCGGCAATTGCCGGTATTTACAACAACGATTACTGGCATGCGCTCGGCTCGCTACTGCTGTTCCTGATTCCGCTGCTGCTGATTGGCTTGGTGCTGCGTATTCCTCTGGTCAAGTTCAACAAGTGGTATGTGGCGAAGGTGGAAAGCACCAAGGTGATCTCATGATTACCGGAGTGCATGAGGCGGTTTCCGAAGCCGTTTCCGATGTGGTTTCCGACGCGGTCAGTGACGTGCATGAGGCTGTTCGCAAGGCGCAGAGCCGCCGCGAGCAGCTTCGTGAGCAGACCGATCATAAGATTATGAAGGCCACGCTTGCGATTGTGATTTCCGATGGCGTCGGCGCGGTGACCATCGAAGAGGTCGCTCGTCGTTCTGGCGTTGCGAAAACCACGATTTATCGCCGCTATAAGAATGCTGATGATCTGTTGCACCGTGTGCAGCTGGAAGTTGCGGGATTACCGGATTTCAGCGATGTCGAGTTGTCGAAAAACGGTTTGCTGACGATGTTGCAACGCATTCAAGGTTGTTTTTTCGACAGCGATTTTGGTTTGAAGGCCGTTGGTGTGGTGCTTTCGTCTGATAACACTTCGTTGAATGCGATTGCCAATCAAGTACTTGTTCCTGCGGAAAAGCGTTTTTCTGAGTTTGTTGAACGCGGCATGAAGGCCGGAGTGTTCCGTAATGGATTGAATCCGCAATTCCTGTTCAGCACGATACTCGGCTCCATGCTCGCCTGTAAGGCGTTGCATGGCGATGCGAGTATTCCTTGGCCTGAGAACATGGCGGCCGTTCTGTGGCCCGTTATGGCCGTCTGAAAGGCATCGCAGAGCAGAGCTGCCATAGTATCTGAAACTAATGAGCGCCCCGCTACGGCCTTTAGTCACTCTTTGGGTGAGGCTGTAGCCGAGGCGCTCATTGTACGTTTGCAGGCTTTTCGCCGCTACTGGCCCTACTGGATCGACGCTTCCTGACGGGCCACATCCAACGCCTTGTTGAACGCTTCCGACGTCCAGCTGGCACCGGCCACCTTGTCTACCTTGAGGTCTTTGAGCGGCTTGCCGTCCACCACGCCGTTGATGGCTTCGGCGAACGCATTCTGGTGCTTTTTGGAGATGGACGTGAACGGATGCCCGATAACCTCCACATTGGTGACGGTCTGATCTTTGACCGTCACATGCACGTCGATAGTGTCTTCGCTCACCGGCCCGTACTGGCCGTTGATCGAGTAGGTGCCGTCGGCGTAGTTGCCGGTGTCTTGCTTGTCGGATGTAGTGCTGTTCGAATCGTCGGCATGGTTTTTGACGTCCGTATCCGCAGAATCGCCGGAGTCGGTGGCATTACCGCTGTTCTTTGAATTTTCTTCCTGCGATTGCACGCTTTCGCCGGAATTTCCGGCATATTCATCGTCCATTGGCGTCGCCGTGGGTTCGCCGCATGCCGACAGCAATGCAAGGCTTGCCGCAGACAGTGCGATTACTTTGATCGCATTCGATGATTCGTTGCTCATGTTCGCTCCGTACGATTCGTCAGTGCTATGGCTTGGATTATTCGGCTGATTTCAGCTTATTCTTCGCCACCGGTTTTCGCGGCTTTGGTCGGATCGGCGAAGCTGATGGCCGTCTCGCCATTCTGTGCGCCTTCCGTAGTGGAACCGGTGTATGCCGGCTTGCCACCCGCCTGCTCATAGGCCTTCCGTGCGGCCTCATCATTCCACTTCTCGCCGACGAGCACGCCATGGTTGAGCATAATCTCGCGCTGGGCACAAGATGCGACGAGCGCATCATGGGTCACGACGATGATGGTAGTGCCCTGCTCGTGCAGCTGACGGAACAGGTCAAGCACGATTTTCTCGTTCTTCTCATCCAAATTGCCGGTCGGTTCGTCCGCAAGAATCAATTTCGGGCAGTTGATGAGCGCACGTGCGATGCACACGCGCTGCTGTTCGCCACCGGAAAGCTGGCCGGGCAGATGGTGGGCACGCTCCTTCAAACCGACGCGTTCCAACGCTTCCAACGCCTGCTGCTCGTTGACTACGGAATGATAGTACTGTGCCACCATCACGTTTTCCACAGCCGTCAGATGCGGTACCAGATAGAACTTCTGGAACACCAATCCGATCATGTTCTTACGCACGTCGGCAAGCTGCTTGGCGTTCAAATCCTCCAACTTGCGGCCTTCCAGCATGACGGAACCCTTTGAAGGCGTGTCCATGCAGCCAATCATGTTCATCAGCGTGGTTTTACCGGAACCCGACGAACCGACAATCGCAAGCCATTCACCTTGCGGAACGGTCAAAGTCAAATCGTCGACGGCACGCAAATCGCCGTAAATCTTGGAAATATGATCCAATTCAAGCAACATATTCAACGTATTCTCGGAACTCATGATTATTCCTCCCTCAAAACGATGGCGGGGTCGATACGGGTTGCGCGGCGAACCGGCGGAATGGATGCGATGACGGCGATGAGCACGCTCAACAACAGCGAAGCGACGCCCAACAGCCAGTTGAAGCCAATGGCACGCTCGAATACGGACACGCACAGCACGCGGGCCAGCAGGTAGCCGATGATAGTGCCGACCAGGCCGCCAATCAGTCCGTAGATGGCGGATTCCACATAGAATTCGATGCCAATGGCCTGCGACGATGCGCCCAACGCTTTGCGCAAGCCGATTTCGTTGCGTCGCTGAGACACGATGGAACTGATGGTGGTGCCCACGCCGACCAGCGTCAGCACGAGCACGACCAGCGACACGATCCAGAACAGGGTTTGCAGCATGGCGATGATGCGGGTGTCGGATGAGGTGATTTTGGTGACGGTCTGCGCTTTCACGCCGGTTGACGGATTCGCATTGATTGATTTGACGACGTCGTTGAGTTCGCTACCTACCGCATTGACGGAATATTCGATCACGTCCGCACCGCGTTTGGAACCGGCCAGTTTGGCCACGTCAGCATTGACTGCGTAGACGATTTCGTCTTCGCTGCCGCCCGTATCGACGATGCCTCCGACACGGAATTCGGTGCCGGTATTCTCCATAATGTCGGACGAAACGCGGCCGTTTTCCATGGCTTGCGCTTCGGTTTGGCCAAGAGCGCCGGAATTCTGCGCATCGTCGGATGCGCGGTAGCCGATGGTCACGGTCGAACCGATGGAGACGCCGAGCGCGTCGGCCACGTCACGGCCGAGCATCACATTGCCTTCGCTGGGCCAATCGCCAGTCACATTCCAATGATGGTTGAGCGCTTTCACATCTTTGGTCGTGATGCCGGCCAGCGTGTATGGCGCCGAGTTTATGCGCACGCTTTCATACCGGTAGGCGGCGGAACGGGCGCTGTATGAGCCTTTCACCATCTGGTTCAACGCTTTGGCGGTATCGGTGTCGATGCCGTTGGACTTTTCGGTTGATTCGGATGGTGTGACGATAAGATTCGCGCCATACGCGCGCATTTCCTCGTTCATCTGCTGTGGAACGGCAATACACGTTGCAGCAAGACAGAACAACGTGGCAGCTCCCACCATGGAGGCGATCACCGCCATAACGGCTCGCGAACGACGGCGGAACACCGCGCCCCACAACATGGTGAAGAACATCTTGCGATTAGTCATCTCATGCCCCTTACGGACTGTCTTGAACTCACCTGCCATGCAACACCTCCGCGGACGAACAGCACAGTGTGCCGTTCGTGACCGAGGCCGCAGCCGCGGCCGAGTTTACGGAACTCAAGTTGAAATCAGCGGCCATGCAACACCTCCGCGGGTTTGAGTCCCAAAATCGAACGGATCGACGAGAACGAGGCGATCAGCACGGTAAGCGTCAGCAGCACAAACACCAGCACAAACACCATCGGACGCATCGTAATGCCGGAACCGAATACCACGTGTCCCACAATCTGCGCAACACCGGAACCCAACAGCGCACCAACAATCGCGCCAACCAACGAAATCACAGCCGTCTCAGCGAGCATCAGGCGGGAAACCGCACCATCGGTGGCACCAATCGCCTTCAGCAACGCCAATTCGGAACCGCGCTCACCAATCGAGGCGGCCATCAGATTCGCCACTGCAATAGCGGCCGCAACCAACGAAAGCACGGTCATCAGCACCATCACCGCCTGCGTTTTCTGCAGCACATCGCCCTGCAATGCGGCCACCTGACGCACCTGCTTGGCTACGGAACCGGGAATAACCTCTTCGATCTGGTAGGCGATGGACGAAGGGTACGCGGTGCAATACCATGTTTCCCACTCGTCTTGCGTGAGCGCGTTCGGATTCTTCGACGCCTTACGCGCCAAATCATTGTCTGGCGTGGTCAGCGCTTTGACTTCGATCTCGTCAATGGAATCAGGCAGATCCGCAAGCACCTGCGCGGCGAATGACGGAATGTACATCACGTTGTTGTCGCTATCGCCAGAATCGTAAATGCCGGTGATAGTGATCTGCTGCTTGTTGCGGCTGCCGTCGGCGGTGGTTTTGTAGAGGGTTACGGTGTCTCCCTTGGCCACGCCGAGCTTGGATGCGAGCGTAGTGCCGATCAGACCTTGCGCGCTATCATCTTTCGGCCAAGAGCCGTCAAGCTTCCACCACGAACGCATGCCGTTCATGCCCGCCACCGTGGATTCGCCGGAATCCATGTGCAGGGTCTTCGCGAACCATGTGCCTACGATCGGCACTCCGGAAGCCTTGCAGGAGCTGGAATCCGCCGATGCCGCCGATTCGGACGCGCAGTTCACGTCAGCATGGATATTAAGTTCGGGGGCAAAATTCGTGATATTGAACGCCCAGAAGATGGTTTTGATCTTCGGCACATCCGATTCCTTCAAAAATGTGGTCGGATCGGATTCGGAAGTACCGGAAGCGCTGCTGTCAGCGTCACCACCCGTGTTGTACAGATCGTTGACGACGGCATCAGCTTTGGGCTGCACGATGATGTTGGAACCGTACGTCGACAGTTCGGCGTTCAGCTTGTCTCCAACGTCGAACACCACGCCCAACATGGCCACGCTGACCGTGGCCGACAAGCACACGGTGACCGCGATCAGCAGCCTGCGTTTGAACTGCCTGCTGAACGAGCGGAAAATCATTCGAAGAAAGAACATGACTACCTCTTTCCGCTCACTGGAAATGCGTCGACAATGCGTCGAGCGTTGAAGTTTGAATTACGATTTTGCCGGATTCAACCTGATAATCGAACGGCACAGGATTGCAGCCGCCCTTGAACCCGATAGTGGCGAGGTTGATGGCGACATCGCATTTCTTGCAGATGATCTTGCCATCCTTCTCGTAATAGCCCGCGTCACCGCAGTTATCACAAGCATCAAGACCGACACCGTACGCTCCACCATTCTTCTTGATGATGATGAAACGCATCACTGTGCCGTCTTTCGCCTTGTATTGGAAGCGATGCAGATGACCGTCGTTGATTTGGCTGAATTTGATGGTGGCCACGCCGTCGCTCAGCGAATAATCCTCAGGCGGAGACAGCGTAATAACCCTCTTCGTTTGCGCCACACCATATGTGAGCGCGAACGTGATGCCAATCATCGCAACAAGGCTCCATGCGCCGGCCGCCTTCGCACGACGACGGAACGCGATATGCGATCGCACAATGGCCTCATTGGCGCCTTCCGGCTTGATTTTGAAGCCCATCACAATGCTGGCGGCCACCGGAATAATGAACACCAACACCATGGCAATGACCATATGACGCTGATGATTAATGCACCATACCAACGCCAGGAACGCTTCCGTAGGGAAATGAACGATGCGCTTGGACTGCAGAATCTGCGCAAGATCAGTGAAATGCGAAACAAACAGCAGCGCAATCAGCAGCAGCACGGCCGTAGTGAACGACCAACGAATCGCAGTGGAACGCATCGTACGGAAAATCAACGCCGCAACAATCGCAGTGACCGCACCCAATACGAAACCAAGCGCACGAAGCAGCATATCCGAAGTGAAGATCGGATCTCCCGGCTCCACGAAAATCGTCAAACGCAAAACTACATCAGGCAACGCACGGAAGGTGGTGGCGGCAATCGCAAGAGCGCCAATCGCATTCGCAATATCAAGCAACGCGCGATGATCATGCCAATTCGTAGTGATGCGACGCGCGAACAGCACAACAACGAACACTGCGACATCGAAAATCACACAACACCACAACGTGGGGTAATTGACGAACGTACGCTGATTGATCACCGCGGCCGCACGCAACGCGGCGAACACAATGGCACCCGCGAATCCGATAATGAAGCCCGCAAGACGCCAGTACGCGCTCAACGGCTTGTCACGACCCTCACCGACCGTGAGCATCACGTTCAGCGCCATAATCAGCAAAGCCGGTGCCAGCGTTCCCTGCAACACCGTGACGTACTGCGTCAGCATCTCACACCTTTCGTCGTATATCCCTGTCAAAGCCTAGTGAATTCAGCACGCAAAAGGAACCCCCTTACCAAGATTCCCAAAAAAGCGCGTTATCCCCCAAAAAGCGCATCCCCTAAAACGCAAGAGAGCGGTTGCCTGGATGGTTGTTCGCCCGTAGACTCGGCCAAACGGCCTTAAGTACGTCGAACGACTATCCAAGCAACCGCGAACGCCGTACCCATATTCGCGCTACTTGCATACGTTTCGCGATACGTGAACGGCATTGATCACGAGTTGAATCCCAACATGAATTCAGGCTTACATCCAAACCGTTTCGCTTGGCATGTGCCGGAATTCACGTTCCGGATCACCACTCCTGCGGGGTGTAGTTCCACTCCGGGAAAGTGACCTCGAGCGGCTCGGTCCAGAAGCGGCCCTCAACGCCGGTTTCCGGATCAACGTGCAGCATCCAACCCTTCTTCTCCGGGGATTCGATCTTCAGCACGAGCTTGTAGGAGCCAGCTTCGTCGAGCTTGATGTTGGCGCCGTAGTGCGGGCCATCGGAAGCGTTCATCTGCATGAAGGTACCGGAATCAACGGTCTCGTTGTTCGCGTTGTTGATGATCTCGTAGTTCACGGTCAGATCCGGCACGAAGTCGCCCTTGCCGTAGCCGAGCTTAGTGCCCTTCTCGTTGGCGTGAATGTCGGCTTCCAAGTGGAAGGAAGCGTCGGCAGCCTTCAGGCCCATGCCGGACGGTTCCATATCGATCGGCTGGAAGTACACGGCGTTGACGGTCAGAGCGTCAACATCCTGATCGGAGTGCTTCTCGTCGACCTGGATCTCTTCGAAGCCGGCATTGGAGCTGTCGTCAGCGCTGGAATCGCTAGAGCTGTCGGTGGCGTTCGAAGTGGAGGTGTCGGACTTGGCGTCGGATGCGGAATCGTTGGAGTTGCCGCATGCGGACAGGGAGAAAGCCATGGAGCCGGCCAGCAGGATGCCGAGCAGGGCGGCGATCTTCTTATTCTTCATTGTGTTCTCTTCCTTTTCTTTGGTTCCTCGAGGAACGTTGGAAACTTATGGAAATCTCTAAATCTTTACTTGTGATTATTGATTGGCGCTTACTTAGCCTGTTCCGCTTGTGCGGCCAACTTCATCCTGTGTTTCTTGATGAAGCCGACCACGAACAGCGCAACCACCGCAATCGCAGCAATCACCTGTGCCGCAATAGTTTCGACGTACGGATACAAGCCGATCCAATCGTTAGTTGGCACAATGCTCAAGTAGGTACCTTCAATAAGATCACCCTCGATGAGCGCATGGATGCCGCCACCCGCGAAAATGACAACCAATGCAGCCATCAAAATCGAAGTTACGAGGAAGAACGGGCCGATCGGAATCTTCACCGAAGTGAATCGCAGAATCAGGAAGATGACAATCAGCACCGCGGCTGCGGTCAGACCGCCAACCCACATGCCGTGCGCATCCTGGCTCATGGAGTAGATGGATTCGTAGAAGATCACCGTTTCGGCACCCTCACGGAACACGGCAAGGAAGCTCAGCATGGCAAGCGAGGTGACCATGCCCAAGCCCAGGCCCTGACCGGATTCGACCTTGCTTTGCGCGCCGGCAACAACAGCTTCGGTCTTGTTCCTGATGTAGTTGTTCCACGCTTCCACGGAGCTCTTGTTGAGCATCCAGTTGCTGGTCCACAGCAGCATGAGGGTAGCGATAAGCGCGCACACGCCTTCGGAAATCTCCTGAATCGGGCCGGAACCGCCGAACAGGAACGTGAAGAGCACGGCAACCAAACCGGAGCCGGCCAGACCTGCGACCACACCAAGGTAGATCCACTTGGCGAAACGCTTATTGCCGGACTTCACCAGGTAGGCGATTACTGCGGCCACCACCAGCAGCGCTTCGAGGCCTTCACGGATCAGAATGAGGAACGCCTGACCGGCGGAACTGGTAACGAGCTTGGTGAAGCCGTTGACATTGCCGGACGCACCACTGTCGAGGATGGCCGCGTCTTTCACGAGCCAGCTCTTCAAATCGTCGACGAGCTGCTTGATTTCCTTGTCGGAACCGCCGTCGCGCATGGTCTTACGAGTCATCTTGAACTGGTATTCGACCTGCGAAACACGGTCGCCGGAAATCGCGTTCATCACGTTCTTTTCGAAGCCGAGCTTCTCGTAGTACTGGTAGTAGGCGTTGTTGACCAGCGTGGCGCCTTCGTCTCCCTTGCCAGCAGCGGCAGCCTCGTATGCCTGGTCGAGAATAACGGTCATTTCGTTGGCAACCTCACTCCACGTGCGGTCGCCTTTGCCTTTGGACGAATTCTTCTTGGCCGCGTCGAGCTTCTTGCGCTCTTCCGCGGTTTGCGCGGCACGCTGCTTCGCGTATTCCTTAGGATTGGCGAGGTCTGCGTTCGCATCGAGCGTTTGCGCGGTTGCGTTGATTTCGGCGGTCAGCGCGTCGATTTTGGTTGCGATGGCGTCGCCTTGGTCCTGCTGGTAGGCAAGCCCTTCAAGATCAGTGAATTGCTGTAGCAGTTCCTTCTGCTTGTCGGCGCTGATAGTGTCGTTGACGGCTTTCGAGAAGTTGGATGCGTCGTAACCGATCCAATGCGCGGTCTGGAAATCGGTGCCAGCCTGACCGTAATTGCCGTCATTATAGTCTTTTTCGGCGGTTGCAAGCTGGTCTTCGATATTCTTCGCAGCGGCAGTCCAGGAATCAAAATTCGTTTGACCGTCATCGGCGGCGATTGCCGACTGCGGAACCGCGGTAGTCGCGAAAAGCGTGGCGAGCGCAATCATCAGCGCGGCGACGAGCGTGACGAGACGGCCGGAAGCCGAGACTCGTGGATCGCACGGATCATAGGAACCGGTTGCGTAGCGCTGCGCAACGCGAGATGACATGTTCCAAACCTTCCTTCTCAAAACTTTTCAGTGTGCGATGTGCGCACCGAAAGCCAAGATAAAACGAAAGTTTTTTAAAGAACAGTCTTGATTTTTAATTTGTTCTGATGTATCGAGTATGGAGAATCGGCGGAATTCCGCCATTCCTGTTTTTACCATCTTCGGCGTGTCATCTCACATAGTGGCACACTCGCAGCATGCTTGTTGAATTCGACGCGCCGGACGTTCCGCAGCCAAGCACCAGCATCGACGAAACGGGCGCATAAGGCCTCACTCTCAACGAACGAACGCGCTAGCATCAGGATTATGGATGCTTCCGTTTCGCTCGTGCAGCGCATGCCCTACACCACCGCGTTTCCCAAGGCGCTCGGCACCGGTTTGCTGGTTTCGACCGCCCGCCCGGTTTCCACGGACCTGCGTGCCAAAATGGAACGACTCATCGACGGATACGAGCATGTGCTTTCGCGATTCCGCGCCGATTCGCTGGTTACGCGCATCGGAAACGCGGAGCATGGCGGGCATTTCGATTTTCCCAATTGGGCCGGCCCACTGTTTGATTTGTACGACGCACTACACGACGTCACACGCGGCGCGATCGACCCGTGCGTGGGCGAGGATCTGATTCGTCTCGGTTACAATCCCACGCTGAGCTTCACCGTCGAAGCCGACGCCGCCGAGCGCTTGGGCGCTTTGCACGGACGCCCTGTATGGGGGCACGACGTAATACGTTCAGACGATACGACGTTGGTCACGCATGGCTCGGTTCATTTGGATTTCGGCGCGTGTGGCAAAGGCTATCTGGTTGATTTGTTGGGTGGTTTGTTGGGTGGTTTGGAACCGTCATGTGTGCCTCGTGAACCGCACCCACAGCACGCCATGCGGAAGGATTCGGCGCACACTGCTGGGGCAACAGATTTCAATCGAGAGAACACCTTCCCGGAATTTGTGATTGATGCTGGAGGCGACCTGCTAGTACACACGTCCAGCCCGATTCGCGTGGCGCTTGAGGATCCGGACGATTCGTCCCGTGCGGTGGGTGTGGCAGAGATTTGCGATGGCGCGCTCTGTGCGAGCGCGCCCAGTCGTCGCCATTGGGAGGTGGCGGTTGACGAACGGACACATCTGGCTATTCATCATCTGCTCAACGCCGTCGACGGCCTGCCCGCGCAGCAGATGGAAGCCACGTGGATTACTGTGCAATCCACGTTGGTCGCCGACTATCCGACTGCGGTGGCAGACGGTTTGGCTACGGCGCTGTTCGTTGCCGATCCGAACGAGCTGAGCAACACTTTTGCCTTCGATTGCGCCACGTTGGACGCCGACCGTCACGCCACCATCAGCGCCGGTTTTCCCGGCCGCTTCTTCTGATCGTCAGCCGGCTCAAGCAAGCCAACCAAAGCACCCCACTTAAGCCAGCCACTCAGCCGCTCAGTCGATCAGCGTGAACTGGCTGTTATAGATGTCGGCGTAGAAGCCGTTTCTAGCGAGCAGTTCCTCGTGGGTGCCGCGTTCCACAATGTCGCCGCCGTTCATCACCAAAATCATGTCGGCGTCGCGGATGGTGGACAGTCGGTGCGCGATCACGAAGCTCGTGCGTCCCACCGTCAGTGCGTCCATGGCCTTCTGAATCAACTCCTCGGTACGGGTATCCACGGAGGACGTGGCCTCGTCGAGAATCAGAATCGGCGCGTCCTCAACCATGGCGCGGGCGATTGTCAGCAGCTGCTTCTGACCTTGCGAAAGCGACGCCTTGTCGTCGAGCACAGTGTCGTAGCCATTCGGCAGAGACATGATGTAGCGGTGCAGACCGACGGCTTTGCAGGCGGCTACAATCTGCTCATCAGTGACGCCCGGCTTCGAGTATGCGATGTTTTCACGCACCGTTCCACGGAACACCCACGTGTCCTGCAATACCATCGAGAACTGGTCGTGCACATTCCAGCGCGGAACCGACTTGGTGTCGACGCCGTCGATCGAAATCGTGCCGCCGGAAATCTCGTAGAACCGCATCAGCAGGTTGACCATCGTGGTCTTGCCGGCACCGGTCGGACCGACGATGGCCACCTTCTGGCCGGCCTTCACCGACGCAGAGAAGTCGTGGATGATCGTCTTGTCCGGGTCGTAGCCGAACCGCACGTGGCTGAATTCCACATCGCCACGCACCGGCTGCGGCTTGCCATCCACACCGACACCCAGCAGTGCTTTCTTGCCGGATTCGTCGGCCAGCTCCGGCTCTTCCAGGAAACCGAAGACGCGTTCGGAAGCGGCAGCACAGCGCTGCAGGTTCTGGAACGCCTGCGCGAACTGGGAAAGCGGCTGCGTGAACAGACGAATGTACATCATGAACGCCACGATCACGCCGAATTCGATCTTGCCGTCCATGGCCAGCACCGCGCCGACCACGCACACGACCACGTAACCGAAGTTGCCAATGAAGTTCATGAGCGGCATCATCAGTCCGGAGAGGAACTGGCTCTTCCAGCCGGAGACGTACAGATCATCGTTGTATTTCTCGAACTGTTCGACGGAGTCCTCTTCGCCGCAATACGCCTTGACCACGGTGTGGCCGGTGTACATTTCCTCAACGTGCCCGTTCACATCTCCCAACGCGATCTGCTGTCGGGTGAAGTATTTCTGCGAGGCGACCATGATTACGCCCATGACCACCAGGCCAAGCAACGCGGAACCGATGGCGCACAGCGTCATGATCACGTTGTTGTAGAACATCATGATGAGCGCGCCGACGAACAGCGTGATTGAAGTGATCAACGAGCCGACCGACTGGCCGAGCGTCTGGCCGATCGCGTCCACATCGTTGGTGATGCGACTGAGCACATCGCCATAGCTGACCTTGTCGAAATATTTGAGCGGCAGACGATTAATCTTCTTGCTGATCGCCTCACGCAGCTCCTGCGCGGTGCGCTGCGTAACGTTGGCCATCAACCAGCTCTGCAAGTAGCTCAGCAGCGCGTACCCAACATACAGCGCGACAAGCAGCCATGCGATGCGCGAAACAGCATCCATATCAATCGAGTTCATGACCGGCCTGCCATGCACCATGGCCGGCAGCCCCTTCGTGATCTCGTTGGTCATGTCTTTGAGCTTGTCCGGTCCGACAATCTGGCAGATCGTGCCGGCTGCACCCAGAATCAGGGCGAAAATCATCACAGGAATGTAGTGACGGCAGAATTTCGCCAGTTTGCTCATCACGCCGCCGAAATCCTTCGGCTTTTCCACGGGTCCGCGAGAACGTCCCATTGGTCCTCTTGCCATGTTGGTCCTCCCCTTCAGCGATTCAACTCGTCTTCGCTCAACTGCGATTCGGCGATCTGCCGGTATACTTCGCAGTTGTCGAGCAGTTCGTGGTGCGTACCTTGGCCAACGACTTTGCCATCGTCGAGCACGATGATGCGGTCGGCGTTCATAATGGTGCCGATGCGCTGCGCGACGATGAGTTTCGTGGAACTCTTCGCTTCCCGTTCGAGCGCGTCGCGTACGGCGCGATCGGTCTTGAAATCAAGCGCAGAGAAGGAGTCGTCGAAAATCAGGATTTCCGGATGACGGTAAACGGCGCGTGCGATCGACAGGCGCTGTTTCTGCCCGCCCGACACGTTGGAACCACCCTGTGCAATGCCGGAATCGTATTTCTTGTCCTTCTTGTCGATGAATTCCGTGGCCTGCGCGACATCGCATGCCATCTTCACGTCGGCGTCGTTGCGTTCCGTATCTCCGTACGCGACATTGCTGGCAATCGTGCCTTTGAACAGGAACGACTGCTGCGGCACATAGCCGATCTTGTCACGCAACGCCTTGAGCGTGTAGTCGCGCACGTCAACGCCGTCGACGAGAACCTCGCCTTGCGTCGCGTCATAAAAGCGTGGCACGAGGTTGATGAGAGACGATTTTCCGGAGCCGGTCGAGCCGATGAACGCGACCGTTTCGCCCTTCTTGGCTGTGAAATTGATGCCTTCCAACATAGCTTGACGAGAATCGGGGTAGGCGAAGCTCACGTTGCGGAATTCGATTTCGCCTTCCATGCCAGGCTTGCCGGCGGTCTTCACACCGTCGGCGACCATCGGATCGGTGTCGATGACTTCGAGCACGCGCTGCGCGGACACGTCGGCGCGTGGCCAGAGCACGAACACCATGCTCAGCAGCAGGAAGCTCATGATCACCTGGATAGAGTAGCTGGAGAACACCACCATGTTGGAGAAGGTGGTGAGCTTGTCGAGCGCTTCGGCGGCGTCGATGAGGTAGGCGCCGATCCAGTAGACGGCCAGCATCAGACCGTTCATGACGGTGTTCATCAACGGCATCATGATGGCCATGGAGCGGTTGGTGAACAGCTGGGTCTCGGTGAGTTCCTTGTTGGCCTCGGTGAACTTGTCTTCCTGATACTCCTCGGCGTTGTATGCGCGCACCACGCGCAGGCCGGTGAGGTTCTCGCGTGCCACGAGGTTGATATTGTCGGTCAGGCGCTGCATGGCCTTGAACTTCGGCATGACGAAGCTCATGATCACGCTGATCACCGCCAGCAGCACGGCTACTGCGATGCCAGTGGCGAACGTCCATTCAAGGCCTTTGTTCGCGATTTTGCATACGGCCCACACGGCCATGATCGGCGCTTTGATCAGCATCATCAGACCCATGGTCACGAACATCTGGATCTGCGTGATGTCGTTCGTGGAGCGGGTGATGAGCGATGCGGTGGAGAAACGGTTCATTTCCGCCGGTCCGAAGTTTTCCACCTTCTTGAATTCGAGCGAGCGCAGACGTTGGCTGAACGACGCGCCGACGCGCGCGGCGATGAAGCCGGTGACGACCGCGCACGCTACCGATCCGAGCGAGACGAGCAGCATTTTGCCGCCCGCTATCCAGATATCACTCATTTCACTGCCCGGCGTTTCCACGAGCTGCGTGATGTCGGCCATGTAATCCGGTAGCGTCAGATCGAACCAGATCTGACCGACGATGCTGACCAGTGCAATGAGCATCTGGACTATCTCCGCTTTGGAGAGGTATCGCACAATGCGAAGCATGCTTGGTTCCTTCTCTTACGTTTTGTTGGCTTGGTTAATTCGGTTAGCTGATTTGCGATTATCGAATCGCGATTGTTTACACTGTAAATTTCTTGCAGTGTGAAGTATTATGCAACTTCCTGCGTGTTTTCTGAGAATGCCTTGGCGACCTCTTCTGGGGTCGGACGCGGCTTGCCGGGCATGCACAGTGACATGTACGTGGTGAATTCCTCGGTAAGCTCAACGAATTCGCGCGCGCGGCGCTCCCCCATTTGCGAGAAGATCCAGCAGATCGCCTCGCGCATGCTTTCGCGCTGACGTTCGGCGCGCTCCCTGCCGGCTTCGGTAAGGTCCACATGCACCACACGGCGATCGTCAGGGTCGGATTCGCGCGTGATCTGGCCTTTTTTCTCCAGTGCGGACAACAGTGCGGACACGCGTCCGGTGGTGGTCTTCATCGAAGCGGCGAGTTGCGATGGCGTCAGCGGGCCCTTCCTATACAGTTCCTGCACCGCAAAGGGTTCACCCTTCGCGCCTTTCGCCATCTCCTGCTGCATGCGCGAGCGTTTATCCCATGTGCTGGTCGCCAATTCGTGGAATAGTTCCTCTTCAAAACCCACGCGGCACCTCCTTACGTTGCAATCGCCGTCATAATATCTTACAGTGTAAACAATTTATATCGTAAGTTATTTTCGGGTGATTCTGCGGTGCGCAGAAGGCCGAGATGGTACGAAAGCCGCGGAAATTACGAAAGAGACGAAAATGGCCGCGGGCCGAATCGCAATTATTGTGCGGAATCGGGCGCGGCCAATCGTACGGGCTGCTTGAAACTCAGCCGCGACGGGCGTCGACTGACGCGTTCAGCATCGCCAGTTCGTCCGGTGTAAGCGTCAATTCGGTGGCGGCGAAGGAATCGTTGATCTCCTGAGGATTGCGGGCGCTGGGAATGGTGAACAGGCGGCTGTAACGGCTCAGTTCCCAAGCGAGGACCACGCGCTGGTAGGAGCAGCCATGATTGCCTGCGACTTCACGGAACGGGTCGTACGCGCGCTGGTCGAACGCGTCAAGAAAGCCTCCGAGCGGACTCCAACAAACGAATGCAAGCCCCAACTCCTTGCAGTGCTCCATCGTACGCTCAGGATCAGGGTGCGATGGCGAGAACTGGTTCTGCACGGCGATCAATCCGTTGCCGATAATGCTGCGCGCAAGATCGATCTGCTCGTTATTCACACGGGAGATGCCCGCATATTTGATCACGCCTTCGTCGAGCAGCTGTTTCAACGCGCCACATTGGTCTTCGTAAGGAACCGCGGGATCGGGGCCGTGCGAATACAACAGGTCGAGCGTATCGACGCCCAAGTGCAGCGCGGATTCCTTGGCGTCACGAATCATGGTTTCGGGGCGCGAATCCGCCATCCACCCGTATTGACTGCCCGCCGCCTGCAAATGCTGGCGTTCCTCGCCAGGCCGACGGCCGCATCCCTCAGAATCCCGCCCCTGAGTGTCCGATTCTGGTGAATCGGACATCTGTACTCCAAATCCGGCACCCTGTTTGTCCGATTCTCCAGAATCGGACGCAGGAGCAACAAAAGCGGGGACCTCCATGGTGCGTCGATAGCCAGTTTTCGTGGCGACCAGAACTTCATCTCGGGGGCCATCCCACGAAGCGAGCGCATCACGCACCAACTTTTCGCCGTACCCCAAATCTTTCGCAGTGCCAGTGCCAGGCTCGCTCGGCAGATAATATGACCAAGCCGTATCCAAATAGCGAACACCCGCGTCCAAACCGGCGTGAATCGTACGAATCGCAGTATTGCGATCCGGACGCCCCTCAATCGCCAAAGCCATCGTTCCCATGCCGAGCCGAGGAATCGTAAATCCTGCCAACTCACCGTTCATCATCATCTTCCCCTTCCTTGCAAGCACGCAGCCGATTCGCACATGTTCACATCAAGACTAGCCTAACGTGAACCGGCGCAAGCTTGTCGGGCGCGTGCGCGAAGATAAAGGCACAACCGAACGGGAGCCGAAAGGCTGAGAGGGAGCTCATAAAGCTTCGACCGAGGACTTGATGCGGGTAATGCCGCCGTAAGGAGACGGGTTGTTCGCGCCGCAAGGCGTATCTCATCTTCCGTTCGCGATAACCGAATATCGCGTGATTAGGGTCACGGAGGGGCGCACCACCTCATAGGGTACGGTTCCTTCGGCGACCCTTTTTTCGTACCAGCATTGAGTGTCCGATTCTGCAGAAACGGACATTTGGAGCGCAGGAAGCATGTGTCACGACAGACGCAGGAGGGAACCACAATGATCATCAACGGTAAGGAAGAGAACATCGCCACGCCAATCACCGTGGCCGAACTCATCGAAAGCAAGGGATTGCGCGCCGACCGCGTGGCTGTCGAGCTCAACGGCGAAATCGTGCCTCGCACCCAGCGTGCGCAGACGCAGCTCAAGGGCACCGATACGTTGGAAATCGTCACGTTCGTGCAGGGCGGCTGAACCACTTTCAAAATTTCTTGCGATTACGACCGGCGCAATATACGCGTAACAATCGCAAGAACATACAAAACACAACCAACCCGGCAAAAACAACACACGAACGGAAAACGAGAATACGAGAACAACCATGACTTTTGAATCATCCATATCGCAGGCGCAGATCGACGCCCGCCAGCACGCTTTCGACAACCAGCCCGACCCGACCACGCTCGTCAGCCGCGAAGAAATCCGCGCGGCCCTGCTCGACCGTCACACCGCGGCCACGCAAGACAAGCTCGACGCGGCACACGTGGCCATTTGCGGCTGCGGCGGCCTCGGATCGACGATTGCGGTGGCGTTGACCCGCATTGGCGTCGGTCACCTGCATTTGATTGATTTTGATCGCGTGGATATGACGAATCTGAATCGTCAGCAGTTTTTTTTGAAGGATCTTGGGCAGTACAAGACGGAAGCATTGCGCAGTAACTTGCGTCAGATCAATCCTTTTATCGATATCACCATTGATACCGTGAAAGTGACCGACGAGAACGTGCCGATGCTGTTCGGCAATGAAGATATTATCTGCGAAGCGTTCGACGTGCCGGAAAACAAGACGATGCTGGTGAATGCCGTACTTGAGAATCTGCCGAACAAGAAGCTGGTGAGTGCTTCTGGAATGGCGGGATTCCGCAGTTCCAATTTGGTGAATACTCGTCGCGTTTCGAAGAATTTCTACTTCTGCGGCGACGGCGAAACCGCTCCGGTGCCAGGCGCTGGTCTGATGGCACCGCGCGTGGGTGTGGTCGCCTGCCACGAAGCCAATATGATCACTCGCTTGATTCTTGGCGAAGAAGACGCCTGACAGCGAAACGCAAACGCAAGTTGCAATCGCAAATCGCAACGAATGACACGACACTAATCGCATAGTAAGGATTAACCATGAGCACCGAAAACACGATCACCACCGCGGAAAAAGACTTCGCAGCGGCACCGAATGCCACCCTCGACGAGCTGGTCGGCACCACCACGAACACCGCACTGCTGCCGGAACCGGATGCGCACGCGTATGACGAAATCGCCACCGGTGACGCCGATCCGTTGATCCTCGGCGGACACAAATTCACGAGCCGATTCATTCTCGGTTCCGGCCGCTACGATCTGAACCTCATCAAGGCGACCATTGAGAACGCGGGTACGCAAATCGTCACCATGGCGTTGCGTCGCTGCCGTACCACCGAAAACAATCTGCTCGACTACATTCCGAAGGGCATCACCATGCTGCCGAACACGTCCGGCGCACGCAATGCCGAGGAAGCAGTGCGTATTGCCCGTCTCGCGCGCGAAGTGTGCCAGACGGATTTCGTGAAGGTGGAGATCGAGCATGAGGCGAAGTATCTGCTGCCCGACAATGAGGAAACCATCAAAGCCACGAAACAGCTGGCAAAAGAAGGCTTCGTGGTCATGCCGTACATGTTCCCCGATCCGATTGCGGCGAAGCGTCTTGAAGACGCTGGTGCGGCTTGCGTGATGCCGCTTGGCGCGATGATCGGCTCGAATAAGGGTCTGCGTGCACGCGATTTCATTGAAGTGATTATCAAAAATTCCAATGTTCCGGTGATTATCGACGCTGGTATTGGCCGTCCGAGCCAGGCTGCGGAAGCCATGGAAATGGGCGCGGACGCGGTGATGGCATACACGGCCATCGCTTCCGCCGGCAATATTCCGCTGATGGCACGCGCGTTCAAGAAGGCGATCGAAGCTGGTCGTGAAGCGTATTTGTCTGGCTTGGGCAAGGTTACGGAAGATCATGCCGTGCCGTCCAGCCCAACGAACGAGGCCGACTACATCGGCTAAAGTGCGCTGAATCCCATAATGGGGATTCGCGCAAAGACCATACTGAAAAGGGGCGTTTGCCGAACGTATGTGATGCACTCACGTTCGGCAGACGCCCCTTACTTGTATCCTGCGTTACCCGCAAACGCTACCGCTGCAAGGCTTCCTTAAGATCGCGATTCTGGAATCGTTCGTGCAGCAAGCAATATCCGCCGAACGCAACCAGCCAAATCAGACCGGCGATCGCAGAACCAATCGTGTCCGCCGACAGGAACAACGTGACATACACGAGCACAAAGAACGCGATCGCAATCCAATCAAGCACCTGCCAAGCGGGCATGACGAAACCGTCTGGCAGAAAATCGCTGCTCTGACGATACTTGCGGTGGGCGAGCATCGTCAGCACGTAAATAAAAATCACCACAGCGCTGGCGGCCGAAGCAAACAGCACGAACGCGCCGGAAATGCCTGGAATCGCGTTGATGATCGGGGAGAACAGAATCATGCAACCCGAAACGACAATCGCCTTCGCAGGCACCTTGTGTTCGGAAACTTCAGCCAAACGAGCCATCGCAGGCGACTCAGAATCCGAAGCGAGCTGATACAAGTGGCGACCGGCCGAATAAATCAGCGAATTCAACGCCGACGCGGCAGCCGTAATCACCACGAAGAACACCAGTGCGGCAGCCCAATCAAGACCCGCATATTTGAATACCATGATGAACGGCGAACCGAACGAGCCGTCGGAATTCTCGTGGAAATTACGCCACGGCACAATAGCCATGATTGCGATCAGCGCGCCCACGTAGAAGATCAGAATACGCATGATCAGCTCGTTCACGGCCTTCGGCAGCACCTCGCGCGGATTCTGCGTTTCCGACACCGTGACACCCACGAATTCGATGAGCTGGTAGGCGAAGAACACCATTTGGAAGCTCATGAAGAAGTTCATCCAGCCGTTCGGCGCGAGCTGGAAGCCGTCGGTGATGTTCGTGAGGCTCACCGTGGCGCCCGACACTGTGCCGTCCACGCCCTCGATATGCGTGGCAGGGTAGCTGAAGCCGATGATTAGCATCACGATGGCGGTGACGATCAGGCCGACGATCAGCGTGATCTTGATCATGGAGAACCAGAATTCCGCCTCGCCGAACACTTTCACCGCAATCAGATTGATGCCAGTGAGCGCCACGAGGAAGCACAGTTCGATCAGCCACTTCCACGAGTTCAGGTCTATGCCGAATGTGCCGAAGAAAGTTACGAAATACGTGCTTACGGCAGTGATTTCGGTCATGCCGGTCAGAATGAGCACGATCCAATACGTCCAGCCGGCGAACTTGCCCCACCCGCGGCCGAGATAGCGCGTGATGAAATTGATGAACGTGTGCTGGCTGGGGTCGCTGTACATCATTTCGCCGATGGCACGCATCAGCAGGAACATGATCAGGCCGACGCCGATGTACACGAAAATGATGCTCGGGCCAGTCAGTGCAATCGACTTGTCGGAGCCTAAGAACAGGCCGGTGCCGATGGTGCCGCCGATGGCGATGAACTGGACGTGGCGGTTTTTCAGGCCTCGCTCCATTTCATTGCTTTGGTCGAGGCTTTCGACGGATTTGATGTGCGCGGTTTCCGTCGCGTCGGACGTGCTTATACCGGTTTTTTCGGTTTTCGTATTCCCAAAAGTCATAATGTTCACACCCTACCGCGGGAGCCGCACAATCTCCGCCATTGTTCGCACCGCGAAACACACCCATATGCCTTATATGTGGCAGATTCGCATCTTTTCCAAAACTGATTTTCACTATATGTGGCAGACCATCTTGCATGCAAGGTAGTTAGAGGGGATAAATCATACCCTCTAACCTCTTTTTTCCGCGGGGACTCTGCCACATATAGCGCAAACCATATTTGCCGCATGCCAGATGGGGGGCATTTTATGCAAATCGCAAGGTAGCCTGCCCGAAAAACCCACATGTCAATCAAGCAGACGAATGGTTTTAGTTGTCAACAGTCGGTGACGGGGTCGCCTTGTCGAGCTTGTCGAGCAAGGAAGCGTTGGCGCGTTCCAGCTCGTCGATGCGGCGGGCCTGCTGCTTGATGATGATGTTAGCGGTATCACCGTCGAGCGCGCCAATCGAAACGTGCGCACCGACAGCGCCTTCAGACATAACGGGAACGCTCGAATCCGGAACACCGGACGCCATATTGTCAAGATTCCGCCTCGTCACCAAAGTACGCTTGTACCGTTCAACGAGCTGCGCAATGATCTCGCTGTCATCCAGGTGATCGTTGCCGCTCACTGATTTGATGGCAGCGGCCTTCCAACGAGCCACGCTGCGTTCGATGCGCTTGTACCCGACCAGTTCCGGTGGCAATCCCGCCTCACGGAAGATTTTGGTCGGAGATTCCCCCGCAAGATATCGGATGGTGCACACCTGCTTGAAAGCATCGGAATAGGTGATACGATTATGCGTCACATTCGCCACCGCCGGTAATTCCCGCAACAACTGAATCTCCTCGTCGCTGAATACTCCGCCGCCACGCACGGCAATACCTCCCGTCCTGTGTCTCCATTGCTCACTTCTCGTGGATATGCTTTATGATTCTATGGCCCGCTTGCCGCACGATACCCTCGTTTTTCCCCTCTCTTCGGAGACTGTCTGTGACTACCTCGCATCCACGGTTCAGCTTGTTGCAACACGTCGCACCAACCCGCACTGTCCCCTCGAAAAATATCCTCATCTGATGTGGATGACACCCAACAGAAGTTCCCGCGGGGCTGGGTCGGATCGTAGGACAGTCGGGTCGCAGGCGCACGCAAAAGGGGCCAACCCGGTTGGATTGGCCCCTGCATGGCTTTTGGCGTTACCGCCTTATGTGTTTAGTGCGTGCGCTGACGGCTCTTAACCGCAACGGTCACGCCGGCACCTGCCACGAGCAGCGCCACGACGGTGAACAGCGTGGTGCCCGCAGCACCGGTGAGCGGCAGCTGGGCGATGGACTTCACGTTCTTCACAGTGGCAATCTGGTCGCCGGTCGGCAGAGTGACCTGCTTGAGGGCATCCTGAGTGAAGGTGACCGTGCCGTTCTCTGCAATGCTCACGTCGAAGGTGACCTTGAAGTTCTGGGCGTAGCCGTTTGGAGCATTGGTTTCCACGACCGTGTAGTCTCCAGCTGCAAGGCCCTTGAACTGCACCAGACCATCAGCGCCGGAGGTGAACACCGTGGCGTTCGTTTGATCGTCAACAGAGGACCAAGCTTTGGATTCAGTATCCTGCCTGAGGAACTTGCCATCCTTCTTCTTGACGACGAACTGCGCGCCGGCCAAAGCGTTAGCATCGTTGTCGACACCAATCTTCTTGAACTGGAAGCCGTAGGTCTTGGATTCGGTCGTGCCTTCGCCGCTGGCGCCACCATTGGTGGTGATCATGGCCTTGTTGTTCACGCTGCCGCCCAAGTCGGTCAGCGCATCCTTGGTGACGGTGCCGGTGTACGACACGACGATGGTCTTGCCAGCCAGGGACTTCGCGCTGGCGAACGTGATGGTCGTAGTGGTGCCGACGGCGGCGCTACCAGTCTGTGTCACCGTGTACAGGCTGCTGTCCACATCCCGGCCGTCGACCTGTACCTTGAAGGTGTTCGCCGCGGCGACCTTGAGACCCTTGGACGCGGTATCGGTGATGGTGAACGGGTAGACATCGTAGTTGGCCGCAGAAGCAGGAACGGTTGCGGACACGGTGAAGTTCACGGTGTCGCCGACATTCACGGTCTTGCCGTCCACGTCCACATTGCCGACCTTGGCGGTCTTGGCTGGCGGGGTGAGCGGATTCTCGTTCTTCGCATTGAACTGGCCCACAGTGGTGATGTTGCCCTGGCCTGTCACCTTGTCGGCAACGATCGTCAGGTCGGTCAGCCCATTGACGGTGGTGGCCACTACGGCGGGAGTTCCCGTTGTTGCAGTGGTTTCGCCACTCTTGGTGAACGTATCGGTCACCAGGTACCAGCCTTCGCCACTCACCGCGACCGGCTGGGCCGTGCCCGCCTGCTTCGCGGTCACGGTCAGGCCTGCGCCATCGGCGGTCGGCAGCGGATTGGTCTTGGCCAGTTCCGTGGCGAACTCGCGAATCTGCTCCGCATTGAACGTCGCCACGTATGCGGCCGGATTGTTTTTATATTCCGCCGGAATCGAATCCTTACCATTGGCAGTGTCAGCGGCCGCGGTCACGGCGTCCTTCCACGCCTCGACCGTGCTCACCTCAACAGTACCGTTGCCGGCGTTCTCGAACGTGGCGAACCTGTACGGCGTGTACGTGTGGCCTTCCTGCGCATTGTTCACCTGCAGCAACGGGGTCGTCGCGGCGTCATCGGCCTGTGCGCTGACTGCGCCCAGGGCCATGCCACCGAGCAGCGTCGCAGCGGCGGCGATGCCGGCGAAAAGTTTCCTCATCTTCATGAGAACCCTCTCTTCCTTATTGTTTGATTACTTGTTTCTGCGATCGCGGGAGGCGGGAACCCAACTTGCTCCCGCAATCCGCAAATCTTGGATTATCGGTCGGAACGCCTTCAAGTTGGCAGACGTTCCGACCCCGCACAGCGATTCAGACGAGTCGCTTCTTGCCGTTCCACACACCGGCCGCGCCGATGAGCAGCACCGCAAGCCCGCCGACCACACCGCCGACGAACAGCCACTGACGATCCGTCATTCCGCCCGTCAACGGCAACGCCGACACTGCGATGTAGTGGTTGGTGAAAGTGACGTTCGCAGGATTAGTTGCGGCAATCCACTTGCCCCGCTGCTCGTCATACGTCACCGTCACTGTCACCGTCTTGATGGAATCGTCGTATTTCCATCCAAGGGTGTTTCGCGGTGTGTCTTCGGTTACCTGGAACGTATATGTCGCGTCGCGGGCCGGGAATGTCAATTTGTCAGGGAATGAAGCAGTCTTCTTCTCCGCCGAAGTGACATCCTTGATGGTAACTTCCGAAGAAGTTTGTCCCTGCGCCGGCCATGTCACTTTCTGCGCATTATCGCCAGTGGCAACCATGGTGAAGCTGAAATCGCGCGCCATTGTGGAGCCGACAACCTGTTTCGTCACGGCTACGGAGTTCCCAGGCAGCGTGACCAGCGCCTGCTTATTGGTGATCACCACCGTCGCGGTCTGCGATGCTGTGGATTCCGGCACCGTCACTGTGTTGCCAGGGGCGAAGTTGCCGTCACCGACTTTGTACTGGTAGGAGGCCTCCCACTGATGGTTCTCAGGTTCGGCTTCCGTCACCGTATACGTTTTCGCGGCACCGGCCGGAATAATCACATCCGTGGACCAGGTTTCATTCGCATCCGGCATCAACGTAACTGTTTTGTGGGTACCGTCACCTTGTTTGATATCCACCGTAATGCTTTCCGGCTTGTCACCTTCTCCGCTCCACTGCTTTTCGATATGCAGCGTCGAAGAAACCACCTGGATCACCGGATGCGAATACGGATTGCCGTTACACTGATGATTCACATTCTCGGCCGTGTATGCCAAACACGCGGAAGCGTTCGAACGGAAACCAGGCTGGCCCGAGGACGTGGCTTCCACGGCCAGATCGGTATCCGCGTCTCCCGTCACGTCGCCGTACCCATTCCCGCCGGCGTTCAGGTTGGCGGCATACTCGTCATAGGCCTTCTGTGTCGGCTTCACGTTATATTCCAGCGTGTACGTCACGCTATTGGCCAAAGGCTTCAGGAACGTGACCACGAACTTCTTCGCAGCGCTGTCGTATGTCAGATTGTAATCCGTTCCCGGGGTCAAAGCGACATCCCGTCCTGACGAGTCTTTGGCCACGACCTTACAGTCTCCGTCGGCAAGGTCGACATATTCCGAAAGGGTATCCTCCATCACCACATTGGTGTATGCGGATGTGGTGGTCTCGCTCTTCTGAATCTCGTCGAAGATGGCTTTCAGTTCCGACGCGTTCTTGGCGGCCTTGTAATACCCGGCGTCTTCATCTCCGTCGCCACGATTGTCGTACGCTGTCGCCCTTGGGAAGTTGCTGGACACCGCGTGCATGAACTGGTTCGCTTTGCTTCCGGTCGAGGACGGATCAGCATCGGAGAAGACTCCAATGGAATACACCGTGGCATCGCCATCCTTCAACTTCTTGGCAGCGGTAACGGCATTGTTTGCCACTTTTTTTTCAAACCCATTAGTCGATGTAGGCGAACCATCCGCGAAGAAGATAACGACCTTCTTCGCATCGGTCCGAGCATTTTTCATTACCTCGACCGCGCGTTTGAATCCATTGTCGGCCTGGGTGGAACCAGCAGCTTTAAGCTCGTTGACCTTGGTTCTCAGGCCACTCATATCCGCAGTCAAATTGCTTACGATCTGGGAATAGTTGTACCAGTATCCATTACTCCGGTACATCTCATTCCCAACCTCCTTCGATTCGTCGCCGGCAAATTTCACCAACCCGACATGGACCGGTTCGGAACCGGACTGGGAATCCTTATTGGCCTCCGCGGCACCATTAAGGAAGTTGTCCACCGCGGTCTTCAACGCGTCCAACCGCTTGGTCCTATCCGTTGAGCCCATCGGGTCATCCATCGAACCGGACACGTCCAACACCAGCGTGAAGTCGATCGGCTGGGTGGTAGTGACCGTGGTGCTGCTGGCAGCGCCCTTCACATCCACGTTCACGGTGTAACTGCCATCATTGTTCTTTTTGATGCGCTTATGCTTCTCGGGAGCGCCCAGCGGCTTGTTCACATGAATCGTCGCCTGCGCCTGCGGCGAAGTCACAGAATTGCCATCCGCATCCGTCGCCGTGGCGGTGGCGGTGTTCGTGAAGGTGCCATTCTCACCCGCCAAGTTATCGGTGATGGTCAGCTTCCCGGAGCACTGAGTCTGAGCACCCGGCGCAAGAGTCTGCGCGCCACAGGTGACGTTTGTGATGTTCGGATCGTTCACCGTGATCTTGTTCAGCTGGGTGTTGCCGCTGTTGCGCACGACGAATGTGTAAGGAACGGAATCCCCCACTTTGAACACATGCGTGTCCGCATCCGGATATGTATCCTTGTTCACCGACTTCACCAAATCGAGCTGGCTCAGCTTCGTCATCGAATACACGCTCAGACCACGGATCAGCTGCACTTGGTGGTCGGCACCGGTAGACGCGCTAAAACCGAATTTCACCGAATCGGGCAGGCGATCGATGTTCTTCTCAAGCACAATGACACCGCCTATCTTGACGGTCAGACGCTGGGTAGTGGCATTCGCATCCGCCAGTGGAGCAATGGTGATATCGACGCGCTTGCCATTGGTATCATCCGCGGAATTGGTCGCATGGCCCGTATCCAATCCGTTTGCCACTTTGCTTGCCACATTGGTCGAAGAAACAATGCAGTATCCCTTGGTCCACTCGCCATCACTGTCCACGGAGCCTTTCCCTCGCACAGTGACCGAATTGGAACCTTGCGGACTGCTCCACTGCCCGCAATCATCGCCACCGGTGACGCGGTTTGTCGTTCCGGAAGCGTTCTGGATGCTGAAATTGCCGAATCGATCCAGACCAATACCAAGAACGCCTTGGGAGACGCCCTCGAGACGCTTCACGCTGCCGGTACCGTCCTCATCATTGGTCGCATAGCCCAGGCCTGCGCCCGCCGCGCCGGTCTGCTCCAGCGTGGCGGCACCGTCCGTAAGGAAGAAGCTGATGCCGTCCGCCGGATCGCCCCATGGGCCTGCGCTGGTTTTGTGGTACATGTAATAGTCGAACGACACATGCAGACCGTTCTTGCTAATGACGGGCTGGTTATACAGCACCGCACCGCTCTTGCTTTCGCTGTTATCCGTCAGCTGCAGGTAACCTTTGCCGTCATGCCCTTGAATATCGGAACTGTCCTGGGTGTCCGAGCAGCCATCCGCAGTTAGGCAGGCACTCCCACTCATCGACCAGTTCCCTGAATCGGTGAAATTAGAGTTCTTAAACGACTCTTCCAACAACTGAGAACCAGTCTCGTTCTGCGCAACCGCCGACGCGTCTGCTTGATTGGCCGCTTGGCCGGCCTGCTGTTCCAAGGTCTGCCCGGCATCCTCCGCCATCGCGGCGGAAGTGGTGGCGTAGCCCATGCCGCCGAGCATGGCGATCGCAACGATGACGGCGACTATTCGTTCAACAAAGCTCCTCTCGGGCTTTGTCTGCTCTATCCGCGCATGCCTCATCTGCTACCTCCCCTTACACACCGTGCGCATGTGCACGATTCACATCTTCATCACCAGTCACGCATCCAACCGACGCGGATACACATCCGGCGCTCCAGTCTTGAACAGTAAAAGAAAAGGGAAATGGATACATACACCCTAAGCGCGGGAGATTCGGGGTATGAAATAGCCTCGAAACCAAGTGATAGCAACGTTTCCAACTATCTGCACTACCCGAAATTCACATAAACCCGACGTCCGACGGGGCAACATTATTCACATGTCCGTAACCGTACGGATGTCGCCACAGAATGCCAACGCAACAGCTAGCCACGTTTCGGCCACCACGCCGCATGTCTGCGAATATGCCATGGCCGTCTACGCAGCCAGGCAAGCAGCATCCCCGACACGAGCACGCCAGCCGACACCGCAATCGCAATCAATCGCGCGTCCTTTGCCGCATTCCGTTCCTCGGGAACCACTCCAGGAATCGCGGAACGCACCGCCGAAACCAGCAACCGGTGGGTGTTCACCCCGTACGGCGTGCAGGTCATCAACGTCACCCGGTCCTCGCCGGGCACAATCTTCAGCTTCGAGGTGTCATTCGGTTCGATCACCGAAATGCGATCCACCTTGTAGCCGAGCGTACGGCCCATCACTTCGATGTAGAAGTAGTCGCCGACGTGCATCTCATCCAAGCGCGTGAACATCATCGCCTCGACCAGCCCACGGTGGCCGGTGATCACCGCATGCGTGCTCCGCCCGCCCACGGGCAGGCTGCTGCCATACAGATGTCCGGATCCGGATGCGAGCGCCGACTGCGACGTGCCATGGTAGATCGGCAGACGTACGGAAATCTTCGGAATGCGGATGGTGCCCATCACGCCACTGCCCGAATCGAGCAAACTTTGATATTCCGCATCCTTCGCACTGGCGCTATTTGATTCCGCGGCACCAGATTCACTGGACTGCGAGCCGCCCTGCACTTGGGAGAACGGGTCTTGCGCCTCGCCGAGAATCGGCTGCCCCGAAGCCGCAAGCCGCCTGTTATATGCCTTGGCCGCGGCAAACGCCTCATCGGCCTGGGGGTAAGGCCAGCCGGCAACCGCCTGCGCGGACCGGTTCGACGTATTCCGTAGCTCCCGCGCCGACTGATACTGCAGAAACGTAGGAAACCCGCCGATGCCTATCGCAAGAATGATCAACAGCGCCGCAACCACCCGCATGGCAATGACTTTCCTGCGATCCCTGCGCCACTGCCGCACCTCATCGGCAATGTCGACCGCCTCTTCGAAAGACGGTGCCCGATAGCGCTCCGCCTGCTGTTGCCGCATGTCCGTCACTGGATGAACTTCCGCAGCACGCGTTCCAGCTCATCGATACGCAACGCCTGTTTGGCGATGAGCAGATCGCATTTGTTGATGGTCAGTTGCGCCTGCGCAAGCTTTGCCGCCATATCCTGCGATTCGTCGGCTTCAGTTAGATCATTCGTCTCCCCTTCGTGCGTAGCCCCTTGCAGTTCGGCGATCGATAAATCGTCTTCGACATCCTGCAGATAATGATTCATAGCCCCTTTCCTCTTTCGACGCTCATCACGTTCCTGCTGCTTCCAGCGCGCGATGCACCGCTCCACACGCTTGTAGCCGATCAGTTTCGGATCAAGCCCCGCTTCACGGAAAATGGCTGACGGTGATTCGCCGGCGTTATAACGGCACATCACTTCCACCCGGAAACGGTCTGAATATCGGATGTGCGACGCACTCACACTTTTGACCGCCGGCAGGCTGGACAGATACGCGCGCTCCTTTGCGGTAAATTTGCCATCAATCATTTTTTCTGCCCCTTATACTGCTACTGCCTGAACAGCTCGGTTCAGAATCATATCGGAGACTTCCCCATTGGCCCCTCGTTAAAACCCTCGAATAAAAAATCCCATTCCCCCCAATAAAAAAGGAGTCCTATCTTACAAACAAAACAGTTCCGCCATTTTTCGCAGATAGAAAGGCCCATACCCCCCCCCCATAAAATTTAAACAATCTTAACCTCACCCCAGCACACCCTTTAGCACATCATGGGGCCGCTACGCCTCTGAACACCGTCATGCAGACTCACTAGGCTGGAAACATGACGCAAGAGCTCGTTTCATTGACTATCATCATGGCGGTGGCGGCCGTCAGCCCGATTGTGGCGCAGCTGATTCCGGGAAGATTCATTCCACAAACCGTACTGCTGCTCGCCGCCGGAGCCACGCTCGGCCCGTACGGACTGGGCATAATCGGAGTGAACGACGCCGTGAAACTCTTGAGCGAGCTCGGCATGGCGTTCCTATTCCTGCTCGCCGGCTATGAAATCGACCCGAAACGACTCGCCGGACATCAAGGCAAAGTCGGCCTTGTCACATGGATCATCACCTTGGGGCTCGCCGGACTCGTCGTGACCCTTCTTCCATTCTTCGCCAAGCAGGGCATCAACGGCATCGCCACGGTAATCGCACTTACCACCACCGCTCTCGGCACGCTCATGCCGATTCTCAAGGAACGCAACCTCGAAGGCACCCCCATCGGCGACGCCATCATCTCGTACGGAACGTGGGGCGAACTTGGCCCAATCCTTGCCATGGCCATCCTGCTATCCACCCGAACCGGCTGGCAGACCATGCTCGTGCTCGGCGCGTTCCTTGCCATCTGCCTACTGTGCGCAATGCTACCCACGAAAGCACTGAAAACCGGCCATCGCCTGTACCGTTTCCTTACGGAAAATGCGAACACGTCATCGCAAACGCTCATGCGACTGACTACATTCCTGCTCATCTTCCTTGTCACCATTTCTGCACTGTTCGAACTTGACGCGGTGCTCGGCGCGTTCGCCGCAGGCTTCATCCTGCGTTACATCATCCCTGACGGCAGCAAGTCGCTGGAAATGAAACTGGAAGGCGTCGGCTATGGCTTCCTTATTCCTGTGTTCTTCGTGGTGTCAGGCGCCGCGATCAACGTGCGCGCCGTGGCAGGCCGGCCCGCGCTGCTCGTCGCGTTCATCGTAATGCTCATGCTGATTCGTGCGGTGCCCGTGTATGTTGCGCTATCGCTCGACAAACGCGAGAATCCGCTGTCATCGCATCACCGCGTCACCGTAGCGCTGTATTGCACGACCGCGCTGCCGATCATCGTCGCCGTCACGTCGCTGGCGGTGAAGGTCGGCACCATGCAAGGCGACACCGCGTCAACACTGGTCGCAGCCGGCGCGATTACAGTGTTCCTGATGCCGCTCCTTGGCTCGATCACATATCAGGTGGCCGACGTACATCCGGTCACCGCGGTTCGGGAGATTGCGCACACGCCATCCGATTGGCAGACGATCGTACGCGAACATGCGCAGGTGCGTGCGCTGCTGCACCATCAGGACCGGCTCAAGCGTTTGGCGGAAACGTTGGACGCACTGGAAGCGCATGGACACGGCGATGAGCATCGAGCCGAACTTGTAAAACGTGCGCGCCGCGAAATCGACCGGCAGCTGAAGGAACTCGGCCTGGACCCGCAGCTCACCACGCAACTGCCACACAACTACCGTTATCCGAAGAACTGAGACGCGAATCCGAGCCTTTCCGATAACTCTAACTGTCCGCTTCTGGTGAATCGGACAGTCGTCATTCCACAGACTTGAGCGAGCTGATGGGGTCGATACGGTCGAGGACGGGGTTGACAAACAGTTGCACAAGCAGCGCGAACATCATGGTCGCCACGACTGCGATCACGTAACTCAGCGGCTTGACCTCCACCTCGAAATAGAGCGACGGCATGTTGAGCGCCATGGTCAGCAGCCCGCCAACGAACCGGCCGAGCGGCAATCCCAGCACCACGCCCATGACGGTGAGGATCATCATCTCGCGATTCACGTAATGGTGCACTTCACGGTCGAAAAAGCCGAGCACCTTGAGTGTAGCCATCTCGCGCACGCGTTCCGACACATTCGTATTGGCGAGAGTGAACAGCACCACAAGCGCCAAACCTCCGGCGAGCGCCACAATCAGCGCCACGACCGCGCCCATAAGATCGAACTTGAAACTGTCGGCCATGTGCGCGCTGCTTACGGCTTTCACCACCGAGCTGTCCTTTTCGAGCGATTGAGCATAGTCAGTTTGCGATTGGTCAGAGCCGGAAAGTTTGGCATACATGGCATTCCAGGTCAGCGATTTCGTACTTTGCACGTCCGATTCTGCAGAAACGGACATTTGGACCCCGGTTTTACCCGCTTGTTTGTCCGATTCGGGAGAAATGGACAGTTGAGAGGCGTTCTCAGTGCCTTGTTTGTCCGATTCACCAGAAACGGACACGTTGGATACGAAGGATTTGCCGAACAGCTTGACATAGTAGGTTTCGCTGATGTACACGTCCGATCCGATAAGATTGCGATTCACCGCGCTCACTTTCGCAGTGGCCTGCACGCCGTCGCCGTTGGTCAATCGCACTTTGCTTCCGGTGGCGATGCCAAGCGAGCTTGCCGCCGACTGCGCCACTATCACACCATCGTCGTCCAGCTTCAGCGAGCCTTTCCCGCCGATACTGGACGTGCCCAATATTCCGGAATGCACCGGCTGCAACGTGACCATTTTGCCCAGGTCGGACAATCGCTTTTCCGGCACTGCAACCAGCTGAATACTTTCACTGCCGACACTGCCACTGCTGTCGCCGCTGCCAGAATCGCTCTTCCCAACAGCCATATCACCCGATTCGATACGCACGTTCATCGTAGACGTGGTACGACCGTCCGACGCGACTTTGGCGCGCATTTCGTCCGCGTCCGAATCGCCAGAAACCACCATAAGATCGTATTGGTAAACGTCACGATATTGCTTGATACCAAGGTCGGCCACGGTGTCATTGATGGCTAGGCCGCAGACGATGAGCGCGGTGCAGCCGGCCACCCCGCCGACCGTCATGATAAGGCGCGACTTGAAGCGGAAAATGTTGCGCGCGGTCACTTTGCTGAGGAATCCCATACGATTCCAGACCGGCTTGATTCGTTCCAGCAGAATACGTGAGCCGGCACGCGGCGCTTTCGGCCGCATCAGCGCGGCGGGCGTCATGCGCATCTCCTGCACGCACGCGTAAATGGTGGCGGCGAGCACACCGACCACGAACAGTGCGATGCCCAGCGAACCGTACAGCCAGTCGTATTCCAGTCGCACGCCAGGCATCACATACATGCCCTCCAAAACAACCAGAAGGAACGCCGGAATTCCAAGGAATCCGACAAGTAAGCCAAGCCCCCCGCCGATGAGACACGCCAGCAGCGCGAACAGCAGATAGCGCGACGCCACCGCAAGACGCCCATAGCCAAGCCCCACGTAGGTGCCGATGAGCGAGCGGTCCTCTTCAACCATGCGCGCCATGGAAGTCAGGCTCATCATCACAGCGACCACCAGAAACACGATCGGGAACGCGTTGCCGAGCGATTGGATGGAATCAAGGTCGGATTTGAGCGCGCTGAATCCACCGAGCGACTGCCGATCCTGCACATACCAGCGCACTTGCGGAATACTGGTTTTAAGCTCGTTTTCTTTGGTTTTCAGCGTTTGTTCGGTTTGCGCTTTCTGCTCGTCCAATTGCGATTGCGCCTGGTCGAGCCGCTGCTTGGCATGCGCAAGTTCGGGGGTTGCGGCGATGATGGTTTCACGCATTGCTTCACGCGTGGTTTCGTCGAGTTGGGTGGGATCCATTGCGCCGGTTGCACCGGCTTGCATGCTCATGATTTGGTCGACCTGCTGGTCGAATTGCCGACGATTCTCGTCGATTTGCGATTGCGCTTCCGCGAACTTCTTGTCGGCTTCCGCACGCGTGGCGGCAATCTGCCTGTTGCCCACGTCGAGCAGCTCCTGCCAGCGGACCTTCTGCCGATCGGTTTTCACGGCGTCATCGATGCGGTCGGTCACCTGTTTGACGGTGTTTTCATACGATTCGTCGAACGTGTTTTCGTTGGCCGAACCTTTGACGAGCAGCGTGGCGGACGTGTAGAGGGTACCGGTCACGCCGTCGGACGGAGCGAAGAACGTGTAGTCGGTGGCAGCGGTGGAACGAAACGAGGTCATGGCGGAATATCCGTCCGGATTGCTTAGATTCTGCGGATCGAGCACCACGCCCACGATGGTGAGCTTGGTCGGGAAGCTTGGTGCCTTATCTTCAGCACCCTGAGTGTCCGATTCACCAGAATCGGACACTGAAGTAGCGGAAGAAGAGGATTCGGGGGCTACGGTGAGGTGGCTGCCAATCTTTTTGCCGGAATCGCGGATAAATTTACGGGTTACTGCGATTTCGCCGGCTTTCTTCGGCAATCGCCCTTCCTGCACGTACGGCCAGTCAATACCGTTCGCACCGATTTCCTGCATGGTCGCCGATTTGCGGCCGCCCAAATCGAACGTCACTTCCTGTGACCGCTCCGCCTGCACCTTCGCTACACCGCGCACCTTGCGTAACGCGGCAATATCGCCATCCGTCAATCCGGCCGTCGACAACACCTGAATATCGTGCAATCCTTGGGTGTCGAAAAAACGATCCGTCGCAAGAAAAGCGTCTCGGCAGCCCGCGTAAATGCCGGTAAGCACGGCAACGCCCAGCAACGATATCAGTGCGATAGAGACGAATCGCTTCCACGCATGCAACCACATACGCACCATGTCTTTGACGAATGCCATGACGACCTCCAGCCCCGCAGCGTTCAAGCAGCACCAACCATCGCTCTCACAACCTTCATTTTATTGGACTATCGAACTATTGAACACTATGAAACCGAATCCACGCGCTACAGCTACAATCGGGGAAGACGCGCCATGCCAAAAACCATAGGCGCGTCACCTACCACTACTGCCGAACGCAACATCGCCAAAATCGCCAAACTCTTGCTGAATTTGCCGAATTTGCCGAATATTGCTGAGGCACCCAAGAAGAGGAAGCATTCATGAGCGACGCAACCGTTGCGAAGAAACCGCGCGAAACCGACGATGTGCCGGTTCCGCCGACGCTGCGCAAGTCTTTGAAGAATCGTCATATTCAATTGATCGCATTGGGCGGCGCGATCGGCACCGGCCTGTTCTATGGTTCTAGCGAGTCGATTCAGCTGGCGGGCCCGGCCATTCTGCTCGCCTATCTGATCGGCGGTCTGGCAATTTTCCTGATCGTGCGCGCACTGTCTGAAATGGCGGTCGAGGATCCGAAGGCGGGCGCGTTCAGCTATTACGCCACGCAGTACTGGTCGAAGCGCGCAGGCTTTATTTCCGGCTGGAATTACTGGTTCAACTACGTGCTCGTGGCCATGGTGGAGTTGGCCGTGGTTGGCTCGTTCGTGAATTACTGGTTCCCGAACATTCCGAAGTGGGTGTCGGCGGCGGTGTTCCTCGTGGCGATCGCGGCGCTGAATCTTATGGGCGTGAACAAGTTCGGCGAATTTGAATTCTGGTTCGCCATCATCAAGATCGTGGCCGTGCTTGCCATGATTTTCGGCGGTTTGTATGTGATCATCGCGAATGTGCCGACCGCTTCGGGCATTCGCGCGTCGTTCGCCAACTGGTTCACCGTTGACGGCGGATTCCTGCCGCATGGCCTGATGTCTCGCAATGCGGACGGCACGTGGACTGGCTTGCTGATGGCGCTGGTCGTGGTGATGTTCAGCTTCGGCGGCACCGAACTCATCGGCATCACCGCGGGCGAGACCGAAAATCCGCGCACCACCATTCCGAAGGCCACGAACGGCATTATCTGGCGTATCCTCGTGTTCTACATCTGCGCGCTCGGCGTGATCATGGCCGTAGTCCCGTGGAGCACGATCGACGGCAATTCCAGCCCGTTCGTGCAGATTTTCGACTCGGTGGGCGTGCATGCGGCCGCCGGCATTCTGAATTTCGTGTGCTTGACCGCCGTAATGAGCGTGTACAACTCTGGCCTGTACGCGAACTCGCGCATGTTGTATTCGTTGGCGAAGCAGGGCAATGCTCCCGCGTATCTGGGCCGCCTGAACAAGCGCGGCGTTCCGGTCGGTGGCGTGATCACGTCGGCCATCATTATTGCGATCGCCGTGGTGGTGGTGTTCGTGTGGCCTGATTTCGCGTTCAATTATTTGATGTCGATCGCCACGATCGCCGCTGCGATTAATTGGATCATGATTATGATTACGGAAATTAAGTTCCGTCGCGTTGTCGCCGCCGGCGATGGTCCGAACAATCTGAAGGGATTGAAGGGCCAGGAAGCGCTTGACAAGCTCGCTTTCAAGCTGCCGTTCGCCAAGGTGACGCCGTATTTGGTGATCGCGTTCATGCTGCTGGTCGTGGTGCTGATGTGCTTCTCCGCAAGCTATCGCATCGCCGTAGTCGCCGGTGTGATTTGGCTGGTCGTACTGTTCGCCGCCTATCAGATCACACAGAAGCGCGCCTGAAGTCGTAAGGCAACAATGCGCCTGTGCCTCAAGCGAGGGGCACAGGCGCTTTTTGTTTCAGATTTCAGATTCTAATTTTCAATCCGTAATTCCCGCTTTTTCGTTGCGTATTCCGTGATCTTCACGTTTCAAATTCCAAATTTCGCTTCCGTATCGCAGTTGACTCGCCAAACTTAATCGCTTAGGCTTTTCTTAAGCTTGACGCCATACGATGTTGGGCGAGCATCGGCAAGCGGTATTGCCGCAGCAAATACGCAATCGCGATTTTTTAACTCATCATCGCATCTTATTCCGCTGCCGGAGCGGGACCAGTCGAAGCGCGGGCACGCAATTCGTACGGCTCTTCCATCAGATGCCCCACACGCTCGCAGCATAACGCATTTGTATTTGATTCGTATTTGACTGACGTGCGATCAGCAGGATTTCAATCGCAATACAAAGCGTGCGATTGCAGCACATTATAAGCACAGCAATCGCACGCTATTCATTGTCAGCTATCGACAATCATTCAACGTGATCAGAGTCGGTGTGATCGGTCAGGTCTAGCTTGAATGGGTGAGCAGGCAGATTATTGTCATTAAACAACGGTGCCGGACCCCAATTACGCCATGCGTAACGCATCATAACCGGTTGCGGCACTTTCGGCGTGGCCAACGTAATCGTGCCAATACTGCGGCTGTTGATCGGAATACCGAATTCCGTAGCGTTGTAATCGACCACATTGACCTTCGCGTTGACCAGATCGTCAATATCGCAATCCACGAAAATCGCGGCGTAGGCCGGATGGAACACGCCATCGGCACCGGCAAGCTCGAAACCGGAATGTTCCGGCAAACGCACCAACGAAGGCAGGCTCTTGGCGAGCTCATCGCCGAAACTGTCGGGCGTAGTACCGCTGAAATGCAGGCCGTGCGCGTACCGGAAGAACAGACGCACGCGACCGCCTTCGTCGCAGCGGAAGCCCAGCACAGTCGGACCATACACCGGAATACGGCTCATACCATACACTTGGTGAAGTGCACAATTGCCTAGACGCTCGCCGGGCGTGCGCTTATCAACCGGGTGAATATTGTTGTATTCACCGCAATCCATGGTGCAGATGGCGAACACGTTGTCGATGGACTGCGCGGCATCCCACTGGGCTTCGCGCAGCACCGGCCACAGCATCGGATCACCGTCGCTCTCATCGACCGTCTTGTCGATCCATTGCGGCAACTGCACGATCAGGAACGGTAGGCTTTCACTCCACAGCGCACGCCATTCACCAATCATCATGCCCAGCAGCTCACGATAGGAATCGCAATACTGTTCGTCTTCCTCGCCCTGATACCACAGGAATCCAGCCAAGGAATAGGGCACAATACGCTCCAGCATGGCATGGAACGGGCCAGTCGGACGCCACTGTGAAGTCGGCGTCATCGGTGGCGGCCACGGACATTCGCCATACTGTTGGGTGAGCGTATCCCACGTCACATCAGGATCGGCTTCGCGAGCTGCAGCAATCGACGCATTCCAAGTATCAGAACGCGACTGCCATTCGCTGTACTCCAAATCGAACTGTCCCTGCGTTTTACCGGCGACCGCCTGCTCGTAGCGAGCAAGATAAGCACGCCCGGATTCGCTGGAATTCAGCGCATCCTCGCTCATCCAACAACTAATCGACGTACCCCCGATATAACAGTCGATAATGCCGATTGGAAGGTCGGAATCAAGTTCATCACGCAGTTTTCGCGCAAAATAGTACGCTACAGCACTCATCACGCCACTGTTTTCGGGCGATGATTCCTGCCAACTTGCCGCATGTTCGGCATTGCGATTAATCACGCCGGTTTTCGGCACATTGTAGAAACGCAGGAGCGGATCAGCGCAGCTTTCGAGGGCTTCCTCGGCGTTTTCACTGTTGCGCAGCTCAAGTTCCATATTGCTTTGCCCGCCGGCAAGCCACACTTCACCGATCAGCACGTCGTAATATTCGATGAAATCGTTGCCTGCGGTAACGCGCAGCGTGTAAGGTCCGCCTTCGGGTTGCGCGGGCAACATAACGCGCCACGGAGAAAAGCCGTTCTTGATTTCTTTGGAGGCGTACGCGTGCGCCTGCACGATCACGGAACCATCGAAATCGCGTATTTCCGCCGAAACCTCAAGTCCGGCGCAGTCGGCATTCAACGCACCGAACACGGCAATGGGTTTGTTACGTTGCAACACCATATGCGAGGCGAAAATCGCGGCAACGTGCAGAACTCCTGCCGTGCTACGGTCATCGATGGGTTCAACCGATGTTGTCATTTCAGAACCAAGAGCAGGACCAGTCGCAGTGACCATGACATCTCTTCCTAATCAAAAATCCCTACGCGTTGTATCCTATGCCACCTTCCCGTCAAAATACATGAAACTTGCCGTTGCCGCGACGGATTTTTACGGTTTCGCGGCTCACTTTGTGGACCAGACACGCTGCAAGATGGAGGCTCCGGTAGGATAGACCCCAGTTTGCAGGACAAAATCCATGCATGAAAACACGAATTTCATCTGCGAATGGTAGAAACCCGAACGCTTTTCCAAGCGTTCACCCCACTACATAAAAGGAGTGCCAAGTACAATGGCTGCACAAATCTGGTATGAGAACGACGGCGATCTCTCGGTCCTCGAAGGCAAGAAGGTTGCCATCATCGGTTACGGTTCCCAGGGTCACGCCCACGCGCTGAACCTGCGCGATTCCGGTGTGGACGTCGTCGTTGGCCTGCGTCCGACCTCCAAGTCCGTTGAGCACGCCAAGGAGCAGGGTCTGGAAGTCAAGTCCGTTCCGGAAGCCGCTGCTGAGGCCGACATCATCATGATCCTGGCTCCGGATCAGTACCAGCGCACCATCTGGGCCAACGACATCGAGCCGAACATCAAGCCGGGCGCTGCAGTCGCATTCGCCCACGGCTTCAACATCCACTACGGCTACATCAAGCCGTCCGAAGACCACCCGGTCTTCATGGTCGCCCCGAAGGGCCCGGGCCACATCGTGCGTCGTGAGTACGCCAACGGCCGTGGCGTCCCGGTCGTCGTGGCCGTGGAGCAGGATCCGCGTGGCGACGCTTGGGACATCACCCTGGCTTACGCCAAGGCTCTGGGCGCTCTGCGTGCAGGCGCCATCAAGACCACCTTCACCGAGGAGACCGAGACCGATCTGTTCGGCGAGCAGAATGTGCTGATGGGTGGCGTGAACAAGCTCGTTGAAATGGGCTTCGAAGTCCTCACCGACGCCGGTTACCAGCCGGAGATCGCCTACTTCGAGGTCTGCCACGAGTTGAAGATGCTCGTCGACCTCATGAACGAAGGCGGCCTGAACAAGGCCCGCTGGTCCTGCTCCGACACCGCCCAGTACGGCGACTATACCAACACCTGCATCGACGAGCACGTGCGTGAGCGCATGCAGTACCACCTGAAGCGCATTCAGGATGGCTCCTTCGCCAAGGAGTTCATCGATGATCAGGACGCAGGCGCTCCGAAGTTCAAGCAGCTGCAGGAGGAGTACGGCAACGTGCGCATCGAGACCGTTGGCCCGAAGCTGCGCGCCATGTTCTCCTGGAACAACGGCAAGGATGATGACGCCGACATGGCCACTTTCACCGGCAAGATCGCCCGTGGCTGAGTGACTTAGGGCTTCGCTTGATCGGGATTCCGATCAAGCGGCCTCGGTCCATCGGAATCCGGTCAATTGGTCCCGATGGACCGGATCGCAAGCCTCAATTACCAATGGAAGGCCGTCGCCCGTTTGTGGGTGTCGGTCTTCCTCTATTTTCAGAAGATTTCACGGTTTTGAGGTTTCAAGGTTCCGAGATTCCAGAACCACGGTTCCAACGAATAACCCCGTACTCGAAAAAATGCGATCCTCGCCACCAATCCCCGGTCAACACAGGCAAGGGGGCCCTGAATCGACAGAAACCAGAAGAAACCATACCCCCATGCGCGAAAAAGTCGAGAATCGCAAGCAAAACCGGAGATGATACAGAAACGGGGGCATCAAATCACCAAAAACAGCATGAACCATACCCCCATGCGCGAAAAACCCGATTCATCGCACCAAACACCTGTCAGTGTGGCAAAAGGAGCCAACACAACGCAAAAGACCGCCGTCCGAACGAATCGGGCGACGGTCTTAATGCTTCAGATTCCGGCTCTCAGCTCGGAATCAGGCGATCTCACTGAACCTGGGTACGAGCGATCTTGCCGTTGAAGGACTCGGCCATATCGGCATCGGCGTCCACCTGGTTGTTCCAGGAGAACATGGCGCGCAGCTTCGGACCAACGGTCTCCAGGTGCGGGTGGCTGTACTCTTCCTGCAGCTGCTTGAACTTCGGAGCGCCAGCGGCCTGATCATCCATGAACTCCTTGGCGAAGGAGCCATCCTGAATGCGCTTGAGCTGGTACTGCATGCGCTTCTTGGTCTCTTCGGTGATGACGGTGGAGGTGTAATCGCCGTACTGGGCAGTGTCGGAGCAGCTCCAACGAGCCTTGTTCAGGCCGCCTTCGTTGGCCAGATCCACCAGCATCTTCAGCTCGTGGAACACCTCGAAGTAGGCGATCTCCGGCTGGTAGCCAGCCTCGGTCAGCACGTCGAAGCCTAGATCGCACAGGTGGTTGATGCCACCCATGAGCACGTCCTGCTCGCCGAACAGATCGGTCTCGGTCTCCTCGGTGAAGGTGGTCTTGATGGCGCCTGCACGCAGAGCGCCCAGAGCCTTGGCGTAAGCCAGGCACAGCGGCCAGGTCTTGCCATCCGGATCCTGCTCCACGGCCACAACGACCGGGACGCCACGGCCGGCGGCGTACTCACGACGCACGATGTGGCCCGGGCCCTTCGGAGCGACCATGAAGACCGGGTGGTCCTCGGACGGCTTGATGTAGCCGTAGTGGATGTTGAAACCGTGAGCGAAAGCCAGAGCAGCGCCCGGCTTCAGGTTCGGCTCAACCTCTTCCTTGTAAACCTTAGCCTGGTACTGGTCAGGCAGCAGAATCATGACCACGTCGGCTTCGGCGACGGCCTCGCCGACCGGCTTGACTTCCAGGCCCTGCTCCTTGGCGTAATCCACGGACTTGGAGGTCGGACGCAGACCAACGACGACGTCCACACCGGAATCGCGCAGGTTCAGTGCATGAGCGTGACCCTGAGAACCGTAACCAAGGATGGCCACCTTCTTGCCTTCAAACACAGACAGATCGGCGTCCTTTTCGTACCAGATAGTTGCTGCCATGATTGGCGCTCCTTTTATTTTCTTTTATCGCTTCGGGATCGTACTTTCCCCGAAAAATCTTTCGATTTCTGTTACTTGTTCGGTTGTTGCAACGGCTTATGATTCCTAGGATGTTACTCCCCCCGGATTGTGTCCGAGAAATCACACCGCCTCTCCTGCGGAACCGTTCTAGTCCCGTTTTCTTTATATTGGTTGCTGACGTTCACATAGTGGTTATGTTTTGCGTCAAACGCTTTTTGTGAGGGCTTCGGGCGATTCCACCCGGGCACCGCCGAAGCCCTCACGGACATCACTTAGTGAAATCGACGTCCTTAGTTTCCTTGCAGCTCAGCACCGCAACAAGGCAGCACACGGCCATCACGCCGAGATACAGACCGACGGAGTGCACACCCCAGTGGTGGGACAGCCAAGTGGCGATGGTCGGCACGAATGCCGCGCCGACGATGGCGGCCAGATTGTAGCCGATGCCGGAGCCGGAATAACGCACGTTGGCGTCGAACAGCTCCGGCAGGAACGCGCCAATCGGACCGAATGCGGTGCCCATCAACGCGAAGCCGATGCACAGGAACAGCAGGTTGGCGGCGAAATTACGCTGGCCGACGACCGACGGATCAAGCAGGAACGGGAAGAGCAGCGCGAATGCCACGAGGCAGCAGGACGAGATGACGATCACGCGCTTGCGGCCGAATTTATCGGCGTTCACACAGGAAATGACGATGAACGCGGCGAACACGCAGATGGCAAGCATCAGCATGAGCAGGTATTCACGATTGGTGAAACCAAGGTTGCCGCCGCCCTGCTCGACGGTTTTGGTGCCCCAAGCGAGGGACCAGGTTGCCAGCGTGTAGAACAGCGTGTAGGTGACGGCCACCAAGAACGTGGCTTGGATGACTTCCTTCCAGCTCTTCTTGAACACTTCGGTCAGCGGAGACTTGACGACCTTCTTCTGTTCCTGAGCCATGCGGAAGATCGGGGTCTCCTCCATCTGCACGCGCACCACAAGACCGACGATCACCAGCACTGCGGACAGCAGGAACGGCACACGCCAACCCCATGCCAGCATCGCATCGTCATCGTTGAACGTTTCCAACAGGAAGTAGGTGCCGTTCGACAGGAAGAAACCGATCGGAGCACCCAATTCCGGGAAGGAGCCGTACAGCGCACGCTTGTCTTCCGGAGCGTTCTCGGTGGCTACCAAAGCGGCACCCGACCATTCGCCGCCCAAACCGATGCCCTGCACGAAACGGCACAGGCACAGCGCTGCGACAGCCACAATGCCCCACTGGCTATAAGTCGGCAGGCAGCCGATCAGGAACGTGGCGACACCCATGGTCAACAGCGAAACCACCAGTGTGGTCTTGCGGCCCATGCGGTCGCCGAAATGGCCGAACACCAAGGATCCGAGCGGACGTGCGATGAACGCAATGGCGAAGGTCAGCAGGCTGGCTAGCAGCGCGACGGTCGGATTGGTGGTGTCTCCGAAGAACACCTTCGGGAAATAGTTCGCAGCGGCGGTGCCGTATGCGTAAAAGTCGTAGAACTCGATGGCAGTGCCGACCATGGAAGCGGCAATCACGGTTTTCACCGAATCGCGCACCATTGCCTGCGCTTTACCAGCGGCTGCTTCGACTGCACTCATTGGATTACTCCTGTTACGTCTGTCATGTGCTACCGGCTCCCAGCATGCGCCGATAACGTCTTTCTTCTATTCTCTTGTTGCAGTCTTCATTTCGTTGCCTTACGCCTTGTGGGCGGCAACAAAAAGGCCCCGCAGTATGCAGGGCCATCAACGTGTGTGTTTTGCGCGCTTCAAACCCTGCCTCCGTTGGCGAGGGATTGAAGCTGCATTGCTCGAATCAGTCCGCCAACGAAAGCGGAATAATAATTCGTGCGGACAGCAGTACGCGTGCAACCATTCCGTTCATCGTGGCGAACCTCCTTTCGCAGAGTCTTGTATTCGGCGGACGATCCGCTCGAACTAAGCCGTAAAGATAAGCGCGTCCACATATCCTTTCTACTAAGGGTTCACTATGTGGACGCGCAATTTTGAATTTGATATTCGTTTTTCGGATTATCTCAGATCATCCAAATCATTTCAGCAGCAACGTCAGCACGCCCGCAATAGCCATGCAACCGGCGGCAACAGCGAAAATCAGCAGATACTCGCCAGTCACCGCAATCGCAATCGCGCAAACGACAGCGCCAATCAACGAACCGAACGTATTCGCCAAACTGAACGCGGCCAACGAACGACCAACGGAACGCACATCCGGCAACGTCGCAAGATTCAACCCTTGGCTCACGCCGTCATACACCACATACGCGAAACCTGCAAACAGCGCATACAACGCGACCGCCATCGCTCTATCGATCGGTGTCAACGGAAGTACTACAGCAACCACAAACAACAGGCAGGCGGCAATTGCGGGAATACGGGAATCCTTGAAAGCGCGGGCGATACGACCAAGCAGAAGCGCAGCCAACAGCGAGCCGACGAACGCGGCAACGGCCATCACCGACATAACCGCAGCCGCTCCGGACAAACCAAACATGGCGACCTGCGAAACATCACCCAAACCATCCTGCGCAAGATACCACTGGTAAATCGCAATGCCGGAAGTGGCTGCGATGGCAAACATGCGCGCGGCAAACGCAATGAAGAACTTCGGAGCGCCCTTCGGCGGGCGATACTGCGAAAAATAATCGCCCTTCTTCACATCCTCACGAGGCAAATAGCTGCTGGAACCCTCAAACGGCAACACCAGCAACGTAGCCATACCAGCCACCACCAGGCACAACGCAAACACCATCATGGCGAAACGCGTGGTGCCATTCCAACCGGAATCGTCGGCGGCCCACGTAAGCGAAACGGCCGCGATAATGCCCAACACCTGTCCGAACGCCTGGCCAACGCCACGCCACGCGTCCGCACGATCACGGAACTTGTCGGGCACGCGCTCACCGAAAGCGGCCGCCAGCGGCATCGACACCATCGCATATCCGATCAGCGTGAACAGCCAGAACACGATGACCAACGGCATGAAATCGCATGCGGAAAGAATCGCCACCGACGTGGCAGTCAGCACCGTGCCGGCGATGATCCACGGGGTGCGGCGGCCCAGCGGGCAGTACGAATGGTCGGATCCGACGGAAATCCACGCGTTCATCAGGAACGTCAGCAGCGTGCCAACGACGCTGAGCAGCGCCAGATCGGTGACGCGGTCAGTGCCGGAAAGACGGCTGATGGTCTGTGGAATGAGCACGGAGTTGAGCGCGGCCATCGGCGCGGTGAACAGCAGCGCGCCAAGCGCGAAGCCGGCGGTGAGGCGATGCACCTGCGGCTTGGTGGGCGTAGTGCCGTCGGGCGCGGTCATCGGATCGCGCAGGTCAAGGAACGACGATTCGAGGTTCGGCACGGCGGCATCAAGATGGGCGAACGCGGTCAGCGGGGAGCCACTTTCCGTGTTGAGGAGGGTCTGCTGCACTTCCGGGCGCTCGTTGGAAGCCTCGGGCACGCGCGGATTCTGCTGTACGGCCAGGCGCTTCAGGGCCGCTTTGGCCTCTTCGGTCAGCGTTTTTTCGTAATCGGGACGGTCATCGATGCCGGGGCGCACAAATACCTGGCCCGGCAGCGGCTGCGGCTGCATTGGAGTCTGCCGCTCATCTGCATTATGTTGATTGTCTTCAGTCATTTCTTGTTTCTATTCCTGTTTTTCTTGTTTTATATTGTCGCTTCTCGTTCTTGTTTCTATTTCGTTGTTCGTTTCGAAATGTCACACGAATATTCAGTACATATGAGAATCGCCCGGACGCACTGCAACAGTGCATTCGAGCGATTCTTTCAACGAAATCAACCATATCAATACGTCCTGTCAGACAGCAGAAACATGCGACGGCAATCTCAATATCGATATCGCATAAGAAAAGCCCGGATGCGATTATCGCTTCGCATCCGGGCCGGTTGTGTGAGTCTGTTCAGTTATGATTGCGGATTCTGTACCGTTCGATCAGCCCTTGACTGCGCCGGAGGTGACGCCTTCGACGATGTAGCGCTGCAGGAACAGGTACAGGATGAGGATCGGCAGCATGGCCAGCAGCAGGGCCGCCATGATCAGGCCGATGTCGTTGGAGTATGTGCCGTAGAAGATCTGGGTTGCGATCGGGATGGTGTACAGCTCGCGGCGACCCAAGACCAGGGACGGCAGCAGGTAGTCGTTCCAGAAGGCCATAGCATCAATGATGGCCACGGTGGCCACGGTCGGCTTGAGCAGTGGGAACACGATCGTCCAGAAGGTGCGCCACTTAGAGCAGCCGTCAATGCTGGCGGCTTCCTCAAGCTCGTTCGGAATGTTCGTCTTGATGGCGCCATGGAACATGAACACAGCCAGGGAGACCGAGAAGCCGACGTGCATGAGGATCAATGTGACACGGCTATTGAGCACGTTGAACAGACCGCCATAGACGGAGACCAACGGAACCATGAGCACCTGGAACGGAATGACCATAGAGGCCACCATGAGCGCGAACACGATGCCGCAGAACTTCCACGACGGGTTACGCACAATCACGTATGCGCACATCGCGGAAACCAGAATAGTCAGGATGGTGGCGCTGACGGTGACGATGGTCGAGTTGCCGAACACGGTGAGGAAGTTCATCTTGTCCATGGCCCTCGGGAAGTTTTCCAGAGTGAAGCCATGCTTGCCAATCAAGTCCATCGGAGCGGTGTTGATATCCGCCTTCGTCTTGAAGACGTTGATCACGACCAGAATGAACGGCGCGATGAACAGCAGCAGCAGAATCGTCAGAACGACGATCATCAGTGCATGCAGAACCTTGGTGCGAGTGCTGGTTTGACCCTTCATTATGCTTCCACCTCACCCTTCTTACCGACGTACACCTGCAGCAGGCCGATCACCGCACAAACGATGAAGAGGACCAACGCCTCGGCTTGGCCTGTGCCGTAGTTCTTGTACACGAACGCCTGGTTGTAGACATGCATTGCCGCAAGCACCGACTGGTTGAACGGTTCACCCTTGGTAAGTGAGAGGTTCAGGTCGTAGACCATGAAGCAGCGGGTGGTGCTCAGGAAGATGCACTGTACGAAGGAGGAGCGCATCAGCGGGATGACCACGTGCCACATCGCCTTGCCCTTGTTGCAGCCATCGATCATGGCCGCTTCCTTCAAACTCTGGTCGACGCTCATGAAGCCTGCCACGTAAATCAGCATCATGTAGCCTGCGTACTGCCAGACCGAAACGAGGATCAAGCAGAGCATTGCGCCGTTTGGCGTGGAGAGCAGTGATGCGTGATCTGTTTGCGTCGCTGCTTCGGCGACGGCCACGAATGCACGGTTGAAGACGAACTTCCACACGTAGCCCAGAACGATGCCGCCGATGAGGTTCGGAATGAAGAAACCCGCACGGAAGAAGTTCTGGCCCTTGATGCCGCTGGTCACCAGATAGGCGAGCAGGAAGGCGACGATGTTGGTCAGGATGACGGCGATGACGGAATAGACGAATGTGCGGCCAAGCGACTGCCAGTAAGCGGTGTCGGCGATGGCTGCCTGATAGTTGGTGAGACCGACGAACGGCTTCTTTGTCGAAACGCCATCCCAGCTGGTGAATGTGAGGTAGAGGCCATAGAAGAACGGTAGAACCACAACGGCGAAGAACAGTACCGTCGCCGGACCACCGAACATCAGAAACTGGCTGATCTTATAAGAAAGCTTGTTTTGTTTCATGATGGATCCCATTCTTGACGGGGATGTAAGGCCCGCAGTCGATGTTAACTGCGGACCTTGCATCATGTTGCCTTATTAGTGGGTTCAGGCGGTTGCGCCAGTAAACTTGGCGGACTTCCAGTAGGTCTCGACGTCCTTGGCGAGGGTTGCACGATCCTCATCGCCGGCAAGCCACTTCTGGAACTTGGCACCCAACACGGAGTAATGATCATCCGGCAGGTAGTTGTAGTTGTCGATAAGCTTGCCTTCGTCGGCATAGGACTTCACGGACTTGCCCAGCGGATCGGCCGCTTCAATCTCGTTGTTCTTGAACGGGGAAATCAGAGCGGCATCCTTGGAGATGAACTCCTGACCTTCCTTGTCTTCGGCAAGCCAGTTCAGGAAGTCCTTGGCGGCCTTACGCTGCTCGTCAGAGGTGTTGTCGGAGGAGTCGATGAAGAAGTACTTGGAGCCGCCGCCGACAAGCTTCTCATTGGAGCCGTCATCGGTGTTCTGCGGAACCGGCATGAGGCCCATGTTCTCGGTGTAATCGTACTGGTTAAGCACGGACCAATCCCAGTTGCCGCCGAACATGAAAGCAATTTCGCCCTCGGCCAGCTTCTGCTCAGTCACCTCACGCTCGGCGGAGATAGCGGAGGACTTGGCGTAGTTGTTGTCCTTCATCACGTCGAAGAAGTCCATCAGGGAGTTCCACTTGGCGTTGGAGCTGAGGTCAACCTTGCCGTCCTTGAGCTCATGGCAGAAGGCGTCCGGATCTTCCTGCTCCTCGTAGACTTCCGGCAGGAGGTGCCCGGCGAGGGACCAGTCTTCCTTCATGACACCGGTCGGGGATTCCATGCCGCCGGCCTTGAGCTCGTCGATGAGATCCTTGAACTCGTCAAGGGTCTTGTAGTTCTCAGGCTTGAATTCCTTACCGGTGACCTTCTTGATGGCGTCAGCATTGTAGATCAGGCCACGGGCTTCGACAGAAACCGGGAAGCCGTAGGTTTTGCCGTCGATGCTGATGGCGTAGTCAGTGTCCTTGACCCAATCCTGATCGGACAGGTCAACGGCGTGCTCCTTGGCCAGCGAGTAGACATCCTTGGCATCAACCATGGAGATGGTGTATGGATCCTTGGAAGCGTACTTAGTGGCGAGGTGAGCGGAAACGGTGTCGTTGGAGTAGTAGACCTCGACGTCTACGCCCTTCTCCTTGGAGTATTTCTTGGCCATGTCCTCCATCTGGCTTTCAATCTCGACCTTGGAGTTGAAGATAGTGACCTTGGTTCCGCTGGAGCTTGACGATCCGCACGCGCCCAGCATGCCGACGGTCATCATAGCAGCCACGACTGCTGCACCGGCTTTCTTCCATGAAGAGAACTTATTCATTTCCAATCCCTTTCTATCCACGATCCACCCCGCAGCTTTGCTTGGTGAAGTGATATCGAACAGCGAGACCCAACCTTCCTTGTTGTGTTCCTCGGTTCTTGGTAGATAACTTTATCAAACCGGTTCGAGCCTTGTCAAACCGGTTTGAGAAAACCTTGGAAAGCCCCTCATCATCGGCGTGTTGCAACGCCTTGAGGCGTTGCAATCATTGAAATTGACACAGTTAATAAAAAATGGCGCGTGGTACAATGACCGTCAAAACCGCACAGCCCGTCCCAACACTTGTGATACAGCTGTGCATCGTAACGAAGACGTGCGTTTTACGGAGGACAAATGGCATCCTGGCTCAACAATGCGATTTTCTACGAGGTTTATCCGCAGTCGTTCAACGATACGAACAGCGACGGCATCGGCGATTTCCAAGGCATCATCAACAAACTCGACTACATCAGCAACCTCGGCTGCAACGCAATCTGGATCAACCCCTGTTTCGACTCATCGTTCTACGATGCCGGCTACGACGTACGCGACTACTACACCACCGCCGAACGCTACGGCACCAACGAAGACCTGCACCGACTGTTCGACCGCGCACATGAATTCGACATGCACGTGTTGCTCGACCTGGTGCCAGGGCACACCGCAATCGACAATCCATGGTTCCTGGAATCCGGCAAAGGCACGCGCAACGCATGGACCGACCGCTATATCTGGCGTCCGATGACACAATCGCCGAATCTGAATTCGCCATACGAATCAATCCGAGGCTTCCTTGGCGGCATCGCGGAACGCCCCGATGCCGCGGCCGTCAACTGCTTCTCCACGCAAGCGTGCCTCAACTACGGATTCGGAACCGTCACCGAAGACTGGCAGTTCGCCGCCGACTCACCCGAAGCGCAAGAGGGACGCCTGCTCATCCAAAACATCATGGATTTCTGGCTCGGACTGGGCGCGGACGGTTTCCGCGTAGACATGGCCGGCAGCCTCGTCAAGGAAGATCCCGACTATTATTGGACCAAACAGCTGTGGCGTCAGGTGCGCGCACACCTGGACGAAACCCACCCCGATGCCGTGCTGATCTCGGAATGGGGCGATCCAGTCAATGCGCTGCACTCCGGATTCGACATGGATTTCCTCCTACATTTCGGTCCCTCGCACTACCTCGACCTGTTTCGAGAGAACCCGTATTTCTCCGCCTCCGCCAACGGTGACATCAAGGCGTTCGTAGACACATATCAGGCCATGCTCGCCGACACCAAAGAACTGGGATACATCTGCGTGCCGTCGGGCAACCATGACATGATCCGCATGCGCGACACTCTCACCCCAGACGAGATGAAACTCGCCTTCGCGTTCCTACTGACCCTGCCCGGCTGCCCGTTCATCTACTACGGCGACGAAATCGGCATGCGCTACGAGCACGGGCTACTGTCGAAGGAAGGCGGCTACGAACGTACCGGATCACGCACGCCGATGCAGTGGAATCGCAATACCAACGCCGGTTTCTCGGCGGCGCACAGCGGAGACCTGTATCTGCCGATCGACCCCTCCGACGACCGTCCGGACGTGGCTTCGCAGGAAGGCGACGCAGCGTCGCTGCTAGAAACGGTACGGTCGTTCAACACCTTGCGACTGGCTCATCCCGCGCTGCAGGCCGACGGAGCAATCGTATTCCTACATGCCGAGGACCATGCCCACCCACTGGTATACGCGCGCAGCGCAGGCGACGAGCGAATCGTAATCGCCATCAATACGTCCGACGCCGACGCAAGCTGCACGCTGCCCGACGATTACGCGGACCAGCTTGCGCACGCCGACGTCCTGCTGGCGGTTGGCGACGCAGCGGCCCGCTGCGACGGCACCTTGCTGCATACGCCCGCCGGTAGCGCGACGATATTCGGATAAGTCACAATATACGATCAGGGGGCATTTCGACCAAGTCGCGAAATGCCCCCTAATTACTGTGGAAGGTTCGTTCAGGAACGCTCAACCTTACGTCCCTTCGTATCGATCTCACCATCGACACGGCGAAAAATCCAGTTGTAAATCCATGCGCAGCAGTATTGCGGTAGCGAAATACCCATCATCAGCAATAGCGGAATAGCGTAGACGAAAAACTGCACGTATAACGCGGCGAAAGCGGCAAGTATCACCAGCATGCACAGCGTGCATGGGAAGAAACCAAGCGCGAGTTTCGCCGCGTTCCTCAGCATCGTCGACGTGGGATTGTCGTAACGGGACAGCAACGGGAAAAAATACTGCGCAATCGCAATGATGACCAGTCCGGCGAACACCACGACGATCATCATCGGAATACGCAAAGCGTCCGACGACCAAGCGATCATGCCGTCGACCGTCAGCACCGCCGCAGCCAACAGGAATGCCAGCCACGGCAGCAACGACTGCTTGAGGTTGCGCTTGAACGAGTCAAAAAACTGGCGCGACACATACGTCTCCTCATGACGGACCATGTGCCACAGCACGTTGTGCATGGCCGTGAACGAAGCGCCAGCCGTAACGATCGGAATGCAGCAGAGCAACGTGAGCACGTTGAGAATAATCAGATCGAACAGCACGCCCATGATGTTGAAAAACATGTTGTTTTGATCGAAGAGCTTTGACATCTTTGACATACTGCACACCTTACCCGCTTGTGCTTGGATTTCAGCTGATTCTCGGGAAAAACGATTTCTTGAGAACCAGAATGCGAATCGTCCTTCCTGAAGGAGAGGTGACAAGAAGGACGATTACAGATTTATGGATGCACGCGCGATCAGGCGACGACCGGTGGGTTGGTGATCAGATCGTCCGTACGATGTTCGCCCGCGGAATCACGCCATGCGAGCGTGGCGACCGGCGTGGTGTTCTCCACACCAAGACCGCGACCCGGCTCGAACGTGAGCGTGGCCTCGGTAGTTGCGCCCTTCCACGTGAAGCTGATGGATGTGTCACCGTCGGCGCTGTACGAAAAGGCTCCGTCGAACGCGTCAAGCTCATTGCGGAACTTAGCGAGCGCATTCAACGCCTTCACCACCGGACGCTGCAGATTCTCATCAATCTCAGCAGTGGAATAATAGTGACGATTGATATCGCGGCCATTGTTGGTCTTGCGCAGCAGCTCCATGTCGTTCTTGCCGGCAAGCGCGCCAACATAGTAGACCTGTGGAACGCCTGGCAGGAAGAACTGCACTGCGCGAGCCGCAATATAGTGCTGATCGTTGCATCCCAGCGCCGAATAGTAGGTGCTGTTGACCTGATACAGATCAAGATTGGACGCGGCAGCGCCGGTAGCGGCCTGCGATTCGCCGTGCGTGTTCGCGTGAATGGTGTTGACGAGATTGTCAACGTCCTCATCAGGCACGAGCCCCTTGAGCGAACGATCCAACTGGTCGGAACCAATATCGATCACTCCGATGCCATCATGCGTATCGAGTACGGTGACGGCATTGTTCGGACGGATGTCGGTCCAATGCGCGACCGGCTCAACGTGACCGGTATTCAACGAATGCAGCAGCAGCGGCGGAAGCGCGAAATCGTAGACGCGATCGACCTTCGATGCAATCTCAACCTGCTTCTTGTAGTAGGAATGCACTTCGATGAGGATTTCCAGACCGCGCTTGACACCCTCTTCACGCAGGCGGGAGATGAGCTTGAACGTCTTCGGAGTCATGAAGCAGCTCGTGCCAGCTTCCTTAGCGCCGTAGCCGACGGCGTCGAGACGAATGTAACTGACATGGGATGCGGCCATCTGATCGAAGATGGACATGAGGTATTCCCAGCCCTTGTCGGAATCGGTGTCGATGTCCACCTGCTGCGGGGTGAAGCTGACCCATACCAGACGGGTCTTGCCGGCGAACTTGTAGTGGGTGAACGGCAGGCCCGGGCGCGGACGGTAAATGCCGGCCAGATCCTCTTCGGTGGCGCCGTTCGGGAAGACGGAGCTCATGGTCAGAAACATCGGGTAATACTCGGATTCCTCACCTTTTTCAAGCACGTCTTGGAACTGCTTGGATTCCCAGCTCATGTGGTTGACGATGGCATCGACCATGATGCCGTGGGTCTTGGAAAGTTCAGCAACCTCATCCCAGCTGCCGAGACGCGGGTCGACTTTGGTGTGGTCGATCGGGTCGAAGCCTGCATCCGCACCATCGAACGGAGTGAAGAACGGCAGGATATGCACGCCGTCATACACGCCGTCGAAGCGGGTGCGCAGGATGTCGGTCATCGAGCTAAGAGTGCCATCGCCGAGACGATCGGCGTAAGCGATGAGCTGCACTTTGTTTTTCATGGGACCTCCCTTGGTTCATGGATGCAGGTGCAATGTGTACGCAGTGTATGCGTGCTTTTACATACTTGTATGTATCGAACCGGTTTGATATTACCTCGAAAGGGACGTTGATGTCCAGTAATACCGCAAAATGCGCGTGTCGAACCGGTTTGATGCGGTGTTCTACACAACCCAGCCTGTCCGACCCCAATGTGTCCGTTTCTGCAGAATCGGACATCCAAACATCTCACACATCACACATGACCGATTCTCCAGAATCGGACACATATGCACAAGTCGGATGATGAGCACGACTATCGACGGGCGTCCGCTGGTTGTGGACGCCTCTGAAATCGATGCGATCCACACCGGGCACACGCATGAAGACGCGCAGCATCAACGCGTGGTATCGCCTGGCACCAGCGTCATGGGAATAAGCACGTTCGGCTCGAACGGCTTGGGGACGTTCTTGCGTGAAGCGTTAGCCGCGGCCACTTCCTCATTGGCAATAGCCTGCACGATATGGTCGGCCACCGACTGTGCGATCGCCGCGAAATCCTGCGCGACCGCGGTCAGCTTCATGCCGGCCAAATCAGTCAAATACGTACCATCGTAGGCAACGATCTGCAGCTCGTCAGGAATGGAAATTCCACGGCTCAACGCTTCGCGCACGCAGAACGACGCACCAATATCGGAACTGACCACGGAATCGACACCGTCGGTCGTCACCTTGTCGAGCGCATTGCTGACCGCACGATGAAAGCCGGCAAAATCCATCACTTCGCCAGCTTCAACATACTCGTATTTCACGCCTACGGAGGTCAATTCCTGTTCCAACGTGAGGTAGTAGCGCACCGTCGGGAACGTGGTCTTTCCCAAATCGAACGGTCCTTCCTCGACTTCTCCGCGCGCAGCCAAATCGAAGAATTGATCTCGCGGACCGCCAATCACCACCACATGTTTGGCACCATTGCGGATCAGCATCTGCGCAATCAATCGCCCACCCTGCTCGTGGTCGGATCCGATCGACGAAATACCGTCTCCAAGCACACGGTCGAACGCGACGATCGGGCGATGAATCGACGTCCAATAATCGCCAGGATGCGAAGTGTGCGCACACATGACGATGCCGTCCATCATGTGCCGACGCAACATGTCGACATACTGGATTTCGCCGCCCGCCTCATCTGCGGTAGAGCACAGCATAGTGCGTAATCCTTGCGCAGCGAGCGCATGCTGCAGATGTGCGGTAAACGTTGCAAAGAACGGGTGGCGGATGGTGGGCACGATGACACCGACCAGATTCGTACGATCATGATACAGATTGCGGGCAAGCTCGTTCGGCACATAATTGAGCAGTTGCATGGCTTTGCGCACACGTTCGCGCATGTCATCAGACACGTACCCGTTGCCGTTCACCACCAGCGAGACGGTGCTCAGAGACACCCCGGCCTTCTTCGCCACATCGCGCATACCGACCATGATCGCACCTTCCCCGTCATCACTGTTCTATCGCCGTATTCTCACGTGCTTACCGCTAATATTACATTCATTTACATTCTCTCGAACCTGTTCGACAGTCCGGTGTGCATATCGTTTGACGAGGGCACCCCTAACTTTATTTCCATCATGTGATTTTCATGATGCCCTCTTGAAATCACATTCATGGGCCACTTTTATGCTGCATTCGATACCGCATCGATGGAATATTGGCCTGAATGGTCTTGCCGTCAGCACTGCCGCCCTTCTGCGCAGCGAGAGCCGCCAGAATAATGCCATCGTAGGTTTCAGCACCATACGTGGTGGTATTCTTCAGATCCACATCAGTGGATTCGAGACGCTTGATGAAATCGTCAGACGGGTTGACGCCAGGAATAGTGCCCTTCGAACCTTCCAACGGGCCGGCGTCAAGCTCACTCGAATAGTCGGAAGTGTTGCCGTCAACGAAATACAGCTTCTTAGTGTCGACTCCCGCGGAGGCGAGGGCCTTCAGCAGCGGCTTGGTCTGGTCGAATGCAATCACCAGCGTCGCATCCGGACTGGCGGCCTTGATGGCGGTTGCGCTCAGATTTCTTTCACGTTACTCAGCGACCGTCCGTGTAACGTGAAAATTACGCCGGATTGGCGAGCAGCGCAATGCCGAAACCGGTGGCCACGCAAATAAGAGGCACCGCGACGGTTGCTATTCCATAGCCCAGAGCCAGCGTAAAACGACGCTGGCGAATCAATGAAACCACTTCGTTGAGCGCCGTGGAGAATGTTGAGAAACCACCGAGAAATCCGACAACGAACATCATGACCGTGTCCATATCCACCGATTGCGAATAGTAGGACATCATGGCGATGCCTGCGCATAGCGAGGCGACGCCGTTGATGACGAGCGTGGATAGCGGGAAGTTGCGGTTCGTTCTCCGATTCTCGCGGTTCCAGCCTCGTTGAATTGACACGTCGAGCACGTAACGGGCCATGGCGCCCAGACCGCCGAACAGACAGATCATCCACATCATCAGCGCACCTCCCCGGTAGCCGGGTCGGCGACAAGCGAAATCTCCGCAGTGATCGGTTTGGGCTCGAAGCTGGGCGGAAGCAGGTTGGCCGGCTGCTGGATCGGCTGCGACTGCTGCTGGGGCTGCTGGATTGGTTGCGACTGCTGAATCGGCTCGGGCAGCTGCCCCAAGTCTGGAGTATCCGGCTCGCGCAACAACGGCTGCGATGACTGTGTCAGCTGAGGAACAACCAGTGGAGGAATCTGCGGAACGTGGCCTGTCTGCATAGGCTGGATGGCAGTCGGCGGCACGGTTGGCGTTTCGACTCGCGGAACCTGTCCCGTCTGTGCAATCTGCTGGGCCGTCTGCGCGGCCTGCTGCGCCGCCTGCGCGGCCTGCTGCGCCGCCTGCGCGGCTTCCATTGCGGCCTGCGCGGCAGAACGCGCCACGTCGGCCACTTTCACATGGCGTACGCCCTGCGTGTCCGATTCGGCAGAATCGGACACGGAAACAGCTGAAAACGCACCCCGAACCCGCTTTCGAGTACTCCGTGACAGCAGTGCCCGCATCAGAACCACGCCGGCAGCGGCAGTGAGCAAACCGCCTGCAAAATTTCCTGCAAGATAGCCAAGCGCACTGGCGATATGCCGCTCGTGCAGACCTTCCATCGTTTCCAGCATCACACCGGACATCGTCGAAAGCCCGCCAAGCAAGCCGAGCCCAACACCACGGCTGACAACCTGCCGCACCCGGCGACGCAGCCACGAAGCGGTCGCCATGAATTCGGTCAGCATCGCGAACAGGAAGCAGGCGACCATATTCGACACAAACGTGCCCACAACGAACGGCGTCCCGCTAACCGACGGCAGAAGCATATCCAACGCATGCCGACAGCCGACTCCAACAAATCCACCGACGAACACCACAACATACATCAGTCCGTCGGCGAGCGGATTGAACCGCGCCTGCATACGTTTCATCGGTGCCAGGGGAATCGTAGGCGGATCCATGGTGTTAGCGGCGGGCGCGGTTGCACCAGCATGCGTCACCTCAACAGCGTCGATTGCCTGCGTGATAGGATGCGAGTCCTCACCCGCAGTCACCACGTCTCCCGGCGATTGTTCTTGCGATTCCATTGCGCTCCCCCTGTACTGGCCTTCCGCGGACAGCGTTGTTCCGCCCATAGGCCGTGCAACAACGAGCTGGGCCGCGATTGCTGCCTTCCTAACGCATATGAGTTTACACGGAGCGCCAACGTATGCACCCTGGATGTCCGATTCCGCAGATTCGGACATCCAGAGTCCAGCCGAATTCAGCCAGGCTCAGTCAAGCCGGGCATCACACAGCCGCCGCATCGCAGGTCGCACCTCGCGCTCCTCCTCGCCACTGAACAGCACCACCAGATAGTCACCGGCACGCAGCCGCGTATCACCGCGCGGCACGATCTCGCTTTCGCCGCGACGCAGGCCGATGATCAGACACCCAGACGGCCAACGCACGTCACGCACCCGCTTGCCGTCCGCAATCGCCCCCATTTCCAATGGCAGTTCCATAATGCCGCTGCCCACATGGCTTGCGATCGCCATCTGCATGCCTTGCGCGCGCACATACCGCTCCAGCAACTCCCCATAGATCGGTTTGGTGCGCAGCAGATCGGACACCAACAGCGCGATGAAAGCGACGGCCGCGACCGGCAGCATGTGCGTCAACGTTCCAGACATCTCCACAGCCAACAGAATCGACGTGATCGGCGTTTTCACGGACGCGGCGAGCGTGCCCGTCATCACGCACACCGCAAACACCGCCACTGCGTCGGATGGCAGATCACCGAATCGATGCAACACTTCACCGCAGATGCCGCCAGCCAACGAACCGACCGCAAGAATCGGCATGAAAATACCGCCAGGCGCGCCTGAGCCGAAACTCGTGGATGTGAACAGCATCTTCGCCACGAACAGCAGACACAGCATTCCCAAGCCGACGCGCGCATGTTCGGCGGTATCAATCAGATTCGAGCCGCCGCCGAGCACATCGGGCAACCAGATGCCGACAGGCAACGCGATCGCAATCGCAATCATCGGGCGGCTCCATGCCGGCAGTTTGCCGTACAGCGTCTGGAAGCCAAGCAACGAGCGGTTCATCAGCGAACCAACCAAACCGGCCACCAATCCCAACGGAATCAGCCACACATACTCTTCCAACGACAGCTGACCGATATCACCGAAATCCAAAACCGGACGCAGACCGAAACAGTATTTTGAGACGAAATCGGCGGTCAGCGATGCGGCGGTGGCGCCCATCAGAATCGCAGGGGAAAAACTCCGATGCACCCCTTCCAAAGCGAACATCATGCCGGACAGCGGCGCGCTGAACGCGGCGGACAAGCCGGCCGCGGCACCGGCGGTGACCAGATAATGCTCCTGCATGTCCTCACGGCGGCGGCCGCGCAAACGGTGGGACACACACTGCGCGCCCGACGCACCAATCTGAATGGACGGCCCCTCACGGCCGAGCGACAGACCAAACAACGCGCCCAACAGTCCACCGACGAAACGGACTGGCAGAATCGTCTGCCAACGCATCTTCAAGCCGCATATCACCACGCCGTTGGTCTGCGGGATGCCGCTGCCACCAGCCATCGGCTCCTTGCCGACCATCCACGCGATCGCCAGCGCGGCCGCCACCGCGGCAACCGCCCATGGCGCAATCAGCCACGGGGTCTCGCGAATCCGCGCATATATCCAACGGGACGCATCCGTGCCGTATTCGATGCCGAGACGGTATACGACAACCAGCAATCCTGAAACCAGACCAATGACTATGCCGGCCGCCGCCATCTTCCACTTCAAGTGGTCGAATCGCGGAATCAGCCGGCGGATATCATGTGCCGCGTCGTTACCAGTCAAGCCGGGAAATTCGTTGCAGACGGTCAGTCGACCAGCGAATTGATCTGGATGACATGGTCGCGCTGTGGGCCGGTGCCGATCACGGAGATACGGCAGCCGGACAGATCCTCAAGACGCTTGACGTAATCCTGACAGGTCTTCGGCAGATCATTGAAGTCGTGGATTTGGGAAATATCCTCGTCCCAACCCGGCATGGATTCGTAGATTGGTTTCGCCGCCGCGAATTCGGACTGATCAGTAGGCATATCGTCGCGGCGTTCGCCGTTGACATCATAGGCCACGCACAACGGGATTTCCTTCAGGCCGGTAAGCACGTCAAGCTTGGTGAGCACGATGTCGGTCAGGCCGTTGACCTGAGCCGCATAACGATTGACGACCGCATCGAACCAGCCGCAACGACGCGGACGGCCGGTGGTAACGCCGTACTCGTGGCCCTGGGCTCGCAGCCACTCGCCATCCTCGCCAAACAGCTCAGTCGGGAACGGACCCTCGCCTACGCGGGTCACGTACGCTTTGGAAACGCCGATCACGCGGGTGATCTTGGTCGGGCCGACACCAGTACCGGTGCATGCGCCGCCGGCGGTCGGGTTGGAGGATGTGACGAACGGATACGTGCCGTGATCCACGTCGAGCATGGTGGCCTGGCCGCCTTCGAACAGCACGGTCTTGCCTTCGTCAAGTGCCTTATTGAGCACCAGCGAGGTGTTGGCCACGTACGGCTTCAGACGTTCGCCGAGCTTGAGCAGCTCGTCGGTAGTCTCGTCCACGTCGATCGGACGACGGTTGTACAGCTTGACGAGCATCTGATTCTTCTGATGCAGGCTCGCCTCGACCTTGTCATGCAGATGTTCGGCGTTGAACAGGTCGTGTACGCGGATGCCGACGCGGTTGATCTTGTCCGCGTAGGCCGGACCGATGCCGCGGCCGGTGGTGCCGATCTTATGCTTGCCAAGGAAGCGTTCGGTCACCTTGTCGAGCGTGCGATGGTACGGCGCGATCACGTGCGCGGCTTCGCTCACCAGCAGTCGGGAGCAGTCCACGCCACGGCTTTCAAGACCGTCGATCTCCTCGAACAGCACTTCGGGATCGACGACGACGCCGTTGCCGATCACGGGGGTCACGTTCGGGCTGATGATGCCGGAGGGCAGCAGGTGCAGCGCATACGATTCGTCGCCGACCACCACGGTATGGCCCGCGTTGTTGCCGCCGTTGAAGCGGGCGACGTAGTCGACCTTCGTGCCGATCAGATCCGTTGCCTTGCCTTTGCCCTCGTCTCCCCACTGGGCACCGATCAAAACAATTCCAGGCATGTTGTTGCACCTCCGTGCGTAAGCGATTCTGTCTTAAGCCTTGCGCCTAAAGCCTTACAAAGGTTACTCTTCACCCTCTACCGGGTCTGGAGGATGCTCACGGCTCCGGACCGACCGTAATCGGATTGCAACCGGTCCGAAAAACAGACCAGAAAACGCCCGAAAACAGTTCGAAAGACCGTTGGCTAGTTCAGCGCGTGCCCGGCACTGCCGAGCTGCTTGCATGCTTCGACCACACGCGCGGCCATCGCGGATTCAGCTTCACGACCCCAGGATCGCGGATCGTACAGCTTCTTGTTGCCCACCTCACCGTCGATTTTGAGCACCGAATCATAGTTGGAGAACATGTGACCGGCCACCGCACGGCTGAATGCGTACTGCGTATCGGTGTCGATGTTCATCTTCACCACGCCGTAGCTCACGGCCTGTGCGATCTCCTCCGGCGCGGAGCCGGAACCGCCGTGGAACACCAGGGCGAACGGCTTACCGGGAGCGACATCCAGCGAGTGCGCGGGGTCGGGCATTTCGCCGGCCTTGATCGCGAGCGCGACCGTGGTCTGGATTTCGTCGAGCAGTTCGGGGCGCAATTTCACCACGCCCGGCTTGTATGCGCCGTGCACGTTGCCGAAGGTGAAGGCGGCCATGTAGCGTCCGCGCTCGCCGAGGCCGAGTCGTTGCGCGACGGCGATGCCTTGCGCGGGCGTGGAATACAGTTTGTCATTGATTTCGGCGCTGTGCCCGTCTTCTTCGCCACCGACCGCGCCGATTTCGATTTCCAGCACGGTGTGCGCGGCTTGGGATTTGTCGAGCAGTTCTTCTGCGATGTCGAGGTTTTCATCCAGCGGCACTGTGGAACCGTCCCACATGTGTGACTGGAAGGTCGGTTCCTGACCGTGCTTCACCTGTTCGACTTCATGGTCGAGCAGGGGGCGCACCCATTCGTCCAAATACTGTTTGGCGCAGTGGTCGGTGTGCAGGGCGATGGTGATGTTGGGGTATTTCGCCGCGACTTCGTGCGCGAAGGCTGCGAAGGCAAGCGAGCCGGTGACGCGGTCGTTGACGCGTTGCCCGGAGAAGTAGGCGGCGCCGCCTACGGAGACTTGGATGATGCCATCGGATTCCGCCTCGGCGAAACCCTGGAGTGCGGCGTTCAAGGTCTGCGTGCTGGTCACATTGATCGCGGGATAGGCGTAACCGCCGCGGCGTGCGGCGTCCAGCATTTGCGCATAACGTTCCGGCGTTGCAATAGTCATGCCTCCATTATCGCCCAACCCTATCCCACTTGTCATGTGACAACATTCGCCATCTTTCCTTTCCGCTTTCCCGACCGTCCGCTCCATATCCAGGTCACCCGCCCCACTAGGGCCATATGCCGAGCGTTTTCGTCTCATATCCCGACACTTGCGGGACCGACCAATAAACATGGCGAAACCATTGCGATCGTTCCATCGGAAGTCATAGAATATCCACCGGATCGCGCGACGAAGAGCCCAACCGGGTATTCCCGCACGGGCATGCCGCCGCACGTAGATGTTGCGACCAATACCCACGAGGAGGCTTGATGCACCAGGTTTTCGCCATCTTCCTTCGAGACGTGAAACGCATTCTGAAGAACCCCGTGGCGCTCGTCGTCACGCTGGGTGTGGCCATCATCCCATCACTGTACGCATGGTGCAATATCCTCGCCAACTGGGACCCGTACGCGAACACGGGCAACATCCAAGTCGCTGTGGCGAACGAGGACAAGGGCACAACCTCCACGCTGGTCGGCCATCTCGACGCTGGCCAGCAGACCGTCAACCAGCTTAAGAAGAACCATCAGCTCGGCTGGCGTTTCGTTCCCAAGCAGCAAGCCATCGAAGGCGTGGAATCCGGCAAATACTATGCGGCGATCGTACTGCCGGAAGACTTCAGCTCCAGACTAATCGGCACCGTCACCGGTAAAGGCGACCGACCGTCGATCACGTACTACATCAACGAAAAGCTGAACGCGATCGCGCCGAAAATCACCGATACGGGCGCGACCACGATCGACGAGCAGATCAACACCACTTTCGTTTCCAGCGTGGCCGACGCCGTGGCAAAGGAAGTGAAGGAGGCAGCGGGAGAAACCACCGGCAGCGTGAAAAGCGCGCAAAGCGACGTCGTCAACGATCTGACCGACACCATCAACCAGCTCGAAACCGTCCAACAGCAGCTGCGCGACACCCGTTCCACGCTCGACAAGGCCCTCACCACCATCGATTCGGCCAAACAGTCCAACATCGCGCTCGCCTCGGAAATCACCAACTCGCTTGACACCGTCGGCAAGGCGTCCGACTTGCTGAGCGAGACGCGCACACAAACCGAACGATTCTCGAACACGCTGGTCGGAGCGCTCGACAACGGCAGCACGCAACTGTCCGGCCTGCAGGTCAACGTGAGCAATGCCACCGGCACCGTGCTCAGCGGACTGAACACTACGCAGGACGCGCTCGACCAAGTGTCCAGTACCATGCATCACGTCAACAACACCACCGGCAATGTGCTCGACGGCGTGGAGAAGGCGTTGCAGGCCAGCCAGCTGGATCCGAACAGCCAAACATATAAGGATCTTTCCGCGCAGCTCACCGAAGCCCGCAAACAGCTGACGTTCCAGCAGCAGCGCATCGACGCCTTCGATCAGGACACCACGGCTGCGATCAACGCGGGGAAGAACACCGCGAACGGGTTCAACGACGATGTCACCACGCTGGCGAAGAACGGCACGGCGTCGATGGCGAGCGCACGCACGACCATCACCGGCACGGTCATGCCGAATCTCAACACCGGGCTCGATACACTCAGCCTAGCCAATGGGTCGCTGTCCGGCACGCTTACCACGCTGCAAAGCACGCTGGAACAGGGCAACGGGCTGCTCGACCAGTTGTCGCGCACCGTGACCCAAACGAACACCACCATTGCTGGCACGCAGACGCAGCTCGCCAATCTCGCCAAACAGCTCAACACCACGCGCACCGATGTGGCCGCGTTGAGCAGTTCGGCGATGTTTCAGCAGCTTTCCCAAGCGCTCGGACTTGACACGAGCGAGGTCGGCTCGTTCGTGGGCGAGCCGGTGCATTTGGACGAACAGGTCCTCTACCCGGTCAAAAACTATGGTTCCGCGGTCACGCCGTTCTACACGAATCTTGCGCTGTGGGTCGGCGGATTCGTGCTCGTCGCGATCTACAAGCTTGAAGTGGACCGCGATGAGAAGATCCGCATGTACACGCCACGCCAAGGCTATATGGGCCGTTGGCTGCTGTTCGTCACGGTCGGATTCCTGCAGGCGATCATCGCCACGATCGGCGATCTCGCGCTGGGCATCCAATGCGAGCATCCGTTCCTGTTCATCCTCGCCGGCATTTTCGCCTCGTTCGTCTACGTGAACATCATTTACGCGCTCGCCGTGGCGTTCCGGCATATCGGCAAGGCCGTCGCCGTGATTCTGGTGATCATCCAGATTCCGGGCGCGGCAGGCCTCTACCCCATCGAGATGATGCCGGAATTCTTCCGCCGTCTGAAACCGTTCCTACCGTTCACCTACGGCATCAACGCAATGCGCGGGCCGATCGGTGGCATGTATGCCAACCATTATTGGATCGACATGCTCTCGCTGTTCTGGTATCTGCCTGTGGCGCTGTTCATCGGCTTGGTGGTCCGCAAGCTGGCGTTGAACCTCAACCGCCTGTTCGACAACCGTCTGGCGGACACTGATTTGATGATCGCCGAACATAACGAAGGCACGGTGGAACCGTTGCGTCTCACCGAGACCGCGCAGCAGATCGCCGAGGAGTTCCCCGAACTCGCTCGCAGACGGGCGATTCATTTCTTCCGCCTGTACCCGCGCCTGGTGCGTTGGGGATTCCTCGCGCTGGCGGTACTGCCGTTCGTGTTCCTGCTATTGCTATTCATCACGCGCATGAAGCTCGCCATGCTGCTCGGTTGGATCATTTCGATCATCGCCATCGACACGTATCTCATCGTGGTGGAGTATCTGCGCGAACGGTATGCGAATTATCTGGGCGAGGAAGCGATGAGTGCGGAAGAGTTCCGCAGTGCGATCCTGCACGAGAACCTGCTGTTCCGGCCGGGCATGCATTACAAGCCGATGCATGCCGTACGTACGAGGCTGTATGAGGCTGCGCATGGTGGTTCAGCCGGACATGCGCCTGAACATGCGGCTGGAAACACGGACGGAAATGCTGGCAGGAGTCTGCGTGAGGAGGGGAACGAACAGTGAAAATGATCTGGGGCATCTTCAAGCGGGACATGTGCCACGCCACCCGCAACGTGATCGCCGTGATCGTCTCGATGGGTCTGGTGGTGGTGCCGGCGCTGTACGCTTGGTTCAACATCGCGGCCAGCTGGGACCCCTACGGCAACACCAAGGCATTGAAGGTCGCCGTGGCCAATAACGACAAGGGTTACAAGTCGGATCTCATACCGGTGCGCGTCAACGTGGGCGAAACCATCATCAGCACACTGCACGCCAACGACCAGCTGGACTGGCAGTTCGTGAAAAGCGACAAGGCAATCGACGGGGTGAAATCCGGCGAATACTATGCGGCAATCGTAATTCCGAAAGGTTTTAGCGCCGACATGATGACGCTGTTCTCCCCCGACATCAAACACGCGCAGCTCAAGTACTATCTGAACGAGAAAATCAACCCGATCGCCCCGCATATCACCGATCAGGGCGCGACAACCGTGGTCAACACGATCGACAAAACCTTCGCCAAAACGATTGCGCAAGTCGGACTCGACCTGGCCTCAAGCATCCTACACTATTCGCAAAGCCCGCAAATGGCCGAATACATGCGCAACCTCAACGGCAATCTCACCACCACGGCGGATACGCTGAGCGGCGCATCGCAGCAGGTGACGTCGTATTCGCAGCTGCTCGGCTCGGCGAACGACATCGTGGATTCCACGGGCAAACTGCTCGCCTCGGCGACCAAGGCGGGCAAACAGGCCCAGAACGCGTTGAAGCAAGGCAAATCAGGTGCCACGTCGCTCACTTCGGCAGGTGCGAACGTCACCTCCTCGGTGAACACCGCGCTCGACCAGGTGTCAGGCGCGTTCGACCAAGTAGCTGCCAAGGTGAACAAGGCGTTCGACGCGATCGGCCAGGGCTCAGACACCGCAGCCAGCCAGTTGACAACGTTGAGCGAACAAGTCTCCAGCGGCGAATCGCTGTACGACACGTACATCACAAGCCTCAACCACATGCGCGAATCGGTGGAACAACTACCGGACAGTGATTCCGCGAAACAGGCGCTGCTGGAAGCCATCGACCGGGAGATCACGCTGCTGGAAGCCGCCAAAGGCGATTCGCAGAAGCTCGCGCAGCAGCTGAAAGACGCTTCCACGCAGGTCACGCAGGATACCGCAGCCGCGGAAAGCTCCCGCAAGGAGATCCTGAACCGCATCACCTCCGCGAAGCAGTCGATCAGCAATGTGCGCGACGATTACGCCACGAACGTCAAGCCGAAAATCGACGCGCTCGCCTCCACAGTCAGCACGCTGATCTCCCAAACCGACAGCATAATCACCCAGCTGAGCGGCACCGCCGACGATCTGGACGATGTGACGGGCGATGTGGGGACGAATGTGACGTCCATCCGTTCCACGCTCGGCGCGATCGCGAAGAAACTCGACTCGTCGGCAGCGACGGTGAAGGAGCTGATCACGAAGCTGGAGACGGGCGGGAACGCCGGTGACGGCAACAGCGATGGTGGTGACGGTGCCAACGACGCCAGTTCGTCCGATTCGGGTGAATCGGACGAACTACGTGCACTGGCCACCGCCAATGCGTCCACACTGTCCACGCTGATTTCCGCGCCCGTCGCACTGCATCGCGTCTCGGTGTACCCGATTGCGAACTACGGTTCGGCCATGGCGCCGTTCTATACGATCCTGTCAATCTGGGTGGGTGCGATCATCCTGTGCGCCATGCTGAAAGTGACGATTTCGGACCGCGAGAAGGCGCATGTGCTGGGCTTGGGCGACACGCTGCCGCGCATCGCCGGCCCGTCCGGCCCGGGGAACGCCTCACGTTGGGGACTGCGCCTTGACCACGAGTATTTCGGACGGTACGCGATCTTCGCACTGCTCGCGTTGCTGCAGGGCACACTGGTTTGCCTGGGCGACACGTATTTCCTTGGCGTGCAGGCGAATCATGCGCTGCAGTTCCTTGCCGTGGGGTGGCTTGCCGCGCTCGTGTTCTCGAATATCGTGTATACGCTGACCGTGTCGTTCGGCGATATCGGCAAGGCCGTGGCCGTGGTGCTGCTGGTAATGCAGGTCGCCGGTTCGGGCGGTACGTTCCCTATCGAGACGCTGCCGAAGTTCTTCCAAATGCTCTACCCGTTCCTACCATTCCCGCACGCCATCGATGCCATGCACGCCGCGATGGCCGGATCGTACGGCAATGAGTACCTGCTTGACATGGTGTATCTCGCCTTGTTCCTGATTCCTTCGCTGCTGCTGGGATTGGTGTTGCGCAAGCCGGTGATCCGGTTGAACAACTGGGTGAGCCGCAATCTGGAGTCCACCAAGGTGATGTGATGAGGCGGATTTGACCGGGCTGGTTTGAGCCGGTTTAGATCGGTTTCGGCTGGTACACGGTCTGGAAGTCCGATTCGGGAGAAACGGACAACCAAGATGGGCGCATTACACCTTAGACGTCCGATTCTGCAGAATCGGACAATCAGCGGCGTCGCGCAAACCACACGTTGATCAGAGAACCGGCAACCACCAGCACAACACCGATCCAGAACGGCATGCCCAGCGCCACGCCCAACAGAAGCGTGCTAGAAGCCGTGGAAAACAGCGGAGTCGCGTACGAACCAATCGCAAGCGTTTCCATACTGCCGTGCAACATGCCGTATCCCCAGCACGCGTAGCCGCCCGAAATCGAAGCGGCGCACGCAATCAGCGCAGCATATCCACCGATGCCGGGCGCCGTGTCCGGCAAACCGTCTCCCGAAACGAAATGGATGGTCCACAGCACAACGGCCACACAACAGAAGAAAATCGTCGTGCCGTCGTAACCGCCGGACAACGACGGCGTAAAAGTCGCATAAATCGCCCAAATAAAGGCGCCAACAAACGCGAGCACATACGGTAGGGGGTTACTGGCGATATTGTGGACCGCTTCCCGCATATCAAGGCTTTCTCCTCCAACCGCCATCGCCACACCGATGGTTGCGATCACCGCGCCAGGAATCGCTTTGGCGACCGCACCACGTTTGTGCGATACCGCTGCGGTCATCAGCACCAGCAGCGTCGGCCACAAGTAGTTGACAAGGCTGACTTCCACGGATTGCGCGTTCGTTGTGGCCAGGCCAATCGACAGCGAGATTGACGCCTCGTATGCGATGAACATGAGTCCGCCTGCGATGAGGTACTTGCGTGGCGCTTCGCGGATTGGTTTCGGACGGCGCACAATGAACAGCATGACACCACCGACGGTGTAGACGAGCGCCGAACCGAGCGTGGCTCCGAACGATTCGGAAACGAGTCGCACGAGGCCGGCCATGAAGCCCCACAGGACGATTGCGAACAGGCCGATAAGTGTCGCCGCGTGTGATATGGCATGACCAAATAGGGTGGTACTGGGGCGTTCGCCTGCGGATTCGGCGGGAAGTTTCTGATCCGTATTCACGGATTCCAGCCTACCTGCCGCCCACCCCGCATGTCCGATTCACCAGAATCGGACATTCCTGCGACCTGCGATGCCGCAAAGCATCAGCAGCTTGTCATAAACGTCGCGTTCCACGCCACCATCTTTCGGTTGCATTGCGATTCGTAACCAAATTTTGCGACGCAACCGACAGTTGCGCGGCGCGAAGTTGACTTCACGGGTCTTTTACGGCAATAGAAAAACCCTTGGAATTCCAACGATTCCAAGGGTTTCGAATGGAGCGGATGACGGGAGTCGAACCCGCCTTTAAAGCTTGGGAAGCTTTCGTTCTACCGATGAACTACATCCGCAAGGTTGTGCCTTTTGGGCACGAAACTTCAGTTTAGCACGCAACGGATGCGTATGCGGACACAGACCGACATGCGATACCAATTTTCCGCAATATCACGAAAACTCAACCACGCGGCCGCTGCGAATAGTCGCGAGAATATCTGCCAGCCGAGCCGCCAGAATCATGCGCGGATCCATACTGCGTTCCAAATTGCGGCCCACCGGCACCAGCCATCGCAGAACGTCCGCCTTGCCGAATATCCGCCGCCGCAACGCCGCTCGTGGCATAGCCACCGGCCAAATATCCGGACTGCACGCCCTGCTGACGCATCTCCTGCCCCATCTGCATCAGCCGCGCAATGCGATCCGAGGTCGGCGGGTGCGTAGAAAACAGCTTGGAGAAACCTTCCGCCGAAAACGGATTGGCGATCATCATCGCAGCCACCGACTGCGTTCCCGCGGTCTTCTTCATCGGCATCGCGGCCGCGCCGCCGGAAATCTTGTTCAACGCGGAAGCGAGCGCCTCCGGATCCTCCGTCAATTTTGAACCATCCTCGTCGGCATCGTATTCGCGCGTGCGGGAAATCGCCATCTGAATCAGCGAAGCGGCAATTGGCGCAAGAATCGTGCTCAACAGCACACCCAGCAATCCCAAGCCGCCGGAATCGGAACCTTCGCGGTCGTCACGGGAACGGCCGCCGCCGAAATACATGAGCGAATATCCGAGATACGAGATGACGGTGGCCATGGCGGACGCAATCGCGGATGTCAGGATGTCGCGGTTATAGACGTGCATAAGCTCATGACCGAGAACGCCGCGGATTTCACGTTCGTTGAGCATCTGCAGAATGCCCTGCGTGCAGCAGACCGCCGCATGACGTTCATTGCGTCCCGTTGCGAACGCATTGGGACTCATGGTTGGGGCGATATAAATACGTGGCATAGGCTTGCCCGCCTTCGCCGACAGTTCGCGCACGATTTTGTACAGTACCGGCGCTTCCTGCTCGCTGACTTCCTGCGCGTGCATGCTGGCGATCGCCAGCCTGTCGGAAAACCAGTAGGAGGCAAACGTCGATCCCAGACCGATGAGAATGTAGAATCCGAGCGTACTCTGACTGCCACCGGTCGCCCACCAAATGAGCATGATGACGCCCCACATCAACGCGAATAACAGCGTTGTCTTCAAGCCATTGCAATGGCCATGCACCTGCAATTTGCCGTTCATGGGCACCAGCGTAGAAACGGAGTCTGAGTTTTTGCTGGATATGCGCTGGAGACTGGGCCGCGGGAAGGACTAGGGGCAGTTGCGGAAGTTCGCACGCTCAGCTTCTCCCGGATGTCCGATTCTGGCGAATCGGACAAGCAGCAGGTCTTTCGCGCACATTACATGTCCGATTCACCAGAAGCGGACAAGTACAGGATAAAAAACGTCTTGGGTGTCCGATTCTCCAGAATCGGACACCCAAGACGCATGAAAGAAGCCTGAAACCTATCAGACTGGGTTTCAAACACCCACCTCACGCATGAGCCAGTTCGCGCATCTGCTCCGGGTCGATGACCTTCTTGTGCTCGCGGCCTTCCTTCGCGCCTTCGGCACGTTCGAACGCGTCGACCTTCTTCCAACCGGCGAAGTCAATCGGCCTGACACCGCGCGACTCCAGCAGTCGGTCGATGGATTCCGGATCGCGGTCCGCCGCCACACGACCACCTTCGGCTGCCTTGGACAGATCCTCCAGCATGTTGGTGACGATGAGCAGCGCGTCGGACTTGGTGGAGCCGATCAGTCCGACCGGGCCGCGCTTAGCCCAACCGGTGGCATACAGACGTTCACGCACCTGCGCGCCGTCCTCGGCCGAAGCGGTCGTGGTGATGCGTCCGTCACCGTTCGCGTTCGCCAGATGCGCGTGACGCTCGTCGTACGCGATGCCCGGCGCGGTGGCCGGCTTGTAGCCGATCGCATGGTACACGGCCTGCACCGGATACTCCTCGAATTCGCCGGTGCGGCTCATCTTGCCGTCAGCCGACGTTTCGGTCTTCTCCACGCGAATGCCAACGACCTTGCCGTCCTCGCCCAGCACTTCGACCGGCGCGGAATTGAAGTGCACATAATACTTGCGATCAGCCGTATTACCCTCGTAATCCACGTCACCGTCATCTTCCATGTCTTCCGCCATCTCACGAATCGTGAACAGCTCTTCGACCATCTGACGGGTCAGCTTGTCTTTGCCGGCCTCTTCAATCGTGTCTTCATCCAAATCGAAATCGTCTTCGTTAATGATCAGCTGCACTCCCGGCAGCTTCTCCATCTCACGCAATTCCTGTACGGAGAACTTGGCTTGCGCCACACCGCGGCGGATGAACAGGTGCAGCACGCGAGCCTTGTTCGCCTTGACACCCTCGTACACATTGTCTGGAATGTCGGTGCGTTCCTTCAGATCGTCGGCATTGCGCATGAGTTCGCGCGCCACATCCATGGCCACGTTGCCACCGCCGATCACGGCGACTTCCTCAGCTTCAAGCGGCCACTCGCGAGCGCCGGTCGGATAACCGTCGTACCATTCCACAAACTTGGCTGCGCCATACACGCCATCCAGGTCGGCGCCCGGCAGTCCAAGCGGCTTGTCTTCAACGGCACCGGTGGCGAACAGCACGGCATCGTAACGCTCAAGCAGCTCGTCGAGGGTCACATCCTTGCCGAATTCCACGTCGCAATATAGGTGGATGTCGGGGTTGTCGAGCGTCTTTTCGAGCGCCGACGCGATGAATTTGATGGACGGGTGGTCGGGGGCCACTCCGTAGCGCACCAGGCCGAACGGCACAGGCAGCTTTTCGAACAGGTCGATGCGCGCGGCAGTGCCGAGGCCAAGCCCCTCGCCGAGCTTCTTCAACTGGCGCAGGAAAATGTCAGAGGAGTAGACACCTGCAGGGCCGGCACCGATTACAGCAATACGAAGTTCATTAGTTTCAGTCACGCGCTCTAGCCTAATGCATTCCCTGCATTTGTGACAGGGGTGCTTATGCACTTTCTTACGACTTCTTCGCCTTGTGCGTACTGGCGTTGGTGTTTGCACTGAATCCAGATGAATCCAACGTGTGGCTGCATTAATCGTACGCAATGAGCGCGGCAGATGCACGTACAATCGCAAGTAGTCGCAGAATCGCGGGATGTAGGAATCCGAAATATCGGAATTCGCCCATCCCGCAATCGCAAGCAAGTACTTATCAAGTACCAAGCAATCGTAAGAAGGTGGCAATGCGCATTCACATCACATATACCGGCGGCACCATCGGCATGATTGACTCGCCGAACGGCCTGATTCCGGGAGCCGACACTCGCGGATGGCTGTTCCGCCTGCTGGAGGACGCGCACATGGACGCAAGCCTGTTCACGTTCACCGAGCTTGATCCGCTTATCGACTCGTCGAACGCGACGCCCGACAATTGGCAGACGATGGTTGATGACTTGCGTGCGCATCACGATGATGCCGACGCGTTCGTGGTACTGCATGGCACCGACACGATGAGCTATTCGAGCGCCGCGATTTCGTATGCACTGGCCGATTTCGGCAAGCCGGTGATTTTCACGGGCTCGCAGCATCCGCTCGGCAAAATCGAATCGGATGCCATTGCGAATGTCACGGGCGCGCTGAACGCCGCGATGAGCGGACGATTCCACGGTGTGGGACTGTTTTTTGGACATCACCTGTTTGCCGGAAATCGCGTGAGCAAGTCGTCGAGTTGGGCGTTTGAAGGATTTTCGGCGCCTTCCGTCGGACCGCTGGCTCGTACGGGCATGCCATGGCACTGGTATGCAGACGATGTTGCTTCGGTCGGTTGCGGCTGGACGTCACCTCAGCCTTACTCCCGTCACGATGTTGCTGTGATTGATATGGCGCCCGGCATTTCCGCGGCGCGATTGGAAGCGATGCTTACACCGCATCCGGAAGCGGTATTGCTGCGCGCGTACGGCGTCGGCAATGTGCCGAGCGACGAACCGGGATTGACCGACGTGATTGCCGACGTGCTGCATGACGATGTTCCCGTTGTGATCGCGTCGCAATGTCAGCAGGCGGAAGTGCTGCTCGGCCATTACGAGACGGGCGATGCGATCGCTCGTGCCGGCGCGATCGGATCCGGTGATATGACGCTGGAAGCCGCGTATGCGAAAATCATGTTCCTGCTGTCGCAAGGCGTGACCGGAGCCGACTTTGGCAAGTGGATGCGCGTATCGATCGCTGGAGAAATCTCGCCAAGCTCGTTGTAAACGCTTCCCCAAAACGCCGCGCATGACACCACTCCCCGCAATCACGCGGATTCGCCGCGGTCGAAAAGCACAGTGAGCGCCCACAGAATGCTGACCACGTCGATAACCTCCTGCATGAATGCGCCAACGACCACGGGAATCAGGTTGAATGCGGCTGCGACCATGCCGATGATGGCGAGGCTGAGACCGATCAACACCGCCTGAAGCATCACGTTTTTCGTACGGCGTGCGATGGCGATGGCACGCGGCACAGAGGCGATATCATCATTCATGATGACCACTTGCGCGGATTCGGAAGCTGCGGTGGACGTGCCGTCGGTCATGGCCATGCCGATGTCGGCGACTGCAAGTACAGGGGCATCGTTGACGCCGTCGCCGACCATCATGGTGACTTGGCGATTCCGGGATTCGCCAGTTATACACCGCATGATGCGGGCGGGCATGGACTGGTTTTGATGCGTGGACTCGGTGGCGTTCTTAACAGCGGCAACCTTATCTTCAGGGAACAGCTCGGATTGTACGTCATCGATACCGACCTCATTTGCGATGATGCGGGCGGACGCGGCCTTGTCGCCGGTAAGCATGGACAGCTCCTTGATACCAAGCTCATGCAGACGGGCCAAGGAACGTTTCGCATTCGCACGGGGCACGTCGCGAAGCACGATGCGGGCGGCCAGTTTGCCATCGATCGCCACGTATGCGGCCATCTCGTCCGGCGCAAGCGGAGCGAACAGCGAGTTTGCGGTTTCGGACTTGCGGACGGGCGTCGTCTGCGACGTCTCAGCGGAAGGGGCGATGAAGGGGGCTACAACTGTAGACTGCACATCGTCAGACATTCCGTCTTGTACTCCTAGAGTGTCCGATTCTGGAGAATCGGACATGTAGCGTTCACCCGACGCATGCAGGACCGGCGTGAATCCGGATCCGTCGGCCGTCACATACGCAAAACGCCCCACACGCACCCGATGCCCATTCACTTCGCCGGAAACACCTTTGCCTGAATCCTCCACAATGTTCTTCACCACCGGATAGTCGCGCCCATGCCCAGACAGATCACGCTCAGCGCACAACCGCTGCCCCGACGTATACCGCGCGTACAAGTCGTTCATGGCCTTGCGCCCGGCCGCCGCAATGCCTTTCGACAGAATGTGCACCGAGTAACTTTCCACCACACCGGCCATCATGAGAATATGGTCTTCATTGAACGGCGAACTCGTTTCGAACGGCTTCTCCACGCGCACGACCTGCGGTTGCTTGACGGTAAGCGTGCCGGTTTTATCGAAGAAAATATGCGATACGCGACCTAGATTTTCCAACACGTCCTGTGCTTTAATCAGGATTCCCGCTTTGGCAAGACGCCCTGTTCCAGCCACATACGCAACCGGTGCGGCAATCAGAAGCGGGCAAGGCGTGGCGAGAACCAGCACCTGCGCAAATCGCAGCGGCAATCCGGAAACCGCCCATGCAATCCCAGCAATCGCAAGCGAAAGCACGGTAAACGGCACTGCAAGCATATCCGCGGTCTTCACGACAGCGGGGCGCGACTCTTGCGCCGACGAAACCAGCTCGAGAATCTTCTGATACTGCGAATCCTGCGCAAGTTGCGTGGCACGCATGGTCAACGTGGTCGAGCCATTGACTGCGCCAGACATCACGCGAGCGCCCGCATACACTTCACGCGGCACAGGCTCGCCGTTGATGTTGCTCAGGTCCAGCGTGGCCACACCCGACAGCAACTCGCCGTCGACAGGCACTGTTTCGCCAGGCAGAACCAGAATCACGTCGCCGAGCCGCACTTGATCGACGGGGACCGTTTCGAAGCGCTCTCCAGCCGCATCATACGTTTGCGAAGCATCTTTTGTGTCCGATTCTGGAGATTCGGACACATAATCATGCTTCCCACCGTCTTGGTTGTCCGTTTCTGCAGAATCGGACATTCTGACGGCACGGAATCCGTCGGCTGTCACGTCGGCCGTATGCTCGCTGCCCGTCGCATGCACATGCCCGCGCACTCCCGGCAGCGCAACCACGTGCGCGGTTCGGGGCGCCGCGTCAATCAGCGCAGTCAGGTTGCTTTCGGCCTTCGACTGTGCGAATTCCTCGATCGCCTCGCCGGATGAGATCATCAGCACCACGGCCCAAGCGGCCCAATACTCCTGCACTGCAACCGTCGACGCAATCGCAACGACCGCCAGCAGATCAACGCCAACATGGCCGTGCCGCAGATCGTCGATCATGCTACGCACCGTCACCACAATCGTGTATGCGACCAGCGCGATCACTATCCACTGTCCAACACCCGGATTAAACGCGCTCAGCCAACCAAAGCCAGCATGCAAATCGTGAGAAACCCACGCAGCCTCGCCCCACGGCCTCCACTCCCCCAGCAATGCCAACGGAATCGCGGACAGAATGGTGATCGGCAATAACGGAACCTGCCTGCACAGTCGCCAGCAAATATCGATGATTCTACGCATGAGAATCTCCTTACGCTCGTATCGGACGCCTTGTTAACCCATCGGCGCCTCGCCCGCGCGAGCCATCGATACACGGCGTAAAAAGATATTTCCAGCGTAGCAAACATTTGCGATTTTCGTGTCGCAATTGCCAAAAATAGAAAAGCAGGACTGTACGATTGTTCGCACAGTCCTGCTTCTGCTTTTAACTTTTATTGGTTTTCCGCGGTTTTAACGTTCTCGCGATGACGTTCACAAGACGTTCTTGCGATTAAGCAACTCCAGTCGCGTCTTCGCCGTCAGCCTATCGGGTGGTCATCACCCTTATTGCAGCCCGCCGCAGCCGACCGCAACCATCCACGGCCAACCGCGGCGGTCCGTCGTGCTTTACCACAGGCCGAACGGGTCGAACAGGCCGCCTCCGTCACCGTAGCCGTTGCTACCATTGCCGTCGCTCTGTCCATTTCCATTGCCGCTATTGCCGCCGTTACCGTCGTTACCGTAACCGTTGCCGTTCTGGCTCTGGCCATCATTGCCGTTGTTCTGCTGGTTCTGGCTGTTGGAGGAGTTCGTCTGGGATTCCTCCTGGTCAAGCGTCACGTCAAGCTCCATGGTGTTGCCGTCGCGCACGACCGTCAATGTCACCTTGTCATTCATGGCGGAGGCGCGCACGTAGCCGAGCAGCGAATAGTTGTTGTTCACCGCCTTGCCGTTGAACGCCACGATGGAGTCACCAGCCTTCACTCCGGCCTTGGCTGCCGGGCTATTGTCGACCACGGACTGCACCTGCGTGCAACCGCGGGTCACGCCGTCCGCCTCAACCGTGGAGCTCTTGATGGTGACGCCGAGCGCCACATGCTGCACGGTGCCGTTGTCAATGATTTCGTTGGCCACACGCTTTACCAGGTTCGATGGAATGGCGAAGCCGATGCCGATGGATCCGGCTGTGCCGGAAGACGTTGTGGTGGATGCGATGGACGAGTTGATGCCGATCACCTGGCCGGCCGCATTGAAGGTCGGACCGCCGGAATTGCCTGGGTTGACGGCCGCGTCGATCTGCACGGCGTTGGTGACGATGTCGTTGTTGTTGTCATCGGCCACGGTCACCGGGCGGTTGAGCGCGGAAACGATGCCGACGGTTGCGGTGTCATCGTAGCCGAGCGGGTTGCCGATGGCCATCACGGATTCACCCACGGCAAGATTGTCGGAATCGGCAAATTCCGCAGCCTTCAGACTGCTCGGAGGATTGTCGAGCTTGATTACGGCCAGATCGGTGGTGGTGTCAGTGCCGACGATTTGCGCTGAGTAGATGGTGCCGTTGGCAAGCGTCACTTGAATCTGCTTCGCGCCGGAAATCACATGGTTGTTGGTGACGATGTAGCCTTTGTCGCTGATGATTGCACCGGAGCCTTTGGCGCTGCCGTCGCTGGTTGCCACGTCAATGGACACCACAGAATCGGACACTTCTTTCGCCACTGCGCTCCAGTCTGCGGCCTCGCCGGATTTGGCTTTCGCCGAACCAGATCCGGACGTGTTGGATTTCACGCTGGTCAGTGAGCTGGAGGTGGGTACGGTCACCCATCCATTGGTGATTGCCGCGTAGCCGACTCCGAGGCAGAGGACCGCGGAAACAAGTGCCGCCACCACGCCGGTCATCACATGACCGGTCACGCCGGAAGCGAACTTCGGCTTGGCTGCAGCGCCATTTTGCTGCGGGGTACCGAACGGATTACCGTTATTCGGATTCCCAAACGGATTACCGTTATTCGGATTATTCGGCCCGGCCGGCGGCACGTTGGCACCGCCTTGCGCCGTGGGCTTCATGAACGGATTACCGTTATTCGATTGCGCGTTCTGCTGATTGTTCTGCTGATTTCCACCCACATACGGATTTCCGAAGAAAGGATTGCGAGACCGCTGCGACTGCTGCGGAGCCTGCCCGTATGTGCCATATTGCGGCTGCGGAGGCATGTTCGGCGCGTCACTCGCCGTACCGTTCGCAGTGCCGTTCGCGGCTGCGGTGCCATCAGTCGGCTGCGTCGGCACGGGACCGTACGCACCATATTCCGGTGCCGGACGGTACTGCTGGGCCGGCGCATCCTGCGAGGAACCGCCAACCACGGTACGCTCGCCCGCTGCGGAAGCGTAATCCGGAGTATCGCCCGCCACAGTCGCGGATTCCGCCGAAGCGTCGTCGTTCGCAACAGGCATGGCGGCCGTCGGCTGATTCTCAATACCGCTCTGCACGTCAATCGGTTCGGTAGCCGACTCTGCAGCATACGGCTCGCCTGCGTAAGTTTGCGTCTGTTCCGCATCAACCGGCGGCATCGGCACGGTCTGCTGTTCGTCATTCTGCGGCTGCACGGCGTTCTGGTCGTTCTCTTCAGCCATTTTCGCTCCTTATTCGTCTCGCGGCATTTCACAAATCAGCAATCGTGCCGCTCGAACTGCTATCTACGAGTAAAGATACTCGCTCTGGAAGTTTCCTGAATGTTTGTTGAAAGTAGCAACCAAATACGTTCAACATCACCATTGAATCTGAAAATCGCGCCAAAATGCGATCGGCACCTTCATCGCACTTTCCGCATCTTCCTTGTTTTCATTTCACCAATCGCATTCTTTGCAGCACTTTCAAGAATCGCCGTTATCGCATAAAATATTTCGCATGACAAGCCTCATCGAATCATCTACCGACATGGCGCAAGACACGCAAAACACGGCAACCGCAGTGTCCGAGAATCTCATCGAACATCCGCGTGGAGCGGAACCAGGCAAGCCGGGCCGCCGCGACGCCTTCTATTTCGAGCAGAAAACCCGCCTTCCCGACGCGGCCGACGGCAAGGGACGCGGCGGCGCACGATACGGCCGCACCGGTACCATTCATACCCCCCACGGCGATATTCACACTCCGGCGTTCGTGCCCGTGGCCACGCAGGCCGCGATGAAAGCCGTGCTGCCCGAAACCATGAAGGACCTCGGCGCACAATGCCTGCTGTCCAACGCGTTTCACCTGTATGAACGCCCCGGTGAGCAAGTGCTCGACGAAGCCGGCGGTCTTGCCAAATTCATGAACTGGAACGGTCCGACCTTCACCGATTCCGGCGGTTTCCAAGTGCTTTCGCTCGGCGCGGGCTTCAAGAAAACCCTCGCCATGGATGTGACCGGAATGAAATCAGACGACGTGATCGCCGAAGGTAAAGAGCGCCTCGCGTTCGTAGACGAGGACGGCGTAACGTTCAAATCGCCGCTCAACGGCTCACTACACCGTTTTTCCGCCGAAATTTCAATGGGAATCCAGCATAAGATCGGTGCCGACATCATGTTTGCGTTCGACGAGCTGACCACACTGATGAACACGCGCGGCTACCAGGAACGTTCCGTGGAACGCACCTACCGTTGGGCGCAGCGTTGCGTTGCCGAGCATAAGAGGCTTACCGAAGAGCGCGTCGGCAAGCCGTATCAGGCGCTGTATGGTGTGGTGCAGGGCGCGAATTATGAGGATTTGCGCAGGCATGCGGCCGAACAGATCGCTTCGCTGGATTTTGACGGCGTTGGCATCGGAGGCGCGATTGAAAAGCGCATCATCGGCGACACTTGCGCTTGGATTTGCGATGCGATGCCGGAAAGCCGGCCACGTCACGTGCTCGGCATCGCTGCAGTCGACGACATTTTCGCATGTGTCGAGAATGGTGGAGACACGTTCGATTGCGTCGCACCGGCGCGTTGTGGCCGAAATGGCGCGATTTTCACGCGCGACGGACGTTACAACATCAAGCGCGCGCAATTCAAGCATGATTTTGGCCCGCTTGAAGAGGGCTGCGATTGCTACACGTGCACGCATTATTCACGTGCTTACGTGGATCATGCGTTGCGCGCCCGCGAATTCAACGGTTTCACATTGGCCACGATCCACAACGAGCATTTCTTCGTGAAGCTGCTGGACGACATTCGCGCGTCGATTGACGGCGGATATTTCGACGAATTCCGCGACGAAGCCTTGGCCCGCTTCTACGCCAACGGTTCCCGCGGTTAACGCATTCCACGTGGGCTTTCCGCCCAAACGAATGCTGAACCACACTTCCGCATTCCAAGGCGCCGACGAACAAACCCGTCGGCGCCTTTTTTCATGCATGTCGCGCCGCTTGAATTTTCCTACGGAAAATGGCGGCGCGACACGCCGATTTGAGGTTGTGTGGGTTTTGGTGTAGACTAACTCACTGTCTGCGAGCGTGGCGGAATGGTAGACGCGCTGTCTTCAGGTGGCAGTGAGTGTATGCTCGTGGGGGTTCAACTCCCCCCGCTCGCACCATGATGAAAGGCCGGAGCCGAAAGGTTCCGGCCTTTTCGTTTCCCAAGCGGCAGTAAGGCTCAGCGGCTCTCGACACCTCCAGTGACTGGAAAAATCAGGACTCGTGGTCGGACGTGCGCACCATAAGTGTCCGATTCGGGAGAAACGGACAACTGTGGCGCAGTTTTACCCGTTTAGTTGTCCGATTCTGCAGAATCGGACAGTTTGTGGAGAATGGTTAGCGCACGAGGAAGACCATAATGATGATCATAGCGAAGCCGGTCAGGTCGGTGAAGGTGAACGTTTCGCCAGCCCACGCCACTGCGGTGATGGTGGCCATGACCGGTTCGCTGGTGCCGAGCATGGTGGCACGCACCGCGCCAACGCGCATCACGCCTGCCATGTAGAGCCAGAACGCGAGGAACGTGCCGCATACGATGGTGTAGAGCAGCAGGAGCACGCCTCGCGCGTCCAGTACGGGAATGTTCGCCCACGGTTGCGCGAACGGGCATAGGATGAGTCCGGACATGAGGAATGTGATGCCATTGATGGTCATGTTGCCCCATTTGAGCATGAGTACGACTGGCAGGATAGACATGGCCGCGGTGCTCACTGCGTCAACCAGTCCCCATGCGAGCCCCTGCCATGGCAGCGACAGCGAGGCGAAGTTGCCGCCGGTGGCGATGAGGAACGTGCCTGCGAATGCCAGGAGCACGCCGACCAATTCACGCTTGAGAGGCAATCGTTTGACGCGCAGGCATACCCAGGTGAGCACGAAGACCAGGTTGAGCGTCTGCAATACGGTGGCGGTTCCGGAGTTCGTCCAGTCGATGGTCATCAGGTAGGAGACCTGCACCAGAAGCACGCATATCAGTGTGGTGACCAGATATTTCGGATACGATTTGGCGTCTTTGACCGCTCCGGCGAGTTTCTGCGGCGTGGTGATGGCCGATCCGACCAGGAAGATCAGGCTGGCGAATAGCGCGCGCACGCAGGAAAGCCAGACCGGATCCAGCTGGTAGTCGCGCATCAGCAGTTTGGCCACGGTGCTGTTCATGCCCCACATGGCACCGCCCAGCAGTGTCATGCCAGTGCCGATGAGCAGACTTTTCGGCGTCTGCTCCAGCACATGTTCCATTTTTTTCGCGGTTTTTTTCGCATTTTTTTGCGATTCGGAAGTTTTCTGCGATTGCGACGCCTGTCCCGACGTTTGCTTTGCCACGGCCTATCCTCGCTCTCTCTCCACGGCTTTCACGGCAAATTCACGGCGATTGTAACGCACACGGTGCGCATACTAAACGTCAGTTATGCAAAACAGATTTATTCCGCCAAACTTGCGTTCGGTGCCGCCAAAAAAACGAGGATTTTGTCAAGATATGATTCGAGTACGGCATTCGGCATGGAGAAAATTTCGTGCAATGACTGGCTGTACCGCACTTTTTCGATGGAACCGCCACCTTCTCGCACACGTTCAACGAAGTCATCTTGTGGTCCGTTGAGCACCCACACGTCGCGGCCGGCTTGGAATAGCAATACCGGGGCTTCGATGGCTCCGCACATGTCGGGTTTGAGCACGGCTCGGGAAAGCGCCATCGCCTGGTTTGCCCAATCGAAAGTGGCAGCATTGGTCTGGCATGACTTGTCTGTCAAGCGCTGTTTGTGGAACCAGCGGATGCGTGCTTCGGAAGCTCCCTTGTAATCGTCGGGATTGAGGTTTCCGTCGAAATCGGTATGGCCGAACACGCGCGATTTGCCGAAGCCAAGCCCGCAGATCACGCCGACCACAATGCGTGCAATCCACGTTGGCATGCCGACCACCGGCGCAATCATCGGCGCGGACAGCACCGCTTTGTCGAACAATGACGGGTAGCGTTCCAGCACGGCCGCGCCGATGCCGCCGCCCATGGAATGGCAGTACAAGTACATTGGGCCATCTCCAGCCACTTCGCGACCCACGGTCTGCGCGAACGTGGCGAAATCGGCCACATACCGGCGCCAATCGTCGATCCATACCAAGCTCGGGTTGCTCATGTCGTGCGTGGAATGGCCATGTCCGCGATGTTCGAATACGCATACGGAATAGCCGGCCAGTAGGAAGTACCACACCATTTCGCTGTATTTGCGTCCGAATTCGGTGAATCCGTGCGAAATCACCACCGCACCGCGGAATACGCCCGATGCGCCGTCTTCACGCAATGCGTCGAATTTGTGCGCGTCGTAGCAGTAGTAATGCAACCGTCCAGAATGCTCCAGCTTAGGTAGCATATTGCCGTCCCAATCAACGGTGGCAGGTTCCATCCAGCCCTCCGCCATGCAGTTACGCAGCGCAGGCAGTACCGTTTCGTCCATTTCGGCGTCGTAGCGCGCCTCATCGATGAGCGTGATAGTCATGAATTCCATCTTAGGCGAACAAAGCTAAGACAAAACTAAGCACAAGCATGTGCGCTGTATAACGATGTATCAACAGTGCGTCACGCACTGTATCGCCACCCCGCGCGTCATCCTCGCATACTATGGAAGCATGAAATGTGTTTCACTACTGATGGTGGTGACGTTGTCTCTCACCAGCACACCAGCATATGCGTATGCAACAACTCCCGTTGACGGCAACGACGATATCTCCACTGCCGCGAATCCCAACTGCCCAACATGGCTGCAATGGCTGTGTGGGAAAAGAAAGTGATCGCATAATGACCACGTCGGAAAAGCATCCTAAGATTCATCGCATCGCGCTGGTCGACAATGATCCGCGAGCGCTGGATTCGCTCAGTGCCGTCATTGCCTGCAAAGTGCCGACCGCATATGTGGTGTGGACTGCGACTTCTGGCGATGAGGCGATAGAACGCTGTCAGGACGCGAACAGCAATGTCAGTTTGTTGATTCTTGATATGTCGATGGAAGGTTTGCAGGGGCCTGCTACTTGTCGTCGGTTGCGTTTGATGGGCAAGCATATGCCGATTCTTGGTGCGACGAGTTTTTCCATCAAGAGTTATCGGGACAAACTGGTGGAGGCTGGTGCGCAGGGTTTGGTCGGTAAGGAGAATGCCGACCAGTTGGCGCAGATTATTATGCGTATGTGCAATGGCGAGGTGATGGAGGGGTTTGAGACGCCTGCGTTGGCTAATTTGCGTATTAGCAGGGAGGCTGAGACTGCGCCTTCGCTCACTGTTCGTGAGGAGCAGATTATTTCTTTGTGTGCGGAGGGCATGCTTGATCGAGAGATTGCCGAGCGTTTGGGGATTTCCGAAGCCACCATCCGCAAGCATATGCAAAGTATTTTAAGGAAACTCAACTGTAAGACTTCGCGTCAGGCAGTGGCATTGTGGGTGAGGTCCAATGCGTTCTAAACCTGCAGCTCAGTACATTACGTGGCGGAATCGTGTGCGCACGTTGCATCCGAATTTGTGGCATCCAATCCGTTTTACCATCATGTTGATCGTGCTCGTATGGACCGCATATGGAGTTTGTTACGAACCGCCTACCGACATATCTGGCGTGGTTTGGATTGCGATGCTGGTTGCAGTGCTCGTGGTATCTCCATTATTCCCAAAAAGCATGTCGGTGGCGATTATTGTGATTGCCTATGCTGGCGATCTGTTTACCTCTTACGCAAGTTCGGGTAATTCTCTTCCCACGCATCTCTACGCTTATGGCCTGCTTGCGTACAGTACCAATGTCATTATCGCGGCAGCGCTGTTCACATATTACATTGCTACTATCCTGCTGATTTCGCCTCCTGGCCCAGGCACTAACCCTGTCTCCATGATCAGCATGTATGCCATGGTGCTGCTGCTCGGCAGGGCGTTGAGTTGGAGCGAGAAAACGACGCGGAAGCGTTTTGAAGCGGCGCAAAACAAGAATCGGTTGCAGGAGTTGGAAAGCCGCGCACGCATTGCCGACGCTATTCACGATGCGGTGACGGGCGATTTGTCGGCGGCGGCGTTTGTGGCACAACGGCATGTTGCCGGCGTTTCAGGCAGCCCTAGTGCCGCTGCCGGAGGCCCTGTCAGCGCAGCTGATGCAGCCGACGCCGAAGACTGGCGTCAGATCAACGAATACATTCTTTTCGCATTGACGAATGTGCATCGCGTTATCGACGAATTGAATATGGATGCCACCGTCCTCCCCGGCGATGCTGACGGCGAAGCGCTGGCCAATCTGCTGCGAGCCACCATGAACGACGGCGACCGACGTTTGCGTAAACTCGGCTTCGAAATCACGTCCATACGGCACTGTGCGGGTGGCAAACCGAGTGCATCGCGGGAGACCGCCGAGCTTGTCAATAATCTGCTGCGTGAAATCTATGCGAATATCGCTCGTCATGCTGCCCCGGGAAGCAAGGTTGATCTTTCGGTGATACTTAGACCGAATGCCATTGAAATCACTCAAATCAATCCCATGAAAGAAGGGATAGCCGGAGCCGACGGGCACGATAACGAACTTCCTGGCGGCCATGGGCTTGCCTCGTTCAAGAAGCAACTTGAATCACATCAGGGCACGCTCACCGCGTCCGCGCAGGACGGCAGTTGGACGCTTTTCGCGTATATTCCGGTGACTGTCATCGACGATTCGCCGGGATTGTTTGAGCAAGTGCAGGCGTGATCGTGCATATTGCTATTGCAAATCTGACGTGATTCACGTGTTTTCTGATGTGATTCACGTTTCGACTTTGCTTGATATTCACCTATTTCTAACGATTTTCGGCTTTTCCAAGCCCCAATTGGGGGGGGTACACAAATGTGGTACCCCCTCGCTTGCGAAGTCGCTTTCGCCTGTTTTATGTTGGCAATCGAGAAGGGAACGCGTTCGCCCACGACGCTCGGATGCTTGGCAGTCCGTGAGTCGCG
>OLQH01000134.1_pt1 | contig 88131 bp, 78 predicted proteins | sample 1672671 | NCBI WGS metagenome assembly OLQH01 (sample SAMEA3136712, study PRJEB25190) | human gut metagenome | reverse complement strand
TCATGACTAAGAAGAAAAAAAGTATTTTAAGTGATCAGAGATTTATTGTTTTGCTCGTTATCATTGTCCTGTGTGCAATATTCTCAGGCTTGAGTAAAGAATTCAGACAGTACACCACGATCCTGAGTATGCTGGATTTCTCATATTACGATCTTCTTATGGCGATCGGAGTTACATTCCCGCTTATCACTGGTGGTGTTGACCTGTCAATCGGAACTGGTATGGTAGCATACGCACTGATCGCAGGAACACTGATCAGAAACAACAATTGCCCGGTAGCTCTGGCAATGCTGATCTGTATTGTTCTTGGTATCGCAGTCGGTGCACTGAACGGTGTACTGATCGGTGTTATGAACCTGCCGCCATTTTTGGCAACACTTTGTACCTGTATGATTACCCGTGGTGCCGGATCTCTCTGCAGTGCGACACCTTGGCCGGGACTTACACAGCCGGGCGGATGGTTCCATACCATCTTCAAGGTAACAGTTGGTACAGGAAGAAGCGCTTCCCGTTATCCACTTGGTTTCCTCTGGATGATCATTCTGGTACTGGTTATGGAGTACATCCTGAACCACACAAAATTCGGTCGTTATACAATTGCAATCGGTTCCAACAAAGAGGCAGCAGCCCTTTCCGGAATCAATACAAAGTTCTATCACGTAATGGTATACGTTGTCTGCGGTCTGTTTACAGGTCTTGCGGCAATCGCATACGCAGCAGTAACACCTACTGTACAGCCTGGTACTGGTGCCGGACTTGAGATGGATGCTATCGGTGGTGTATTCGTTGGTGGTGTAGCAGCTACCGGTGGATATGGTTCCGTAATCGGTACATTCGTTGGTATCTTCGTCATCATGCTTCTGAAAACAGGTCTTCCATACATCGGCCTGCAGGCAAACTGGCAGCAGATCATCACAGGTATCGTTCTGATCGTAGCCGTTCTGATCGATATCCTGAAAGAGAAAAAAGCAGCACACTAATATTAAGAAGTGTGGTACAATAAGCAAGGGTGCTGTTCACAGAGAAATGTGAACAGTATCCGATAATCAAAGATGTGAAACGCCAAGGGGTAGCAACGGCGTATGAACATAAAAAACTATATAATATATTTTAAGGAGGAAATATTATATGAAAGCAAAAAAGGTTATGGCATTAATGCTCTGTGCAGCAATGGTAACAAGCATGAGCGCAACAGCAGCTTTTGCAGCTGAGGAGAAAGAAGATGCAGCAACAGAGGAATCCGCAGATTCCACAGCAGCTGAGGATCCTACCGCACAGTTCGACGGACTGAAAGCAAACGAAGCTTATGAGTTCCCGATGATGGTTAAATCTTTCCAGTCTACATACTGGGATGCAGCTCAGGAAGGTATGAAGAAAGCATCTGAGGAGCTGGGCGTTACTTATAAAGCACAGGGACCGAACAGTGAGTCCGATATCGCTGACCAGGTTAACATGATCAACACAGCTATCGGCTCCAATCCTGTTGGATTAGGACTTGCAGCTTGCGATACATCTTCTGTTCAGGATGCTCTTAAGACATGTGCAGAAAAAGGTATCCCGGTTGTAACTTTCGATACAGGTATCGCTGATGCTCCGGAAGGATCTGTAGTATGCGAGGTTTGTACAGACAACGCACAGGCTGGTGCAGTAGCAGCTGAGAATATGTACAACTCCATTAAAGACGTTGTTAAAGATGCTGACGGACAGGTTATCATCGGTGAGGTTAACCAGGATGCAACAGCTCAGAACATTCAGCAGCGTGGTACTGGATTCATCAACAAGATGATCGAGCTTCTTCAGGCTGATGGCAAGACTGTAGCAGTAAGCGGTAACGAGTTCTATGTTAACGCAGCAGAGGGTGCTGATGCTGATGCTAAAGACGCAGACGTTGTTATCCAGGTAGCTGTTCCGGCACAGACAACTGTAGAGCTTTGCTCCACAGAGGCTCAGGCAATCCTTTCCCAGGAGAACTGTATCGCAGTATTCGGTTCCAACCAGGTTTCTGCAGAGGGTGTTCTTGCAGCAAATGCTAACCTTAACGTTCTTGGTTCTGACCCGGCAAACGGTGATGTAGTTGGTGTTGGTTTCGATGCTGGTTCTATCATCAAAGCAGCTGTTAAAGATGGCACATTCATCGGTGCTGTTACACAGTCTCCTCTTATGATGGGATACTATGCAATCTACGCTCTGACAGCAGCAGCAAACGGAGATGAAGTTTCTGATGTTCCGACAGCTGGTTACTGGTATGATGCAACAAACATGGAAGACGAAGAAATCGCTCCGAACCTTTATGACTAATTTCTAGTCTCTGAGTTTTACACAATATTCACCATATCCCCAGAGGATTCTCTGGGGATATTTTAAATTAACACATATCTGTCAGGAAAGCTGACAAACAAAGGGAACTGTCCACAGATTACCGGAAACAGAGTGGACAGTGACAAATAAGGACACTTTTTCAGACAAACCAGGTTCTTCCGATTTGAAGTATTTTCATGTAATATGATGTTATCAAATATGGAAGAACTAAAAAACACAGCAGACAATAAAAAATTCTTCTGTGTATATCTTACATATTTAGGAGGTTTTAATCATGGCAACATATTATCTTGCAGTAGACATTGGTGCGTCCAGCGGACGTCATATTCTGGGACATATGGAAAATGGAAAAATGATCCTGGAGGAAGTATATCGTTTTGAAAACGGTATGGTAAAAAAAGGCGACGAACTTTGCTGGGAATTTGACCGCCTGTTTAAAGAGGTGATCAACGGACTGAAAAAATGTAAAGAAATCGGCAAGATTCCGGTAAGCATGGGTGTTGATACCTGGGGCGTTGACTTTGTTCTCCTGGACAAAGACGGAAATGTTCTTGGAAACACTGTTGGATATCGTGACAGCCGTACAGAAGGCATGGACCAGGAAGTGTACAAAGTGATCTCCCAGGAAGAACTGTATGAGAGAACTGGTATCCAGAAAGCAATTTACAATACCATCTACCAGCTTATGTCAGTAAAGACAAAGCATCCGGAGTATCTGGAGCAGGCAGAAACCCTTCTTCATGTACCGGATTACTTCCATTATCTTCTCACAGGAGTAAAATCCTGCGAATATACAGAGGCTACTACCAGCCAGCTGGTAAGCCCTGTTACAAAGGACTGGGATTTTGAACTGATCGACAAGCTGGGATATCCGAGAAAGATTTTCCAGAAGCTGATCATGCCGGGAACAAGCATCGGACATTTTTCTGAAGCAGTGAAGAACGAGGTTGGTTTTGATCTGGAAGTAGTTGCTCCAGCAACTCACGACACTGGTTCTGCTGTGCTTGCAGTACCTGCAAATGACGATGACTTTATTTATATCAGTTCCGGAACATGGTCACTGATGGGGCTTGAGAGAGAGACTGCAGACTGCTCCAAAGAGAGCTGTGCTCTGAATCTGACAAACGAAGGCGGATATGCAGGACGTTTCCGCTATCTGAAAAATATCATGGGCCTGTGGATGATCCAGTCTGTACGTCATGAGATCAATGATAAATACGGTTTTGCTGAAATCTGTGCTATGGCAGAAGAAGCAAAGGATTTCCCGTCCAGAGTAGACGCAAATGACGAGTGCTTCCTGGCACCGGCAAATATGACAGAGGAAGTGAAGGATTACTGCCGCAGAACCGGACAGAAGGTTCCGGAGACTCTCGGTGAGATCGCTACTGTGATCTATACCAGCCTTGCAGAATGTTATGCAAAAACAGCAAAAGAACTGGAAGAGATCACAGGAAGAACCTACAGCCGTATCCATGTTGTAGGCGGCGGTTCCAATGCAGGATATCTGAATGAACTGACAGCAAAAGCTACAGGCAAAGAGGTTCATGCAGGTCCGGGAGAGGCAACTGCAATCGGTAATATCACTGCCCAGATGTTAAAGGCAGAGGAATTCAAATCTATTGAAGAAGCAAGAACAGTAATTCACGAGTCCTTTAATATCAAAATTTATAACGCATAAACAGCTTTATAGTTTTATATGAAGAGGAGAGTTCATTATGTTAGTTAATACGAAAGCAAAAGTCGGCGTATTTTCAATCGCACTGGGAGCTTACCTTCCACAGTTCCCGTCACTGGTACCGGAGTTTGAGGCACAGTATGCTGCATTCAAAAAAACAATTCCGGATACGGTAGAGATCATTGACGGAGGAATGGTGACAACCAAGGAACAGGCAATGGAGGCAGGGGACAGATTCCGCGCTGCAGACGTTGATCTTGTATTCCTTCAGATGCTGACTTATGCTACATCTTATAATATGCTTCCGGCAATCCGCGATCTGGATGTTCCTGTAGTGCTGGTAAACGTCCAGAAGCTGAAAGCTCTGGATTATGAGCATACAGATATTGCTTCCTGGCTGGGAGAAGGCTATGCCTGCGGAGCTGTAGGCGAAGCTGTTGCAGACCTTGAGAGAGCAGGCAAAAGACATGCGGTGATCACAGGTGTGGTAGAAGGCGGAGATCCTGCTGTTCAGGCAGAGATTGAAGACTGGTGCAAGGCTGCTCAGGTGAGAAGAAGATTTCGTGAGACTAACATTGCGCAGATCGGCAGACCATATCCGGGAATGATGGATCTGTACATTGATGAGACAAACCTCTATAACAGAATGTTCCTTTATACCAAGCAGTTTGACTGGGAAAAGATGTGGGCGATTGCAGACGATATCACAGATGAAGACGCAATCCGTGCAAAAGCTCAGGACATTCTGGATACTTTTGAGATCGAAGGCGGCGGCACAATCGAAAAAGTATGGGATATGGCAAAATATGTGGTTGCCTTTGAGCAGTGGGTAAAAGACGAGCATCTTGGCATGATCGCTTCCCATTATGACGGATTTGCTCAGGGCAAGGCAGGCGTTCTTGACAGTATGCTGATTCCGGCATTTTCTATGCTGATCAAGCAGGGAACTGCATGTGCGGTTGAGGGAGATATGAAGGTTGCCATGGCAATGAGTATCCTGAAAACAATTTCCGGAACCGGACAGCTTTCTGAGATGTATTCCATTGACTTTAATGATGACATCTGTATCATCGGTCATTCCGGTAGCGGAGATGCTGATATTTCTGACAAGAAGCCTACCATGAAGATCGTGAAGGTATTCCACGGCAAAACAGGCGGCGGATATCTGACACAGTTCTATCCGTATCTTGGACCGGTTACTTATCTTGCCATTACCCAGGATAAGGATGGAAACTTCAAGTTTGTTGTTGCAGAAGGCGTGAACGAGGAAGGTCCGATCCTTTCCTTTGGAGATACCAATATGAGAACACGCTTTACCTGCGGTGCAAGAGAGTTTGTAAACCGCTGGAGTGAAGCCGGTCCCACACATCATATGGCAGCAGCAACCGGAAGACACATTGACACGATTCTCAAGGTTGCAAAAATCTTTAACGTTCCGGTTGAGATCGTTACAAGATAAAATCGATTTTTCGTTTTGAGAGAGTATCTGATATTTACACATATTCAAAAACAACATCCCGCAGACCGGTCATGGTTCTGCGGGATGTTGTTTTTGTCAGCATGGGAATCCATTACATAAAAACTTTTGCTGCACATGTGATTTTACCAGGAGCTGAGACAGCTATCTCAGCTCCTGGTGTTCTTTTTTCAGTTCACGGTAAAGCTCCATGGAATTCCAGTGTACGGTAACAGGAGTGAGGACTGCTTTCAGATTAACGTTTTTCAGCTGATTGTCCCGGAAAAACTGAAGAAAAGCGTCCATCTGACTGTTGGAGAAATCTTTCATAACCAGCATTTCTTCGCTGAAGTTTTCTCCCATGGGAAACCTGGAACAGGGAGAAAATCCCGGAATTTCAAAAAGGTATCCCAGAGGATGAAACAAATCAGAAGCAGGCACTTCACGGACGTCAACGTCAGCTCTTCTCAGATATCGTCTGATCTGTCTGGTGCGTTCATCCTGCGAAAAATGATAAAGAAGAATCTGTGGTTTGGGGGCGGGAGCCCTGCCCAGTGTGGATAAGTTCATGTTGTGAAAATCAAATGTGTTCAAAAAAATGCCTCCTGGTAGAATAATGGCGCAGTCAAAAATGTCTGCTGAGTTTACAGGTTTCTATACTACAGAATAGAAGAGGTTTTTCTCCATAAGATATTATCTCAGATAATTATCATGTCACACTGGTTCCTGTGTCTGCCTGCGGGCCGGGATGCGGATCTGCACCTCTGTACCCTGCCCCTGCCTGCTGGTATAGGTAAGTCCATAAGCCCTGCCGTACAGGATCTGAAGTCTCTGATGTGTGTTGTATACAGCAATGTTTGTGCCGCCGGAGGAAGAACCTGCGCTGTTTCCGGAAATGATTGTGGAAAGCTTTTCCGGAGGGATTCCAACGCCATCGTCTGAGATCAGAAGCACAATATCTTCCTGCTCCATCCAGCCGGTGAGAACGATTGTTCCGGCCTTGGTATCCTTTTCCAGAATGCCGTGAAGAACGCAGTTTTCTATCACAGGCTGTAAGGTAAGCTTTGGTATCTGATAATCTGTCAGCTCATCCGGAATATCAGAGATAAAGGAAATATTGTCATGATAGCGCATGTTCTGGATTTTCAGGTAAATAGAAACATGCTCTTCCTCTTCTCCTATGGTGCTGATGCTTTTTTTGCGGCTCAGTGTCAGCTTATAAAACCGGGAAAGGCTTTGTACAGCGCTGGAAATCTCTGAGGTTTGTCCCTGCAGCGCCATCCAGTTGATCATATCCATAGTATTATACAGAAAATGCGGATTGATCTGAGCCTGCAGAGAATTAAATTCTGCGATCCGAAGTTCTTCTGCCGCTTTCATCTGCTCGTCCATAAGCTGCTGTATTTTTCGAGTCATATAGTTATAGGTATCTACCAGATCACCAATCTCGTCATGATAAACAGGGCTTTCCATGGGAACCGGAGATCCCTGACGGACCTTGCTCATCTGCCGGATCACAGAGGAGATCCGGCTGCTTACAGACCGGGCCAGAAAATGAGCCATAACTGAGGCAAGCACCAGCACTGCAAGGTACATAAGGATATACTGGAACATGATAAAATTGCTTTGTTTTAAAAGAGAAGAAGAGGGCAGGACAGTTACCATGAACCAGCCGGGCTGTCGGATATTGTAAAATCCTGCATAAATCTTCTGGTCGAGGATCGTCCTTTCAATGAAACCGTTGGAAGCCATAAAGGAATCTTCAACAGTCTGGTAATCCAGAAGATAGATACCCGTCCCGGATTTATCAGAAGATGCCACAATGGCATTTCTTTCATTGATAATGTAAGAAACGCTGCCGTCCAGAGTCAGATTCCTTTTCAGCATTTGCGTCAGCTGATCTGAGGAGGAATAAAGGGCAATGTAAGCCTGATGGGCATTTCCCTGATAATAAAAAGTAGTGGAAACAATGTACGCCATATCTCCGAAGGTACATTTTTCCCGTTCTCCCAGATAAAATTCCGGACAGTAGAGCTCGGATTTTCCTGTTCCCTGAAAAATACCATACCAATAGGTCCCCTGTGCCAGACTCATTGGCACAAAATAGTTCTGTGTCAGCTCATCGTGAAAAAGCTTCACGGATTCTGTTGGAAAATCCATGTAGATCTGAAGTCCGGTAATGGTCTGACCGTCAATAAGCTCCTGGGCTTTTTTCTGAAATGCTTCTGCATCCCGGGGATCCAGAAGCATCTGGAAAGGGGAATTGACTGGCTGGTGAAACAATGTTTCATAGAATCCAAGCTCTGTGATCTCCTCATAGGCATCCAGGATTTTCTGGATACGGGCCTCTATCAGAGGCGCGGCCTCGGAGGATGCATCCTGTTCTTTTCGGATGGTATCAGAGACAACCATGTCATACAGCCGGGTGTAGAAAAAGATTCCCACAATAAGTACCGGAATCGTGACGGCAATACTCAGTACAATGGTAAATTTTGATTGCAGATTCATATCTCCGTAAATCTGACGTATTTTTTTTAATAATCTTGTCATTTCAGATTTTTCTCCCTGTACTCAGACGGAGAAAGCCCGCTGTATTTACGAAAGCTTTTTCCAAAGTAATTGCCGTCGCTGTAGCCAACTCTGGATGAAATGTCTGAAATCCGGTATCTGGAATCCTTTAACAGCTGTTTGGCCTTTTCCATCCTGTACTCTGTAAGATATTGATTTAAGGTATGCCCGGTTTCGTTTTTGAAAAAGGTACATACATAGGAGGCAGAAAGAAAAACGTGTTCACTGATATCTTTGACAGAAAGTGTCTCATCCATGTAATGTTTTCCGATGTAGCTTTTGATCATATGGATGGTTGGATTCTCATGTGTCTGATTTCCCGCATGTTCCAAAAAGTCTTCAGTCTGCCGGCGAAGCGTCTGATGGAGCTCGGAAAAAGTAAAACATCTGTCAATGATCTCTGCAATGGGTTCTGCGTACACATCGTCTGTCTGAAGGTTCTGTTTCCGGGCCTTATCAAGGGTCAGGAACAGTTTATAATAGAGATCCTTTACAGCATTCTGGAACACTTTTGTATTTTCAGTAAAATATTCCTGAAGCTGATCCAGAAGAACAAAGGCAGATTCAGGAAGCCCGGAAGAAAGTGAGTCTGCAAACTCGCTTTCCGGTGATGCAGAAACGAGCTCAGGGGAGGACTTTGTGCTCTGGTTCAGTCTGTCAGGGGTCAGCAGTGTATTTTCCGGAAAAAAGAAACTGCTCTGCAAAAGAATCACAGCGGAGGCATAGGACTGATAGGCTTTTGCCATTCCGTATACAGTTTCTCCTGCTGCAATGGAAAATCTTCCCAGAACAGAAAGGCGCTGACAGATAAAGTCGCTGATTTCATGAAAGCACCGGATGGAAGGTTCTGTCTGTCCAAACAGGAAACACAGGAGATTCTGATGCTTTTTGTCTGTGTAAATAAAATTGATCTTTCTTTTTTCCAGAAAGTCAGACAGCTCCTGATAAAACATCTCCAGAGCAGACAGCTCCGGAAAGGTATTCATTCTTATAATAAAGGAAATAAAAAAAGTGGAGCTGTTTACAGTAAAACCAAGTTCTCCGAAAAGTCTGCGGGCAGTCTGAATATCAGGTAAAGCTGGAAGTGTCAGAAGCAGCGCCAGACGGGAGGCGGTTTCCATGGATTTCAGGACCTCTCCTCTTCGTGAGTGGCGTTTCTGTATGTAAAGATCAGCGGCTTCCCGGACTGCCTGGGAGACTTCGGAAGGATTCAGGGGCTTTTCGATATAGCTGACAGCTTTCAGGCGAATGGCAGCTTTGAGATATTCTTTATCCGAATAGCCGCTCATAAAAACAGGAACAGAATCCGGAAGAAGCTTTTCCAGCCGTTCCAGCATGGTGATTCCGTTCATGCGAGGCATACGTACATCACACAAAATGATTTCGGGTTTGTAAAGACGGGCCTGTTCCAGACCGTGAATACCGTCGTCAGCCTGAATGATCTGATCAATGCCAAGGGATTTCCAGTCAATGGCGCTGATCAGCCCTGTACGGGTAAGCTCTTCATCGTCTACGATCAGTAATTTCATAGGATTCTCCTTGTTATAAGTAAAAGTCAGGTATAGTCTATCATATTTTTAACAGGAATACGAGAGAAAAAGTAGAGAGTTTTGTGCATGTAAATGAAAAGATATTACCCGGATTCCAAATATATTCCCATTTTATAAAAAAATCACCAATGGTAAAATAAAATCAGTGAACAGATAGAAAAAAGGAGGGGAAGAGCCGTGTCTGAATATGTTCTTGAGCTAAAAGGAATTACAAAGATTTTTCCGGGTGTGAAAGCGTTGAATAATGTACAGTTTCAGCTGAAACCCGGCGAGGTTCATGCGCTCATGGGTGAAAACGGTGCCGGAAAAAGTACGTTTATTAAGGTAATTACCGGTGTACATAAAGCAGAAGAAGGTGAAATGTTCCTGAACGGTAAAAAAGTGGAGTTCAGAGGACCGAAGGACGCTCAGGCAGCGGGAATCGCAGCCGTATATCAGCATCCAACATCTTACCCGCATCTGACAGTTGCAGAAAATATTTTTATGGGTCATGAGATCATTAAAAACAGAATGATCCAGTGGAAGGCAATGAATACAGAAGCAAATAAACTTCTTGCACAGCTGGATGCAGACTTTGACGCCACAGCGGAAATGGGAACTTTAAGTGTGGCACAGCAGCAGATGGTGGAAATTGCAAAAGCAATGTCTACCAATGCAAAAATCATTATTCTGGACGAGCCTACTGCCGCACTGACAAGATCTGAATCGGAAAAGCTTTATACACTTGTGGACAAATTAAAGTCAGAGGGAGTTTCCATTATTTTTATTTCTCATCGTTTTGAGGATATGTACCGTCTGGCTTCCAGAGTTACGGTATTCCGTGATTCCCAGTATATCGGAACCTATGATGTAAACGGTATTACCAATGCGGATCTGATCAAGGCAATGGTGGGACGTGAGATCACAGATCTTTTCCCGAAGCCAGAGGTTCAGCCGGGAGAGGAGATCCTGAAGGTAGAAAAGCTTTCCAGAACCGGATATTTTAAGGATGTTTCCTTTGAGATAAGAGCCGGAGAAATCCTTGGTCTTACCGGGCTGGTAGGCGCAGGCCGTACCGAGGTGGTGGAAGCTGTGTGCGGAATCACCCGTCCGGATTCAGGAAAAGTTTATCTGGAAGGTAAGGAGGTTCACATCAAGCAGCCCTCTGACGCAATGGAAAAAGGCATTATTCTTCTTCCTGAAGACCGTCAGAAGGAAGGGCTTATCATGAGCTGGGGGCTGGGAAGAAACGTAACCCTTCCCACAATCAGCAAATATGCAAAAGGCGGAATCAATGATGAAAAGACAGAGAGAGATCTGGCAAAGAAGCTTCTGGAAGAGGTAGATACCAAGGCGGTTGATATTTTCCAGCCTGCAAGCTCGCTGTCCGGAGGAAACCAGCAGAAGGTAGTTGTTGCCAAGGCTTTAAGCCAGGAGATGAAGGTTGTGATCATGGACGAGCCCACTAAAGGCGTTGACGTCGGAGCCAAGGCAGAAATCTACGGGATTATGGGAGATCTGGCAAAGAAAGGCTATGCCATAATTCTGATCTCTTCGGAAATGCCTGAGATCCTCGGTATGGCGGACCGTATTATTGTAATGTGCAACGGAAGAAAGACCGGCGAGCTTGGAAGAGAGGAAGCGACTCAGGAGAGGATCCTTGAGCTTGCCATGGAAAAGGGGGCTTCAAAATAATGGAAAAGAAATCATTGGTAAAAAAACTTACAGGATCTCGTGAAGCTCTGCTTGCAGTTGTTCTGATCGTCCTTTTTATTGTCATAACAGCCATTAATCCGTCTTTCCTGACTCCGAAATCCCTGATGGATATGCTGAAAAACAATGCAGTAACAATGGTGATGGCTCTGGGTATGCTGTGTGTTATGCTGGTAGGCGGAATTGATATTTCTATTATGTCTACTCTGGCGTTATCCGGTATGTCCATTGGTATGCTGCTGAAAAACGATGTCATTGAAGCTGCTCCTCTGGCATTTGTAATTGCCATAGGAATCGGTATGATCTGCGGCCTGGTGGTTGGTCTTGTGATCTCCAGAGCAGATGTGCCGCCGATCATTGCCACAATGGGATTTATGTATGTGTTCCGGGCAATGGGCTACCTGGTTTCCAACGGCGGTGAGTGGGCCGGCGCAGCGGCTCTGGGCAGCTTTAAGGATTTTGCAACAACAAAATTCCTTGGTATCAACTGTGTGATCTGGGTTGTGATCCTGTGCTATGCATTCTTTTTCTGGTTTATGAAATGGACCAGAACAGGAAGAATGATTTATGCGGTAGGAAGCAATGCCAGCGCGGCAGAGGTTTCCGGTATCAATGTAAAGAACATCAAGCTTCTTGTTTATGTGATCATGGGACTTCTGGCAGGTCTTGGCGGCGCTCTTCAGGTTTCCGTTTATGCATCAGCAATGCCTGACATGCAGTATGGCGGCGAAATGGACGTTATTGCGGCCTGCGTAATCGGCGGTGTCAGCATGAGCGGCGGCCGCGGAAGTGTTCTGGGCGCTTTGTTCGGCTCTCTGATCCTTGCGACTATCGCAAAGGCGCTTCCTCTGATTCCGTTCTTTGACCAGCTCTGGCTGAATACCATCAAAGGACTGATCATTCTGATCGTAGTTGTAATGAACGTAGTGCTGCAGCGTGTGGCAGACAAAAATGCACTGAAAGGAAGGGAGATGTAATCATGGCTGGAAAATCCGGAAGAAGTATAAATAATGTACCAGAAAGTTCGGTAAAGCGGATGATCTTCTCCTGGGAAGGAATCCTGGTTCTGATCTTTATTGCAGTGAATATTTTCTGCGCAATGTTTTCTGAGTTTTACAATATCAGCAGTCTGCTCCGTCAGATGCCGGTTTATCTTGCAGAGGTATTTCTCATGCTCCCCATGGCATATATCCTGGTCCTTGGCGAGATTGATATTTCTGTTGGTTCTAGTGTGTGTTTGTCAGCCACCATGTGCTGTATTGTGTGCAACATGAACGCTCCGTTTATCGTAGTTGTCCTTACCGGTCTTGCTGTGGGAACTGTATGCGGTGCCATTAACGGACTGATCCTTACAAAATTTACAGAGCTGCCTCCGATGATCGTCACTCTGGCAACTCAGATTATTTTCCGCGGTATTGCGGAGATCATTCTGGGAAGCGGCGGAAGTATTACCATGTCAAATCTGGACGGCTTCACTGCCATTGCAGGAAAGGTGGGACAGGTTCCCTATATTCTGTTTCTGGTTGTGATCCTGGCTGTGATCTTTGCCCTTGTTCTTGGAAAAAGCACGTTTGGAAGAAGAGTATATGCCATCGGAACAAACCGTCTGACCGCATATTATTCCGGCATTCATGTGCAGAAGATCCGCATGATCATTTATACAGTGATGGGAACGGTTTCCGGCCTTTGCGCTATTTTTCTTCTGTCCTCATCCTTCGGAGCCAATACCACAACAGGAAACGGTTTTGAGATGGACGCCATCGCCATGGCAGTGTTTGGAGGAATCTCTTCCACAGGCGGCAAAGGAAATATTGCAGGAGGCGTGATTGCGGCATTTATTATCGTATGTCTCCGCGTAGGACTGGGACAGCAGAACGTCCATGCGCAGGTGATCCTTCTTATTATCGGAGCGCTTCTGATCGCGGCAGTTGCTCTTCCGAATATTATCGGACAGGTAAGAAGAACTGTAAAAAGTAAATAAATAATTGTAAAATCATGTGATATTTTTTAAAATGAAAGGCGCTGCTTTTTCTGAGAGGAGAGCAGTTCCAGATAAAATGCTGCAGCTTATGCAGCAGAAAAGTTACTGATCTCAGTAACTAAAAACTATATTATTCCAAGGGAGGAAAACAAAATGAACAAAAAAGTTATCAGCGCACTTCTTTGTGGAGCAATGGTTCTCGGAGCAGCTACCCCGGTTATGGCTGAGGGCGCAGGAGACGGACAGAAGATCGCACTTGTGGGCAAATCAGCAGGCAACGCGTTCTTTGAGATCGCAGCAGCTTCCTTTAAGGAAACAGTGGAAGCAGAAGGCGGAACAGTGGAGGTTGTATATCCGGAGACAGCAACTGCTGATGCTCAGATCAAAGTTCTTGACAACCTGATTTCCCAGGATTTTGATGCAATCTGCATTGCAGCAAACGATGTAAATGCTCTTCAGGCAAAACTGACAGAAGCTATGGATGCAGGGATCAAGGTATCCTCTTTTGACTCTGCCCCCAATAAAGACAGCCGTCAGGTATTTGTAAATCAGGCAGGTACTGTGGCTGTAGGACAGGCTCTTATGGATGCAGTCCTTGATATTTCCGGCGGAGAAGGCCAGTTTGCAATTCTTTCTGCCACATCCCAGGCTGCAAACCAGAACGCATGGATCGACGCTATGAAGAAAATTATGGAAGAAGATGAGAAATACAGCAAACTGGAGCTTGTAGAAGTTGCTTATGGTGATGATGAGCCTCAGAAATCTACAGACCAGACAGCGGCGCTTCTTCAGAACTACCCGGATCTGAAGGTTATCTGCGCACCTACAACTGTCGGTATTGCAGCAGCTGCAAAATATCTTCAGGATAATGAATCCACATGTAAACTGACAGGTCTTGGCCTTCCTTCTGAAATGCTTGAGTACACAGGCGATGACGACGCTCATTCCTGCCCGTACTTCTATCTGTGGGATATGCAGGGCCTTGGAAAGCTCAGCGCTTACACAACCATGGCACTTGTAAAGGGCGATATCACAGGCGCGCTTGACGAGACATTTACAGCAGGCGATCTTGGCGATTATACAATTACAGAGGCTGATGACAAAGGAACAGAGATTGTTCTTGGAGAGCCGCTTCAGTTCACACCTGAGAACATTGAAGAGTACGCAGAGCTGTACTAAAATAAAGCAATAAAAATAAGAAGTTTTTTCATACCATTTAAGAATCCTTTTTGAAGAGGGACGCCGGGAAGCTGGCGTCTCTTTCTTATTTGTGCTATGATAAGAAAAAATCAGTAAGAAGGCGGTAGAAATATGCAGCAGGCACTTTTGGACCATTTAAGAAAAATAACAGAGGAAGAGCAGCGTATTCTTGATGGAGCGTCAGAAGTGGATCAGGGGCTGTATACATCAGGAAAGGACTTTACTGTGGACAGTGCAAAAATGCTGGAGGAGGGAAAGCTGATCGCAGTGCGGACCCACACCAGATTTGTGCATTTTCCGCCTCACAGGCATAATTTTATCGAGGTGCTTTATGTGTGCGAAGGCTCGCTTACCAATATCATAGGAGGAAAGCAGGTGGTTATTGAGGCAGGAGAGCTTCTGTTTCTGAACCAGTTTACCAGACATGAGATCCTGCCTGCGGGAAAAAATGATATTGCCATTAATTTTATGATTCTTCCGGAGTTTTTTGATGTGGCCTATACCATGGCAGGAAGCAATAATGTACTGGCGGATTTTCTTGTTAATGTATTACGGCAGAATGAAGAAAAGGGAGAGTATCTTCACTTTCGTGTGGCAGAGGTGCTGCAGATCCAGAATCTTCTGGAAAATATGATCTATTCTCTGGTAACAGGCAGAGGGGATCAGAACCGGATCAATCAGACGACCATGGGACTGATTTTTCTGTATCTTCTGGATTCTGTCCAGTATGCAGAGATGAGAGTGCCTAATCAATATGAAAATATGATATCCATGACAACTCTGGATTATATTGAGCAGAATTATAAGACAGCTACCCTGACGGAGCTGTGCGTCAGGCTTCATCTTCCCATGCATGTACTCAGCAAAATGATTAAAAAAAACACAGGATTTAATTTTAAGGAGCTGCTTCAGCGGAAGCGCATGAATAAGGCGATAGAACTGATGTGTGAGACAGAGCTTCCGATCAGTGATATCATTGCGGCAGTGGGATATGAGAACGGCAGTTATTTTCACCGGGTCTTCCGGGAAAAGTATCATGTGACACCAAGAGCCTTCCGGGAAATAAACAGAAAGCGGGAGACTGTGCGTTTGTAGAACTGTATAAATAAAAACGGGACATTACAAAATACACTTCAGAAGAAATGTGCTTTGTAATGTCCTTTTTTAGATTTTACTTTATCTTTGGCAATAGGAAAAAGAAATGTCTCAAGAAATGCGGAATACGGGAAACAGAGAACTCTGTATGTTCCGCAGATATTTATGTAATATCATTGGTGTTTCCTTTTCTGTGTGTACCTGAAGTAAAATCTATATTTATTTTAGCATATTTTATGTAGATAGAAAAGAATTGGTTTTGTAGAAAAAACAGAGAGATAATTATGCAAATTGCACAAAAAATAGATAGAAAAAACTAAAAAAGAATATGATTAGCATAAAAATATTGGGATTGGATAGTGGTGAAAGCGAAAAAATGGAAGAACAGAACCAGGGTTAGCATAATAACAAAAAATCCGGAACTTTATGTTCCGGATTTTCAGTAGCGAGAGGGGGATTCGAACCCTCGACACTACGGGTATGAACCGTATGCTCTAGCCAACTGAGCTATCTCGCCATGTCTGTTTATTCGGTTGTTATGGGGCCTATAGGGCTCGAACCTATGACCCTCTGCTTGTAAGGCAGATGCTCTCCCAGCTGAGCTAAGACCCCATATCTGATGTCTGTTCAGTGGAAGTTTTTTTCGTTTCCCTCAACCGACTTCGTTAGTATATAACACATATATCCAAATGTCAACACTTTTTTTAAAAAAATTTATTTTTATTTTTTTCGGAAATTTATGTGATATACAAAGGCTTTTAGAGATACTAAAAAAGTTTTTTTATAGTAACTTTTTTCCTGCTATGGTAAAATACTGATGGTTAGAATGAGAACAGAGAAGGGGAGACATTATGACAACAGATGAAGTATTTATGAAAAAGGCCATTGAGCTTGCAGCGCTTGCAGTGGAACACGGCAACGAACCTTTTGGCGCAGTTCTTGTAAAGGACGGAGAAGCTGTATACACCAATGAAAATCAGATCTATACAGCCACAGATCCTACTTTTCATGCGGAGGCAGGACTGATCCGGCGTTTTTGTAAAGAAACAGGGATTACGGATTTAAGCGATTATACTCTGTACTCAAGCTGCGAGCCTTGTTTTATGTGCTGCGGAGCCATGGTATGGGTAAAGCTTGGAAGACTGGTATATGGGGCGAGCGACAGAGATCTCTGCGAAATCCTGGGCGAGCAGGGGAACGACTGTGCGGAACTGGTATTTGAAAGATCTCACTGGAGACCGGAAGTGACAGCCGGCGTTATGCGGGAAGAAAGCATCTGTGTTCTGAGGGATTATTTTTCCGGCCATCAGAAAGGCTGAAAACAAAAGGACAGGTATGGCTTCCGACGATGGCGGGGAAGCCGTCACAGGGCGTCCGCATAAAATTTCCTCTAGGCATTTTTTCCATTTTGTTGTATCATAATAAACGAATATGCCTGATTTTACAGGCAAGTACAATAATCGAAAGGGGAATGGGACTGTGGGAAAGAAAATGCTCTTTGTTTTTAACCCCAAGGCAGGCAAGGGAAAGATCAAAACCCATCTGCTGGATATTATTGATATTTTTAATAAGAATGATTATGAGGTGATCATCCGTTCTACTCAGAAGGCAAAGGACGCCTACGAGCAGGCCAGGGAGTACGCTGATGAGGTGGACCTGATCGTATGCAGCGGAGGAGACGGAACGCTGGATGAGGTTGTGACCGGGATTATGGAGAAAAAAAGTGATGTCCCCATCGGGTATATCCCTGCCGGAAGTACCAATGATTTTGCCAACAGCCTGTTTATGCCGAAGAATATGACAGAGGCTGCTTCCATGATCATGGAGGAAGAACTGTATCACTGCGATATCGGAAGGTTTAACAGCCAGACCTTTGCCTATGTGGCAGCCTTCGGACTTTTTACAGACGTATCCTATGAGACGGATCAGGATCTGAAAAATGTTCTGGGTCATGTGGCTTATATTCTGGAAGGAGTCAAAAGACTTTTTGATATCAAATCCTATCATATGAAAGTAAAATCAGAGGAAATTGAAGTAGAAGATGATTTTATGGTAGGAATGATCACAAATTCCAGATCTGTGGGAGGCTTTAAAAATCTTACAGGCAAGAATGTGGATATGAATGACGGCCTTTTTGAAGTGACACTGATCGTAAAGCCCAAGAACCCTCTGGAGCTTCAGGAGATCATGACAGCTCTTGTTATGGCTGAGGATAATACGGATCTTGTTCATTCATTTAAAACAGGAAAGATCACCATAGAGGCAGAGGAAGCAGTTCCGTGGACGCTGGACGGTGAATTCGGAGGAAATCACACGTCCGTAGAAATAGAAAATATGCATAAAGCACTGAATCTGTATTTAAAAAGCACAAAAAAGAATTAAGCCAATAAAACAGAAAACATAAAGGAGAAAGCTAATGTCAGACTATACTAACGTAAAAGAACTCTTTGGATGCGATGTGTTCAATGATTCCGTTATGCAGGAGAGACTTCCGAAAAAAGTCTATAAAGAGCTGAAAAAAACCATAGAAGAAGGCAAAGAACTGTCTATGGAGATTGCGGATGTAGTTGCTCATGAGATGAAGGAATGGGCAATTGAAAAGGGGGCAACCCATTACAGCCACTGGTTTCAGCCGCTGACAGGAGTAACTGCAGAAAAGCATGATGCTTTTATCACTGCTCCCATGGAAAACGGAAAGGTTCTTTTAAGCTTTTCCGGCAAAGAGCTTATTAAAGGAGAGCCGGATGCGTCTTCTTTTCCTTCCGGCGGTCTGAGAGCTACGTTTGAGGCAAGAGGTTATACAGCCTGGGATTGTACCTCACCTGCGTTTGTGCGCCATGACGCAGCAGGCGGCACACTGTGTATACCAACTGCTTTCTGTTCTTATACAGGAGAGGCTCTGGATCAGAAAACTCCTCTTCTCCGTTCCATGGAGGCAGTAAATAAACAGGCTTTAAGACTGATCCGTCTTTTTGGAAATACCACATCCAAAAAAGTAACTCCGTCTGTAGGAGCAGAGCAGGAATATTTCCTTATAGATAAAGAAAAGTGGCTTCAGAGAAAAGACCTGACTTACACAGGCAGAACTCTGTTTGGCGCAATGCCGCCAAAGGGACAGGAGATGGACGATCATTATCTGGGAACTATCCGTCAGAGAGTTTCCGCATATATGAAGGAAGTCAATGAAGAGTGCTGGAAGCTGGGAATCACTGCAAAAACCCAGCACAACGAAGTTGCTCCGGCTCAGCATGAGCTTGCTCCAATCTACGCACCGGCCAACATTGCAGCCGACCACAATCAGATGATGATGCGCATTCTGAAAAAGGTGGCAAGCCGTCATGGTATGCGCTGCCTGCTTCATGAGAAGCCCTTTGCAGGCGTAAATGGTTCCGGTAAGCATAACAACTGGTCTCTGACCACAGATGACGGGATCAACCTTCTGGAGCCGGGCAAAACTCCTCATGAGAATATCCAGTTCCTTCTTGTTCTTACCTGTATTCTGAAAGCAGTGGATATTCATGCAGACCTTCTTCGTGAATCTGCGGCAGATGTGGGAAATGATCACCGTCTGGGAGGAAACGAAGCGCCGCCTGCTGTTATTTCCGTATTTCTGGGAGAGCAGCTGGAGGATGTGCTGGATCAGCTGATCAGCACAGGAATGGCAACTCACAGCAAAAAAGGCAGTAAGCTTCACACAGGTGTAAAAACGCTTCCTGATTTTATGAAAGACGCCACAGACAGAAACAGAACTTCACCGTTTGCCTTTACAGGAAATAAATTTGAGTTCCGTATGGTTGGTTCCAGAGATTCTATTTCTGAATGTAATGTGGTTTTAAATACCATTGCAGCTCAGGCATTTAAAGAGGCCTGTGACCGTCTGGAGGCGGCTCCTGATTTTGATCTGGCTGTCCATGATCTGATCAAGGAATATGCAACAGAGCATCAGAGGATCGTATTTAACGGAAACGGCTACGCTCCGGAATGGGAGGAAGAGGCAAAACGCCGGGGACTTCCGATTCTTCCGTCCATGGTTGATGCCATTCCGGCTCTTACTACAGACAAAGCAGTAGAGCTTTTTGAAACTTTCCATGTATTTACTAAGGCAGAGCTGGAATCCCGTGCGGAGATCCAGTATGAGATTTATGCAAAAGCCATTAACATTGAGGCAAAGACAATGCTGGATATTGTTACCAAGCAGATCATTCCGGCAGTGATCAAATATACAACGGTACTTGCCCAGTCTGTAAACGCAGTCCGCGCAGCAGCGGCAGTGGATGTCAGCGTACAGCTTGGACTTCTTACCAAATGCTCTGAGCGTCTTGCAAAGACAAACGAAGCCATGGAGGCTCTGGCCGAGGTGGTATCTCACATCGGAGAGTATCCGGAAGGCAGAGAGCGCGCTGTATACTGCAGAGAAAAAGTAGTGACAGCCATGGAAGAGCTTCGCAGACCGGTAGATGAGCTGGAAATGCTGGTGGATAAGGAAATGTGGCCAATGCCTTCCTACGGCGATCTGATTTTTGAGGTGTAATATGGAAGAAATGAAATTTCTGGAGGAGCAGCAGGTTTCTCCGGAGCTGATCCGTCAGGCAGAGGAATTTCGAAATACATATACCACAGATGAGGCTGCTGTTCACAGAATTGTGAAGCCCTCGATCCCCTTTTATGGAAAAGATATCCTGGAGATGGCTATTGCAGGCCTTCTCCGGGGAGAAAATCTGCTTCTGACAGGACCGAAGGCTACGGGCAAAAATATTCTGGCAGAGAATCTTGCCTATATTTTCGGCAGACCTTCTTATAATGTATCATTTCACGTAAATACCAACAGCGGCGACCTGATCGGAACCGATACGTTTTCTGACAATGAGGTAAAGCTTCGCAAAGGCAGTATTTATCAGTGCGCGGAATATGGCGGCTTCGGGATTCTGGATGAGATCAATATGGCGAAAAATGACGCGGTATCTGTACTTCATGCCACCCTTGATTACCGTCGCTCCATTGATGTTCCGGGCTATGACAGAATCGATCTCCACCCTGCGGCCAGATTTATCGGAACCATGAATTACGGATATGCAGGAACAAAGGAACTGAACGAAGCCCTTGTTTCCCGTTTTCTGGTGATCGACATGCCGGCGCAGACTGAAGAATCTCTGAAATTTATCTTTCATCAGATGTTCCCCGGTGCCAGAGAAGAAGCAGTAGCACAGTTTACAGGAGTATTTCTGGATCTTCAGAAAAAAGCTCTGAACAGTGAGATTTCCACAAAGCCTCTGGATCTCAGAGGACTTCTGGCTGCCATGAAGATTGTGGATACAGGACTTTCACCCTGGCAGGCAGTGCAGATGGGCGTGATCAATAAAACCTTTGATGTTTTTGAAAAAGAGATCGTGGAGGATGTGGTGAGAACCCGCATTCCACGTGAATGGACAAAAGAGGATGTCTATGAATAAAGAACTCCCAATGGAGCTGGATGACAGCCGGTTTGAACTGGAAAACAGAGTAAAAAATCTTCTCTGGACAGTCAGCGGAGACTATGGCCTGGACATGAAACCGGATGTATCGCTGTTTTTAAGGTCAGAGGCAATCGCCCTTTATGACGGAATCAAACAGGGAGCTTTTGCCAGGTTTTACGACAGGGACATGATGGGAATGTACCTGGTAAAAAAAGTATTTCTTCAGGCGGATGAACAGTGTCTGACGCAGCTTGCCCAGCTTTGTATTGAAGAAGCCGTAGGAGAAAAAGTCTGCCGGGAACGTCCCGGGATCCGCTCCATTCAGCGAAAGGCCTGCGAGGATATTCTGGATCAGGAATTTGAACAGATGTGTGCTCCGGGCAATGTGCTTGGAAAGCTGAGAGCAGCAGTTTTAAGAAGACGGCTGGAGGGCAGCTCCTACCGGGCGGAAAAAAAGCTTCAGGAGCTCACGGACACAGTGGCAGGCGCAGCCGGTGCAGAGAACACCATGGACCTGATCCGGCTTGTGGATAAGCTCTATAACCGGCTGGTGGACCCGTCCTTTGAAGCTGTTCACGGGAATCTGGAAAAGGTACTTGCGGTCAGCATAAAGGAGCTTACAGAATATCCCTGGGAGGATTATCTCACGGAAGAGCTGTATGAGGAAGCTCTGGAAAGCTATATGGAGCAGCTTACCGGAAATATGACGGGGCTTGAAGACAGAGCTGTGACAGAATCCATGGAAGAGGAACGCAGAAAAAAGCACAAGATCACGGTTCTTCCACCGGAGGTACTGGAAAAGGCCCATACATACGTGGAGCTGAATTACGGAAAAACCTATCTGACGGAAACAGAAGAAAAACGGATCAATCATCTTATGTGCCGGGGCATCCACGGAGACTGCAGCCTTTATTTTACAGAGGGAATCCTGAAAAATCCGGTAAAAAGAAATTATCAGTATGAATATGCAGTCCGTCTGAGAAACAAAAATATCTGGCTGTATCATGATAAACACAGAATTGTAAAACACAATATCGCAGAGCTGACAGACACCCTTCGTAAATCTCTTACCCTGAGAGCGGAAACCCAGACTGTGCTCTCCGACAGAGGAATGATTGTTCCCTCAAGACTGTGGAGGATCGGGAGAAGCAGTGATGCCAAAATCTTTCAGAGAGAGCTGAAGGCAGACGCAGCAGATTTTGTGGTGGACGTGCTGATCGATGCCAGCGGTTCCCAGATGAGCCGTCAGGGCGAGGTGGCGATCCAGGCTTATATTATCAGCGAGGCTCTGAGCAATGTGGAAATTCCTCACAGAGTTATGAGCTTCTGTACCTTCTGGGATTATACGATCCTGCACAGATTCCGTAAGTATGATGATCCCAGAACAGAAAACGAGAATATTTTTAATTACGTGACCTCTTCCAATAACAGGGACGGCCTTGCCATAAAAACAGCGGGCCATAGTCTTCTTCAGAGGCAGGAAGAAAAGAAGATCCTTATTGTACTCAGCGACGGGCGGCCCTATGATGTGATCGTCAACAGGCCCAATGCTAAAAATCCTCAGCCCTACCGGGGAAACACCGCGATTTCAGATACAGCCACAGAAGTCCGCAGACTGAGGAATCTTGACGTCAGTGTGCTGGGAGTGTTTGCCGGGGAAGAAAAGGATCTTTCTACGGAAAAGAAGATCTTTGGCAAGGATTTTGCCTATATCCGGGACATCCGCAACTTCTCCAGAATCGTCGGAAGGTATCTGAAGAAGCAGCTTGAAACAGAGTAACAGTCTGATATCCTGCATAATAACAGGTATCAGGCTGTTGTTTTTTGTGGGAAATATATAGAATGGAGGAAAAAACTGTAATTTTTTTGCGTATTTTTTATTCTAACATCAAAAAAACAGTTGAATAATCCTGTAAAATCAGATATAATGTGTAAATGCAATAAAGGGATAGAGAGGAACCTGAAAGAGTTCTATTTTTTTTACCATGAATGTCCGCTAACAGAGGACAGATGTTTACACTAAAGTGATAAAAAATGAAAACAGAGGAACTTTTTTATAAGGAAATCCTGAATTATACAAATGAAAGCGCATCCCTTCAATATTGTCAGAAAAAACAAAAAGGAGTGTATTTACGTGGGAAAATACGTTACAAAGCGAGTTCTTCTCGCTATTGTCACCGTTTTTATTGTCTGTGGTATCACATTCTTTGCCATGAACGCCATTCCGGGCGGACCTTTTGACGGTGAAAAAGCACTTTCTCCGGAAGTAAAAGAAGCACTGGAGAAGAGATTTAATCTGGACAAACCGGTAGGCGAGCAGTTTGTTCTCTATATGAAGAACCTGGCTCATGGAGATTTCGGTGTTTCCGCAAAAACAGGCCGAGACATCAAGACAACAATTTTTGAATCCTTTAAAGTTTCAGCAAAGCTTGGCGGAATGGCAATCCTTACTGCCCTTGTGCTGGGTCTGATCTTCGGAAGTCTTGCAGCGCTTACAAGAAATCATCTTCCTGACCGGCTGATCATTTTCTTTTCCACCCTGTTTACGTCGCTGCCAAGCTTCGTGTTCGGATCGTTGCTGCTTCTGGTATTCTGTGTGACTCTGAAATGGGTTCCTGTGTGGAGTCCGGACAATCAGAATTATCTTCTTCCGGTAATTGCCCTGGCAGCTTACCCCATGGCGTATATCACACGTTTGACCAAGAGCAGTATGCTGGATGTTCTGGGACAGGACTATGTCCGTACAGCCAGAGCAAAGGGTGTGTCCCAGCTGAAAACTATTTTTAAACATACGCTCAGGAATTCTCTGATTCCGGTTATCACCTATGTAGGCCCCATGACGGCATCTATTCTTACAGGAAGCCTTGTTGTGGAAAAAATCTTTACTATCGGCGGTCTGGGCGCAAAATTTGTAGAGGCCATTACGAACAGAGATTATCCTCTGATCATGGGAACTACGATTTTCCTGGCAGTACTGATGGTAACAATGAACCTGATCACTGATATTGTATATAAGATGATCGACCCGAGAATTAAACTGGATTAAGGAGGAAACTACGTGGATAACACCAGTAAAAATCTGGATGAGATGCCGAAGAAGTCGCCATTGAGCTTCCAGATTGATTTGAAAAAATTTGAAAAAGCAACTGATGAAGAGAAAAGACAGCAGGATGTTATGAGCGAGTCCACTTCTTTCTGGAAGGACGGATTCCGCAAGCTGAGAAGAAATCCGCTGGCTATGGGCAGTCTGATCGTTCTGATCCTGATCATTGGAATGATCCTGATCGTACCTCATGTAGTGCCCTATTCCTATTCTCAGATCATTACTGTAAATGGCAGAAGAGACAAGACAGCCTCCAATATGGCTCCCTTCCAGTACTCACAACTGGAGCAGCAGTACATAGAGGAGGGCGGTAAGGTATTCCCTCATATTATGGGAACAGATGAAATGGGACGTGACTACTTTGTCCGTGTTATTTACGGAACAAGAGTATCTCTGGCAGTCGGACTTTTTGCCAGCATCATTGTCCTGATCATCGGCGTTCTGTACGGAAGTATTTCAGGATACTTCGGAGGCAAGGTGGACCTGATCATGATGCGAATTGTAGATATCATATATTCGCTTCCGGATATGCTTATGGTGATCCTGCTTTCTGTGGTGCTGAGGGAAACGCTGAACGTAGATGCGATTCCTTTCCTTCAGAAGCTGGGACCGAATATGATCTCCATGTTCATTGTTTTCGGACTTCTGTACTGGACAGGTATGGCACGTATGGTCCGTGGACAGATCCTTACCATTAAACAGAACGAATACGTACTGGCAGCCAAGATCAGCGGCGCAAAATCAGGAAGGATCATCCGCAGACATATTCTTCCCAACTGTGTCAGCGTAATTATTGTAGCAGGCGCTCTTCAGATTCCGTCAGCAATTTTTACAGAGAGTTTCCTGAGCTTTATCGGACTTGGCGTACAGGCTCCGATGCCTTCTCTTGGATCTCTGGCAAATGCAGGACGTGCGGGTCTGACTGCTTATCCTTATAAGCTGATCTTCCCTGCTATTATGATCTGTCTTATCACACTTGCATTTAACTTACTGGGCGACGGCCTTCGCGATGCCTTTGACCCGAAACTGAGGAGGGATTAAGATGAGTGAGAATATACTTTCAGTCGTAGACTTAAATACCTCTTTTCGCACTGACAGAGGAGAGGTTATGGCGGTAAACGGTGTTTCCTTTAATCTGGACAGAGGCAAGATCCTGGGAATCGTAGGAGAGTCCGGTTCCGGAAAAAGTGTTACCGCATATTCCATTATGCAGATTCTGGAAAAGAACGGAAGCATCAAAAAAGGCCAGGTTCTTTATAAAGGTCAGGATATTACAAAGTTTTCAGAAAAACAGATGAGAGAGTTCCGTGGAAAATGCTGTTCTATTATTTTCCAGGATCCTATGACAAGTCTGAATCCTGTATTTACTATCGGAAACCAGTTAAAAGAAGCGATTGAGCTTCATACAGACCGTAAAGGCAAGGTGGCAATGGACCGCGCTATCGAGATGCTGACTCTGGTTGGAGTCAACGAGCCGGAGAAACGTGTAAAACAGTATCCTTATGAGCTGTCCGGCGGTATGCGCCAGCGTGTTATGATCGCCATGGCTCTGGCATGCGAGCCGGATATCCTGATCGCTGATGAGCCTACAACAGCGCTTGACGTAACCATTCAGGCGCAGATCCTGGAGCTGATGCAGAGTCTTCAGAAAAAACTGGGTATGGCCATCATCATGGTAACTCATGACCTTGGCGTCATTGCAGATATGTGTGATGAGATCATTGTCATGTACGGCGGCCGTGTCTGCGAAAGGGGAACCGCTGAGGATATCTTCTACCGTCCGGCCCATGAATATACAAAAGGACTTCTGAAGTCTATTCCAAGCGTGGATCGTATGGGAGAGAAGCTGATCCCGATTCCGGGAACCCCCATCAACCTTCTGAATATGCCGAAGGGCTGTGCATTCTGCCCAAGATGTGAGAATGCAATGAAAATCTGTATCGAGGAGGTTCCGCCGGAAATCCAGATGCCTGACGGACATTTTGCTTCCTGCTGGATGAGTGTGAAGGAGCAGATGGAGGCACAGCAGGAGGGAAAGAACAATGAGTAATGTGACAAATAAAAGAGAATATCTGGTTGAGGTCAACAACCTGAAACAGTATTTTCCTGTTAAAACAGGTTTTATGAAAAATACACCTCTGAAAGCAGTAGACGGCGTATCCTTTAACATTAAACCAGGTGAAACACTGGGACTGGTAGGAGAGTCCGGATGTGGAAAAACAACGGTAGGACGTTCTCTTCTGAGATTATATACACCTACCTCCGGCGATGTGTTTTTTGACGGAGAAAGAGTAGACAAAAACAGCATTGGCCATATGCGTAAAGAGATGCAGATGGTATTCCAGGATCCTTATTCTTCTCTGAATCCCCGTATGACTGTAGAGGATATTATCGGAGAGCCTCTGGACGTACATAAGCTGTACTCCGGCAAAGGCGAGCGCCGCGACCGTATCCTGGAGCTGATGGAGCTGGTTGGACTGAATGCAGAGCATGCAACCCGCTACGCTCATGAGTTCAGCGGCGGACAGCGCCAGCGTATCGGTATTGCCAGAGCCCTTGCAACAAAACCGAGATTTATCGTATGTGATGAGGCGGTCAGCGCCCTTGATGTTTCCATCCAGGCGCAGGTGATAAATATGTTTGAAGAGCTTCAGGAGAAGCTGGGTGTTGCTTATCTTTTTATTGCCCACGACCTTCTGGTTGTTCATCATATTTCTGACCGTATCGCAGTTATGTACCTGGGAAGAATCGTGGAGATTGCAGATGCAGATGATCTCAATGAATCTCCTATCCACCCATATACTCAGTCCCTGTTAAGTGCAGTGCCTTATCCGGATCCGAAGATGGCCAAGGAGCGTCAGCGTATCATTCTTGAGGGTGATGTGCCAAGTCCTCTGAACATGCCTACCGGATGCGCGTTCCGTACCCGCTGCAAATATGCAACAGAGCGCTGTGCAAAGGAATGCCCGACACTGACAGACAGAGGAAACGGACATATGGTGGCCTGCTTTAACAAATAAAAGCAGATATCGGGACATACAATTTATAGGAATACAATTACCGTGCAGGATTTGTGTGGTGTTTGTATAAACTGCAGTGAAAGCTGTAAATAAAAAATCCAGACAGGAGGAAATTTTTATGAAGAAGAAACACGTAGCACTTGCTCTTGCAGCAGCTATGGCAGTGACCACCGTAGGGGGGGCAACTGTATATGCTTCTGAAGAGCACGGACCATCCAGCGAAGCGGCACCGGCATGGGAGAACTATGACGCACGTATCGCAGAAATCAGAACAGAGACAGACCTGGTTAAACGTGAAGCTCTGATGCATGAGGCAGAGGATGAGCTTATGAACACATGGGCAATCATTCCGCTGTACTACTACAATGATGTGTACATGCAGAAAACAGATGTAGAGAACATTTACTCTAACCTGTTCGGCTTCAAGTATTTCGGATTTGCAAAAACTCCGGACAACACTTTAAGCCTTCAGATCGCATCTGAGCCGAACAAACTTGACCCGGCTCTGAACTCTACAGTAGACGGTGCCTGCCTTGCAATCCTGGCATTTTCAGGTCTGTACAGCTACAACGCAGACGGAGAACTGGTTCCTGAGCTTGCAGACAGCTATGAGATGAGCGAGGACGGTCTTACTTACACCTTTACCTTAAAAGAGGGTCTGAAATGGTCTGACGGAGAGGAGCTGAATGCAGAGGACGTTGTATACAGCTGGAACCGTCTTGCAAATCCTGATACTGGTGCAGACTATGCATACCTGGCAGATATCATTGCAAGAAAAGATGATGATACACTTGATATCGCCGGAACAGGCAATACCTTTACTGTAAAGCTGAAAGCTCCATGTGCATACTTCCTTGATCTGTGTGCATTCCCGGCATTCTATCCGGTTCCGCAGCAGAGTGTAGAAGCAGCAGAAGGCGCTGACGAAAATCCTGGCGCATGGTGTGTTGAGGCTGGATTCGTTACTTCCGGCCCGATGACATGTACAGAGTGGAAACACAATGAGTCCATGACTTATGAGAAAAACCCGAACTACTTCAGAGCAGACGAGGTTTCTCTTGAAAAAGTTCAGTTCATGCTAAGCTCAGATGATACAGCAATCTGGAACGCATTTGAAGATGGTTCCCTGCAGTTTATCGACACAATCGCAACAGACATGATGGCAACAGCAAAAGAAAAAGAAGAATACCACAACATTCCGAACCTTGGAACCTACTATGCAGGATTTAACGTAAACAGCGATCTGTTCAAAGGCAAAACTGTACAGCAGGCTGCTGACATGAGAAAGGCTATGAACCTTATCATTGACCGTCAGTATATTGTTGACACAATCGCCCAGGCTGATCAGGAAGTTGCAAATACCTTTATTCCTACAGGTATGGCAGACGGCAACGGCGGAGAATTCCGTGTAAATGACGATGCTTACACATATCCGATGGAAGACGTTGTTGGATACTTTGATCCAAATGCATACGAGGAGAACCTGGAAGAAGCAAGAAAGCTTCTTGAAGGTGCAGGCTATAAATTCGATGAGAACGGAATGCTTTCCGCTGATACTCCGATCAATATGACATATCTGACAAACGACGCAGAGGGCAATGTTAAAATCGGCGAGTCCATTCAGCAGGATTTTGCAGCTCTGGGCATCAACGTAACAGTTGAGACTCGTGAGTGGTCTGTATTCCTTGATGAAAGAAAACAGGGTAAATTCGACTTCTGTCGTGAAGGCTGGCTGGCAGACTACAATGACCCGATCAACATGCTTGAAATGTGGGAGACAGAGTCCGGAAACAACGATATGCAGTTCGGAAGATAAGCATATCTGAGAAAGACTTTTCTCTGAAATAAGCAAACATAAAAGCGCTGCAAAGCAGGTAAGGAATTTATCTGCAGGGCAGCGCTTTTGTTGTATATGCATCCGTCCGGACAAACAGGAAGATTCTGTATCCCGTAAATAAATGTAGCAGAAGAGGAGCTTTTATTGTTTACAGATGCAGGTGTGAAATGAGGTAAACCTGTATATTTATAGAATAAACTTGAATATTTATCGTATAAAAACAACTTGCATATGCTGTCGTAAATTAGTATAATGAAAAAAGGTTCGCAATAAAAAATAAAGGGAGAGGAAATCAATGAACAACAAAGAGTTCAAACCGTATGTTCCGGCTGAAAAAATCACACCGGAAATGACGGTGACATCCGTAATCATGGGTATGATCCTCGCAGTTGTATTCGGCGCAGCCAATGCTTATCTTGGTCTTCGCGTTGGTATGACCGTATCTGCTTCTATTCCGGCAGCAGTTATTTCCATGGGTGTTATACGCGTGATTATGAAGAAAAACTCCATTCTGGAGAGCAACCTGGTTCAGACCATCGGTTCTGCAGGTGAGTCTCTTGCAGCAGGAGCAATCTTCACAATGCCTGCCCTGTTCCTGTGGGCAGAAGAAGGCCTTACTGAAAAACCGGGACTTGTAGAAATTACACTGATCGCGCTTTGCGGCGGTGTACTTGGCGTACTTTTCATGGTACCCCTTCGTAATGCTCTGATCGTAAAAGAGCATGCAACTCTTCTTTATCCGGAAGGAACTGCTTGTGCAAACGTACTTCTTGCAGGTGAAGAGGGTGGCTCCAATGCAGCTACTGTATTCTCCGGTATGGGAATTGCCGCTGCATTCAAATTTATTGTAGACGGTCTGAAGGTAATCCCGGCAGACGTTGCAGTTGCTTTTAAATCCTTTAAGGGTGAGATCGGTATGGAAGTATATCCGGCTCTTCTTGGTGTTGGCTATATCGTTGGTCCGAGAATTGCTTCCTTCATGTTTGTAGGTTCCATCGTAGGATGGCTGGTGATCATTCCGCTGATCTGTCTGTTCGGACCTGATATTTCTCTGTATCCGGCAGAGGCTGGCGTGACAATTTCCCAGCTTTTTGCAGAGGGCGGCGCTTCAGCAATCTGGTCAAACTATGTAAAATACATCGGTGCAGGCGCTATCGCAACCGGCGGTATCATTTCTCTTATTAAGTCCCTGCCTCTGATCATTTCTACTTTCCGTGATTCCATGAAGAGTATGAAAGGATCCCAGAACGGCGGTACTTTAAGAACAGACAAAGATCTTCCAATGGGCGTTATTCTTGCAGGAATCGTTGCCATGGTATTTATTATCTGGTTTGTTCCTGCAATCCCGGTAAACTTCCTGGGTGCGCTGATGATCGTAGTATTCGGTTTCTTCTTTGCAACCGTTTCCTCCCGTATGGTTGGTATGATCGGTTCCTCCAACAACCCGGTATCCGGTATGGCAATTGCCACACTGCTTCTTGCTACCTTTGCCATCAAGGCAACAGGTGAGACAGGTATCGACGGAATGAAGGGTGCGATCGCTATCGGATCCGTTATCTGTATCGTTGCTGCTATTGCAGGTGATACTTCTCAGGACCTTAAAACAGGATACCTCCTTGGCGCAACACCGAAGACACAGCAGATCGGCGAGCTTCTCGGTGTTGTTGTTTCCGGTCTTGCAATCGGCGGCGTTCTTTATCTTCTTGACGCTGCATGGGGATACGGTACTGCAGAGGTTCCTGCTCCTCAGGCTGGTCTTATGAAGATGATCGTTGAGGGTATCATGGGCGGAGATCTTCCATGGACTCTTGTATTTGTAGGTGTATTCCTTGCGCTGGGCCTGGAAATCTTAAGAATTCCGGTAATGCCTTTTGCAATTGGTCTCTACCTTCCGATTTATCTGAACACAACCATTATGATCGGCGGCGTTGTTCGTATGTTTATGGACGGACGTAAAAAAGTTGACAGCAAGACAAAAGAATCTCAGGTTACCAACGGTACCCTGTACTGCGCTGGTATGATTGCCGGAGAGGGACTTGTAGGTATTTTCCTGGCTATTCTTGCGGTTGCCGGAATCAGTATTCCTGCATTTATCAACCTGGGAAATATCGGCGGCGTTGTGATCATGGCGCTGATGATCCTTGGTCTTCTGAAATTCTCCTTATGGAATAAAAGAAAAGCCTGATGAGAAAAAAGAAAGATAAAGGTATGCAGATCAACTATCTGGATCTTATCCCGGAAAAAAATCAGTCGCTGAAGTGGCATACAGATCTGAAGGACAGAGTGATCCTTGAAGTGGAAAACACAGGGATCATGAACAAGATCGCGCAGACAGTGTTTAACAAACCGCGCTTTACCAAGGTCCATCTGGATGCTCAGGGAAGCTTTATCTGGCCCCTGGTCGACGGAAAACGTACAGTGACAGACATTGCGCTTCTGGTAAAAGATGAATTCGGGGAGGCAGCCGAACCTCTGTATCCCAGAATTATCAAGTATTTCCAGATTGTTGAAAGCTATCATTTTATTAAATTTGTAAATATGCCTCAGAAATAGGGCAGACTAAGAGCGGGAAGCGGCATGGGCCGTCTCCCGTTCTTTTAGGATAAGGGACGCTTTATCGCGTTAGAGTTATATCACTACAGGAGGAGGCTTTTATATGAAACTGGCAGGAAAAAGATCTGTATGGCTTGAGTATCTGGTTATTTTTCTGGGTACAGGACTGATGGCAACTGCGATCAAGGCATGCTTTGATGCATGCGGACTGGTCACAGGAGGATTTTCCGGAGCAGCCATTCTGGTAAAGGAGTGGACCAGAGGAATTGTAGAAAACGGAGTCCCACTGTGGGTGACAAATCTGAGTCTGAATATTCCTCTTTTTATTCTGGCAACAAAACTGAAAGGATTTTCCTTCGTAAAAAAAGCGCTGGTGGGAGATATGACTCTTACCATGTGGTTGGCTGTTCTTCCGGAGTGGAAGCTTTCTGATGACCTTCTTCTTTCTTCTGTTTATGGAGGGATCATCCTTGGTGTGGGAATCGGACTGGTATTTCTGGGCGGAGGAACAACCGGAGGAACGGACATGCTTGCCGCCATTATCCAGAAATATATGAGACATTATACCATTGCCCAGATCATGCAGTTTATTGACGGCTCCATTGTCCTGGTGGGTATGTACGTGTTCGGAATCCGCAAGGGACTTTACGCTATCATTGCCGTTTATCTTGTGACAAAAGTATCGGACGGCCTGATCGAAGGTCTGAAATTTTCAAAGGCAGTGCATATTATTACAGATAAGCCGGAAGCCATTGCAAGAATGATCATTCACGATCTTGACCGTGGAGTAACAGGAATTTCTGCAAAAGGAATGTACTCCGGGCAGGAAAAGCTGATGCTTTACTGTGTGGTGGGCAAGAAGGAACTGGTTCAGCTGAAGGAAAAAATTGACGAAATCGATCCTAAAGCATTCGTGATCGTAGGCGATGCAAGAGAGGTTCATGGAGAAGGATTTATAGAAAGATAGGAAAAACACACAAAAATCACCTGAAAATTTGTAACAAATTTACGATTTCCTCTTTTATTTTTGGTGATATTGTATTAAAATATCTTTATGTACAGGTTTCTTTATGGGAAAAAGAAGAGACATGCAGAATGCATGAGAAGGGATGTTTGCAGATGATATCAAATCAGGTACTTCAGAATACTCTGGAAGGGTTAAAAGAAATATCCAGAATCGAGTTTTGTATTATAGACACAGAAGGAAAGGTTCTGGCATCTACATTTTCGGATTTTTCAGTTCAGGCGCAGGATGTGCAGGCATTTGTAGAATCTCAGGCTGACAGTCAGCTTGTAAAAGGATTTCAGTATTTTAAGGTGTGTGACGATTATCAGCTGGAATATATTCTGGTTGCCCATGGTGACGATGAGGACACTTATATGGTTGGCAAGCTGGCAGCGTTTCAGGTACAGAATCTGATCGTTGCTTATAAAGAGCGGTTTGATAAAGACAGCTTTATCAAAAATCTTCTTCTTGATAATCTTTTGCTGGTGGACATCTACAACCGCGCCAAGAAGCTTCACATTGATGCGGATGTGCGCCGTGTTGTTATGATCATGGAGCTTCAGCAGGAAAAAGACCACAATGCAATGGAAGCAGTAAAGAGCTTTTTCGGCGGAAAAACAAAGGATTTTATCACAGCAGTAGACGAGAGAAGCATCATTATTGTAAAGCAGCTTGAGGACGGAGAGGGTTACAGCGATATGGATAAGCTGGCTCATGCGATTCTTGATACCCTGGGCTTCGGGCTGGAAAATGATACTCATATTGCATATGGAACGATTGTCAGTGAGCTGAAAGAGGTTTCCAGATCTTATAAAGAGGCAAGAATGGCTCTTGACGTGGGAAAAATCTTTTTCGGCGACAGGGACGTAATCGCATACAGCTCCCTGGGAATCGGCAGACTGATCTATCAGCTTCCGATACCGCTGTGTAAAATGTTCATCAAAGAGATCTTTGAAAACAAATCTCCGGATGATTTTGATGAAGAGACACTTGTCACAATTGACAAATTCTTTGAGAACAGCCTGAACGTGTCAGAGACATCAAGACAGCTTTATATTCACAGAAATACTCTGGTATACCGTCTTGATAAGCTTCAGAAAAGCACAGGACTTGATCTGAGAGTGTTTGAGGATGCTATCACATTTAAAATTGCGCTGATGGTTGTAAGATATATGAAGTATATGGAGACACTGGAATACTGATGCTGCAGATGTGTTTGGTGTTACTGTTCATTTCGCTGCAGAATAGTAGAATGTGAACAGCTGCTATTTGGTTTTATGTCAACAGTTGGGGAGGATTCTTCGGAATTCTCCCTCTTTTTAATTAGGAATCATAAATGGGCAGATACGGGATTCTGTACAATGGAATCTATGGCAGGAGGAAAACAGAGATAAAATAGAAAGAAAACCTTGAATTCATTTATCCTTTCCTGTACAATAATCCCCTGAAGAAACGCCTGGTGTTTCTATCATTCACAATATATTCAAAATTTTCATAGCTGCTATGAATGTAAAATTTTTATGAAAATCTTTTGGATTTCAAAAAAACACTTGAAATTCAGCTGGAAGTATGTTACAACATTGTTACAAAAACATTAAAATGCTTATTTGCGGGATGCAAACTGATACTGCCGGAATCCCATGGCAGTATTTTTCTGTGAAGAGAAAGCAGTGGTTTGTTCTAAAAGGAGGAACATATGATAGATCTGATTGATGTAAGTAAGTCATACGGAAAGGGCCTTCCGGCTGTCAACCATGCGAACTTACATGTGGATAAAGGAGAGTTCGTGTTTGTAGTAGGAAGCAGTGGCTCCGGCAAGTCCACACTGATCAAGCTTTTGATGAAAGAGCTTGACAGCACAAGCGGTCAGTTGATCGTCAGCGGTGAGCGTCTGGAAACAATGAAACACAGCAGAGTTGCCAAGTACCGCAGAAAGCTTGGTGTTGTATTCCAGGATTTCCGTCTGCTGAAAGACAGAAATGTATATGAAAATGTCGCTTTTGCCCAGCGCGTTATCGGAAGACCGGGAAAGGTGATCCGTAAACGTGTTCCTGAGGTGCTTATGGAGGTTGGACTTGCAGGAAAGTACAAATCCTATCCTGATGAGCTTTCCGGCGGAGAACAGCAGAGAGTGGCTCTTGCCAGAGCTCTTGTAAACCGTCCGGACATTCTCCTTGCAGATGAGCCTACCGGAAACCTTGATCCTCAGACTGCTGAGGAGATCATGAATCTTCTGGCAGAGATCAACGAGCGCGGAACAACTGTGCTGGTGGTAACACATAACAAAGAAATTGTAAACTCCATGAAAAAACGTGTTGTTACCATGCATGAGGGCGTCATTGTCAGCGATGAGAAAGAAGGAGGATATCATGAGGCCTAGTACCATATGGTTTACCCTGAAGCAGGGTGTTAAAAATATAAAAAGAAACTGGATGTTTTCCATTGCGTCAATTCTGACAATGGCAGCATGCATCTTTCTTGTAGGTATTTTTTATTCTATTGTAAATAATGTGGATCACATTGCTCATAAAGTAGAGCAGGAAGTGCCGATCACGGTATTTTTTGATGAGGGAACAACTCAGGAACAGATTGATGCGATCGGAGAGCAGATCAGGCAGCGACCGGAAGTGCAGGAAATTGTATTTACTTCTGCAGACGATGCCTGGAACGGGTTTAAAGATCAGTATTTCCAGGGATCTGAGGCAGCAGAGGGATTCCGGGACGACAACCCGCTTGTAAACTCTGCCAACTATGCTGTTTATATGAATCAGATTGAAAAACAGAATGAGCTGTCTGCCTTTATCCAGGGACTGGATCATGTACGTGAGGTAAATCAGTCAGAGGAAGCGGCAAAGACTCTGGGAAGCTTTAACCGTCTGGTATCTTACGCTTCTATGGCGATTATCGCAGTGCTTCTGCTGATTTCTGTTTTCCTGATCAGCAATACGGTTTCCGTTGGTATCTCTGTCCGCAAGGAAGAAATCGGAATTATGAAATATATCGGAGCTACAGATGGATTTGTCCGGGCGCCGTTTGTAATGGAAGGTATGGTACTTGGAATCGTGGGAGCGGCGATTCCTCTGGTTGCGCTGTATTTCTTATATAACACGGCAGTCGAATATGTACTGACAAAATTCAATGTTCTGACAGGTGTGGTTGCGTTTATTCCGGTAACAGACATTTATATGACGCTTCTTCCTATTGGCCTTGCACTGGGAATCGGAATCGGTCTGATCGGAAGCTTCCTGACAACGAGAAAACATCTTCGTGTATAAGGAAACGCATTCAGGAATATTCAGTATACATAAAAAGTCCGGACAGCATCCGGAAATGAGTTTTGAAAATAAAGAGAAATGAACAAGCGGCATAAGGCTTTGTCTTTCAGAAGAAAGAGAGCATTGTGCCGTTTATTTTTACAGGGGGGCGGAGATATCAATGAAAAATAAGGAATATATAAAAGGAATTGCCACAGGAGTTGCACTTTCTCTGGCAGTGGGGGCAGGCGGATACCTGGGATACCGGTCTCAGTATGACGGAGTTCTTTCTGAATCGGAGCATGTGGGAAAGCTGAAGTATCTGGAGCATCTGATCGAGGAAGAATATTTAGGTGAAGTCGATCAGGAAAAACTTGCAGAGGGGCTTTATACAGGCCTTGTATATGGACTGGGAGATGTGTATTCCAGATATTATACATCAGAGGAATATCAGCAGGAAAATTCGTCCACTATGGGCGCCTATGTGGGAATTGGTATTGCGATGCAGAAAAATGAAGAGGGGGGCGTCCGGATTGTGGAATGCTACGAAGAAGGTCCGGGAGACAAAGCCGGTCTGAAGGCCGGAGATATTATCAGCGGTATTGACGGTACAGACATTACGGAAAAGGATGTCTCGGAGGTTGTGGATATGATACGGGGAAGCGGGAAGGAAAAAGTGGTGCTGACCGTTCACAGACAGAATGTGGAGAATGCCATGGAGGTGACTGTGGAGATCACAGATGTGGAGCTCCCCTCTGTATTCAGTGAGATGCTGGAGAATCAGACAGGATATATCAGAATATCTCAGTTTACAGACGTTACTCCGGATCAGTATGAAAAAGCGTTTTCTGATCTGAAAGATCAGGGAATGGAGCAGCTGGTGGTAGATCTCAGAGGAAATCCGGGAGGTCTTCTGACTTCTGTATGTGCAATATTAAACAGTATTCTTCCGGAAGGTCTGATCGTATATACGGAAGATAAATACGGAAACCGTAGCGAGGAAAGATCAGAAGGAAAAACACCGTTGGATATGCCTTTTGCAGTACTGGTAAATGAAAACAGCGCCAGCGCCTCGGAGATTTTTGCCGGAGCGGTTCAGGATTATGGAATCGGCACCATCGTGGGTACTGTTACTTACGGAAAAGGCGTGGTTCAGGAGCTTCGCCCCCTTAGTGACGGAAGCGCGGTAAAGCTTACAGTCTCTGATTATTACACTCCGAAGGGAAATTCCATCAATGAGGTGGGAATAAAACCGGACGTGGAGGTAAAGCTGGATCCAGAGCTTCTCAATCAGGAGGAAATCACTCACCAGGAGGATAATCAGCTTCAGGAAGCTCTGAAGGTACTGGAAACAGATAACTGATATTTACCCAAAAGGCTATTACGGAAGGTGCTTTGACCATATTGCTGTAAACGGAGACAGAGGATTGAGGGAGTCTGAAGCGGACTTGTCTGCTATGATATGGAAGTATTGTCAGTTCTTTTCCATTTTTGTTGCACATATCGAACTGTAATGGTATGATAAAACAGAAAGCAGCACCGGAAACTTCGGAGTATACAGAGACAGCCTGGTGTTATGATTAAAAAAATGGAGGGGAAAATATGAAAAAGTATGTGATCACAACAGACAATAATGCAGACCTGCCGGAGAGCTATTACAGAGAACATGGGGTGGGCTGCATGTATCTCAGTTATACAATAGATGGAGTTCATTATACTCATGAGAACTTTATGGATGAACCTGAATTTTATGAAAAAATGCGGACAGGCTCCATGCCCACCACTGCGCAGGTGAACCCGGAAGAGGCAAAAGAACTGTTTGAACCATATCTGAAAGAGGAAAAGGATATTTTGCATATTGCTTTTTCCTCAGGCCTGAGCGGAACCTGCAACAGCTGCCGGATTGCAGCAGAAGAGCTTATGGAAGAGTATCCGGAGCGAAAGATCGTTATTGTAGATTCTCTCAGCGCTTCTCTGGGACAGGGACTTCTGGTGTATCTGGCACAGAAGAAAAAGGAAGAGGGGCAGGATCTGGATGCCGTGGCAGAATGGGCGGAGCAGCATAAGCAAAATATCGTTCATCTTTTTACAGTAGACGATCTGAACCATCTGTACAGAGGCGGCCGTGTGTCAAAGACGACAGCGGTTCTGGGCGGTATGCTGAACATTAAGCCGATTCTTCACGTGGACGAAGAGGGGAAACTCATCCCCATAGGAAAGGTACGGGGCCGCAAAAAATCTCTTCTGGAACTGGCTGATCTGATGGATAAAAAAATCGGCTCCTGCGCTTCTTCCTGTGACACAGTATTTATCAGTCACGGAGACTGTCTGGAGGAGGCTCAGTACCTGTCTGGCAAAATAAAAGAAAAATATCAGGTAAAGACAGAGATCATTAATTATGTAGGAGCAGTGATCGGAGCTCACTCCGGCCCGGGCACAATGGCTTTGTTCTTTGTTGGTGATGAAAGATAAAAACACCAGGAACCTGTTAGAAACAACGCTACTGAAGTAATAAAAATGTAACAAAATCATAATATTTTGTAAAAAATGCTTGCTTTTTTTTCAATCCTTCCTTAAAATAGAAAAGAAGGGCCGGGGCATCAGAGCTGCCGGTAGGAAACAAGTTCGAAATTCATCTTGAGAAAGGAAGGATTGAATGAAAACAATAGGAAAAAAATGCGCGGTATTGCTTCTGGCAGCAGTCATGTTGGCTACAACTGTTTTTTGCACAGAAGTTCCGGTAAGTGCGTTAACGTTAAAGGCAACGATTGCCAACAGCAGGGTTACTACTAAAATACAGGAAGCCGGGAGATATTCAATCAGGATTCAGTGGGATATGTCGCGTCTTGCCAGTGGTTATGCTATATACAGAAAAGAGAATGGTCAGTCTTACAAAAGAATAGCTACTGTGGGAAAAAATGTTTCCAGCTATTTGGATCAGAAGCGTGTATCTGCAACGCAGTATCAATATGCAGTCCGTGCCTACCGCAAAGAAAACGGCAAGGAAGTATACAGCCAGTACAATGCAGTTTTAGGCGCTACACGTCCGGAAATGCCGAAAATTCAGGCTAAGGCAAATTCCAGCAGACAGATTACCGTATCTTGGAATCATGTCTCCAGAGCAGATGGCTACAGTGTGTATCGAAAGGCTTCCGGGGAAAAGTGGAAGACAATGATAACTTTATCAAAAGATCACTCTTCCTATGTGGACAAAACGGTATTGCCGGATACCAAATATGTTTATACGGTTCGCCCATATAAACTGGGCGGTGGCAATGTAAAATATCTTGCATCCTACAAAATTAATAATAAAGTAATAGAAAGTAATCTGGTAACAACACCGGGAAAAGAATATCCTGCATATAATTCTGCACAGAAGGAAGTTATGAAAAAAATTCTTTATGGTGTGGAGACAGGTGGAAATGTTTATGGGAATCAGGACTATACAGATGTGACTCTTCCATATACAAATAGTGGTGCGGAACATGCAATTACAATTGGAGCAGGTCAATGGTATGCAACAGAAGCACAGCGACTGTTAAAACTAATTCACAGTTCAAGTCCTGCAACATGGAACAAGTATGATAAGGACGGCAAATTGTGGAAAGATGTAGCAAATAAAAACTGGAATACATATTCTGACAAAGCATATTTAGGAAGAATCGAAAAAATTATCAGCTCACCGGCAGGCATTAAATGTCAGGATCAGTTAATGTACACACAAATTGAGGAAATGGAAAAAGAGGTAAGAAGTCTGGGTATTACGGAACCGAAATCAGTCGGAATGTTTATTAATATCCGTCATCAGGGAGGATATGGAGCTGTAACCCGTGTTCTTGCAAAAACCAAAAGACCGGTAAATCTGGATAATATTCTTGCTGCGTTAAGAACAGATACAGGAAATCAGGTTGGCGCTTACAGAACACGCCAGAATAAGGTATATACCTGGTTGAATAAATATATGAAATAAAATATTTACGGCAGAGCAGTGATGGAAAAACAGCTTCCTCATTGCTCTGTTTTATCGTATTTTTCTGAACGGATGGTTGTATTTGGCAAAAAAGAGTGGTATAATTTAGAAAATTGAATAAAAAGAATATCAGGTGCTGGATTTTTATCCGGTTAAAAGGGAAGCAGGTGAGAATCCTGCACGATCTCGTCACTGTATTTAAGGAGTACAAAGCATTTTGTATTTTTACAGCCACTGGGAAACTGGGAAGGCTGCTTTGTATGTGGAATTATAAGCCAGGAAACCTGCCTGATATTGGTACGGGGACGAGGGTCCCAAATCACGAGTAATTGGTTGTACCGAATTGTGTCAGCAGCCCTTTTACCATGAGTAAGGGGTTTTTTTATTTTTATATAAAAATTCAGGTAATGGCACGGTGTTTTGCAGAAGAGTTTTTCTCCGTACATTTTTATTCATTTTTCGGAAAACTGTCATACAGCGGACAGATTCCGGCACAGTGTAAAAAAGGAGGATAAAAACATGAAAAACAAAACTGTAAAAGCACTGGCATTACTGATGACTGTAACAACTGTTTCTATGATGGGAGCCTCCAGCATTTATGCTTCCGATACAGAAACAACAACAGAAGCTGCGGCTGAGGAAACTGAAGCTGCAGGAGAAGAAAGCGCAGATGCAGATCAGCAGGCAGCAGACAATGTGGCAGCGCTGATCGACAAAATTTATGTTCAGGAAAGAACAGAAACAACAGATGATGACTGTAAAGCTGCAAAAGAAGCCTGGGATGCCCTTACCGATGCACAGAAAGAGCTGGTGGAAGGCGAGAATGCCAGCCCGGATTACTTTGGACTGGACACCGGAGACGCTGCCAAAGATGATGCACGCAATGCAGATGAGATTGGCGAGAACGAGCTTCTGGTAGTAAGCTTTGGAACCTCCTATAACGACAGCCGTGTTGAGGACATTAAAGGAATTGAAGACGCTTTGCAGGAAGCTTATCCGGACTGGGCCGTAAGAAGAGCATTTACTGCTCAGATCATTATCAACCACGTTCAGGCAAGAGACGGGGAAGTGATTGACAATATGCAGCAGGCTCTTGACCGCGCAGTGGAAAATGGAGTAAAGAATCTTGTGGTGCAGCCTACACATCTCATGCATGGAGCTGAATATGACGAGATGGCAGAGGTTCTTGAACAGTATCAGGACAAATTTGAATCCGTTGCAATTGCAGAGCCTATGCTTGGCGAGGTTGGGGATGATGCAACTGTGATTAATGAAGATAAAGCAGCAGTTGCTCAGGCAGTTGCAGATGCGGCAGTTCAGGAAGCAGGATTTGACAGTATGGAAGCAGCTGCAGAGGATGGCACAGCATTTGTATTTCTTGGCCACGGAACTTCCCATACAGCAAAGGTAAGCTACAGCCAGATGCAGACCCAGATGGAGGAGCTTGGATTTAAGAATGCATTTATCGGCACTGTAGAAGGTGAGCCGGAAGATACTGCCTGCGAAGCAGTGATCGAAAAGGTAAAAGAAGCAGGATATAAAAAAGTAATCCTTCGTCCGCTTATGGTAGTTGCCGGAGATCATGCAAATAATGATATGGCAGGAAGTGAAGAAGATTCCTGGAAATCCATGTTTGAAGCATCCGGCAGCTTTGACAGTGTGGATGCTCAGATTGCCGGCCTGGGAAGAATCGATGCAGTAAAACAGCTTTATGTGGATCATACAAAAGCAGCAATTGATTCCCTTGGAACAGAAGCAGCTACAGAGGATGAGGCGGCAGAAGCTGAAACAGCAGAGGCAGAAACGGAAGCTGCAGAAGAATAAGAACCATATGGATAAAAAATCTGCCCGGAATGTTACAGAACTTCCGGGCAGTTATTTTGAAAGGAGATCAAGGTTATGAAACGTAAAATGGCAATGATTCTTTGTATATCCGGCACAATAGTTATGGCAGGAAGCTCCGCTCCTGTTATGGCACAGGAATATTCGGCTGCAGATGAAATTCCCATTACAGTCTTTTTTGATGAAGGAGCTACCCGGGAGCAGATCGACAGGGTAGAAGAGCAGATCAGAGAAAGAAAGGAAGTAAAAGAAATTTTATATGTTTCTTCAGACCAGGCCTGGGAGGAATTTAAAGATTCTTATTTCCAGGGATCAGATGTTGAGGAAGGATTTCAGGATGAGAATCCCCTTTCCGGGTCGTCACATTTTAAAATTTATACGGAACAGCTTCAGGATCAGCCGGAGCTGGCTGAATATATAGAAAATCTGGATTATGTCAGGGAAGTTAACTGTGCAGATGCGATTGAGGACAGTCAGAGCAGCCTGAAAGACGGTATTTACACAGCTGATTTTGATACAGACAGCAACATGTTTCATGTGAATGAGGCAAAAGACGGCAAGGGAACACTGACAGTAAAGAACGGGGAAATGACCATTCATGTCAGTCTTGTTTCCAAGAGCATCGTAAATCTGTTTTCAGGAAAAGCGGAGGATGCACAGAAAGAAGGCGCGAAGGTTCTGGAGCCTACAGAGGATGAGGTTACATACAGCGATGGCTATAAAGAAACCGTGTATGGCTTTGACATTCCGGTTCCGTCTCTTGAGGAAGAATTTGACGTAGCACTTCTTGGCAAAAAAGGCAAGTGGTACGATCATAAAGTAAGTGTTTCCAATCCTCAGCCGGCGGAGAACAGTGAAGAGACAGGCGGTTCATCAGAAGGAAAGACAGCAGAGGAGCTGAAGCTTGAGGATGGAGATTACACAGTGGAAGTGGCTCTGGAGGGCGGATCCGGAAAGGCAACGGTAGAGAGCCCGGCGGAAATGAAGATTTCAGATGGAAAGGCCATGGCAACCATTACCTGGAGCAGTCCCAATTACGATTATATGATCGTGGACGGGGAGAAGTATGAGATGGTAAATACAGAAGGAAATTCTGTATTTGATATTCCGGTTGCAGCCTTTGATACGGCCCTTGAGGTAAAGGCCGATACCGTAGCCATGAGTGAACCCCATGAGATCGACTATACCCTGCAGTTTGATTCTGAATCTGTGAAAAAGGCTGAATAAATATGAAAAGGATTTTAATCTGTTTTATTGTAAGTATTATGCTTTTTATGGAAGGTATTCTTCCGGTCCAGGCATCTCAAGGCCAGAAGGAACCGCTGGAAATTTCAGGACTTGTTTACGATCACAGCATGGAACTTGATTATGCAGAACAGTTTTCTGTAGATTATTATAAAGATGGCTATGCTCTGATCACAATTGCAGATAAGGACAGATTTCTGGTTGTGCCGGAAGGGAAAAAGGCGCCGGAATCCCTGGATGAAACCATTGCAGTTATTCAACAGCCGGTGCAGAATATTTACCTTGTGGCAACCTCTGCCATGAATCTGTTCTGCGCGCTGGACGGGCTTGATCACATCAGTCTTTCCGGCACAGATGGAGACGGCTGGTATATTGAAGAGGCAAAAAAAGCTTTGGAGGATGGAAGTATTTCTTTTGCAGGAAAATACAGCGCTCCTGATTATGAACTGATTCTAAGCAAAAACTGTGGGCTTGCTGTGGAATCTACCATGATCTACCATATGCCTGAAGTGAAGGAAAAGCTGGAACAGTTTGGAATTCCGGTTCTTGTGGAGCATTCCAGCTATGAGCCTCATCCCCTGGGAAGAACAGAGTGGCTGAAACTGTATGGAGTGCTTCTGGATAGGGAAGAACCGGCTCAGGAGCTTTTTGAAAAGCAGGCAGATAAGGTGAAAAATCTGGAAAACAGCAAAAATACAGGAAAGACAGTGGCATTTTTTTATATTAATTCTGTAGGAGCTGCAAATGTGCGAAAATCCAATGACTATGTGGCGAAAATGATTGAGCTGGCAGGAGGAAAATATATTTTTGATGAGCTTGGAGAGGATGACAGCGCACTTTCCACCATGAACATGCAGATGGAAGAATTTTACGCCGGGGCAAAGGATGCGGATTATATTATTTATAACAGCACCATTGACGGTGAGCTGACGACCATCGATCAGCTTCTGGCAAAAAGCTCTCTTCTCAATGATTTTAAGGCAGTAAAAAATGGAAATGTATGGTGTACGGAACAGAATCTTTTTCAGGATACTATGGGGCTGGGAACCATGATCGAAGATATCCATACCATGCTGACAACAGAAGATGGCAGTCTGGACCCTCTGACTTATATGCACCGGCTGAAATAGGCCGGCAGATAAGAGGGCAGGTTCTGATGAATAAACAGGAAGGATAGAAACATGCGGAAGAAACTACATCTTAGATACTGGATCGCCTTTGGCTTTCTGGCTTTGCTTCTGATGAGCTTTATAGTGTGGAATATTAATTCCGGAAGTATTGAGATTTCTGTAAGAGAGATTATGGAAATCCTGTTTTTGGGAAAGGGAGAGGACACAGCACTTAATATCATCTGGGAGATCAGGCTTCCCAGAATACTGGCAGCGATTATCCTGGGCGGTGCCCTGTCTGTATCCGGTTTTCTTTTGCAGACGTTTTTTGGAAATCCCATAGCCAGTCCCTTTGTTCTTGGAATTTCATCCGGGGCAAAGCTGGTCGTTTCCCTTGTTATGATCTTCCTTCTGGGAAAATCCATGGTTGCCTCCTCGGCAGTTCTGATTCTGGCTGCATTTGTGGGCTCCATGATCTCCATGGGCTTTGTGCTTCTTGTTGCGAAAAAAGTAAAACAGATGTCAGCTCTTATTATCAGCGGTATTATGATCGGATATATCTGTTCTGCAGTTACGGATTTTGTGATCACATTTGCAGATGATTCCAATATTGTAAACCTTCATAACTGGTCCATGGGAAGCTTTTCCGGCATGAACTGGGAAAATGTGCGGATGATGGCAGTTGTGACAGCAGTTACGGTACTGATGGTATTTCTGATGTCAAAACCTATCAGCGCTTATCAGCTTGGGGAAGGCTATGCACAGAACATGGGCGTAAATATCAAACTTTTCCGTGTGGCTCTGATTCTTCTGTCAAGTATTTTATCAGCATGCGTCACTGCATTTGCAGGACCCATATCCTTTGTAGGAATTGCGGTGCCTCATCTGGTAAAAAGTTTATTAAAAACAGCCCGGCCCCTTCTGGTGATCCCGGCCTGTTTTCTGGGAGGAGCAGTATTCTGTCTTTTCTGTGATCTGATCGCAAGAACAGCCTTTGCGCCTACGGAACTCAGTATCAGTTCGGTAACTGCGGTGTTTGGCGCACCTGTTGTTATTTATATTATGATTCGGAGAAAGAGGTCCGCATAATGGAAGAGTATTTTATTCAAACAGAGCAGCTGACAGTAGGTTATGACGGGAAGCCTCTGATCAAAGATATTGAGATCCGTCTGAAAAAAGGGGAGATACTTACTCTGATCGGCCCTAACGGAGCAGGAAAGTCCACGATTTTAAAAAGTATGACCCGGAAGCTGAAACTGGTTGGCGGGGCAGTATACCTGGACGGTGAAATGATGAGCCGCATGTCCGGAAAGGATGTGGCAAAAAGACTGGCGGTTGTAATGACAGAACGTATCCGGCCGGAGCTTATGACCTGTGAGGATATTGTGGCAACAGGACGTTATCCATATACGGGAACACTGGGAATTCTGGGAGAAGAAGACTGGGAAAAGGTTCATGAGGCAATGGAACTGGTTCATGCACTGGATTTTAAGGACAGGGATTTTACCGCCGTCAGTGACGGCCAGAGACAGAGGATTCTTCTTGCAAGAGCTATCTGCCAGGAGCCGGAGGTAATTGTACTGGACGAGCCTACTTCATTTCTTGATATCAGACACAAGCTTGAGCTGCTGGCAATTCTTAAAGATATGGTAGTTCGGAAAAAAACAGCGGTTCTGATGTCTCTTCATGAACTGGATCTGGCTCAGAAGATTTCTGACTGCGTGATCTGTGTTCATGGAGATAAAATAGAAAAATACGGGTCTCCGGAGGAAATCTTCAGTTCTGAATATGTGCATCATCTTTATGGGATTACAACAGGGAGCTACAATGCTGCGTTCGGGTGTCTGGAAATGGAAAGACCAAAAGGAAAGCCGGAGGTATTTGTGATCGGAGGAAACGGGACAGGTATTCCGGTATACAGGAAGCTTCAGAGGGCTGGAATTCCTTTTGCAGCAGGTATTCTCCACGGAAATGATGTGGACTGTGAGGTTGCCAGAGCTCTGGCGGCAGAGGTGATAGAAGAACAGCCCTTTTCTCTGATCCGGGAGGAAGTCTATCAGAAAGCTGTGAAGACGATGGAACAATGTGCTCAGGTGATCTGCTGTGTAAATGAGTTCGGACCAGTGAACGAGAAAAACAGGCAGCTTTGCTGTCTGGCAGAGAAAGCCGGAAAACTTGCACAGGAGAAAGGATTCTGCTATAATAGGAACACTTGATACATATTTTTTGTTTGAAACAGAAAGAGACAGGTGTTTTCATGGCAAGACCAGCACAGCAGAAAAAGCTGTCAGGCCACGGCAGGAAAAGATCCGTAAGACGGAAACGAGTGGATTATTATGATTACAGCCTTCTGGCAGTGATCATTCTTCTTACCTGCTTTGGTCTGATTATGCTGTACAGTACCAGTTCCTACATGGCAGAGGTCAAGTACGGCGATGACATGTATTTTTTTAAGAAACAGGCGCTGATCAGCGCTGTCTGTATTGTTGCGGCAGTTGTAATATCAAAAATTGATTACCATATCCTTGGCAGATTTACCACAATCTTATATGTATCTGCTCTGTTTCTGATGGCTCTGGTAAAGCTTACTCCACTGGGTCAGGAGGTAAACGGAGCGAGACGCTGGCTGAAGCTGGGGATTCAGTTTCAGCCTGCGGAGATTGCCAAAATTGCGGTGATTGTATGTCTGCCTTATATGATCATAAACATGGGGCGGCAGGTAAAAACGCTGAAGGGCTGTATGAGATTGGCAGGATCAGGAGGACTTCTTGCTGCCGGTGCTTATATTTTAACAGAAAACCTCAGTACGGCTATCATTATTTTCGGTATTACTGCAGGCCTTATTTTTATGGCTCATCCAAACACAAAGCTGTTTCTCAGTATTGCGGCGGTGGGTGTGGTTCTTGTGGCGGGAATCGTAATATTTTTGTATCTTACGGTAGACCCGGAAACAAACGAAAACTTTCGAATCGGGCGAATCCTTGTATGGCTCCGGCCGGAAGAGTTTGCAGACGGAATGGGATATCAGACTCTTCAGGCTCTGTATGCCATAGGCTCCGGCGGACTTCTGGGAAGAGGACTGGGAAACAGTATCCAGAAGCTGGGAAGTGTTCCAGAGGCGCAGAACGATATGATCTTTTCCATTGTGTGTGAGGAACTGGGAATAGCGGGAGGCGTGATGCTGCTTCTTATGTTTGCCTACCTTCTGTACCGGCTGTTCTTTATTGCACAGAATGCTTCCGACTTGCTGGGAAGCCTGATGGTAACCGGAATTTTTATCCATATTGCGCTGCAGGTGATCTTTAATGTTGCGGTTGTGCTGAATCTTATGCCCAATACAGGAGTTACCCTTCCGTTTATCAGCTACGGAGGAACCTCCATCATGTTTTTGATGGCGGAAATGGGTCTGGCGTTAAGTGTGGCCCGGCAGATAAAATTTCAAGACATGTAAGGAATAACCGGCAGACGAAGCCCGGAAAAAGAGAAAATCGTGGAAATCTATTGACAAATAGATGTACAGAATATATACTTTCCACATCAAAGTAGCATATTTGATAAAGGAGAAGATAGTAATGTTAGAAGAAATGAAAAAAATGATCGCAGAACAGTTAAGCTGTGATGAAAATGAGATTAATTTGGAAACTTCTTTTAAGGATGACCTGGGGGCAGATTCACTGGATCTTTTTGAGCTTGTAATGGCACTGGAGGATGAGTATAACATCGAGATTCCTGCGGAGGAGCTTGCAGATCTTGCTACCGTAGGAGATGTGATCGAATATCTGAAGAACAGAGGCATCGAAGCATAATTGAGTTAAACGGTTGCCGTGTATCAGGCGGCGACGCTAAATTCCCTGAGGCAGAGATGTCTCAGGGAATTTCATAGTATAAAGAAAACAGGAGAGAGATTATGACAAAGTTAAGGACAAGATTTGCGCCAAGCCCCACAGGAAGAATGCATGTGGGAAATCTGCGTACGGCATTATACGCATATCTGATCACCAAACATGAGGGCGGTGATTTTATTCTCCGCATTGAGGATACAGATCAGGAGCGTTATATGGAAGGGGCGGTTGATATTATTTACCGCACCATGGAAAAGACAGGACTGCTTCATGATGAGGGTCCGGACAAAGACGGCGGCGTAGGACCTTATGTGCAGAGTGAGCGTCAGGCATCCGGTCTTTATCTGGAATATGCCAGAAAGCTTGTGGATCAGGGCGACGCTTACTACTGCTTCTGCGGACAGGAAGAACTGGAATCCATGAAGCGCATGGTGGCAGGAAAAGAAATTTCCATTTATGACAAGCGCTGCCTGAAGCTTCCAAAGGAAGAAGTGGAAAGACGTCTTGCAGCAGGAGAGCCTCATGTGATCCGGTTTAATATGCCCACAGAGGGAACCACTACCTTCCATGATGTGATTTACGGAGATATCACAGTAAATAATGAGGAAATGGAAGATCTGATCCTGATCAAGTCTGACGGCTATCCTACTTATAATTTTGCAAACGTAGTGGACGATCATCTGATGGGAATCACCCATGTAGTCCGTGGAAACGAATATCTTTCTTCCGCGCCGAAATACAATCGTATTTACGAGGCGTTTGGCTGGGAAATCCCGGTTTATGTACACTGTCCTCTTATTACAAACGAGGAACATCAGAAGCTCAGCAAGCGTTCCGGACATTCCTCCTATGAGGATCTGGTAGATCAGGGATTCCTGACAGAGGCGATTGTAAACTTTGTGGCCCTTCTTGGCTGGAGCCCTCAGGAAAACAGAGAGATCTATTCTCTTCCTGAGCTTGTGGAAGCCTTTGACTATCACCACATCAGCAAATCACCGGCTGTTTTTGATATCCAGAAGCTGCGCTGGATGAACGGCGAATATATCAAAAAAATGGATCCGGAAGCTTTTTATGAAAAAGCCCTGCCTTATATGAAGGAAGTACTGAAAAAAGATTATAATTTCCATAAAATTGCAGGAATGGTGCAGACACGAATCGAGGTATTCCCGGATATTCCGGCTCTGATCGACTTCTTTGAGGAAGTTCCGGAGTATGATTCCTCCATGTACTGCCACAAAAAAATGAAAACAACAGAAGAGACTGCTCTTACTGTATTAAAAGAGGTTCTTCCTGTACTTGAAGCTCAGGAGGACTATACAAATGATCCTCTGTTTGCTTCTTTAAGCGAATTTGTAAAAGAAAAGGGCTACAAGAACGGATATGTTATGTGGCCGCTCCGTACTGCAGTTTCCGGCAAGCAGATGACACCTGCCGGAGCAACTGAGATCATGGAGATCATTGGCAAGGAAGAAACTCTGAAGCGCATAAAAGCAGCCATTGAAAAACTCAGCTAAGAACGGACTTATATGAAACGTAATCCATCTCAGAAACGGGCAATCGCCCACCTGTCAGGACCCATGATGGTTCTGGCAGGCCCCGGATCGGGGAAAACCTCCGTAACAGTAGAACGAATTGCATATATGACAAAAGAATGTGGGATATCCCCGGCTTCCATTCTTGTTGTGACATTTTCCAGGGCCGCGGCAAAGGAAATGAAGGAACGGTTTTTAAAATTTACCGGACAGGAGCACAGCCCGGTGACGTTTGGAACCTTTCACGGGGTATTTTATGCTATTTTAAAACAGGCATATGGATTTACTGCGGCAAATATTCTGTCAGAGGAAGAAAAGAATAGTATTTTAAAAGAACTTACCCTGGAGCTGGCAGGAGAGCTTGCAGAAGAGGGAGATTTTACCGGAGAACTGGCAAAAGAGATCAGTGTGGTAAAAGGAAACCGGATTTCTCTGGAGCATTATTATTCTTCCTGCTGTCCGGATGAGGTGTTCCGCCGGATATATCAGGGATATAGGAAAGAATGTACCGCAAGGCGAAAGCTGGATTTTGACGATATGCTTTTGTACTGCTATGAGCTTTTTCAGCAGAGACAGGACATTCTGAAAGCCTGGCAGAATAAATTTCAGTATATTCTGGTGGATGAGTTTCAGGATATCAACCAGCTTCAGTATGATATTGTCAGGCTTCTGGCAAAGCCGGAAAACAATCTGTTTATTGTAGGGGATGATGACCAGTCCATTTATCACTTCCGGGGGGCAAGACCGGAGATCATGCTGAATTTCACAAAGGATTATCCGGAAGCAGAAACGGTGGTCTTAAATGTAAACTACCGGTGTACAAAAAGAATCCTTGGATCAGCCATGAATGTGATCGGAGAAAATAAAACACGTTTTAAAAAAGAGCTGTCCACTCCCAATCCGGAGGGCGAACCGGTAAGTATTCTGGAATTTCCCAATCCCAGAGAAGAATATATGGAGATTACCGGTGAGCTGCGCAGGAGACTGGATGCAGGCGATGATCTGAAGGATACGGCAATACTTCTCCGGACAAATCAGGAGGCAGAAGGCCTTGTGGGAGCTCTGATGGTGCGTCAGGTACCTTTTGCCATGAAAGAAACTCTGCCCAATCTTTTTCATCACTGGATATGCAGAAATATGATGGCATATATGAGACTGGCAGCCGGGCAGAACTGCAGAAAGAATTTTCTGGAGATCATGAACCGTCCCAACCGTTATCTTTCACGGGAGGCTCTGGCGATTTCAAATGAACTGTCTTTTGAGCAGCTGAAGGAATTTTATAAGAATAAGGACTGGATGTGCGACAGGATCACCACCCTGGAAACCCATCTCAGGATTCTGAAGGGACTGCCCCCTTATGCGGCTATAAATTTTATCAGAAAAGGTATGGGATATGAAGAATACTTGCATGAATATGCACGTTATCGTAAAATAAAACCAGAGGAATTAAGTGAGATCCTGGACCGCCTTCTGGAAAGCGCAAAAGGAATAAACAGTCTGGAAGAATGGGAGACTTACATAGAAGATTATACGAAGAGACTGAATGAACAGGCAAAGAAGCAGGAAAAAGAGACAGAAGGAGTTCTGATCTCCACCATGCACGGGGTAAAGGGGCTGGAATTTGACCGGGTTTATATACTGAATGTAAATGAAGGCAGCATCCCTTATAAAAAAGCAGTTCTTGAGCCGGCTCTGGAAGAAGAGAGAAGACTGTTTTATGTCGGAATGACCCGGGCAAAGAAAAAACTCACGTTATGCTATGTGAAACGGCAGTACGAAAAGGACAGAGAACCGTCCAGATTTTTAAAGGAGGCAGGAGTATGAAAGCAGTCATTTATTTTACCGAGATTCCCCCACAGTATGAGCACAAAAACATGGGACATATGACAGGAGAAAAGCTTCTCGAAGAGGCGCTTCTGAAAGAGTATGGACGGAAGCTTGCTTTTGAGCCGAGGGCAAAAGGCGAGCACGGGAAACCGTTTTTTACATTACAGCCGAAAATTCATTATAACATCAGCCATTCCGGAAAGTATGTGGTCTGTGTTCTTGCAGGCGAGGAAGTGGGGATTGATATTCAGGAACACAGAGAACTGGATTATGAAAAAGGCCTGCAGAAACTGGTGCCGGTATCCCTGCTTCACGAAATACTGGAATCTGATCACATAAAGGAAGCTTTCTATAACCAGTGGGTGCTTCGTGAAGCATATATGAAATGGATCGGCGAGGGATTTTCCAGAGATCCCCGTACCATCCCAATGGACAGAGGAAATTCTGTGCTGCTGGAAATGGAGCCGGGATACAGCGGAGCTGTGTGGTCAGAAAACCCTCTGGAGCTCAGATGGGAACATCTGGAAATAAGCATTCCGTAAAATCCGGTAATGAAACAGAGATTGTCCTCATATATTATGTGTAAAGAGGGGGGAGGACAATGGAGGCCAGTCAGATCCAGAATCTGTTTGCCGGAAATATCCGGCGGCTTCTTGTCCAGACGGAGATCGATTACGACAGATTGTACGAGATCCGTCTCCGGGCAGGAAGGCCGCTGTTTCTCACTTATGATAAAGGCGAATGTTTTTTAAGAACAAAGGGCAGGGAGCCGTATGTGGTAACAAGAGAGGATCTGAAAGAGACACTGGAATACGTAAGCGGGTATTCTCTGTACGCCTATGAGGATGAACTTCGCCAGGGATATATGAGCGTACAGGGAGGCCACAGGGTAGGGGTTACCGGAAAAGTGATCCTGGATGGCGACCGGATCAGGGGAATGAAATATATTTCCTGTATCAATGTGCGTCTGGCTCATCAGATACCAGGATGCGCGGACGCTGTAATGCCCTATATCCGAAAAGAAAAATGGACAGCCCATACACTGATCATCTCACCGCCCAGATGTGGAAAAACCACACTTTTAAGGGATGTGATCCGACAGCTCAGCAATGGCTTCGGAAAGATTCCGGGTGTTACGGTTGGCGTGGTGGATGAGAGAAGCGAGCTGGCAGGCTGCTATCAGGGCATCCCCCAGAATGACCTGGGAATGAGAACGGATGTGCTGGACTGCTGTCCGAAAGCCCAGGGAATGCAGATGCTGATACGAGCCATGTCCCCGGCGGTAGTGGCAGTGGATGAGCTTGGAAAGGAAGAGGACTTCCGCGCAGTGGAAGCGGTGATCCACAGTGGGTGCAGACTGATCGCCACTGCCCATGGAGAGAATGTGGAAGCTGTGCTTGCCACACCCTTTTTTGCAGGGCTGAAAAAAATGCGAGTATTTGACAGATATATTGTTCTGGGAAAAGAAAAAAGAGCCGGCATTATCAGGGGGATTTTTGACGGAAGGGGAGTTCCATGCTGAAATTTGCAGGCATTCTCATGATTTTTATTGCAGGGACCGGCATGGGGACTGCAAAGAGTATGGAGCTTACAAAAAGAGAGCGGAATCTGAAAAAATTCCTGTGGCTGACCTCATGTTTAAAGGGGACAGTGCGCTGCGGCAATAGCTGTTTTCCTGAGGCGTTTCTGGAAATTTCAGAAAAGTTTGACGGTATGTACCAGGAGTTCCTTCAGAGTCTTGCGGACAGGCTGAAAGGTCAGGAAGGCCAGACCCTTGGACAGATTTTCCGGGACTGTGCAAAAAAAGAGTTCCGGACCGCAGGTTTTTCTGCAGAAGAAATGGAACTGATCGCTTCTCTTGGAGACAGGCTTGGCTATCTGGACAGAGAAATGCAGCTAAGGCAGCTGGATATTTTTGAGGAAGAGCTGTGCAGGAGGCTGGATTTTCTGGCCTGCCAGCTTCCGGAAAAAAAGAAACTATGCCGGAATCTGGGGATTCTGGGAGGGATTTTTCTGGGAGTGCTTTTGTGGTAGGAAGAAAACTGTGCAGAGCTTGGGAAAGGAGGACGATTTGGAAGTCGGTATTATTTTTAAAATAGCGGCAGTGGGAATCCTTGTTTCTGTTCTTTCTCAGATACTGAAACACAGTGGCAGAGATGAGCAGGCGTTTCTGGTAAGTCTTGCCGGACTTCTGGTGGTTCTCTTCTGGATCGTTCCCTATATATACGATCTGTTTGAAAGTATACAGACTCTTTTTGTTATGTAGACGGAGCAGATGCGGAAGGAGCGGAGCATGGATATTATAAAGATTTCTCTTCTTGGTGTATGCGGCGTAATGCTTGGATTTTTTCTGAAAGGAACAAAGCCGGAATACGCTGTTTTTGTAACTGTGGGAATCGGGATTATGATCCTGGGGCTTGCAGCAGGAAAGATAGAGTATATATTTTCAGCGGTGGATCGGCTGAAAGACAGCCTTCCTCTGGATGAAGGCTATCTGGCAACGCTGATAAAAATGATCGGTATTACCTACATCGGACAGTTTTCTGCAGGAATATGCAGAGATGCAGGGCATCAGGCAACGGCAGGACAGATCGAGCTGTTCTGTAAGCTGTCTATTATGGTCCTCAGTATTCCTGTGCTGATGGCGCTTCTGGATACGATCCAGAAGTTTTTTGTATGAAGAGGCTTTATAAAACTGGGATTTTTGTTTTATGCACCGCATTTATCATCTTTTGCGGAACAAAAGTCGTACAAGGGGCAGAAGAGGCTGATACGGCAGAGCAGATCCAGGGGGAGCTTCTTTCGGAGCTTGATTTCGGTCAGGTTCAGAGGATGCTGGACGAGCTTTTGGGGACAGAAAGCTTTTCTTTTCAGGAAGCTCTGAAGAAATTAATAAACGGGGAAGAAGCGATTTCAAAAGAGACAGTGCAGGAATTTCTGCGCGGTCTTTTTTTTTCCGGTTTTGAGAGAGAGAGGGAGCTGTTTGCAAAAATTCTGGTGCTGGTGATTCTTGCGGCAGTGTTTACAAATTTTGCTTCTGTGTTTGAAAACGGACAGGTGGGAGATGTCAGTTTTTATGTGGTGTATATTCTTCTGTTTACGCTTCTGATGGATTCTTTTTATGAAAAAACACGTTCGCTGCATCATACGATCTCCTGGATCGTGGAATTTATGAAGGCGCTGTCTCCGGCATATTTTATGACAGTGGCGGCATCTTCCGGAGCTCTGTCAGCAGCTGTGTTTTATGAAGGAGTTCTTCTTCTGGTGTGGCTGATCCAGTGGATTCTTCTGAATGTTCTTTTACCTGCGGCGGAGATTTATGTTCTTCTGCGTCTGGTAAATCATCTGTCCAGAGAAGAAATGCTGGGAAAATTTGCAGAATTTTTAAAAACAGTGATCAGCTGGGCACTAAAAACTCTTCTGGGCCTTGTGGCAGGGCTTCAGGTTGTCCGGGGGCTGGTGGCTCCGGTTATGGATTCTCTGAAAAGAAGTGTGATCGGAAAAGCGGCAGGAGCATTGCCGGGAGTTGGAAATGCTGTGAACATGGTAACAGAGCTGGTGATCACCAGTGCGGTCCTTGTACGCAACTGCCTTGGAGTTCTTATCCTTCTGGCAACAGTGGCTGCCGGGGCAGGACCTGTGATCCATTATGGGATGCTGTCTTTAACTTACCGGTTTCTGGCAGCAGTATCTCAGCCGGTATCGGATAAGCGGATGGTGGAATGTCTGTCTACCATGGGAGAAGGCTTTGAGATCCTGCTGAAAATCCTTTTTACAGCAGAGGTTCTTTGTATTCTGACTTTTCTGATCATTATGGCAGGAATACAGGGAGGCGGCGTATGAGAGAGGACATTTACCAGTGGATGAAAAGTCTTGCAGTTTTTTATCTGTTTTTTACAGCAGTTCTTCAGCTGGTTCCTGATCGTAAATATGAACGCTATGTGCGTTCGTTTATGGGACTTCTTCTGATCTACATGCTCTGCACGCCTGTGTTTGCTGTATTTGGAAAAAGCGGGCAGCTTCTGGAAGGCTTTGCAGATACCTTTTATCAGGAACAGAAAAGGATGGACAGGATGGAAGCAGAAGAGCTTCAGACTTTTTATCTGAAACAGGGATACGAAAATGAGATTTCTTCTAAAATTGAAGAATTGTTAAAAGAATCAGGAATAAATCCTTCTGAGACTGCCGTACATATAGAAGGAGAGCGGATATCCGCAGTACTGACTGTAAAACAGGAGCTGACCCGGGAACAGGAAAGGGGGATTCGGGATGACCTCAGGAAGAGCTTCGGAATCGAAGAAAAGGACTGTAAGATCCTTACTGACAGAAATGACGGGGCAGCAGTGGATGGTTCTTCTGCTTCTGGGAATGCTTCTGACAGTAATCGCGCTTCCGGTATCAGACAGTAAGGAACAGACAGAGGAAAAGCAGGATCTTACGGAAAATACAGAAAGCTGTGAGGGGGACAGAACACTTCTGGAGGCAAAGCTGGAATCCATTCTGGAAAATACAGAAGGTGTGGGAAAGGTGCAGGTACTTCTGATGACCGGAGAGGGAAAACAGGGATTTTACGGAACGGAAAACACGGAAGTGACAGGTGTGCTGATTGCGGCAGAGGGGGCGGATAATTCTGTTACCGTGCAGAATATTCAGCAGGCTGTAATGGCATTATTTCAGATTGAAGCCCATAAAATAAAAATAATGAAAATGAAATGAGGAGAGTAAAGTGAAAAAAATCATGAAAAAGAATCAGGTGATCATCACCTCGCTGGCAATTCTGATCGCAGTAGCCGGATACCTGAATTTTGCGGATGTAGATCTGGGATTTAAGGATAAAGAGGCCAGTACAGACAGCAGCAGTATTCTGGAGGAGGTAGAGTATGATCTGACAGATGAAACAGCCCTTCTGGATGAGAACGGGGCAGATGGCCAGGGAGATCTTTCAACTACAGGAACTCCCGGAGAAGCCGTACTTACAGGAGCTTCTGATTTTGCAGCCCAGGCAAAGCTTTCCAGAGAGCAGGTGCGCTCTCAGAACAAGGCAGAGCTTCAGGAGATCATTGGAAATACCGATATCAGTGAGGAGAAAAAGCAGGAAGCCATCAATACCATGGTATCCATGACTGAGCTTGCGGAAAAAGAAGCGGCGGCAGAGCTTCTTCTGGAAGCAAAAGGATTTGAGAATGTGGTTGTGAATCTGACCGGGGAGACAGCGGATATTGTAGTGCCGGACAGCGCTCTGGAGGATGCGCAGAGGGCGCAGATCGAGGATATTGTAAAAAGAAAGACCGGCATCGCAGCAGAAAATATTGTGATCACACCTCTGAGTCAGAGCAGCGATGAAGCAGAAGCTGTCCCGGAAGGTGAAGAGGAGCTGGAGGAAACAAACGGAGAGGCTGAGGAGATCGGTGAAACAGAAGATTCAGGAGAAGCATCGGGATCCGGAGAGGATTATGAGGAGCAGGAAACCTCGGCAGAGGCTTCAGACGAGTATGTAATACAGACAGAAGGGATTTATGACTGACCGGTATCCGGATGAATAGAAAAAGGCGCCCCTCTTCCGGCAGGGAGAGGGGATTTTTCCTGTCCGATTGCTCTTGACAGTGCAGGCTTTTGTATACTAGAATGTGTGAGTATGTTATGAGTTTGTATGAATAGAAAACAGGAGGCTTAAACGTGTCCAAGTATGCGAAAGAGATAGAAAAGAGAAGAACCTTTGCCATTATTTCCCACCCGGATGCCGGTAAGACAACACTGACAGAAAAATTCCTTCTTTATGGAGGCGCCATCAATCTGGCAGGAAGCGTAAAGGGAAAGGCAACTGCCCGCCATGCGGTATCTGACTGGATGGAGATCGAGAAGGAGAGAGGTATTTCCGTAACCTCCTCTGTGCTTCAGTTCCATTATGACGGCTACTGTATCAATATTCTGGATACACCGGGACATCAGGATTTCTCGGAGGATACCTACCGTACCCTGATGGCAGCAGATTCCGCTGTCATGGTCATTGACGGAAGCAAGGGCGTGGAGGCGCAGACAAGAAAGCTGTTCAAGGTCTGTGTAATGCGCCACATTCCGATTTTTACATTTATCAACAAAATGGACAGAGACGCAAACGATACCTTTGATCTTCTGGATGAGATCGAAAAGGAACTGGGAATTGCGACCTGCCCTATTAACTGGCCTATTGGTTCCGGAAAAAAATTCCGCGGCGTTTATGACAGAAACACCCATAAGGTGCTGACCTTTTCCGATACACAAAAAGGAACAAAAGAGGGAATCATTGAGGAGATCGACATCGATGACTCCCGTCTTGATGAAATCGTAGATCCTGATCAGAAGGAACAGCTAATGGAAGAAATCGAGCTTCTTGACGGAGCAAGCGCAGATTTTGATCAGGAGCTGGTAAGTAAAGGTGAGCTGACTCCGGTATTTTTCGGATCTGCGCTGACAAACTTTGGTGTGGAGACTTTTCTGGAGCACTTCCTGTCCATGACAACCTCTCCACTTCCGCGTATTGCAGATGAGGAAGAGATTGATCCTATGTCTGACGATTTTTCTGCTTTTGTGTTTAAGATCCAGGCAAATATGAACAAGGCTCATCGTGACAGAATTGCCTTTATGCGTATCTGTTCCGGCAGGTTTGACGCTTCCCAGGAGGTATATCATGTACAGGGAGACAAAAAAATGCGCCTTCTGCAGCCACAGCAGATGATGGCAGAATCCCGTCATGTGGTTGACGAGGCATATGCAGGAGATATTATCGGCGTATTTGACCCGGGCATTTTTTCCATTGGAGATACCATCTGTTCACCGGGAAGAAAGTTTGCCTTTGAGGGAATCCCTACCTTTGCGCCGGAACATTTTGCCCGTGTCCGTCAGATTGATACCATGAAAAGAAAGCAGTTTGTAAAAGGAATCAATCAGATTGCCCAGGAGGGTGCCATTCAGATCTTCCAGGAGTTTAATACAGGAATGGAAGAGATCATTGTGGGCGTTGTGGGTGTCCTGCAGTTTGATGTTCTGAAATACCGCCTGGAAAATGAATATAATGTAGAGATCCGTCTGGAAAATCTTCCTTATGAGCATATCCGGTGGATCGCCAATAAGGATGAAGTGGATGTGGCAAAGATCACAGGAACCTCAGATATGAAAAAGGTAACAGACCTGAAAGGAAATCCTCTGCTTCTGTTTGTAAATGCATGGAGCGTGGGCATGACTCAGGACCGGAATCCGGATCTTGTACTGACAGAGTTCAGTAAATAAAAACTTTATCAGAAGAACCGATACAAAATGAAATAAATAATAAATGCTTTTATTTTCTGTAAAAATTTGATATACTAAGCTTATTAACAGGGACAGAGGAAACATGAAAAAGTCTGTTCCTTAACCGGAGTATCTGATTCTGAATCCTTAGGAGGAGTTATTATGGCAGAAAAAAGAACAACCTATAAAATACAGGATGTAGGAGGTATCGGTGAAGTAAAGATCGCAGATGAAGTGGTGACGATCATTGCGGCACTTGCGGCTACAGAAGTTGAGGGCGTTGCATCCATGGGCGGAAACATCACAAATGAACTGGTAAGCAAGCTTGGAATGAAGAACCTGTCCAAGGGCGTAAAGGTTACTGTTCTGGAGGGCGTTGTCACAGTGGATCTGACACTGAATATTGATTTCGGAAAAAATATTCTGGACGTCAGCCGGAAGGTTCAGGACAAGGTAAAGACATCTATTGAGAATATGACAGGCCTTGAGGTTGCAGATGTAAATATCCGCATTGCTGGTGTAGATATGGAGAACGAAAAAGGAAAGTAACCCTTTCCTTTTTTCTATATGAGGAGGAATTATGCGAAGACACGAACAGAGAGAACATATTTTTAAACTGCTGTTTATGACACAGTTTAATGAAGAGGGAGAAATGCCGGAGCAGCTTTCTCTTTACTTTGACAGTCTGGAGGAGCTGACAGAAGAAGAGCAGGCTGTCATGAAGAAGAAATACGATGATATTCTTGCGCATATTGAAGAAATCGATCAGGAATTAAATGAATACAGCCAGGGATGGAAAACAAGCAGAATGAACAGGGTTGACCTGACTGCTCTCCGTCTTGCTTTTTATGAGATGAAATTTGATGAGGAGATTCCGGTAGGAGTTGCCATCAACGAGGCAGTAGAGCTTGCCAAGCTTTTCGGCGGAGAAGATTCCGGTTCCTTTGTAAACGGAATCCTTGGAAAGATCGCAAGCGGAAAGAAAGAGGGCGGTCCTGTGCGCAGAACACATCGTCCTTCCCACCAGGCAAAGATCATTATCAGATCCAGCAAAAATCAGAAAAAAAAGGAACAGCCGTCATCTGAAGAAAGCAAGAACTGAAAATGAAAAGAGTTTATTCCGTAGGTCAGGTCAACCGCTATGTAAAAAATATGTTCCTTCAGGATTTTGTCCTGAAAAAGGTATATGTAAAGGGTGAGGTTTCCAACTGTAAATATCACCCAAGCGGACATATTTATTTTTCTCTGAAAGATGAGACAGGAGTTCTTTCCTGCGTGATGTTTGCCGGACACAGGCGCGGACTGGCATTCCGCATGAAAGACGGAGATCAGGTGGTAGTGGGCGGAGCTGTGGACGTTTACGAGAGGGACGGACGTTATCAGCTTTATGCAAAGGAGATCACCCAGGAAGGAGAAGGCGTTCTGTACGAACGTTTTCTTGCTTTGAAAAGAGAACTGGAAGAAATGGGAATGTTTGCCCAGGAATATAAACAGCCCATTCCGGAATTTATCCGAAGACTGGGTGTGGTAACTGCGCCTGCAGGAGCGGCCATACAGGATATCCGCAATATTTCTCTGAGAAGAAATCCGTATGTCCAGATCATCCTCTATCCGGCACTGGTACAGGGAGAAGGAGCTGCGGACAGTATTGTAAAGGGTATCCGTATGCTGGATGAAGCCGGTGTGGATGTAATGATCGTTGGAAGAGGCGGAGGTTCCATAGAGGATCTCTGGGCCTTTAATGAAGAAAAAGTAGCCCGCGCTATTTTTGACTGCAGTACGCCTGTGATCTCCGCGGTAGGACATGAAACAGATTTTACCATTGCGGATTTTGTGGCGGATCTGAGAGCGCCTACACCGTCAGCGGCAGCAGAGCTGGCTGTGGCTCAGTATGGGAAGCTGGTTGAGAATACCGCCAGTTTCCGTGAGCGTCTGAACCGGGGGATGAATGCAAAGCTGAATCTGGAGCGTTTACGTCTGGATCAGCTTCAGATGAGATTTCAGTATTTAAGTCCGGAAAGCAGGCTGAGGGAAAGAAGACAGCTTCTTCTGGATTATGAGGATGCCCTCAGAGACGGGATGAAGTGGAAGCTTCAGGAAAAACGCCATGTGCTGGGGCTTTATCTGGAACGCTATAAAGGACTTTCGCCCCTTGGCAAGCTCAGCCAGGGCTACGCTTTTGTGGCGGACAGCCGGGGCAGGGCAGTCAAAACAACGGTAGGCATAAAGCCGGGAGACCGGATGGAAATTTCTGTGACAGACGGTGTGATCGAAGCTGAGGTTACAGGAATCAGAAAGGAAACATGGGAAACATGACAGAGACGATTAACCAGGAAACGGATCTCCAAAAAGAGAAGACCCTGGAGGAAGCCTTTGAAAAGCTGGGAGAACTGGCAGAAAGGCTGGAGGACAGCGAGACCTCTCTGGAAGATTCGTTCCGCTTTTATAAAGAAGGAATGGAGCTTTTAAAATACTGCAGCGAAAAGCTGGACACAGTAGAAAAAAAAATGCTCCAGATGGATGAAGATGGAACATTACGGGAATTTTAAGGATGAACTGAAAAAACGGACGGATCATGCGGAAGAAGTGATCCGCCGCTGGCTTCCAGAAGAAAAAGGTTTTGCCAGAACCATGGCAGAGACAATGAATTACAGTATGTGTGCAGGAGGCAAGCGTCTGCGCCCGGTACTTCTTCTGGAGTGCTGCCGGCTTTTTGACGGAGACGAGGCTCTGGCAGAGCCTTTTATGGCAGGAATCGAGATGATTCATACGCATTCTCTGATCCATGATGATCTTCCGGCAATTGATAATGATGATTACAGGAGAGGGCGTCTGACTGCTCACAGGGTATATGGGGAAGCCATGGGGATCCTGGGAGGGGCAGCTCTTTTAAATTATGCCTATGAAACCATGTTCCGGGCTTTTGATCATGCTCCGGGAGATGCGCGTGTGATACAGGCTCTTCGGATTATGGCAGAAAAGACTGGGATTTTCGGTATGCTGGGCGGCCAGAGTGTGGATGTGGAAAATGACGGCAAGCCTTTAAGCAAGGAAATGCTGGATTATATTTACAAACACAAAACCTCAGCTCTTCTGGAAGCCTCCATGATAGCAGGAGCAGTTCTGGGCGGCGCAGATGAACAGGAGCTTGCTCTTGTAGAAAGCGCCGCGTCAGATATCGGACTGGCTTTTCAGATCCGGGATGATATTCTTGATGTGACATCTACAAGCGAAGAGCTTGGCAAGCCGGTTCACAGTGACGAAAAGAACAATAAGATTACATATGTGACACTTTTCGGTACAGAGGAGGCGTCCCGACAGGTAGAAGCGCTTTCTGAAAGCGCGGTTTCTTCTCTGGAAAAGCTGAACAGAAAAAATGAATTCCTGACGGCTCTGGTCAGGGAAATGGCAGGGCGCAGGAAGTAAGAGAGGGACACGAAGGATGTTGGAAAAGATCAATAAGCCCAATGATATTCACAAGATCGCGCTGGCGGATTTTCCGCTTCTGGCAGAAGAGATCAGACAGTTTTTAATAGAATCGGTCAGCCGTACAGGAGGACATCTTGCGTCAAATCTGGGAGCTGTGGAGCTGACGCTTGCCCTTCATAATGTGCTGGATCTTCCTCAGGACCGGATCATCTGGGACGTGGGACATCAGGCATATACCCATAAGATCCTGACCGGAAGAAAGGACGGCTTTGCAAAACTCAGGCAGGAAGGCGGCATGAGCGGTTTTCCAAAAAGAAAAGAAAGCGACTGTGACGCTTTTGACGCAGGTCACAGCTCCAATTCTATTTCTGCAGGTCTGGGATACGTAAGAGCCAGAGATCTTCTGGGACAGAATTACCGGGTAGTATCTGTGATCGGCGACGGCGCTCTGACAGGCGGAATGGCTTATGAGGCCATGAACAATGCGGCAGGGCTGAAAACGAATTTTATTATTGTGCTCAATGACAATAATATGTCCATATCAAAAAACGTAGGAGGAATGTCTTCCTATTTAAGTGCGCTGCGCACAGCAGAGTCCTATACCGGAATGAAGATTAATGTGACAAAAACACTGAAAAAAGTGCCGAAAATAGGACCGGCTATTGTGGACACCATGCGGAAAACAAAAAGCAGCATCAAGCAGCTGATCATTCCGGGCATGTTGTTTGAAAATATGGGAATCACTTATCTGGGGCCGGTTGACGGACATAATATGCGCCAGATGATGCGTCTGTTTAATGAGGCAAAACGGGTAGAAGGACCGGTGATCGTTCATGTACTTACAGAAAAAGGCAGAGGCTATACGCCCGCCTGTGTTCATCCGGACCGTTTTCACGGTACAGGTCCTTTTGACATAAAAACAGGAAAGTCTTTGTCAGCAAAGAAAAGCCTTACCTATACAGATGTTTTTTCGGATACAGTGACAGCTCTTGGCAAAGAGCAGAAAAAGCTGGTTTGTATTACTGCGGCTATGCGGGAAGGGACCGGGCTTAAAAGATTTGCAAAGGAATTTCCGGACCGGTTTTTTGATGTGGGAATTGCAGAGGAGCATGCAGTGTCATTTGCAGCAGGTCTTGCTCTGGGCGGAATGATTCCGGTAGTGGCTATTTATTCCTCCTTTTTGCAGAGAGCAGTGGATCAGATCGTGCATGACGTGTGCATGCAGAACCTGCACGTGATTTTTGCCATTGACCGGGCGGGACTTGTAGGAGCTGACGGGGAAACCCATCAGGGATGCTTTGATCTGTCTTATCTGACCATGATACCCAATATGACAGTGATGGCTCCGAAAAATGCCTGGGAACTGTCAAAAATGCTGGAGTTTTCCGCATATATGGCAGGTCCCTGCGCGATCCGTTATCCCAGGGGAGGCGCATATCAGGGGCTGGAAGAGTTTCAGAGTCCTGTCCAGTATGGAAAAAGCGAGATTCTTTACCGGGGAGAAAAAACAGCGATTTTATCAGTGGGAAGCATGACTGAAGTATGTGAGCAGGTGTACAGAGAAATGAAAGCCAAGGGAGAGAATCCAACGTTTGTAAACGCAAGGTTTGTCAAGCCTCTGGATACCGGGCTTCTGGATGAGCTGGCAAAGGATCACAGCCTTTTTGTAACAGTAGAGGAAAATGTAAAAAGCGGCGGTTTTGGCGAACATGTGGCAGTTTATATGGAAGCCTGCCATCCGGAAACGCGGGTACTTCCCATTGCCATCTGGAACCGCTTTGTGGAGCATGGAGAGGTGGACAGCCTGAGAGCTAAGATCGGTCTGTCTCCGGCAGAAATCTTCAGCGCCATAGAAAATGAATTAGAGGAAGAAAAAACAGCAGAGGACGGGTATAAGGAGCAGAAATGAAGAAACGACTTGACCTTTTGATGGTGGAGCGGGCCCTGGCGCCATCCAGAGAAAAAGCAAAGGCATATATTATGTCCGGGGATGTGTATGTGGACGGACAGAAAGAAGACAAGGCAGGAACCATGTTTCAGGAGACGGTTAAGATCGAGGTAAGGGGAAATACCCTTCCTTATGTAAGCCGAGGAGGGCTGAAACTGGAAAAAGCCATGAATCATTTTGAGGTGACTCTTGACGGAAAGGTCTGCATGGATGTGGGAGCTTCCACCGGAGGATTTACAGACTGTATGCTTCAGAACGGCGCAGTAAAGGTCTATTCTATTGATGTGGGATATGGACAGCTTGACTGGAAGCTTCGCAATGATCCCCGTGTGGTATGTATGGAAAAAACAAACATCAGGTATGTGGTTCCGGAAGACCTTCAGGAGCCGGCGGACTTTTCTTCCATTGACGTGTCCTTTATTTCCCTTACCAAGGTTCTTCTTCCTGTAAGAAATCTTCTTACAGAGAATGGAGAGATCGTGTGCCTGATCAAGCCGCAGTTTGAGGCGGGCAGAGAAAAGGTGGGGAAAAAAGGTGTTGTCCGGGATCCGGCAGTACACCTTGAGGTGATTGAAAAAGTAATCGCATATGCGCAGTCCATTGCCCTTGAACCGCGTCACCTTTCTTTTTCACCGATCAAGGGACCGGAAGGGAATATTGAATATCTTCTTCATCTGAAAAAGCAGCCTGAGGGAACTATTACAGGTTCCTCACCGGAAGTGGAGCCTGAGAACATCGTGCGCCAGGCTCACGATCAGCTGGATTAGGGAAGGGATGCTATGGACAGGTTTTATATTATTACAAACGATGCCAAGGACAGGGATTTTAAGCTGACGGAAGAAATAGAGACCTATCTTACTTCTCATGGAAAAGAATGCAGGGTACAGCAGGCAGAACGCAGGCAGAGAGGAAAATTCCACTACACGGATCCGGATCTGATTCCTGAGGGAACTCAGTGTATTCTTGTACTGGGCGGAGACGGAACCCTTCTTCAGGCGGCGAGAGATGTGGTCCACAGAGAGATCCCGCTTCTGGGAATGAATCTGGGAACTCTGGGATTTCTGGCAGAGGTGGACAAAAATTCCATTTATCCGTCTCTGGATCAGCTGATGGCAGATGATTATGAGATCGAAGAGCGGATGATGCTTACCGGAAGCGTGTGGAGAGACGGAAAGCTTATTGGTGAGGATGTTGCTCTTAATGACATTGTGATCTGCAGAGAGGGACCCTTAAGGGTGGTCCGGTTTAAAAATTATGTAAATAATGAATATCTGAATTCTTATAATGCAGACGGTATCATTATTTCCACGCCTACGGGATCTACGGGCTACAGTCTGTCCTGCGGCGGACCGGTGGTGTCTCCGGATGCATCGATGACTCTGATGACACCCATAGCGCCTCATACCATGAATACAAGAAGTATTATTTTCCCGGCAGAGGATGTGATCACAGTGGAGATTGGTGAGGGAAGAAGGCAGAATGAGGAAAAAGGTCTGGCTTCTTTTGACGGAGACACGGTGATCCCAATGGTAACAGGAGATAAAATTATCATAAAAAAGGCTTCAGTAAGCTGCAGGATACTGAAGCTGAACCATTTAAGCTTTGTAGAAGTGCTGAGGCAGAAAATGCGCGATAACTAAGGTACCGGACGGAGGGATATTGTGAAGGTAGCAAGACATGAAAAAATCAAAGAACTGATCCAGCAGTATGATATTGATACGCAGGAAGAGCTTGCGTCCCGTCTTAACGAGGCAGGGTTCAAGGTCACACAGGCAACGGTGTCAAGAGATATCCGTGCCCTTAAAATGATGAAAGTAACAGGCAAAGACGGAAAATCCCGCTATGTGATCCTGCAGGAGCTTCCTACAGAGATGGGAGAAAAATATACCAGAGTGCTCCATGACGCTCTTCTCACCATTGATCAGGGCCAGAACATTCTGGTGATCCGTACGGTTCCCGGCATGGCAATGGGGGTAGCGGCTGCTCTGGATGCCCTGAACTGGGAGGAAATTCTTGGAAGTATTGCAGGCGACGATACGGTCATGTGCGTGGCCAGAACACTGGAAGAGGCTTCCAGTGTGGCAGAACGTTTAAAAAGTATATTGCAGAAATAGGAAGGCGAGAAAATGTTAATTCATCTGCATGTAAAAAATCTTGCTCTGATCGAGGACATTGAGGTAGAGTTCGGTCCGGGGCTTAACATTCTTACAGGAGAGACAGGAGCAGGAAAGTCGGTTCTTCTTGGTTCCATGCAGCTGATCCTTGGCGGACGTACCGCCAGAGATATGATCCGCACAGGAGCTTCCTGTGCATTGGTAGAGCTTTTGTTCCAGGTAGAAAACAAAAAGGCAGAGCAGGCGCTCAATTCTCTTGGAATTTTTACAGAAGAGGGACAGGTTCTTCTTTCACGGAAGATTATGGATGGAAGAAGCATTAATAAGATCAATGGTGAAACCTGTACCGTAGGCCAGATGAAGGCGGCGGCAGAATGTCTTCTGGATATACACGGCCAGCATGAACATCAGTCTCTTTTGTATCAGGAGAAACAGCTGGAGATCCTGGACGCATATGGAAGAGAAAAGATACGTCCGGCAAAGGAAGCGGTCAGACAGTCCTATGAGGAATACCGCAAATATATGCGGGCTCTGAAGGAACTGGATACAGATGAAGGACAGAGAAACCGTGAAAAGGCATTTCTGGAATTTGAGATCAGTGAGATCGAGAAGGCTCATTTAGTGCCGGGTGAAGACGAGGAGCTGGAAACGCTTTACCGCAGGCTGAACAATGGAAAGCTGATTCTGGAAACCCTGCAGAGCGTTCACAGCCTTACCGGGTATGATTCCGGACAGGGGGCCGGAGAGGCGGTCGGAACCGGAGTACGGGAGCTTTTAAGGGTGACAGAGTACGATACGCAGCTGGAATCTATGGCAGAGACTCTTCAGGAGATCGACGGGCTTCTCAATGATTTTAACAGAGAGCTTTCTTCCTATGTGGAGGATTTAAGCTTTGATGATGAAACCTTTTATGAGACAGAAAAACGTCTGGATCAGATCAACGGGCTGAAAGCAAAATACGGACGTACCATAGAGGAAATCCTGGAATATCAGAATACACAGCAGCAAAAACTGGAAAAGCTTGCCAGGTATGAAGAAAATTTCCTGGAAGCCCGGCAAAATCTGAAAAAAGCAGAAGAGCAGCTGGAAAAAGATTCGTATGTTTTATCAGAAATCAGGAAAGACTACAGTAAGACATTAACAGAAAAGATTATTGAAGGTCTGAGGGATCTGAACTTTCTTGATGTAAAATTCCGGATTGATTTTCAGAGAAAGCAGGAGTTTACAGATAACGGCTATGACAGCATTGAATATGAAATCTCCACAAATCCCGGCGAGAGTGTGAAGCCTCTGGGAAGGATCGTTTCCGGCGGTGAACTGTCCAGGATCATGCTGGCGATAAAAGCGATTCTTGCAGACAGAGATCAGATTGAAACACTGATCTTTGATGAGATTGATACAGGAATCAGTGGAAGGACGGCTCAGAAGGTATCCGAAAAAATGGCTGTCATCGGAAGCTGCCATCAGGTTCTGTGCATCACGCACCTTCCCCAGATCGCGGCAATGGCAGACACTCATTTTGAGATCGAAAAACATCAGAAGGGAAGCGAGACGATCACAGAGATCCATCCCCTTGGTGAAAGGGAATCGGTTCGTGAGCTTGCCAGACTTCTGGGCGGAGCGGAGATCACGGAGGCCGTTCTCAAAAATGCAATGGAAATGAAAGAATTGGCACAAGTACATAAAAATACAAGAGTGAAATAGAAATATTCACCGCATAATAAGAGAGGATGACAGAAGAGGTTATTCTCTCTTTTTTATTATGCGAAAGGATGTGACAGAATGAACAGAAGAGGAAGATACAGAAAATTTCTTTTCTGGTGTCTCGGGCTGGATGTACTTGCTATGAGCTGGCTGGGATACCGTTATATGGACCGCAAGGTTCCTGATGAGATACATGTGTCAGAGAGCAGTGCCCATGAGGTGCAGGAGCTTCTGGAGCATCCTCTGCTGGAATTTGAGGATGCGATCACTGTGTCCGGAGAAGGCAGTTATCTGCTGCCCTGCAGACTTCTGGGAATGATACCATTTAAGGATATCAAAGTGACTCCCGCAGAGGCCGGTTCTGTGTATGTAAGCGGAAGTACAGTGGGAATTTATATGGAAACAGAGGGCGTTTTGATCATTGATACAGGAGAGATCCTGTGTGAAGGAGGAACTGCAAGGGAGCCGGCAAAAAATATTGTCAGACCCGGAGATTATATTGTGGCATTTAATGAACAGAAGGTAAGCAACAAAAAGGAACTGATGGAGGATCTGGAAATTCTGGACGGAGAGGATGTGATTCTGGATGTTATAAGAAACGGAGAAAAAATTCCTGTGTCACTGACTCCTGTAAAGGATGCCGGAGGAGAATACAAGCTGGGTATCTGGGTACGGGACAATACCCAGGGCATCGGAACCCTCACCTTCGTGGACGAAAAAGGCCGTTACGGCGCCCTGGGTCATGGAATCAGTGATGTGGATACAGGGGAGCTTCTTCATATCAGCAAAGGGGCGTTATATCAGGCGGAGATCCTGGGTATCCAGAAAGGAAAGAGCGGAAGTCCGGGAGAACTTTCCGGGCTCATACGCTATGAACCCGGCCAGATTATAGGCGCTGTTGACACGAACAGCAAAAATGGTATTTACGGTTCTTTTTATGACAGAAGAGCCGGAATTCCGGTGAAAAAAACAGAAGTGGCTTATAAACAGGAACTGGAAGTCGGATCGGCGTCCATTCTCTGCTGTGTGGATGGAAGCGTAAAGGAATATGACGCGGAAATTACCAGGATTGACATGAACCATGAAGATACAAACAAAAGCTTTGTGATCCATGTGACAGATCCTGAGCTTCTGGAGATCACAGGCGGTATTGTTCAGGGAATGAGCGGAAGTCCCATACTTCAGAAGGGGAAATTTGCCGGAGCAGTGACACATGTATTTGTACAGGATTCAACAAGCGGATATGGTATTTTTGCAGAGACCATGCTGGAAAATATAAAAAACAAGTAACGCTTCAGAAAAAACAGATACAGGAAACAGGACAGAAAACCTGTTTTTGTGGGAAATGTAGAAAAATAGAAGAACAGGTCAAAACAGCGGAAACCCTCATAAAACTGCACAAAACCAGGAATTAAAACCAGGCGGGAATGTGGTTTTATGGGGTAAAATGTACTTAAATCTCGAAAGAAGGCGAAAGAAAAACCGGCATTTCACCCAGTTTCGGCTTGATTTCGCCTGTGATGTTCTACTATAATAGCTGTGACATGAAAGAGTAAACGAAAATTCACCACAGCTGTGGAAGGTTGGCTGTGAAAAATGAGGAGGGAATTGGTCTTATGGAGAAACTAAATGTAGCAGTTGCAGATGATAACGAGAAAATGGTAGAAGTACTGGGCCGAATGATTGAAGAGGATCATGATCTGAAACTGGTGGGGAAAGCGCACAACGGAGAAGAAATTTGTAATATCATCAGAGAAAAAGAACCGGATGTAGTCATCCTGGATATTATCATGCCGAAGATGGACGGACTTACAGTTATGGAACAGTGCAGCCATGATCAGACGGTAAAGAAACTGCCGTCTTTTATTGTGGTTTCGGCAGTGGGGCAGGAAAGGATCACAGAGGATGCCTTTAATCTGGGAGCAGATTATTATATGCTGAAGCCTTTTGACAATCAGGTGCTTCTGAACCGGATCAAACATCTGCGCCGCTTTGGAGACAGAAGAAACCGTGAGCCGCTTCTGCGTCAGGCAGTGCAGGAAGAAAAGGCGGATTACGGAACGCATAATCTGGAGGGAGATGTGACAAATATCATCCATGAGATCGGAGTTCCTGCGCATATCAAGGGATATCAGTATCTGAGAGATGCCATTATCCTGGCAGTCAATGATATGGAAATGCTGAATTCTATTACCAAGGTTCTGTATCCTACCATTGCCAAGAAACATCAGACAACCCCAAGCAGGGTGGAACGTGCCATCCGTCATGCCATAGAAGTGGCGTGGAGCAGAGGCAAGATGGACACCATTGACGAGCTGTTTGGATATACGGTAAGCACAGGCAAAGGCAAGCCTACGAACTCAGAATTTATTGCCCTGATCGCAGACAAGATTCGGCTGGAATACAAAAAACACTCTTTTAAATAAAAGTGAATTGGGGTATAATAAAAATAACTTCAAGCCACTAAGGAGGGGTATTTACAGATGAAAAGGATTTTATTTGCAACATCAGAGGCAGTACCGTTTATTAAAACAGGAGGTTTGGCAGATGTAGCGGGAGCACTTCCGAAATATTTTGATAAACGCTATTTTGATATCCGTGTCATCCTTCCGAAATATGCCTGCATGAAGCAGGAATGGAAAGATAAAATGGAATACGTGACCCATTTTTATATGGATCTTGGTTTTAAGAACTGCTATGTGGGCATTATGCAGATGCAGTATGATGGGATTCAGTTTTACTTTATTGACAATGAATATTATTTCAGCGGTCCAAAGCCTTATGACAGCGCTCCGTGGGATCTGGAAAAATTTGCATTTTTCTCAAAAGCGGTTCTTTCCGTACTTCCTGTGATCGGTTTTCGCCCGGATGTGATCCATTGTCATGACTGGCAGACAGGTCTTGTTCCTGTGTATCTTCATGATTCTTTCCAGCAGAATGAATTTTTCAGAGGGATCCGCACAGTTATGACTATCCATAACCTGAAATTCCAGGGAGTATGGGATGTAAAAACAGTAAGGGAGATCACAGGTCTTTCTGATTATTATTTTGCTCCAGATAAACTGGAAGCATACAGAGACGCCAATTTCCTGAAGGGCGGAATTGTTTTTGCGGATGCGGTAACTACTGTAAGTAATACATACGCAGAAGAAATTAAAACGCCGTTTTACGGAGAGGGCCTGGATGGGCTGATGTGCGCCCGATCCAACAGCCTGAGAGGAATTGTAAACGGAATTGACTATGATGTATTTAATCCGGAAACAGATCCTTTTATCACTCAGAATTACAACGCCCGTAATTTCCGCAAGGAAAAAATAAAAAATAAACTTCAGCTTCAGAAAGACCTGGGACTTGAGGTTGATCCAAAGGTAATGATGATCGGAATCGTATCCCGTCTCACAGACCAGAAGGGCTTTGATCTTATTGCCTATGTGATGGATGAAATGTGCCAGGATGCCGTTCAGTTTGTGATCCTCGGAACCGGAGACGAGCGCTACGAAAATATGTTCCGTCATTTTGACTGGAAGTACCACGGAAAGGTTTCTGCTCAGATCTATTATGACGAGCCGATGTCCCACCGCATTTATGCAGCATCCGATGCGTTCCTGATGCCGTCTCTGTTTGAGCCCTGCGGCCTCAGCCAGCTGATGAGTCTTCGTTACGGAACACTGCCGATCGTTCGCGAAACAGGCGGGCTTAAGGATACGGTTCAGCCTTACAATGAGTTTGAGGGAACAGGAACCGGATTCAGCTTCCGAAACTATAATGCCCATGAGATGCTGGGAACGGTCCGTTATGCCGAGCAGATCTATTACGATCGCAAACGGGAGTGGAACAAGATTATTGACAGAGCAATGGAGACGGACTTCTCCTGGAATACTTCTGCAAGAAAGTATGAGGAGATGTATAACTGGCTGGCAGGAGACTGCTGAAAAAAATAAAAAAAGAGCGGCTGTACAGAGAAAAAGAGAGATCTGTACAGCTGCTTTTTTGCTGGAGAGAAAAGGAAGTTTCACGCAGAATAAAAAAAGGAGAGACGGCAGATACTAGTTCTGTAAAAGAACAGGAGGTTATTCAAGATGACAAATTTATCTACCCTTGATCTGCAGAATCTCCGCCATCTGATCGGCGGACACGAAACAACACACTGTAAAATGCAGGCGTATGCACAGAGTGCTTCGGATCCCCAGGTACAGCAGTTTTTTCAGAAGGCGGCTCAGTCTGCCAGCCAGGCGAAGGAACAGCTGATGCAGTTTTTACAGTAGGAGGTAAGGAAAATGGATGAAAAAATGATGGTAAACGACACGTTGGCCGGGATCAACGGAGAACTGGTGCGCTATGGCGAGATGATTGCCCAGACGGAGAATCCTCAGCTGAAGCAGACGTTAAAGCAGATGAGAAATCAGTGTGAGATGTCTCAGGAAGAAATTTATCAGATTGCCAGAAGCAAAAGCTATTATGTACCGGCAGCTCAGGCCTCTGCCGAGTCAGTAGCCCATGTCAGAAATGTGCTGACGCAGCTGGCGGCGAAGTAGGAAGAAAAAAGAGTGTAAGAAAAAGAATCCTGCGGGATCTGCGGTATGGACAGAAGACAGTTTCTGTCTGGGCAGATCCTGCAGGATTTTTTGTTTTGCCAGACTTGTGCTTGACGGAGAACAGGAAACGTGGTAGTGTGAAGACAGAAAAGTTCTCATATCGGTGTTCGCCGGAAAATCCCCTGGAATTTCATTTTAACAGTTGACAAGGAAAGAAAAGTAGTTTACTATGATTAAAGAAGCGAACATAAGTTCGCAAATGGAGGATAAGAAATGGTAAAAGATGAAAAGCTGAAAGCATTGGATGCGGCGCTCGGACAGATAGAAAAAGAATTTGGAAAAGGAGCAGTCATGAAGCTGGGAGATTCCGGCCGGAATATGAATGTGGAGACTGTTCCCACCGGAGCGCTCAGTCTGGATATAGCACTTGGACTGGGAGGTGTGCCGAGGGGGAGAATCGTGGAAATCTACGGACCTGAATCCAGTGGTAAGACTACGGTAGCCCTTCACATGGTAGCGGAGGTGCAGAAGAGAGGCGGCATTGCCGGGTTTATTGATGCGGAACATGCGCTGGATCCGGTTTATGCGGGAAATATCGGAGTAGATATTGACAATCTTTATATTTCTCAGCCGGACAGCGGAGAGCAGGCACTGGAGATCACAGAGATGATGGTGCGTTCCGGAGCTCTTGATATTGTGATCATTGACTCGGTGGCGGCGCTGGTTCCCAAGGCGGAGATCGAGGGAGATATGGGAGATTCTCATGTGGGCCTGCAGGCCCGGCTGATGTCTCAGGCGTTGAGAAAGCTGACCTCTGTGATCAGCAAATCCAACTGTGTGGTTATTTTTATTAATCAGCTTCGGGAAAAAGTAGGTGTGATGTTTGGAAATCCGGAGACCACTACCGGAGGAAGAGCGCTGAAGTTTTACGCTTCTGTCCGTATGGATGTGCGCAGAATCGAGACTTTAAAGCAGAGCGGAGAGGTTGTGGGAAACCGGGTGCGTGTTAAGGTTGTGAAAAACAAGATCGCGCCGCCGTTCCGTGAAGCAGAATTTGACATTATGTTTGGAAAAGGCATTTCACGGGAGGGAGATGTTCTGGATCTGGCTGCAAATCTGGGAATTATCCAGAAGAGCGGCGCCTGGTTTGCCTATAACAGTATAAAAATTGGTCAGGGCCGGGAAAATGCCAAGGGTTATCTGAAGGAGCATCCGGAAGTTATGGCGGAAGCGGAGGCGAAAGTGCGGGAGCACTACGGTTTGCAGACGGATGCGTCAGTGGATCAGAAGGGAGCCGGACAGCCGGAGCAGGAGGTTCTGGACCTGGGAGCAGATAAATGATAATCACCAGCCTGATGCCGGTTACGAAGCAGAAAACAGAAGTGGAGATTGACGGACAGTTTGCCTTTGTGCTTTACAGGGGCGAGCTGTCTCGTTTTAAACTTCGGGAGCAGGAGGAGATTCCCGCTTCGGTTTACCGGGAGATTACAGAAGAAATTCTTCCCAGGCGGGCAAAACTGCGGGCAATGCATCTTCTGACCCGGAGGGATTATACGGAACAGGAGATACGGCAGAGACTCAGAAAGGGGAAATATCCGGAAGAGGTCATAGAGGAAGCGGTCTCTTATGTGAAGGCCTATCACTATGTGGATGATGAAAGTTATGCCAGGCGTTATGTGGAACAGTACCGGGATAAGAAAGGTGTACGGAAAATCAGGATGGAACTCTCAGGGAGAGGGATCTCCAGAGAAGTGACTGACCGGGTGCTGGAGGAAGAGCGTCCTTCGGAGCGGGAGATTATCCGGGAACTGGTCAGAAAAAAGTGGCCGGCAGAAGGCAGAGCTACAGAGAAGGATTTTCAGAGAATGTACGGATTTCTGGGACGCCGGGGGTTTGGATCAGAGGATATCCTGGCTGTACTGAGAGAACTGCAGAGAGATTCCGGGGAGTTTTAATCTTGACGTTTTTTACAAAACAGAGAGTATTTGATTGACAAAATTATCAAATCAGTATAAAATTATACTGTTGTATGGCACAATGAAAACTAAATAAGGAGGTGCTCCTGTAGCAATGGAAATTATAATTACAATTGCTGCTGTATTAGTCGCACTGCTTATTGCAGTTCCTGTTACCACCAAGGTAGCTGTGGCCAAGAAAGCGAAGCAGGATGCTGAGAAGATTGGCACAGCAGAGGAGAAGGCGCGCAACATCATAGATGAAGCACTGAAAACGGCCGAAACGAAGAAACGAGAAGCCCTTTTGGAAGCCAAAGAAGAGTCTCTGAAGACCAAAAATGAGTTGGAACGAGAGACCCGGGAACGGAGAAGCGAGCTGCAGAAATACGAGAAACGTGTTCTCTCCAAAGAGGAGGCGGTGGATCGCAAAGCAGACGCCATCGAGCGCAGAGAAGCGGATTGTACAGCAAAGGAAACAGAGTTAAGGAAAAAAGAGAAAAAGGTTGACGAATTACACGATCGGGGAGTACAGGAACTGGAAAGAATTTCCGGTTTGACCTCCGAACAGGCAAAAGAATATCTGTTAAAGACCGTAGAAGACGAAGTAAAGATTGATACGGCCAAGCTCTACAAGGAACTTGAGAGCAAGGCAAAGGAAGAAGCAGGCAGAAAGGCAAAAGAATATGTGGTAACGGCGATTCAGAAATGTGCGGTAGACCACGTATCGGAAGCTACCATTTCTGTTGTACAGCTGCCCAGCGATGAGATGAAAGGACGTATCATTGGACGAGAGGGACGAAATATTCGTACTCTGGAGACACTGACCGGGGTGGATCTGATTATCGACGATACACCGGAGGCAGTAGTACTGTCCGGTTTTGATCCTATTCGCCGGGAAGTGGCGCGAATTGCGCTGGAAAAACTGATCGTTGACGGCCGTATTCATCCCGCCCGCATCGAAGAGATGGTGGAAAAAGCACAGAAGGAAGTAGAGTCTGTGATCCGGGAAGAGGGTGAATCAGCTGCTCTGGAAGTTGGCGTTCACGGAATTCATCCGGAACTGATCCGGCTTCTGGGAAGGATGAAGTTCCGTTCCAGTTACGGACAGAATGCACTGAAGCATTCCATTGAAGTTGCACAGCTGTCGGGTCTGTTGGCTGCAGAGGTGGGAACTGATATCCGCCTTGCGAAACGGGCCGGTTTGCTGCATGATATTGGAAAATCCATCGACCACGAAGTGGAAGGTTCTCATATTCAGATTGGTGTAGATCTCTGCAGGAAATACAAGGAATCTGCAGTGGTAATTAATGCCGTGGAAGCACATCACGGAGATGTGGAGCCGCAGTCTCTGATCGCAGGAATTGTGCAGGCTGCAGACGCTATTTCAGCAGCGCGTCCCGGTGCAAGAAGAGAGACTCTGGAAACTTATACCAATCGTTTGAAACAGTTGGAAGATATTACAAATTCCTTTAAAGGTGTTGACAAATCTTTTGCTATTCAGGCAGGAAGAGAAGTCCGGATAATGGTACTTCCGGATCATGTAAATGATGCGGATATGGTGCTGCTGGCCAGAGATATTTCAAAACAGATCGAGGCTGAGCTGGAATATCCGGGACAGATCAAAGTGAATGTGATTCGAGAGAGCCGCGTCGTAGATTACGCGAAATAAAACTGTATTGCACATAAAAATGAGAAGATCTCAGGGGATTCCCGGGATCTTCTCATTTTTTGGTTTCCGGAATCCGGGTTCTATCTTTTCTTCTTCTGTCATATGATACGGAAGAAGGGGGGAGCAGTATGATCAGACAGGCAATATCCCGATTTGTGACTTACTGGCGGGCATTTTTTTTGCTTCTGCTTCTCGGATTTGTATTTGGAATTGTATTTGCCAATCTTTCCTGGAGATATCGGATGCAGGAGGGTGGACTGTTCTCCATGGCGCTTCTGGAGAGCGGGGCAAAACCGGTTCCGGATTTTAGAGATTATTTTGTATATCTGTTCCGTCGAAGGGCAGGAACAGGTCTGCTGATCGGTGCTCTGGGTGTGACTATGCTGGGAATTCCTGTGATTATGGCAGGACTTCTGTGGCTGGGATTTCTGGCAGGAGCCCTGTGTACAATGGGAATCCTGCAGTCAGGGCTGGCAGGGTTTGCCGCAGTTCTGGGAGCACTGCTTCCCCAGATCCTTTTTTGTCTGCCGGGACTTTTTCTGTTTCTGGCGGTGGTGTACCGGATGTCGGAGAGAAGCAGGAAGAGGGAACGGATGGAATGGAGAGATTATGGAAGCTATCTGCTCTGGTGTATTCCGGGAGCAATTCTGTTTTTTCTCGGAACTGCGGGGGAATGTGCTCTGGGACCTGAAATATTACGAATATTTATCGAATTTATTACGAAAAATTAATATTTGCAATTTACTAAATATAGTAGACATAAGTAAGAGAAAAACGAGATGTAGTTGTTGCAGTGAAAAAGCCTGAAGCAGGGCAAAATTAGCATTTGCTTTTCCTGGGAGGATTCCTTATAATAGCAGTTATATCAGGGTTTTAAGGGAAGGGAAATCCTTTTTAAAATCTGCAGTGAGGGTTGGGAAAAGAAGATGAGCGATGCAATTCAAAGTTTTATACAGTATTTACATAATACAAAAAAATCTTCCGGAAATACAGAAGTATCTTATGAGCGGGATTTGAAAAAACTGGATCAATTTCTGCGGGAACAGGGGATTGATGATGTGACTCAGGTTACAGCTACAAATTTAAATTCTTATATGCTGTATATGGAGCGCAGGCGGTTCGCACCATCTACGGTGTCGCGCAGTGTGGCATCCATTCGGGCATTCTATCAGTATCTGGTCAAGATAAAAGAGATTTCAGAGAATCCTTCGGAGAGTCTGCATCCGCCGAAAGTTGAGAAGAAGATGCCGGAGATCCTTACTGTGGAGGAGGTGGATCTTCTGCTGGCTCAGCCGAAGGGGAATACGCCAAAAGGGATGCGGGACCGTGCCATGCTGGAACTTTTGTATGCCACAGGGATCCGGGTCAGTGAGCTGATTCATCTGGAACTGTCTGATGTGAATCTCCAGCTGGGATTTCTTACCTGCCGGGAAAGCGGCAGGGAGAGAATGGTTCCTTTTGGGAGTGTGGCAAAAAAAGCGCTTCAGGCTTATCTGACAGAAGCAAGACCGGGATTTGTGAAAGAAGAAGACTGTCCCCTGCTGTTTACCAACTGTTCGGGAAAAGTGATGAGCCGTCAGGGCTTTTGGAAGATTTTAAAAGGATATGCAGGGGCCGCAGGGATCCAGGCAGACATCACGCCTCACACGCTGCGGCATTCTTTTGCAGCGCATCTTCTGCAGAATGGGGCGGATCTTAAGAGTCTTCAGGAAATGCTGGGACACTCCGATATTTCTACCACGCAGATTTACGTGAAGGCGAGCGGCAATAAAATAAGGGATGTGTATACAAAGGCGCATCCCAGGAAATAGAAGGACGGGTTATGAGAGAACAGTTTTTAGAAAGCGGGCGCTTCCTGCTGGGGCAGTGGAAAAAATTTCTGATCGTGCTGGGACTTTTTCTTGCACTGTCAGTGGGGACTGCGGTAGTAATGACAGGACAGCCGGAGCAGGCAGAGCAGATGATTCAGACTATGCAGGAGAGTATGTCTCATGTGATAGATGAAGAGGGAAATATCCGGCTTTTTGAACTTTTTATCAATAATCTCTCAGTGGCAGGTCTGGGAGTGATTTTTGGATTTGTTCCATTTATCTGTTTCCCTCTGTATGTGGTTTTGACCAACAGTGTGGTGATGGGCGTGATGTTTGGGTATTATGCGGCGATTGCGTCGCAGCTCCCCTTTTCTCCCTGGAAGCTGATGACAGTGGGAATCCTGCCCCATGGAATCTTTGAGCTGGGGGCAATTTTTCTGAGCATTGCGCTGGGACTTGATCTCTGCATGAAGGTCAGCAAAAAGATTCTGGGAAGAGGAGAGAAAAGCCTGAAAGAGGAACTGACAGAGGTAGGATGGGCATTTGTCCTCTGGATCGTACCGCTTCTTCTGCTGGCGGCTGTGATTGAGTGTTACCTTACTCCGATGCTTATGAATCAGTTCCTGTAAAGAAATTTTGAGAGAAACCAGGGTTTGGATAAAAAACAGCTGCAGATCTTTCAGTATTCCCGCGGGGCGGAGAAGGTGCTTAAAGATCTGCAGCTGTTTTTGGGTTTCCGGAGAAATCTGCGTCCTAACAGAGATCCGCGATCGTATAAACCAGTTCTCTGGATTCGTTCCATCCCAGACAGGGATCTGTGATGGATTTTCCGTAAATATGGGGCTGACAGCCGATTTTCTGACTGCCTGACTCGATATAGCTTTCGATCATTACGCCTTTGACCAGAGAGCAGATATCGGGAGAAACTTTGCGGCTGTGGAGGATCTCTTTTACGATCCGGGTCTGCTGCCGGTACTGCTTGCCGGAATTGGAATGATTGGCGTCCACGATGGCAGCAGGGTTTTTCAGGTTTCGCTCTCCATATTTTTCCAGGAGCAGCTGGAGATCCTCATAGTGATAATTGGGAATGGGACGGCCGTATTTATTGACGGCGCCCCGCAGTACGGTGTGAGTCAGAGGATTCCCATCTGTTTTTACTTCCCAGCCGCGGTAAATAAAATGATGTCCGCTCTGGCCGGCAACAACGGAATTGAGCATAACAGAGAAATCACCGCTGGTGGGATTTTTCATTCCGGTGGGAATTTCGATCCCGCTGACAACCAGCCGGTGCTGCTGATTTTCCACAGAGCGGGCCCCGATAGCGACATAGGAGAGAATGTCTGAGACGTAGCTCCAGTTTTCCGGATAGAGCATTTCATCTGCGGCGGTCAGTCCGGACTCGCGGATGGCCCGCATATGCATTTTCCGCATGGCGATCAGGCCGTGGAGAAGATCCGGTTTTCCTTCCGGATCAGGCTGGTGTACGATACCTTTATAGCCTTCTCCGGTGGTGCGGGGCTTATTGGTATAGATCCGGGGAATGAGGATCAGACGGTCTGCCACTTCTTCCTGGAGGCGTGCCAGGCGGGATACATAGTCACAGACAGAGTCCTCGTTGTCTGCAGAGCAGGGGCCGATGATAACCAGAAATTTATCGGATTCTCCGGTGAAAACACGGCGGATCTGTTCGTCCCGGCCGGATTTGACTGCGGCCAGATCAGGATCCAGGGGGTATTCCTCGCGAATCTGATCCGGAGTTGGAAGTTTTTCTTTGAATGTGAAGCTCATAGTAATTCCTCTGCTTTCTCTTAAAAAAATGTGTGCCGGAAATCTGCCGGCAATTTGATATAATTATAATACAAAAGTTATTTTTTGTCGAGAACCCTGTGATTTTTCACAGGGAGATGAATCAGTTTCATGCTCCACAGCAGGTACAGATAGAAAAAGACCATTGCGCCCAGAGAGAGGGCAAGGGAGACAAAGGACGGAAAAATCTGTCCGGCCAGACGGCAGACGGACAGTCCGATTCCGCCGCTTATGGACAGAGCGAAAACAGGAAGAAGGATCCAGTTCCATGAAGAAAAGGAAAACGGAACAATTCTGTGAAGCAGAAAAAAACTCAGAAAAGTGATTACAAGTTCACTGCACAGAAGACCCCACAGATAACCGGGGATTCCATATTTGGGGACAAGGAAAAATACAAAAAGAATACGTATTGTAAGTCCGGCAAGGTTCTGGAGGAAGCAAAAGGTGGTTTTGCCCAGCCCGTTTAAGATACTGGAAAGGGTTGCAGTCAGGTACAGGAAGGGGCAGATAAAAGAGAGCGTCCGGATAAAAATTCCGGCGTTTTCATTTCCAAAAAGGAGAAGGCCGGCTTCTCTGCCGAAAAAGAAAAAGGCTCCGGCGGAAAAAATTCCCAGGATCAGGCAGTACTTTATCGTGTTTTCCACAGTGAAGACGATCACTTTCTGATTGCCTTTGGCCTGTTCTTCTGCGACAGTGGGAAGCAGCATGAGGGATACTGCGTTGGTGATCGCACAGGGAAAGAGGATCAGGGGCAGAGACATTCCGGTCAGGACTCCGTAAATGCTTAAGGCCGCGCTGGTGCTCAGGCCGAAGAGGAGGAGGCGGCCGGGGATTAATACAGACTCCAGGCTCTGCAGCAGGGTGAGCAGGATGCGGTTGGCACTCAGAGGAGCAGCCGGCAAAAGGAGCATCCGGGCGTAGGAGAGAGGATGTTCCAGATGAAACAAAACGTAAGCGTGCTTCTGGAAATCCAGCGATACAGCGATCAGGGAGACCAGAGCAGATACAGTCTCACCGGCAAGAATGCCAATGACGGCAAGGAGCGGGGTCACGGGAAGCCCCTGTTCTGTCAGAATCAGATAGACAAGTATGGAGGAGAGAATCCGGGCCAGCTGTTCCAGAAGCTGACAAAGAGAGGGAACCCCTGTTTTTTTGCGGGCATAGTACCAGGCGGAGAGACAGGCATGAACGGTTCCCAGAGGAACACAGAAAGCCAGCATCTGCAGCAGGGGGATACAGCGGGGCTCTTTTAGAAAGAAAAGGCTTAAAGGCCGGGCAAAAGAAAAGAGAAGCCCGCCGGCTATCATTGAGAGCAAGAAAGATAAGAAAACGCCGGTTACCAGACTGTCCTGGGCGGATTTCCGGTCGTTGAGCGCCAGTTTTCCGGCAATAAACCGGGAGAGTACAGTCTGAAGTCCCGCTACTGTGAAAGCGAAGCAGAGAGAGTAGAGGGGGAAGATCAGCTGATAAATTCCCATCCCTTCCGCACCGATAGCACGGGAGAGGAATATTCTATAGAAAAACCCCATGATCCTGCTGAAAAATCCGGTGAGCGTGAGGATGAGCGCGCCCCGGATCAAAGTTTTGCCGTTTGACATAGGTTACTCCAGAGAATGGTTTTAACTATATATATTTTCGGACGGGGCTTGACAGAACAGGGAGTGGATGTTATAGTAACAATTGAAATCCGAGTAAAATACTAGGAATTAAGAAACAGGTGATTTTTATGAAACTATCCACAAAAGGAAGATATGGGCTGCGGGCTTTGCTGGATCTGGCTCTTCATAATGAGGAGGAGGCGGTATCCCTGCAGAGTATTGCGGAACGACAGAATATTTCCATGGGTTATCTGGAACAGCTGATGCGGCTTCTGAAAAAAGAAGGACTGGTGACCAGCGTGCGGGGAGCCGGAGGCGGATACCATCTGGCCAGAGAGGCATCAGAGATTTCGGTGGGGGATATTCTGCGGGCGCTGGAGGGGAGTCTTGATGCGGTTACCTGTCCCGGAAATGAGGGCGGAAGCGGATGTCAGGGCGCTGATCTTTGTGTTACCAGATTCGTGTGGAAAAGAATCAATGACAGTATAACGCAGGCGGTGGACACGATGATGCTGGAACATCTGGTGGAGGAGAGCCGCCGGCTGCAGAAGGAAAAGGGGCAGATTCCTGCCCAGATATGTGAAAATTAGGAGAGTGGAGATATGGAAAAAAAAGTGATCTACTTGGATAATGCGGCAACTACGAGGACAGCTCCTGAAGTAGTGGAAGCAATGCTTCCTTACTTTTCAGAACATTATGGAAATCCGTCCAGCATTTACGCGCTGGCCGGGGAAAGCAGAGAGGGCACAGACCGCGCCAGGGCTCAGATTGCTGCAGTCCTGAATGCGGAAGCGAAAGATATCTATTTTACAGCCGGAGGGACAGAGGCAGATAACTGGGCGCTGAAAGCGGCTTTTGAAGCTTACCGGGATAAGGGAAATCACATCATTACAACGAAGATCGAACATCATGCGATCCTGCATACCTGCGAATATCTGGAGAAACAGAGGGGGGCAAAGATCACGTATCTGGATGTGGATGAAAATGGTGTGGTGAAACTGGAAGATCTGGAAGCGGCGATCACGCCGGAGACCATTTTGATTTCTGTGATGTTTGCCAACAATGAAATTGGAACGATTCAGCCGATCCGGGAGATTGGAGCCATTGCCCGGGAACACGGCATTCTCTTTCATACAGATGCGGTGCAGGCTTTCGGACAGGTACCCATCGATGTGAAAGAAATGGGAATTGACATGCTCAGTTCCAGCGCCCACAAAATTAACGGGCCGAAGGGAATTGGTTTTCTGTATATCCGGAAAGGATTAAAGCTACGTTCCTTTATCCACGGAGGCGCTCAGGAGAGAAAGCGCCGGGCGGGCACAGAAAATGTTCCGGGAATCGTAGGTTATGGTGCGGCTGCAAAGCGGGCGGCGGAAACGATGAAAGAACGGGCAGAGAAAGAGATTTCCCTGAGAGATCATATGATCAGGAGAATTCTTGCAGAAGTTCCCTACAGCCGTCTGAACGGTCATCCGGAGAAACGCCTTCCCAACAACGTGAATGTGTGTTTCAGGTTTGTGGAAGGAGAATCCCTTCTGATTCTTCTGGATATGGCCGGGATCTGTGCTTCCAGCGGCTCTGCCTGTACATCGGGATCCCTGGATCCTTCTCATGTATTGCTGGCGATTGGCCTTCCCCATGAGATCGCGCATGGATCGCTGAGACTGACGCTGGGTGAGGAAACCACACTGGAAGAGGTGGATTATACCGTAGATAAGATTAAGGAGATCGTGGAGCGGATGCGGAGCATGTCCCCTCTTTATGAAGATTTTATCAAAAAGCAGAAATAAATTTCTTATTAGTTGGACAGAGTAAAGGAGAAAAAGCGAATGTACAGTGAAAAAGTAATGGATCATTTTGAGCATCCGAGAAATGTGGGAGAAATTGAGAATGCCAGCGGCGTAGGTACGGTGGGAAATGCCAAATGCGGCGATATTATGCGTATGTATCTGGATATTGATGAGAACGGAGTGATACAGGACTGTAAGTTTAAGACCTTTGGCTGCGGCGCGGCAGTTGCCACCAGCAGTATGGCGACAGAACTGGTGAAGGGAAAGACCGTACAGGAGGCGTTGCAGGTGACGAATAAGGCGGTTATGGAAGCGCTGGATGGACTTCCGGCAGTAAAGGTACACTGTTCTCTTCTGGCAGAAGAGGCGATCCATGCAGCTCTCTGGGATTATGCGGAAAAGAACGGCATTAAAATTGAGGGGCTGCAGAAACCCAAGTCAGACATCCACGAGGGTGAAGAAGACGAAGAGGAAGAATATTAAGATGAAGAAGGTTGTGATCGGGCTGTCCGGCGGAGTAGATTCCTCTGTGGCAGCCTGCCTTTTAAAAGAAGCGGGTTATGAGGTTTTGGGAGTTACGATGGAAACCTGGAGAGAAGAAGGAGAGGACTGCTCGGAACTGGCCAAAGATGCCGGGAAAGTGGCGGAATATCTGGGGATTTCTCATCAGGTAGTGGATTTTCGGGAAAAGTTTAAGTGTGCCGTGGTGGATCCTTTTATGGAAGCGTACCGCCAGGGGAAGACTCCGAATCCCTGTGTGATCTGCAACAGAAAGTAAAATGGGAAGCGCTTTATTCCTATGCCCGCAGCCAGGGAGCCGATTATCTGGCTACCGGACATTATGCCAGGATTGCCCGGCTGGAAAATGGGCGGTATGCCCTGCGCACCTCGGCTACTGCGGCGAAAGATCAGACGTATGCGCTATATGGGCTGACACAGGAACAGTTGTCCCGCACGCTTATGCCAGTGGGGATCTATGAGAAAGATCAGATCCGGGCGATCGCCCGGGAAAAGGGAATTCCGGTGGCGGAAAAGCCGGACAGCCAGGAAATCTGTTTTATTCCGGATGATGACTATGTAGGGTTTCTGAGAAGAAACGGAGGCGGCGGGCTGACGCCCGGAGATTTTGTGACTGCGGATGGAAAAATCCTGGGGAAACACAAAGGAATTGCCTGTTACACCATCGGACAGCGGCGGGGACTTGAGCTTCCTATGGGGCATCGGGTTTTTGTGACCGGTATCTTACCGGAAAAAAGTCAGATTGTGGTAGGAGAAAATGAAGAGCTGTTCCGCAGGGAAGTGCGGGCGGATCATATTAATTTTATGGCGGTTCCCGATCTGGAGAAGGAGATGGAAGCGGTGGGGAAGATCCGTTATAACCACCGGGGAAGTGCCTGCCGGATCAGGCGGACGGGGGAAGATGAACTGACGGCGGTTTTCGAGCAACCGCAGAGAGCTATTACACCGGGACAGGCTTTTGTATTTTACACAGCGGACGGTTATGTGGCGGGAGGGGGAACGATTCTATGATTTCGGACAGCCATCTGCACACTGCTTTTTCCACAGACAGCGATACTCCGGCCGAGCGGCAGATTGAGAAAGCAATTTCCCTGGGAATGCGTTCCGTGTGTATTACAGATCATATGGATATGGATTTCCCGGGAGGAGAATTCTGCCTGGATACGCCGGCTTATGTGGAACGGCTTGAATTTCTCCGGGAAAGATACCGGGATCAGATCGATCTGCGGCTGGGAGTGGAGCTGGGACTTCAGCTGCATCTTCCGGAAAGGATCGCTTCTTATACAGAAGCATATCCTTTTGATTTTGTTATCGGTTCCATGCACCTCCTTCACGGAAAGGATCCCTACGCGGGAGAACTTTTCCGGGAATGGGGGGATCGGCGTACGTATGGGGAATATTTTCGTGCCACTTTGGAAAATCTGAAAGTATGCAGGGGAATTCACACCCTGGGGCACCTGGATTATGTTGTCCGTTACGGGCTGCATAAAGGAGAGGAATATTCCTACCGGGATTTTGCGGATGAGATCGATGCGGTTTTAAAGGAACTGATCGAGCGCCAGATCGGGCTGGAATTAAATACAGGCGGTCTGAAATATGGTCTCGGTTATCCCAATCCCCATCCGGATGTGCTTGCACGGTACAGAGAACTGGGCGGCGAGATCATTACGGTAGGATCTGACGCCCATGTGCCGGAGTATGTGGGGTACCGTTTTGACACGGCGGCAGAGCTTCTGAAGGCGTGCGGCTTTCATTATTATACGGAATTTCGCAGGAAAAAGCCGGTTTTCCTAAAGATTCCATAAACTTTGCGGTCTTTCGCCTGTTTTTTTGATTTAGTGCTTGAATTTTTGGCCTGAATTAGGTACAATACTTAAGAAGTGAGGTTCTGAATCTGTGAATCTCACCATAATCAATCAAATCACTTTTAGGAGGAATGATTATCATGGCAGTAAAAGTAGCAATCAATGGTTTTGGACGTATTGGTCGTCTGGCATTCAGACAGATGTTTGGCGCAGAGGGATATGAAGTTGTAGCAATCAACGACCTGACCTCTCCGAAGATGCTGGCTCACTTACTGAAATACGATTCTTCTCAGGGTAAATATGCACTGGCTGACACTGTAGTAGCTGGTGAGGATTCTATCACTGTAGATGGAAAAGAAATCAAAATTTATGCAAAAGCAAACGCTGAAGAACTTCCATGGGGAGAAATCGGAGTTGACGTTGTATTAGAATGTACAGGATTCTATACATCTAAAGCAAAAGCTGAAGCTCATATCAAAGCAGGAGCAAGAAAAGTTGTTATTTCTGCACCAGCTGGAAATGATCTTCCAACAATCGTTTACAATGTAAACCATGAAACATTAAAACCAGAAGATACAGTAATTTCTGCAGCTTCTTGTACAACAAACTGCTTAGCTCCTATGGCTGATGCACTTAACAAATTAGCAACAATTAAATCTGGTATCATGTGTACAATCCACGCTTACACAGGAGATCAGATGACACTTGATGGACCGCAGAGAAAAGGTGATCTTAGAAGATCTCGTGCAGCTGCAGTTAACATCGTACCAAACAGCACAGGTGCTGCTAAGGCAATCGGTCTTGTTATCCCAGAACTGAACGGAAAACTTATCGGATCTGCTCAGCGTGTTCCTACACCAACAGGTTCTACAACAATCCTTACAGCAGTAGTTGACGGAGAAGTTACAGTTGATCAGATCAACGAGGCTATGAAGGCTGCTTCCAACGAGTCCTTCGGATACAACACAGATCAGATCGTATCCAGCGATATCGTAGGAATGAGATATGGTTCACTGTTTGATGCTACTCAGACAATGGCTCTTCCAGTTGGCGATGGTACAACAGAGGTTCAGGTTGTTTCATGGTATGACAACGAGAACTCTTACACAAGCCAGATGGTAAGAACAATCAAATACTTTGGAAAACTTCTTGAGGCTTAATTCTTTTTGAGGAATTAGAATCTCAGAGATTTATCTGAATTATTGACTCACAATGGGGTCCGGTCTTATTGTAGGACCGGACCCCATTTTCTTTGTGCAGAACAGATTCTGCACGTGAAAGTGACAGGAAATAGAAATACAGGAGGCTATGAAAAATGGCAGCACTTAATAAAAAATCCGTAGATGATATCAATGTAAAAGGAAAAAGAGTTCTTGTAAGATGTGACTTCAACGTACCGCTTCAGGATGGAAAGATCACAGATGAGAACCGTATCGTGGCAGCTCTTCCTACAATCAAGAAGCTGATCGCTGATGGAGGAAAAGTAATCCTTTGTTCCCACCTTGGAAAACCGAAGGGAGAGCCAAAGCCGGAGCTTTCACTTGCACCAGTAGCAGTAAGACTTTCTGAGCTCCTCGGACAGGAAGTTAAATTTGCAGCTGATCCGGAAGTAGTTGGACCAAACGCAAAAGCAGCTGTTGAAGCTATGAAAGATGGAGATGTTATCCTTCTTGAAAATACACGTTACAGAGCAGAAGAGACAAAGAATGGTGAAGCATTCAGCAAAGATCTTGCATCTCTTTGTGATGTATTTGTAAACGATGCATTCGGAACAGCCCACAGAGCACACTGCTCTAACGTAGGTGTTACACAGTTCGTTGACACAGCTGTTGTTGGATATCTTATGCAGAAAGAAATCGATTTCCTTGGAAATGCAGTAGAGAATCCGGAGAGACCATTTGTTGCTATCCTTGGTGGATCCAAAGTTTCCAGCAAGATTTCTGTAATCAACAACCTTCTTGACAAAGTTGACACACTGATCATTGGTGGCGGAATGTGCTATACATTTACAAAAGCTCAGGGCGGTAATGTAGGAAATTCCCTTCTTGAGGAAGATTACTTACAGTATGCACTTGACATGGTTAAGAAAGCAGAGGAGAAAGGTGTTAAACTTCTTCTTCCAGTAGATGCTGTTGCAGCAGATGCTTTCTCTAACGATGCAAATACAAAAGTTGTAGCTCAGAACGAGATCCCGGACGGATGGATGGGTCTTGATATCGGACCTAAGACAGCTGAGATGTTCGCTGATGCTGTTAAATCTGCGAAGACAGTTGTATGGAACGGACCAATGGGATGCTTCGAGATGCCGAAATTCGCTGAAGGAACAAAGGCAGTAGCAGAAGCACTTGCCAACACAGATGCTGTAACAATCATCGGTGGTGGAGATTCTGCAGCAGCTGTTAACCAGCTTGGATATGGTGACAAGATGACACATATCTCTACAGGTGGTGGAGCTTCTCTTGAATTCCTCGAAGGAAAAGAACTTCCGGGAGTAGCGGCAGCTAACGATAAATAATAAGAATCTGTAATTACAGATCAGAAGAAACCCGTGTTGTTACATTTCACACGGGTTCTGAATATAAAATTCAAGGAGATAAGAACAATGGCAAGAAAGAAAATTATTGCAGGAAACTGGAAAATGAACAAAACTCCAAGCGAGGCAGTTGCACTTGTAGAAGAGTTAAAACCACTCGTAGCTAACGAAGACGTAGATGTCGTATTCTGCGTACCGGCTATTGATATTGTACCAGTTGTAGAGGCTGCTAAGGGAACAAACATCCAGGTTGGAGCTGAGAACATGTATTTTGAGGAGAGCGGAGCTTACACAGGTGAGATTTCCCCGAATATGCTTGTAGATGCAGGTGTTAAATATGTAGTTCTCGGACATTCTGAGAGAAGAGAGTACTTCGGTGAGACAAACGAAGATGTAAATAAGAAAATCCTGAAAGCATTTGAGCATGGTATTACACCAATCATGTGCTGTGGAGAGACTCTTGAGCAGAGAGAGCAGGGCGTAACAATGGACTTCATCCGTCAGCAGGTTAAGGTTGGAT
>OLQH01000130.1_pt1 | contig 89744 bp, 77 predicted proteins | sample 1672671 | NCBI WGS metagenome assembly OLQH01 (sample SAMEA3136712, study PRJEB25190) | human gut metagenome | reverse complement strand
AACACCTATTATAAGTAAAATAATATATATTATATGGGGTCATATACAAAGAAAATATAAAGTTTTTAAACCTTTATTATTAGTGTTATTTATTTTTTTTCAAATATTATTTTAATTTTATGGACTTTAGAGATTTTTCTTAAAGTGTTTATATTATATATAGTGTCTCCAGCTTCATAGCTTCTGATAGTTCTTTCTTTTAGACCTATGCTTTCGGCAAATTCTTTTTGAGTTAGCTCTGTCCATTCTCGTAATATTTTTATTATGTCTTTATTATCATAGTTACTTAAATTTATTTCCATGAAAATCCCCCTAAAGCAAAATTTATTATTGACAATTATATATTATTTTTGTATAATTTTAGCGAAAGCGTCATTCTAGATGACGGTGACAAAATAAATGATAAATTGAAAGGTAAAAATATGGAAATATTACAAATTAAAAGGTTAGTACAAAAACAAGGGAGAGTTACTATACCTAAAGAAATATGTGAAAAAATGGGTATTAAATCAGACATTGCATTAGTTTTTACAATGTTAGATGATAAAATAATTGTCACTAAAGAAAAAGAAAGCTGTGTTTTTTGTAATGATACAGAAAATCTCAGAAAATATAAAGAGATCCTAATTTGTCCAACTTGTATTAATAATATTAAAAATGATATATAATGTCTATGCGATACTAGTAAGAGGGATACTGATAAATAAAATTGTCAATGTATCCCTCATTTATGATAGTCATCTAATAAATTGCGAATTGCAATATTTACGAGCTTGTAAATACTAATACCATATTTGTCTTTTAGTTTATCCATACCAGCAATATTACTTTCTCTAATATTAATAGTATGTATAGTTGTTATCTCATTTTTAGGTTTTTCATAAAGTAAAACATTTTCTGTCTTAATTAAATATTCAATAGCGGTGTTTATTAAATCTGCAACTGTTGCTTGATATATTAATGTTAATTCTTCTAAACTTTCGTAAAGCGAGCTATCAATTTCATAATTTCGACGAAGTTTCTTTTCTCTTTTATTGTGTCTTGAATCTAAATAACTCATTTTGTCCTCCTTGATTAGATTATCTATATTTTACAAGATTTTTATACATTTAAGTAATTGTCTATAAATACAATATTTATGTTGTATATAAGTCTTGAAAAATTTAAATATTTTTGTTATACTTTTATTATTAGTTAATTAAATATAAGAGGAAGAGGGGCAAAAATGAAAATATTAGAGAATGTAAAAACTATTGATTCTTTAGGAAGAATAGTAATACCACAGGACATGAGGGACGAAATGCAAATTAGAAAAAAAGACGAAGTATCTATAATTATGAGAGGTGAAGAAATAAGAATCAGAAAGACAGAAAATTTCTGTATTGCATGTTGCGAAACCGAAAATCTTATAAAATACCAAAATAAATATATATGTCATGACTGTATAGCAAATATTAAAAAACTATAGTTAAGAAATAAATTTACAAAACCACACTTTATTATAAAAACTATCATAGCTGAAAGCGTAACAATATGATAAATAAAAAATCTGTGACGGAATAAAAACCGTCACAGATTCTATAAAACTATTTATATGATGACTTAACCTATATAATATATTTGTTATATTAAAATATAACTTACTTCACGTTTATTTCAATAACCTTTTTATTGTCTGTTTTTGACACAGTGATTGATAAACTTTCATATTCAAACGAATCTCCGTTTTGCGGAAGCCTCCCTAACTGCTCAGTTACCCAGCCTCCAACAGTAGCAGAGTCTGAACTCAGCTTGAGATTGTATTTCTTTTCAAACTTGTCTAAATCGGTCTTTCCCATAATTATAACCTCACCGCTTGGGAGCCGCTTAAACTCATCATCTTCTTGATATAAATCTCCCACAAGTTTTTCAAGCAGGTCGGTTATGGTTATAACCCCGTATGTTCCGCCGAATTCATCGGTTACGACAGCGAAATAATTGTGACTTTTTTTCATATTCTGCAAAAGTATGTCAGCTCTGATACTTTCGGGTACAGCATACGCGTTTACTACGGCTTTTTCCATTATTATATCTTTTGTAGGGTTTTTCAGTATAAAATACTTCCTGGCGTCTAATAACCCTATAATATTGTCAATGGTTTTATCGCATATCGGATAATATGAATGTTCCGAACCGGTGATTGTTTCATGCCATTTGTCAATACCGTCTTTAGTCCACAGCACATCGAGCTCGGTTCTGTGAGTTGCTATTTCGTCGGCGTGCATGTCGTCAAACTCAAACAGGTTTTGTATTATCTCATTTTCTTCATGGTCTATAACGCCTTTCTCACTTCCGGCGTTTGCCATCATTCTTATTTCGTCTTCCGTTATTTCTTCATCCTCCGCATTCGGGTCAATGCCCAGCAGTCTCAGGATAGAGTTTGTAGATGCGGTAAGCAGCCATACTATAGGCGCAAAAAGCTTTGAAATCACAGAAACTAAACCGGAGATTGCCAGCGCTATACTTTCAGATTTTCGCATCGCCAAACGTTTGGGAACAAGTTCGCCAAACACAAGTGTGAAAAATGATAATATTATTGTAATCAATACTACCGAAATAGTATCGAGTGTTTTTTCGGAAACAGGCAGGTTTAACTTCATTATTGCTGTTACAAGCATATCGGAAAAGTTGTCGGCGGCGAAGGCGCTTCCTAAAAATCCTGATAGTGTTATAGCGACTTGTATCGTGGCCAGAAAGCGTGCCGGCTGGTTTGTCAGCCTTGCCAGTCTGAGAGCGCGCTTGTCGCCGTCTCCGGCCAGTTTATCCAAACGGTTGCCGCTCATTGATATAACCGCTATTTCGGCGCAGGCAAATATGGCGTTCATGGCGATAAGCACTGCTTGTAAAATGATTTGTCCTGTTAAATTGCTGTTCAAAATTAAATCCTCCTTTTTTAATATAGTTATTTTGAACATATAAAATTTTGATTGTCTGCCGGTAAGAACTTAAAAACACAAAAGGACACAACCGTATCAATTATATCAATACGGATGTGTCCTATATTCATATTAAATTAATTAAATTACTACTGTCACTGTCGTCGTCTGACATTTATGTATATTCCTTTCCGGCAGATTATCAAGCACAATATAGCATATATAATTAAATTTGTCAATAACATTTTTATAAATTTTTTTAAATCTAGGATATAAAAATAATATGTACTAATTCAAATAATTATAACAAAATTTATTGCACAGGTTCATATACAGCGTCACATCGGGTAAAATCTGAGAATATAGTATTTTTGTATTCTCCGTTTACCATTGACCGGTAGTATGGTTTGCCGCGGTATAAGAGAGAACCGTCTGTTTTTATAATATATATAATCGAACTCCCTCCCGCAAAGTCTTTAACATCATCTGCGATTTTGACCATGTTTAGCACATTCTTTTCATCACTGCCGGTGAGAATGTGACCATATTCATTTTCTCCTGCTCCCCAAAGAGAACCGTCAGATTTTAACGCATAACAGACATTGTTTGCTGCCTTGACATTGATGAATCCGTCTCCCAGCTTGACAGGAGAGGTGTAGTTGGACATCGATGATAAATAATCATATGTCTCGAAACTGTATGTTTCAATATATCCCAGTTGTCCGCCGTAGCTTGCGCCGAATCCCCATAAGCTGCCGTCTTGCTTTATGTAGTAGTATGTGTTGCCGTCAGTCGCAACTGACATAGCATTGTCGGCACGCTTTACCGGAGCTGAGTAGTCCTTTTTGTCTATCCATTCGCTTCCCGGACCGGGCGCGCTTCTATATGTCCAAACGCTTCCGTCATTTTTTAGATAAATAACATAGCTTTGGCCGGAAAATTGTTTTACATTACTGTCTATTTTTTTATATCCGTATCCAACATCTTCCCAAAGTGTTCCGTCGGTATCAATGTAATTTTGGTATGAAGCGGAGACGGCGTTTTCAACAGTGCACACGTCTTCAGTCTCATCATCCGATGTTTTTATATACAGTTTATTGTCTTTAGCCAACAGCCAGTTTTCGCTGTAGTTTCCGTCAAGTATATTTCTTCGTCTGTATACGGCGTTTTTATATGAGTCAGTAGAAAACGGTGCGGTATATAAATTATCATTTTCATCTATTACAGATATTTCTGAATAATTGTTTGTTCCGAATCTGTCAAACTTGGGCAAATAATCGCATTTTGAAACATTTAAATCACCGTTGTTTATAACGCTAAGGTCTGAAACGTTTATACCATACAGATAGCTGCTGTCAATAACAGCGGAACGAATAAAACCATCGCGCCTGTCAATGGTTGAAGTGGTTGAATCGTTGACTGTAGGCCAAAAATGATATGTGCTGTATGAATGCTGGAATCCTAAATTATCACCAAGCTCCTTATTGCCGAATGTAATATATTCGTCTTTAGCAATATAACTTCCGATTGTGTATTCCTCGGTACCGGATTCATAATAAAATCCGTTTTCGGTGCCTTCAGTAAAATAGCCCAAATATTCCATGTCAGAAATTGTACCCGGAAATTCAGACATTACGCTCTTATCAAATCTTTTTCCTATACCGTGAGGAACACCGTTTTTGGTTTGTCCGTAATAAGTAATTCCGTTTCCCAATACAAGTTCGGTTTTATTTTCAGCGGTTTCAAAAGCATTATCCAATTGATACTTTACTGTGTTTAATTTAGCAAGACGGCTGTTGTCGTCGTATTCAACATAACCATATTTATTTAAAGCCGAAAGCTGTATCAGAGTTTTACCGTCTATATTACAGGCTTCGGTAAGTTCGCCGCTTAAATAAGTTTTTATATCGGTTGAATATACCTCTGCAATTTTAGTGTATAACGGAATATCAGACTTTAAAATGTTTATTTCATCTTTGCTTAGCGATGTTCGGTCGATGCTGTTGTTTTTCTCGATACTCAAAGTTCTGAGTTCATTGTTCCAATCCACATCAAAGCCGTAACCGCGCAAATCTTCCGCGCATATATAGGTATGGTCCTGATAATTGTATGACTTGATTGGCTGCTCGTCAATCAACGCTCCGATATCTGTAGTGTAGACGTCGCCGTTCTTCTCAAAGGCTGAAACAGGAGCGTTAACACAACTGCATAATAGAATTGTTAATATAATAACTATGGATATTATTTTTTTCATATTCATCACCTTATAATTAATAATAAAATTATTATAACATATAAAATACTGCTAGTCAAAATTGAAAGCTGTATACAAAAAAGACTGCGGTATAAACCACAGTCTTGATTTTTAAATTAATTGAGCATACAATAAGCCGAGTTCTGTCAATGATGATTATCTATCTCGAACGTGTGTCGCCACACGCCTCTAGCCACCAATCTCCGAAGATGCCGGGCCGGCTTAGCCTTCGATTCAGGTGTTGCTCCGAGTGGGGTTTACAGCATTGATAAGTCGCCATATCAATGGGTGAGCTCTTACCTCGCCTTTCCACCCTTACCTGTTTAAAACAGGCGGTATATTTCTGTTGCACTGTCCTTAGAGTCGCCTCCACAAGCCGTTAGCTTGCACTCTGCCCTATGGAGCTCGGACTTTCCTCACGGCCGATTAGGCCGCGCAACCATCTGGTATACTCAATAATTAACTGAATAAATTCTGCGTTTTACAGAAGTGTAACCTTTATAACCCCGTCAATATCTTCAATCTCTTTTGCGATAGCCGGGTCAATTTTGCCCTGAAGGTCAAGCATTGTATATGCGTAGTCACCGCGGCTCTTGTTGAGCATGGTGTCTATATTAACTCCTTTTGCTGCAATCAGGTCAGTAATATGCTTCAGCATATTAGGAACGTTTTTGTGAGCCACAGTCATGCGCTCGCCGTTCTTTTCGCCCATGTCACAGTTAGGATAGTTTACGCTGTTTATAATATTTCCGTTTTCCAAAAAGTCTTTTATCTCATTAGAAGCCATAACAGCACAATTTTCTTCACTTTCAGGAGTAGAAGCGCCGAGATGCGGCATGCAGATAACCTTGTCGTTATTGAGAAGGTCGGCCGTGGCAAAGTCTGTTACGTAACATGAAACAGTACCGTCTTCTAAAGCCGCCTGAATATCGGTTGTATCAACCAAGGTGTCACGTGAGAAATTAAGCAGTCTTGCACCCTTTTTCATTTTTGCAAAAGCCTCGGAATTAAACATGCCAATTGTTGACGGCAAAGCCGGAACGTGGATAGTAATATAATCCGACTGAGCCAAAAGGTCGTCAAAGCTGGTTGCCTTTTCAGCAAATCTAGTAAGGTGCCATGCAGAGTCAACCGAGAGATAAGGGTCGTAGCCCACAACATTCATTCCCAGGTGGTGAGCTGCGTTTGCAACTTTAACGCCGATTGCGCCGAGACCTACAACTCCGAGAGTTTTTCCGTAAATTTCAGGGCCGACAAAGTTTGACTTGCCTTTCTCAACCAAAGAAGCGGCTTGATCTCCTTCATCTTTTAATGTCTTTGCCCAGTTGATACCCTGAACAACTTTTCTTGAGGACAGGAGGAGCGAGCAGATAACAAGCTCTTTAACAGCGTTTGCGTTAGCTCCGGGAGTGTTGAAAACAACAATACCCTTTTCGCTGCACTTATCAAGAGGGATATTATTAACTCCGGCGCCGGCTCTGGCAACAGCCCTCAGGCTTTCCGGAAGCTCCATATCGTGCATCTTAAAACTTCTTAAGATGATACCGTCAGGATTTTCACAGTCGTCAGAAATTTCATAATTCTTTCCAAGGATTCCGAGACCCTTTTTTGAGATTTTGTTTAATGTTTTAATTTTATACATTATGAATTCTCCTTTTCAAACTTAGTCATAAAGTCGACCAATGCCTTAACGCCTTCGATAGGCATTGCGTTATATATGCTGGCTCTCATGCCGCCAACTGTTCTGTGACCTTTAAGATTAACGAAGCCCTGTGCCTTTGATTCTGAAACAAATTTTGCATTAAGCTCATCAGAATCAGTAACAAACGGAACATTCATCAAAGAACGGTCTTTAGGAACAACAGTACCTCTGAACATCTTTGAGTTGTCAAGGAAGTCATAAAGAATCTTTGCCTTTTCAACATTCTTTTCGTGCATAACCTTAACGCCGCCCATGTCTTTTATCCACTCATATACCAGACCGCAAATATAAATAGCATATGTCGGCGGAGTGTTAAACATAGAGCCGTTTTTAGCGTGTGTTTCATAATTAAGCATTGTAGGAGTGATGTCCATAGCGTTTCCGATTAAGTCGTCACGTACGACAACAACGGTAACACCGGCCGGACCCATGTTTTTCTGAGCTCCCGCATACACAAGACCAAACTTGTTAAAGTCAACTTCTTCAGATAAAATACATGAAGACATATCAGTAACGATTGTGGCGTCTCCAAAGTCGGGAAGCGTGTTATAGTGGGTGCCGTAAATAGTGTTATTATAAGTTATATGTACGTAATCCGCGCCGGGAGTAAGCATACTTTTGTCAACATCCGGCAGGTAAGAAAATGTCTTGTCAGCGCTTGAAGCAATTTCATTGGCTGTAATATAGCGTTTTGCTTCAGCCAGCGCTTTCTTTGCCCACTGTCCGGTTGTCACATAATCAGCAACCTTAGACTTGTTTCCGAGATTCATAGGAACCATGGCGAACTGTGTTGACGCGCCGCCCTGTAAGAACAATACTTTGTAATTGTCAGGTATATTCATGATTTCACGGAAAGTAGCTTCTGCTTTGTCAATGATAGCTTGATATTCGCCGCTGCGGTGGCTCATCTCCATAACGGACTGACCGCTTCCCCCCATATCAAGCATTTCTTCCTGGGCTTTTTTCAGCACATCCAGCGGAAGCATTGACGGGCCTGCTGAAAAGTTGTAAACTCTACTCATTTTTTTCTCCTCCACAATATATATATTCTTTTATTATTTTTATATTAATATTTCATAAATTATTATTTGGTCATAGGTTTCACCATATAATTATATTTATAAACCTCAACATCTATTCTAAGTAAAACTTAACTAAATAATTAACTATTACATTATATAACTAAAAATTTAAATCGTCAATATGAATTCGCAATTTTTTTAACAATCCGACAATTTTCATCAATAAGACTTAAACGGCTTGCGTACCGGTCGTATAATCAGGCGGTTTAACATCCGCAATATTATTGACATTGAAATACTAAAATGTTATACTTGACAGTAATTAACGGTTGACAATAAGGGTGATGAATATGGCGGAAATAAATGGTTTTGTGCATTTGCATACGCATACGGCCTACAGCCTTTTGGACGGAGAAGGCACGGTTGAAAAGGTGCTTGACCGAGCTAAAGAGCTTGGACAGGAAGCAATGGCAATAACTGACCATGGAAATATGTATGGTGTTATTGAATTTTATGAGTATGCAAAAAAAATTGGGGTAAAGCCTATTTTGGGCTGTGAGGTTTATGTTGCCGCCAGAACTAGGTTTGACAAAACCTATGAGCTTGATTCGGAGCGGTATCATCTTATTTTGCTTGCCGAAAGTAACACCGGTTATAAAAATTTGATGAAAATTGTGTCTATGGGTTTTATAGATGGATTTTATTATAAGCCCAGAATAGATATGGAGCTGCTGAGAGAGTACAGCGAGGGAATTATAGCTCTTAGCGGCTGTATGTTTGGAGTGCTTTCGAGAAAGATTCTTGCCGGCAATTATGGCGCGGCTATAGAGACAGCGAAAGAGTTTATTGATATTTTTGGCAGAGATAGATTTTTTGTTGAGGTTCAGGACCATGGTCTTTATGATCAGAAAAAACTTAATGTCGGTTTGATAAAACTTGCCGGAGAACTGGGGCTTGACATAGTCTGCACTAATGATATTCATTATGTGAAAAAAGAAGACGCCGAGTATCAGGACGTGTTAATGTGCGTTCAGATGGGAAAAACAGTCGATGATGATAAACGGATGAAGATGTCTACTTCTGAACTTTATGTTAAGTCAGAGGATGAGATGAACGAACTGTTTTCATACATTCCTAAAGCAATACAAAACACTGCTGAAATTGCTGAGAGATGCAATGTGGAGATAGAGTTTGGAAAACTGCATTTACCTGAGTTTGATGTGCCCGAGGGTTATAGCGCGTATGAATATTTAACAAAATTATGTTTGGACGGATATAAGAAAAGATATCCAAAAGAGGCAGCAGATAGAGACAGTCAGGTATACAGACGGCTTGAATATGAACTTGAGACTATAAAGACCATGGGCTATGTAGATTATTTTCTGATAGTCTGGGACTTTATAAAATACGCCAGAGATAATGATATAATGGTAGGCCCCGGAAGAGGAAGCGCCGCAGGAAGCGTTGTGGCTTACTGTCTTGAAATAACTAACGTTGACCCGATTAAATATGATTTGATTTTTGAACGGTTTTTGAATCCCGAAAGGGTCAGTATGCCGGATATTGATATTGACTTCTGCTATGAGCGGAGACAGGAAGTGATTGACTATGTCAACCGCAAGTACGGAAGCGACAGAGTGTGTCAGATAATAACGTTCGGAACTTTGGCGGCAAGGCAGGCTATCAGAGATGTTGGGCGTGCTCTGAATATGTCGTATGCGTCCGTGGACAGCGTTGCTAAGCAAATACCGTTTGAACTGCATATGACATTGAAAAAGGCGCTTATCTTAAATCCAAAGCTAAAGCAGATGTATGACGGCGATGAAAATATAAAAAAGCTTATCGACACTGCAAAGGCGCTTGAGGGTCTGCCGAGACATGCGTCCACCCATGCGGCTGGCGTGGTTATTACAAAGGAGCCGGTATATAATTATGTTCCGCTTCAAAAAAATGACGATGTTATAACAACACAGTTTACGATGACAACCATTGAGAGACTGGGACTGCTGAAAATGGATTTTTTGGGTCTCAGGACGTTGACTGTAATACGTGACGCGGCTGATATGGCTGAAAAATCATATGGGATAAAGCTGGATATGAACTCTGTTCCGCTGGATGACGAAGAGGTCTATAAAATGATTTCAAAAGGTGACAGCGATGGGGTGTTCCAGCTTGAAAGCACAGGAATGAAGCGGTTTATGACTGAACTTAAACCTACAAATCCTGAGGATATTATAGCCGGGATTTCTCTTTACCGTCCGGGGCCTATGGAGTCTATTCCGCGGTATGTCGCTAATAAAAACAATCATGGCAGTGTCACCTATAAACATCCAATGCTTGAGCCTATACTAAACGTAACTTATGGCTGTATAGTTTATCAGGAGCAGGTTATGCAGATTGTTAGGGAGCTTGGCGGATATTCGCTGGGCAGAGCGGATTTGGTTCGACGGGCTATGTCTAAGAAAAAAGCTGATGTTATGGCTGAGGAGAAGCATAACTTCGTTTATGGGATTGATGACGGTGAAAGCAAGGTGGACGGAGCTATAAAGCGTGGAATAGATGAGGAGACGGCGGTTTCTATCTTTGATGAGATGATGGATTTTGCGTCATATGCTTTTAATAAGTCCCACGCCGCAGCATATGCAGTTGTGGCATATCAGACCGCCTGGCTGAAATGTCATTATCCGGCTGAATTTTTTGCAGCCCTTATGAATTCGTTTATTGACAGCGGCGACAGAATAGCTAAATATATACTGATTGCAAAAAAGAACGGTCTTGATATAATTCCTCCGGATATAAACAAAAGCGGAAGAAAATTTACCGTTGTCAACGGAAATATAGTTTTTGGTTTGGGAGCAATAAAAAACGTTGGCGATGGGGTTGTGGCTGCTATAGAGTCAGAGCGTCTAATGAACGGAGAGTTTGGCTCTTTTACTGATTTTTGCCGCAGAATGTCAGGGAAGAAGCTGAATAAAAGAGTGGTTGAGAATCTTATACAAAGCGGAGCCTTTGACAGTTTGAAGATAAAAAGAAGCGTTTTGTTATATGAATATGAGACACTGATAGACAAGCTGGCGGCGTCTGCAAAGAATGAGCTTCCCGGTCAGATAAGTCTGTTTGATATAGAAAGCGAAGAAGACGGGCAGGAAGAAACTGTTGAGGCAGATAATTTTGAGGATAGACCTGAACTGCCTATAGAACAGCTGCTAGCCATGGAAAAGGAGAGTATCGGCATGTATGTGTCCGGGCATCCTCTTGACGAATACAGAGAGTTTCAGTTCAGCGGCAGAGTATCGCCAATATTAAATATTTTGGAGGATGAAGAGCATAAATTTCTTCCCGGAAGTCAGACCGCAGTGTTTGGTATTATAACAAGCGTCAGGGTTAGGCGGACAAAACGGAATGATATAATGAAGTATATTGTTATTGAGGATTTGACAGGAAGTATTGAATGTTTGGTTTTTCCGACCCTGGTGCAAAAGTATGACGACATGTTGGATAAGGACAGTAAAATTATTGTCAGAGGAGATTTGGATATAAGTGAAGATTCGGCGCCTAAAGTTAGGGTTCAGAGTATTGAAAGACTGCTTCCGGCGGAAAATTTGAAAGAGAGAAAATACAGTGAAAGCAAGTTATATATAAAATTAAAATCAAACGACAGACAAGCTCTTGGTGATGTTAAAAATGTGCTGTCAGGCACGGGCGGCAATATTGAAGTTATAATATATTTTGAAGATACAAAAAAGACGTTAAAGGCGCCGGATAGTATGAAGGTGAGTCCTGAAAGCGAAAAGATAAGAATACTTAAAAATATGCTCGGCGAGGATAACGTGAAGCTTGTAAATAAGTCGTAAATATAAAATCTATCTATATGAACTAAGGTGAAAATTTTGGAAAAAAGAAACACAAAAGCAGAGGTTCTTGAAATACTTTTAAATTCCGGAGAAACGCCCGTATCAGGGGAACGTTTGGCGGAAAATTTGGGAATATCAAGAAATGCGGTTTGGAAAGCTGTGACCGCTCTTAAAGAAGATGGATATAATATATCCGCAAAAAGAAATTCAGGTTATATTTTGAATAAAAGCAATGTGTTGTCGGTAATTGAAATGAAAAAACACTTAAATAATCCTAAGATTGCTGATAGTATAGAAATCCATCGATTGGTCAGCTCGACTAATAACGTGGCCAAAGAATATGCTTTAAATGATAAAACTACTGATGTGCGTATATTTATTTCTGAGGAGCAGAGCGGCGGAAAAGGGAGACGGGGCAGAAGTTTTTATTCACCACCGGGATCAGGCATATATATAAGCTTCCTGTTTCACCCTCAGATAAAGGCTGTAGACGCCGTACGGCTTACAACTGTCACATCGGTTGCGGTATCGAAGGCTATAGAAAAATCCACTGGGCTGGAACCTCAGATAAAATGGGTAAATGATGTGTTTTTTAATGGCAAAAAAATATGCGGCATATTGACCGAAGCGCTGACCGACCTTGAGACAGGTATGGTAGACAGCGTGATTATTGGCATAGGAGTTAATGTGTTTGGCGGCGGATTTCCTTATGAGCTCGCCAAAGTTGCAGGAGCCTTGTCTGATTCTGAGGACTGCACGGACATTGACAGAAATGTGATTGCCGCCGAAATTATTAATCAGATGTTGGATTTTGTCCGTTGTGACGACGGTGATTGTGTAATCAAAGATTATATTGAAGATTATAAAAGTCGTTCTATGGTACTTGGTGAAAGAATAAAAATATTAAACACGGGAGAGTTTGCATTAGTTCAGGATATAAACGAAAGCGGTGCTTTGGTTCTAAAGCTGGACAGCGGCGAAAGCAGGATTTTGGACAGCGGTGAAGTAAGTATAAGGGTCAGCGGAACAGAAAAATGAGGTTATTTTATGAAGAAAATCGGAACGGCAGTATTGTTATTTTTGGTTTTGCTCTCTTGTTTTCCTATTTGCGGATACGCGATAGAGTTTGATATGGATGAGATATGCGATTCTGTGGTGGTTGTTCACTCTATGAATTCAGTTGGAACAGGGTTTGCTATCTCAAAGGATAAGATAGTGACAAACCAGCATGTTGTGAGTACTACAACAACTTATACAATTGAGACAAGGGACGGAGGTTTGTACAACGGCCGTCTTATAGCTTCTGATGAGGCTAAAGACTTGAGCCTGATAGAGGTTTTGGGCGGCAATCTTCCGACAATACCTATGACTGAGGATATTCCGCCTTTGGGCACCGACGTATACGCTGTAGGCTCTCCGCAGGGAATGGGATTTACGGTAAGCCGAGGTATCTTATCAACAACAGACAGGCAGTTAAACGGAGTGCATTATATTCAGACAGACGCGGCTATAAATCCCGGAAACAGCGGTGGTCCTCTGCTCAATCAAAAAGGTCAGGTTATTGGTGTCAATAATATGAAGGTTGAAGACGCTGACCGTATATCTTTGGCGATACCCATGAGTTCAGTTGTGACGTTTTTGGAGAACAACGGAATAAACGTTCAGCTTTCTGATACTCCTGACGCTGAGCTTGAGGCTCCGGGCAGTGTAGTGATACAAAGTTCTGCCGTATCGGGCGGGATTGAACAGTCATATGAACAGTATTCAAACAGTTTGAGAAATCAGTATACTAAAATATTAGAGACGGTTCAGAATGAAAATAAAATACTTGTTTTGGGACTAATTATTATTGCGGTTCTTTGTTTTGTATTTATGCTTGTCATGCTTTCACAAAAGGAAAAATTGAAACGTTCTGAGGATAACTTTGAAAGAGCCATAGAGGCACTGAAAAAGCAGGGAATGCAGATGAAAATGATGCAGAGAATCAGATTTACAAATCAAAGCAGAGAAAGCGAAACCGGTACAAATTCAGCGTCTGATAGAAACTGCGGTGAATATCAAACTGTACCTGAAATCCGGAGTGCGTTTGTATCAAGAATGCCGAGGAAACGTTCAGAGGAACAGCAGAAAAAGTATAGAAAGAGGCTGTATTAGAGATTATGATAAATAAAGGTCAAAAAAGATTTTTAGAATGTGAGAGATTGATTATATTTATTGGTCTAATGGGCGTTGGAGGTTTCCTGGGAGCGTATACTTACTCAATCCGCGGCGGAGTGTTCTGCAATGCTCAAACGGCTAATTTTGTACTGCTGGCTATGGCGATCGGAAAATGGGATTTGAGCGGTGCGGCATATTTGCTGATACCTATTTCTGCATATTTTTTAGGAGCCGTGCTCTCAGAGGCGCTGCCAATTCATGTTAAAAAGTTTGGTTTGGTTCGCTGGGATACTCTGCTTGTAGGTATAGAGGTTTTAGTAACATTTATGCTTGGTCTGCTTCCTGAAACCGCCCCATATCAGATAACGCAGGTAGCTGTAAACTTTATCTGTTCAATGCAGTATAATACGTTTAGACAGGCGGAGGGAACGCCAATGTCGACAACTTTCTGTACCAATCATTTAAGACAGGTTGGTATAAATTTTGTCAAATGGCTGAGGAAGGGAAAGTCGGATAGTTTGGGCAGAAGTGTTAAGCATTTGTGTATGTTAGGAACCTTTGTGCTTTTTGGTATAATTTCTACTGTTTTATGCAGATTATTCTTAGGCAAAGCCATATGGGGAGCCACAATAATCTTGCTAATCGTATTTTTGGACCTGCTTCATGCCGACTTAACCTGCGAGCGTGATTTGCTTAGTGAAAAACCGTTGGGACATTGATTGTTAACAGTATGTTCATTGAAATTTTGTTATTAATGTGATATTATTATTTTGTTTGGTGATAGAGTTAGAAAGAGATGGTGTGTATATGAATTTATCTGATGATAATAAAAATGAGATTAAATCTTCGCAAATGAGCGGAGTTTTAGATGAGGTCGATCAGAATAAAACTGACAGCGTTCAAAATTTATGCGGTATAGCAAAAAAGACGTCTATAGGCGGACAGGCTGTGATTGAGGGAGTTATGATGAGAGGTCCCGAAAAAATTGCTACTGCGGTAAGGAAGCCCGACGGAGAAATAGTTGTTGATGAACAGCCTCTTGGAAAAGGCAGAAAAAGCAAGTTTGTAAAACTGCCTATTATCCGTGGGTGCGTTAACTTTTTTGACTCAATGATTGTCGGCGTAAAATCACTTATGTTTTCGGCTAAGTTTTTTGACGTGGATGACGATGGAAACGAAGTTGAGCAGGAGCCGGGAAAGTTTGAGGCCTGGCTGGAGAAAAAGCTGGATTCAGAAAAAGCAATGAATGTTATAATTTATTGTTCTGTTATCTTTTCCATGTTTTTATCAATTGGTTTGTTTATTTTGCTGCCGACATTGATAGCTGGTTTTTTGACTGATTTTATGCAGGTGCATAATAATACGGTTTTGACCCTTATAGAGGGTATTGTAAGAATTGCTATTTTTATAGTTTACTTATCATTGGTTGCACAGATGAAAGATATAAAACGTGTGTTTATGTATCATGGTGCAGAACATAAATCTATATTTTGCTATGAAAGCGGACTGCCGCTGACGGTTGAGAATGTTCGTATTCAATCAAGACTGCACCCGCGCTGCGGTACCAGCTTTTTGCTGATAGTTATGGTGATAAGTATATTGGTGTTTTCGATTATACCGTGGCAGCAGGAAAGCTTTACTCATATCCCTGTGATTGGCGTAATGTTTTCAGCTATGCCGTGGGCAATTTGGAGACTTATATTAAGACTGCTTTTACTCCCGATAGTAGCCGGAATTTCTTATGAAATTATAAAGTTTGCGGGACGGCATGACAATTGGTTTACCCGCGCTATAAGCGCTCCTGGAATGTGGTTTCAGCTTATAACTACCAATGAGCCGGAGGATGACCAGATAGAGGTTGCTATAAGGTCGCTGAAAGCTGTGATACCGGAGGATAAGACTGCGGATGTGTGGTAAAGGCTGACTCGCATAGTTAGACAGAAGGTGATTTTATGACATTAAAGGAATTGCGCAGAAACGCGCATAATAGATTAAAAGAACAACCCAATATATCATCTCCTGAGCTTGATGCGGATTTGATAATTATGTTCGTTTTGGATTTAAAAAAGGATGAATTATTAACTAAGGATATATCTGTGCCGGACGCGCTGGCTATAGAGGTGAACGCGTATTTGAACCGCAGACTGGCAGGTATGCCGGTGCAGTATATAGTTGGAAAAACTGAGTTTATGTCTCTTGATTTTATCGTTAACAAAAATGTTTTGATACCGAGACAGGATACAGAAATTTTAGTAGAAACAGTGATTGAGAGGTATAAGAACGTATCTGAGCAAATCAGGATTTTGGATATAGGAAGCGGCAGCGGATGTGTTGGAATCAGTATGGCAAGATATTTGCCAAACTCCGTTGTGACTGAACTTGATATATCAGAAGAGGCGCTAAAAGTTGCTGTGCTGAATGCTGAAAAAAATTTGGTGACAAAGCAAATGAATTTTGTCTGCCGAGATATTCGTGATGGAATTTCGGATTTAGAGCCAAAATTCGATGTGATAGTTTCAAATCCGCCGTATATTAAGACGGATGATTTACTTGAGCTTCAGCAGGAGGTTATAGAATACGAGCCTGTTGCCGCATTAGACGGCGGAGATGACGGTCTTGATTTTTACCGTATTATAATTAAAAAAGCGGTTCCTAAAAAAGGCGGAATGACAGCGTTTGAAGTTGGGATAGGTCAAGCCGGTGACGTCGCCGATTTAATGTTTAAGGCGGGATATAGGAATATAGAGATTATTCCTGATTTAGGTGGAATAGAAAGGGTAGTTTTGGGATATGCGGCTTAAAAATACGTGTTAAAATAATATTTAGCAATGATTATATTATGAAAATTTTTAAAAAAGTATTTGTTATTTAGCATGATACGGTTTCGTCTAATAATATGGGCGGAACCGTTTTTTGTTATGTAGAAAATTATTACGAAGCTGTCTCTGTAATTTTTAGTTATAAGCAACATCTAAACGTTGTCTATAATCAAAAAAGATTTTGAGAAACGTTTCTGCCAACAGATATAAAATTAATGAAAAGTAAAAAGGCTCCGAGAGACTTAGCACGATAATATCAGAAAAATTGTTAAACTTATTTTGGAAAATAAAAAATTTAGTGGAAATTTACAGCAATCAACAGTTGTGATAATGTGATTTTATTATAGCAAAGAAACCGATATTGTGAAAATTATTGTAAACGACAGTAAAAAAGTTGAAAAGAGAGAAAATATAAAACATTGCAGGTAATAATTGTGAAAATTGTAGGTTTTTATTAAAAATTAAAACGGTTTTAAAAAATATTATAGAATTGATATTTTAATAAATGCGTTGATGTCAAATTAAAAAGTTTAAAATTATTTAAATTTTTTATAGGGAAAGTATAAATTATAATATATCTATTAAATCTAATGATTTTAAGAAATGTAGCATTTACCTTAAATCAATAAAGCTGTCTTCCGTTGCAATCAATGATTAGAATACTATTGCATTTTATTTTTGTAATAACTGAGCAACCGATTTAGTATTGCTTCTCAAATATCTGGATAAACAATATAATGAATCCGGGTTACCTTGTGTTATATAGTTATCTTTTTGAAGACAGCTAAGCGTGGCTCTGTATCCCAGCTCTTTTAATATCGCCTCGGAATTTTTGCACATCTCACCGTATGGATAAGCATATGTCACTGGTGTGATGTCGCAGTTATCTTTTAGCAGCTGTTGGTTTTTTTCTGTGTCGGCTATAAATTTTTCCCTGTATGTTTCGTCAGACTCGCCGTTTTTTTGCCCCACGCCTTTTCTGTTGTCTTTATTGTTTTTATCACCCGGAAGCATGTGCATATTATAGCTGTGATTGCCTATTTCAAGCCTGTCGTTGTCCACAAGCTCTTTTATATTGTCCCAGGTAAGATATGCGTATTCAGGATTGCTGTCGTCAATACTGGAAAACTTTTCAGCATATTGACCAACGATTGAAACGACCGCCTTCATATCATATTTTTCAAGAAGAGGAAGGCCGTATTCTAAATTATTTTCAAACCCATCGTCAAAAGTTAAAACTATTGGCTTTTCAGGCAAAGCTTCATTCCCGTCGACGTAATTTATAACATCTTCCATCAAAACAGTAGTGTATCCGTTTTCTTTCAAATATTTTAAATCCTCTTCAAATGAAGAGATGGGAATAACGTAAGCGTTTACTTTAGATGGGTTCTTGGTCAATCCATGGTACATAATTATAGGCAGTTCAACTGATGTGCGGTCATCTTCAGAAAAACTTTCGGCGAAACCAAATTGTGAATCATTATTTCTCAAAGATGAGAATCCCACTATACCGACTACAACTGAAATAATAAATATAACTGAAAAAAATACCAGCGTCTTCAGTCTGACAACAAACATAAAAAATCACCTCATATATAGATAGTATTAGAGGTGATTGTATTTTATTCAGATTTTTAATGTCAAATAATGGAATTTTGGACAAACATATTAAATATTAATATTTTACTTCATATTCATAAGGAGCCATCAGCGGCTGCATGTTATCGTCCCATATAAATACCCTTATTAATGAGCGCAAACCTGTCTTATCTACAGGCAGAACAAGCGATGGAAGAGTCTTATGACCGCTTGCCGGAATTTCAACGTCGTTTTTAACTATTGAACCTGTCACATGTTCAACCAATTCACCATCAGCGTCGCTGGATTCCGTGTATGAAACTACATAGCAGTCTACAAATTTATTTTTATCGGTATCATTATAAAGCTGAATAGAACTCTTTAATGAATTTAAATCAGCGTCAAATACCAAAGGATATATTTCGGTGTGCAATTCGGGTGAGCTTACAGGGGCAGAGGTAGGAGCCGGGGCAAAACTTGGACTTAAAGTTTCAATTATATTTTGTATATTGAGAGCTCCGTATCCATATTCAGGATTCTTGCCGTCGTCGCCTAGATGGTCTGAAGTTTCAGCTATTAATTCAAGAAATTCTGCGGGGGTAATATCCTTATTAAAATATTTTGCTATTGCTGCGGCCGCAGTCACATGAGGTGTAGCGTATGATGTGCCGGTGCCGCGGGAATAGGAATGTATCAGATTGTTTTTACCGTCTTTAGTTAAAGAACTGCTGTAAATACTTTCACCGGGAGCCATAACATCTACAGAAGAGTTATATTGGCTGTGTGAAGCCCTCTTTTTGGAATATGTAAGTGAACCAACTCCGATTACATTATCATAGCCGGCAGGATATTTTATTGTAGTAGCTATTTCTGTTTCTTTATTTCCGTCATTTCCGACCGCAGCAACTACTATGATATTTTTTGACACGGCATGTTCTATAGCATATTTAAAAGATTCTATATAGCTGTCAAATGTCAGGCTTAGGTTAATTACATCACATTGATAAACATCAACGGCGTCATAAAAGGCTTTGATAACTATAGCGCTGTCAGTTTTTTTCTCTGTAAACACTTTGAAGGGTATAACAGTGGAACTTGGAAGAATACCGGCAGTTCCCATAAGATTATTTGTGTCAGAGGCTAATATTCCCGATATAAATGTCGAGTGCCCATATGTATCATAAATTCCGGTTCCGGTGTAGTCAACTCCGGGCGCAATATTTTGAGTTATGTCAGGATGTCTGTCAGGTGACCCGCTGTCTATTATTCCTATTTTAATGTTTTTTGTATCCAATCCATATTGCCACCAGTATGGCGACTTTATCATTTCCATATTCCATTGATTATAATAGTATGTATCATTTGGCTGAGTGAATGAACTGAGACTGTTTAAAACTGCAATATTTGAATTGTTTGATTCAGAAAGAACGTTGATATCAGTTATTTCCTCGTTGTCCGGCAGCGAGATGATATAATTAGGCTCTATATACTCAACGTTTTGGTCTTGCATTAGGCTGTCTACAAACTCTTTAGATTCATTTGTAACTGTGTATATATTCTCATCTTTTACTATAGGTGAGAGCTGATTGACGTCACTTTCTTCAGCTAGCATTACGGGAGCTGATTTGAACTTTACTATGTATCCATCGTAAGACGTGCCGTCTTCTGCAAAACATACTGTTTGAAATACAATTATCAGCAGGCATGTAAGAACAGCCGAATATAATATTTTGTTAAAAAATATTTTCATAAGCAGGCACCTCAAAATTTGTAAACTTTCTTAAATATTTGTAATATTTTGATATAAAACCAATTGCAAAAATTATAACATATATTTTTTTCAAATTCAATTATTTTCATAAATATATAATAGGAAATTTCGGGGAATTTAGGCTTATAAATTATTAGATTGAGTTTTATTTGCCAACGAAAGAGAAGATACACGAACCACACTTTCATTGGAGGAAGGATACTTGATAGCATCGACTAAATTAAAAAATTAAAATATGGATAGTCAACACTAATTTAGACAACTTATTTAAGGTTAGTAAGCCGATATTCTTTCGGGGTCATATAGCCCAGTGATGAGTGAATCCTGTGATTGTTAAACCAGTTTACAAAATCCGATAATTCATATTGCAATTGTTCTAATGTTTCATATTCTTTACCTTTTACAAATTCGGTCTTTATGATTTTAAATGTGGCTTCCGTTACCGTATTGTCATAGGGACAGCCTTTCTTGCTCAGTGAGCGGTCGATTTGGAATATCTCAAGCGTTTATCCAGTGTTCTGTTTTTAAACTCGTTTCCTCTATCTGTGTGAAATATCTGTATTTTCTCCGGATTTATATTTATTCTGCTAAACGCCTTGACTACCAATGCAGCATCTTTGTTCTTTCCTGCGCTGTAACCTATGATTTCCTAATTAAACAGGTCGACTAGCACACATATGTAATTCTACCTGTTTCCTGCTCTTACATACGTCAAGTCACTGACTACTATGTTGTATTGTGGTTGGTTGGAAAATTCCCTATTTACTTTGTTTTCCTCTTTGGATTCATTACATTTGTCTATGTGCTGCTTGTATTGAGGTAGATACGAATCCCTCCTGCTTCATAATCCATCCAATCCGTCTGCGGGATACCGTGTAACCCTTTTCACAAAGCTTCACCTTGATTTTTTGGGTCCCATAATTATTCCTACTTTGCCGGAATATTTCCCGAATTTCTGTTGTCAAACCATTTTATTTTGGTATTTGTGGATACTCAACACTAATTTAAATATTCAAAAAATAATTTGTATACTCAATACAAACGTAGTTTGCCGCGTAAGGCGAGCAGCTGCGGAAAAGTATTATGACGAATTGTTAATTTTAGAAGAATGCTGTTGTGTTAAAACAGAATAATGAAAATTATTTATTTTCTAATAATATAAGAGATAAAAAATAGGACTTCATTATTATTTGAAGTCCTATTTTTATGTACTGTACTATCACATAATCTACAGCTGTTTTTTATAATAGCCTATTTCTATTGTTCAGTCTGCTGTTTTTATCGTATAAATGTAATTGTCTTTATAGTTTTACGTAATATTAAAAATTTATTAATATATTCCCAGCTGTCCAACGTTATTATTACCGAATACCCATATGTTGTTGTCCTTATCTTTAGCGATTGTAAAATCGAATCCGCCGTCTATCTTGACAATATTTTTTAGTCCGGCAATAAGAGTGGGAGTAAGAGCGGTATTTTGTGTTCCTATACCAAGCTGACCTTTGCTGTTGCTTCCGAAGCCGTAGGTGTTTTCGCCGTCGGTATAGAAGCTGTGGTTATAGCCGGCTCCAATAACTGCGGCGGTTTTTCCGGTTGAGGTCGGAACGTTTCTGCTTACCTTATCGCCCAGCCCCAGCTGTCCTACTGAGTTATATCCCCATGTGAACAGCTCATCTGATGTGGATATTGCGAGCATATGACTGTTGCCGGCAGCAATGTCCTTATAGCTGCCCGTGATTGCGGTGGGTGTTGAAGTGCTGTCGTTGGTTCCGCTGCCTAACTGTCCGCTTTCATTATTGCCCCAGGTGTAAACTGTTTCGCCTGAGAGAGCCGCCATAAATTTCTCTCCGCATGTAACTTTTGATACGTTGCTGAGACCTGTTACCGGCGCAGGAACGTTTGCTGCGCTTGTTCCGCGGTCGCCTAACTTGCCGTCTGTGTTGCTGCCCCATGTCCAAAGAGTTCCGTCGCTCTTTATAGCGGCGCTGAATCCGGTGCCTGCCGTTATATCCGTTATATTGCTAAGCCCTGAAATTTTTGAAGGCACATACACTTTGCCTTTATATGCACCATGAACTTCACCGCTGGAATTGTTGCCCCAGCCCCATACTTCTCCGTTTACATCGAGAGCCAAAACATGGTGTTTGCCTTTGGCAATTTTAACGATTTCAGGAAGACCTTCAACTTTGACCGGTGTATATTGGTTCAGTTTTACCTGTCCCTGACCCAGGTCATAATATGCGCCGTCTCCCCATACATAAACCTCGCCGTCAGCTGTTAAACCAACAGCTGTTTCACGCTCCGCGGCAATATCTTTAAATTTTAAATTTGTATTTAATACCGGGGCAGACATCTGTGTTATACACTGTCCGTTGGTATAGACAGAAAAATTAAGTATAGACTTAAAGAATAATTGTCCGTTTTTATCTGAATATACGCGTCCGATTGGCATTACGGCATAATCGTCATAATAAACGACAGCTGCGCTGTTGCTGTTATACTCGTTAACATTATTTTCCAGCTGATACTGTGCTGCGCCGTTATAGTTAACCTTAACGGTTAAATAGTATTCGCGCTCGGGTTCGTAGTCGTATATGGCTTCAATAACATCATAACGGAAGTTTCTGCTTGGTACGGTATAGGTTTGATTTTTGCAGACAACGTTTATAGAGTCCGCTTTAAATAAACATTTTTGGAAATAAGGACCTTCGTCCGGAGCATACTGTTCCCAGTTTATACCTGTATTCCACCATATATCTTTTCCTGGATATACGACTCCGTCATTTTGATAATATATATTATTATTAAACCAAAGTTTTGTTACCAAAAGCTCATAGTTAGGACCATACATAAAATCAAAAATAGGAATTGTGATTCCGTATTGGTCAAAAATAGGTTTTGGATTATCCCGGTCATACCATGGAAGGTATGTTCCGTATTCAGCAGTGCCGTCCTTGCTGATTCTAACTGCAAGTGCGTTGTAGCGTTCCTGTGCAATAGTAGGTGTTTTAGCAGCCGGTCTCATATTTATTGTTTTAGCCGGTACAGTGTAATAATTTCCGTCAGCATAAACCTGCATACCGTCTATATTCAAAGTTGAATTCGGCTTATTCTCCGGGTCATAAGTCAGGCTGTGGTTCCACCAGGTGTAGTTTGGAACAACCGGTTTAGCGCTGTGTGAGAATAACTGACCGTTGCTGTCGGAATAAACATCAGCAACCCAGAAAAGCGCATAATCATCAAAATATGCTGTCTTTTTGTTGTCCTGACCCATTTCCAGCTGTCTGTGTCCGGGGTCGATAAAATATTCAGCCGTGCCGTCATAGGTTACCTTTACACAGAGTTCATACTCGTGGTTTGGCTCATAGTCATAATTCGCCTCAATCACGTCATATTTGAATGTCTTGGACGGAACTGTGTAGGTTTCATTTTTGCATCTAACATCAATACTGTCTATGTTAAATCTGCACTGCTGCATATATGGCTCGTTTTCATCAATACCTGAATATTGATTCCATTCTATGGAAGTTGTCCACCATTCATCCTTACCCGCGTCAAGGATACAGTCGTTTGCAGTTCCGTTTGAGGAAGTAAACAGGTTAGCCAAATCAAGGCATCCGCCGCTGGATACTTTGTCGGGGTCATTAAAAGATTGTACGCTGGATAAAATTTGCTCTTTCAATTCGGCGGTACTTAAGCTTGTATTATATCCTTTCAGCAGAGCCGCGGCTCCTGAAACAAAAGGAGTTGCCATAGACGCTCCGCTCAGTGGTGAATAATCATTTCCGGGGAATGTGCTTAATATATCAGTGCCGGGAGCGGCAAGATCCACTGATACAGCGCCGTAGCATGCGTCATAATTGAGATTGCCGTTTACGTTCATATTTGCTACAGAGAGTATGTTGTCACAGTCATAAGCTGCCGGATAGAAAGGATGTACATCAATGTCTGTGCCTTCGTTTCCGGCTCCGGCAACAAATAAACCGGGATATCTTTCTATTGCGGTTTTCATACCGCCGCCATAAGCGGTGCCGCCAAAGCTTGCGTTAACAATATCAAACCCATGGAATGTAGCGTATGCAAGGGCTTTTATAACTGATATGGTGTCTACTTCACTATTTCCGGCGCCTGCGTTTAACGGAGCAATTTTGGTGTTCCAGGCTACACCGCTTATTCCTATTTCATTGTTTCCTTTGGCTGCAATGATTCCTGATACATGAGTGCCGTGGTATTCGTTATCCATTGGGTCGTTAGTGTTTTTGTAAAAGTGCCAGCCGATAGTATCATCTATGTATCCGTCCTGGTCGTCGTCAATTCCATTGCCGGGAATTTCTCCTGTGTTTACCCAGATATTGTCAGCCAAATCAGGATGTGTGTAATCAATGCCGCTGTCTATAACGCCTACAACGATTTCAGGGTTTCCGGTAAATGTATCCCACGCTTTGGAAGCATGTAATCGGTGCAGACCCCATTGGTCATAATATGACTCATCGTTTGGAATTGTCTCGCAATATTCATATAAATAATCAGGCTCAGCATATAATACAGCTTCATCTGCTTGAAGCTGATTAACAGCGTCCAAAACCGCCTGTTTTGACTGGTCTGATAATTCAAGCAGAAGAATGTCGCCGGCTTCGTCCTCAGTGGTATCGCCGAGCGTCATTATATTATTTTCCGCTGATGAAGAGCTGTTGTTTGCCGAAGAAATAACTTCAGCGTTTGCAATATCAATTCCGTCAAAAATCGGATTGCTTAAAATTGAATCTTCGTTATTTGAAAATGGAGCGATTCCGTAAGCGGAAGCAGGGTTTTGTTTCATTGTGACCACAACCCGTCCCGGTAAAAAATCTTCTTCAATTGTTTCCTGAATAACGTCGGATGAAGACTGAGTGTTATCACTGTTTTCGGCGCTGACTGCAGTCTCGGCCGGTTCTTCAATATTGATTTCAGTTGAGGATATTTCCTCAGCAAAGATATTGACCGGCAAAACCGCAGTGCTGATTGACAGCATGCCTGCAAGCAATAAGCTTAGATACTTCTTTGTTTTTTTCATTTGTACTTTCTCCTTTTAATTATTATTTATAATCAAATATTAAAAAAATAAATTTTTAATATTAAATCATTATATACATGGTATCATATAAATAAAATAATTACAATACAGAATTATACATAAAAATACATTTAATTTTTTATTAAACATTAATAAAATAAAAATATATATTTTATTTTATAATATTTAATATGAAATGTATCGCGTATTGTTTGCATTCGAGCGTAATGCTGCGGACGCTATAAAAATATGCTATAAATTATTTTTTGTCTGTTTATAGTTTGTTGTTTTAATAGTTTAAAATATATTTTAAACGAATAGTAAAACTAAAAGTTTGTTTATGAGGCCGATGTTATCAAAAATAATGGAAACCTAACAGAAAACCGGACAGAAAAGTCAAGGAGATTTTTGAATAAACATTGGTATGGTGTGACCACACTTTAAAAAAGTGTGGTCACAGCCCTACCGAAGCTTGCAAAACTACATTTTTTATAATCTATTATATAATGTTTATCTGATAAGGAGGCGTTTATGGTGAACATCGGCAGGGCAGACTTTGTCTGCCGCGTTAGGTGAGCTATTATCTCACGCGAAGCGTGAACATATTTAGAACAGTTTGTCATAATCCATTTTATAAAAAACGTTTCCGCGACTGCGCGCCTTACGAGGCAAACTCTGTTTGCACATCACAACTAAGTCTGATTTATTATATAACAACTAAGTTAATTATTGGCGTTTATAGTTTGTATAACACAATATAGTTTTTATAATATACACTTTTAAACAAAAGTGTAGCCACAATTGACATTGAAGGTTTAACAATACAAAGGAATTTGTATTACATACACTTTAAAAAAGTGTAGTCACAGCCCTGCCGAAGCTTGCAAAACCACATTTTTTATAATTTACTATATAAAGTTTATCTGATAAGGAGGTGTTTATGGTGAACATCGGCAGGGCAGACTTTGTCTGCCGCGTTAGGTGAGCTGTCATCTCACGCGAAGCGTGAATTACTTATGGCAGATTATCATAATTTTTTTATTACAAATTTTCCCATGACTGCGCGCCTTACGAGGCAAACTACGTTTGCCATACCGAAGCTTGCGAAACTACATTTTTATATAATTTACTATCTAATACGGTGTTTATGGTGAACATCGGTAGGTGTGCCCCACCCTTTAGGCGGGTGCACACATACGAATATAGCTTCTATATCGAAGCGGCTAAATAAAAAGGCAGGCGCGGTGCTCTTTTACGAGTACGCGCCTGTCTTTTTCTATTCTGTTTTGATGATTTGTTAATAATCGGTTACTATACTGTTTTATTACAGAACGTTTATACAGCACAATTTTATTTAAAGATTCTTAAACGATTAGTATATTCCCAGCTGTCCAACGTTATTATTACCGAATACCCATATGTTGTTGTCCTTATCTTTAGCGATTGTAAAATCGAATCCGCCGTCTATCTTGACAATATTTTTTAGTCCGGCAATAAGAGTGGGAGTAAGAGCGGTATTTTGTGTTCCTATACCAAGCTGACCTTTGCTGTTGCTTCCGAAGCCGTAGGTGTTTTCGCCGTCGGTATAGAAGCTGTGGTTATAGCCGGCTCCAATAACTGCGGCGGTTTTTCCGGTTGAGGTCGGAACGTTTCTGCTTACCTTATCGCCCAGCCCCAGCTGTCCTACTGAGTTATATCCCCATGTGAACAGCTCATCTGATGTGGATATTGCGAGCATATGACTGTTGCCGGCAGCAATGTCCTTATAGCTGCCCGTGATTGCGGTGGGTGTTGAAGTGCTGTCGTTGGTTCCGCTGCCTAACTGTCCGCTTTCATTATTGCCCCAGGTGTAAACTGTTTCGCCTGAGAGAGCCGCCATAAATTTCTCTCCGCATGTAACTTTTGATACGTTGCTGAGACCTGTTACCGGCGCAGGAACGTTTGCTGCGCTTGTTCCGCGGTCGCCTAACTTGCCGTCTGTGTTGCTGCCCCATGTCCAAAGAGTTCCGTCGCTCTTTATAGCGGCGCTGAATCCGGTGCCTGCCGTTATATCCGTTATATTGCTAAGCCCTGAAATTTTTGAAGGCACATACACTTTGCCTTTATATGCACCATGAACTTCACCGCTGGAATTGTTGCCCCAGCCCCATACTTCTCCGTTTACATCGAGAGCCAAAACATGGTGTTTGCCTTTGGCAATTTTAACGATTTCAGGAAGACCTTCAACTTTCAGCGGCGTATATTGATTCAGCTTTACCTGTCCCTGACCCAGGTCATAGTATGCACCGTCTCCCCATACATAGACCTCGCCGTTATATGTTAAACCGACAGCGGTTTCACGTTCAGCGGCAATGTCTTTAAATTTCATGGACATAATTTGTGACGGAAATAGCAGCTGTGTTATATTTTGCCCATTAGTGTAAGTGAAATTATTGAGTTTAGATTTATAAAACATCTGTCCGTTTTTGTCTGAGAATACCCGGCAAATGGGGATAACCGCGTATGTATCATTATATACAACCGCTGGACTGTTGCTGTTATTTTCATTGATGTAATCATACAGCTGATATGACGCTGAACCGTTGTAGTCAACCTTTACGGCAAGATATTTTTCGCTTTTTGCATTATAGTCGTAGATTCCGGCGACCTCACGGTATACGAAAGTTTTGCCCGGCACAGTATATTTGGTGTTTTTACAAGTTACATCAATGCCTTCAAGGGTAAATTCACAGCTGGGATAATAGTATTCTTCATCCATCCAGTATTTTTCCCATTCAATTTTTGTTTCCCACCACGAATCTTTTCCGGGATAAACGATCCCGTCATTTGGATAATAGATATCGTTTTCAAACCAAAGCTGTGAAACTATAAGGTTATAGTTTGAATCATATTTAAAATCAAAGACAGGAATAAGAATTCCGTCGTTGTTATAAATCGGTCCTTTTGTTTCGCGGTCTGCCCATGGCGCATATATTCCATACTCCGCAGTGCCGTTGTTTTTAATTTGCACCCCGAGAGAATAGTCACGCTCAGGTCTGAGAGGAGGAGCAGAAAGTGCCGGTCTCAAATTTATTGTTTCGGACGGAACATTGTAATAATTACCATTTGCATATACTTGTATGCTGTCAATTTTAAAAGCGGCATTCAGATTATTATCAGGGTCATAGGTTACGCTGTTATTCCACCAGGTATAGTTAGGAACAATAAGCTTAGCGCTGTCTGAAAACAATTGTCCGTTTTGGTCGGAATAAACATCTGCAATCCAAATAAGCGCATAATCATCAAAATATGCAATATCTTTGTTATCCTGCCCCATTTCAAGCTGGCGGTCTCCCGGGTCAAGATAGTATTCTGCGGAACCGTCATAGTTAACTTTGGCGCAGAGCTCGTATCTGCTGTTTATCTCATAGTCATAATTTGCTTCGATAACATCATATTTCAATGTTTTTGCCGGGACAGTATAAGTTTTGTTTTTGCATATAACGTTAACACTTTCAATGTTAAATCTGCACTTTTGAAAATACGGTTCATTTTCATCTATACCGGAATATTGTCTCCATTCTATGGATGTTGTCCACCACTCAAGCTTTCCGGGATTCACAACCCCATCGTTTGCGGTCCCGTCCGCCGTTGAAAGAAGGTTTGTCAGATCAAGGCGGCCTCCGCTGGAAACTTTATCATATTCGGACGAAGTGTATACAGAAGATAAGATTATATCTTTTAATTCTGCGCCCCTTAAGCTCGGATTATATCCTTTTAACAGGGCGGCAGCCCCCGCAACACATGGAGCAGCCATAGAAGTTCCGCTTAAATATTTATATTCTCCGCCGGGAACAGTGCTGTAAATACCTGTGCCGGGAGCGGCAATATCGACTGATACAACACCATAGTTGGAGGTGCTGTTTAAAGAACCGCTCTCATCAAAATTAGCTACAGATATTATGTTTTCACATTCAAAGCCGGATGGATAATTCGGAACTACGTCAGTGTCAACTCCTTCATTTCCAGCGGCGAAAACTAATAGTCCCGGGAATCTTTCAATAGCTGTTTTTTGGGCAAGGCTGCTTGAAGTTCCTCCGAAACTTCCGTTTATTATATCAAAATGATTATCTGTGGCATAGTTAATGGCTTTAATAACTGCCGCTGAGCTGATTCTCCTTTCATCAATCCCTACGTTCAGAGCGGCAATTTTTGTTTTCCAGGCAACCCCGGTTACGCCGATTCCATTGTTTCCGGCAGCGGCGATGATGCCGGCCACATGTGAGCCGTGATAGGCAATATCCATTGGGTCGTTATGATTGAAAGTGAAATTCCAGCCGTTAATATCGTCTATATATCCGTTATGATCATCATCAACACCATTGCCGGGAATCTCGTCTTCATTTACCCACATATTGGGAGCCAAATCAGGATGATTATAATCAACGCCGCCGTCGATAACGCCGACAACAACATCTGAACTTCCGGTAAATTTATCCCATGCTTTCGGTGCGTTTATTCTTTCCATTCCCCACAGTTCATTGTAAAACTCGTCGTTAGGTATGGTATCATAGAAATATTGTATGTAGTCGGGTTCCGCCCATAGAACGTCTTCATTTGCTTGAAGCTGCTTAATGGCGTCAAAAACACCTTGTTCGGATTGATTATTTAATTCAATAAGGAATATATCACCGGGCGAGTCTGCTGTATCATCACTTAAAGTCATTATTTCGTCTTCTTCAGACGCGGGTGAAATCAGCTCAATATCCGCTATATCAATGTTGTCAAAAATAGAGCTGTTTAATACTGCGGTTTTACTATCAACTGAAAACGGCGCTTTATATTTGCCGGCGGAATTTTGTTTCAGAGTGACAATAACTTTGCCGGGCAGAATATCATCACAGGTTCCGGCGGAATCCGGCGGAATCTCATCATTTAAGCCGGCGTTATTGTTTTCTTCCAGTATCGGGCTTTCCGCAGTTGGAACAGAAGGATCTGCCGTCTGAACGGAAGTTTCGGCAGTTAAAATATTGTCTTCTGCCGTTGGAATTGGGGATTTACCAATGGAGCTATCAATGGTTGTTTCTTCCTGCGGAATAGTTTCTTCAGCAAAAGAGTTAATAGGTAAAATAACAGTGCTGAGCAGCAGGGCTGCCGCTAAAAGTAAACTTAGATGCTTTCGTACTTTTTTCATTTGTACATTCTCCTTTTAATTTTTATTGATAATTCAAATATTACAAAATATTGTCAAATATTGAATTACCATAAAAATCATATCATATTATTAATTTAAATACAATGTTGAATTATATATAAATATATTAATAAATTATTGGTAAATATTAATAAAAATATTATACAAAAGTATTATATAATATGAAATGTGCGATGTGTTTCATACTATTGCATATAAAAGTATAAACGTAAATATAAATATATATTTATAAAAAACGAATAACGGAAGAGTGTTATACATCACGATAAAATAGATATTGTAAAATATTAATCAAAAGAGAAATATTATAAGAAAAGTGTATAGAAATTCATATAAGATATATACTGCGGCTCCGATTATAAAAGTTTTGTTGTAATAAAATAATACTGTATGATTTAATAGATAGAAAATAATGTAATAAAAATAATTTTTATATTTAAAGAACTAAAATTTAAAGGTGATAAACAAATTGAATTTATGTATCAAAATTTTATCCATATTATAATAAGACAGATTGTTTTAAGTTGGCAAGGCTGGGTTAAGCATAAATTCTATTATCTTAATGCTGCACTATAGCCGTACCTGAAACAACATCGTTTTCGATTATGATATCATATGTATATGGATCTATATAGCCGTCTCCAATATAGTATTCTAATCTTTTGCCGCTGTAATATGAAACATTTGACGGATGACCAAGAAAATCAATTATTTCCGTTTCGGTTTTTCCAAAAAATTGGTATTGTTTTTCGAGATCTTCAATCATATAAATTCTAAGATTTGCATTGTTATCCCAATTTTGTCTGCTGTATGCTGAAACAGAATTTTTAACTATATTGTAAGCCCCTGCGTTAATAAGTGCTGCAGAAAGAATGCAAAATATCAAAATTAAAGGTATTGTCCGGCTTATTTTTAATTTTTTTCTGAACAATATCGGTAACATAACAGCGCATATATATAAGGTAAAAAATGAATATATTAATATTCCGTTTTCAAAATTTTGAACTATACTATTAAATCGAATGAAAACAAATGTTGATAATAAAATACCGCCGCTGATGATTATTATTAATATAAATGATAAATATTTCAATATTTTTGAATTCATTTTTCACACCCCGAAACAATTATATCATATATAAAAATAAAATCAAATAATTGACGTTCTTTTAATATAGCGTGCAGTCTGTGAGTACCGCATAAGTACTTTGGCAGTCTTATATATACAAATTAATATTTACTTTTTAAACAAAAATCTTAGAAAATTAAAGATAGTTTTAAGAGAATTAAAAATAATCTAAGTATAATTTTAGGGAAATAAAAAATTTTTAAATGGTTTATAAAATAATCAAATATTTCATATCGCACGTTTATATATACAGCCATTATAAAAAATAATCATAATTTAATTATAAGTATTACAATTAAATAATAACTAAATAAAAGCGGTTAAAGCGAACAACGGCAGTGCAGATATAATATGCATCGTGAGGTGAGCCCCGCCCCGCCTTGAAAAGGCGGTATGATAAGTCACCATAATTCACCAATGTTTAAGCAAACATAGACCTTTATTGCACGTCTTCATATATAACGATTCAAAAAATATTATCAAATATAATAACCCAAAATTCTAAATAAAAATTTATAAGAAAATATTTTTATAAAAATCATAAAAAGCCGCAAACAGCGATTAAATCAGCGTTTGCGGCTTTTGTGTCGAATAGAAATAATTGGATAAAACGGTTGTTTTGGTGACAAAATGGTAACAAAACTTCAAAATAAATTATAACAACTTATTATAGAGTTATATAGAGTTATTTTTTAAATACAAATAAATATTCGTGTGCAATCAATAAAAAATTATATTTTATACTATTGGTTTTCCAATACCCGGTGGCCTTGCAATTATGCTGCTCTTTTATAATAAGTTCTTTTAATTTGAAGCCTGCATTTTCAAAGATACGCATTACATCAAAAGACATTGGTATCATATGACCTTTTTGTCTTGTATCTCCCATAAGCACAGCACAAAACTTGTCCTTTTTAAGTATACGATAACTTTCTGTTGCGACCTTTTTCATTTCTTTGAGAAAGTCTTTTACTTTTAGTTGTGATAAATCTTCCTCTATGCCATCGCTATACTTGATAATATTAGCATATGGTGGGTGAGTGCATATCAAGTCAATACTGTCATCAGGCAAAAAATCAAGTTTTCTTGCGTCACCTTTTTTAATATATACTTTTCCATTTGCAGTCTTGTAATCAAAAGCCGTCTTTTCTCTACATCGCTGGAGTGCAACATCATTTACATCTACTCCAATTATATCACGATTTAATAGTTTTGCTTCTACAAGAGTAGTGCCACCTCCAGCAAACTGATCTAAAACCAAATCGCCCTCTTGGGAATATCTTAATATAATATTTCTTGGTATGTACGGCGACCAATTGCCACGCCATTTCGCATCGTGAGTTGCCCAATCTCCACGTTGCGGAAAAGACCAATGTGTTGTCATTTCAAGCTCAAAATCTTCAGGCTCCCATTTTTTTATTTTCTTTTCCGCCATTATTTAAAAACCTCATTGATTATACCATTTTCTAAATCTTTGATGTTATAAATATACTCCATAACATCAAAAGTTTCTTCAAGATTGTTTCTTGCACTTGTCCAACCTTTTCCGTCTGTAAACCAAACAAATGTAAAACCGTTTATTGTATCGGCTTCCATAGCAAGTGTTTTGTAACTTCGAGCTGTTTCATTTAGTTTAGAACCGTTACTACCATAAAAATTAGTTTCTATACCATAAATCATATTTTCTGTTTTGATAACGAAATCGAAGCGTTTTTCCATCTTTCCCTGATTTGAAATAGCTGATAAGTCAATATTCCATTTTTCAGTAATTTGATGGATATATATTTCCTTGAAATATGTTTTATCTTTAGTAAAACCGGCTTTCTTTATAAAGCTCTCGATCAAGTTTTCCATCAAATGACCACCACGATTTTTTCTGCCATTGGAGTCAAGTCCAGTTTCAACTCCTGTTACATAATCAACAATGTTATTTATAATATGATTAGCCATTAAATCAAACAATCCTGTTTTACGCATAAATACTTTATACTGTTCTGCCGACATATTTGGTTTCTTAAACTTATATGTAAATTCTCCGTCACTGTCAATAGCATAAATTTCATTTGATCTAACCGCTAAAAGTAACGGAATACATTTTAATATTTCGGGATATTTTTCAATTAACGCTTCAAAATCAGCTTCGATATTCTTTGAGCCTATAAGGGAGTTTAATATATTAAGCTCAACTTTTATACTCTCAACATTTCTGTGTACCTTTTCAAAATCAATATAGTATTTATAATCTGTAATACTATCACGAAAATCGGATAACCAAGTTGTAAAATCTCTGTTTCTCATATTAGAAACTCCTTAAAAATTTGATATTAATAGTTCTTTTATTTTTCCTCTTGATTTGCCATTACAATTTATCATACGAGTAGCTTCAACTCTTTTAATTGTATGTGCAGAGTAAATGTTGTCAAAAAAATCGTCATCTGTATTAGTGTTTTTGGGATCTGAATTACTCACAACGATTTTAGCACCTTTTTTGTGCATACACTTCACAAATTCAGCAAGCTGAATTTGTGCTTCGTCATTAAATAAATTTTCTGTATATGCCGTAAAACTTGCCGTTTCGGTTAAAGGTCTGTATGGAGGATCAAAATATACAAAAGTATGCTTATCTATAAATTCAGCGGACTTTCGATAATCTCCGCATATAATTCTTACATTTTGCAGTTTTTCCGATACTGTACGAAGATTTTTTTCATCACAGATAAGGGGATTTTTATACGCTCCCATAGGTACATTAAAAAGTCCTTTTTTATTAACCCTGTAGAGTCCATTGAAGCAAGTTTTATTAAGAAATATCATCAATGCTGCTTTTTCGATATTTTCAACTTCACTGCCATTTATTTTCAAATCGTTAAATTTTTCTCTTTTTGATATATAGTATGACTTTCTATTTCCAGTTTCAAGAGGCACATATTCGTTTTGATATTTATTAAGAAACTCTAGCAGTTCTTTAATATGCTCTCTTATAATAACATAAGTATTTATTAGTTCCGTATTTATATCACTGATATATATTTCACTTAAATTGTATTTGCTTAAAATATCAAAAAGCACCGCACCGCCACCTACAAATGGTTCGGCGTATTTTGTAATAACACCATTATCAAAAGGATAATAACTTTCTATTTCTTTTAACAACTGCCCTTTGCCGCCTGCCCATTTAAGAAAAGGCTTAACATTTTTCTCATCTGTTTTATTATTATATCTTGCGCTTCTTGCATCAACAGGCTTTTCAGCATTTATTGGTATAAGCCACATGTTGCCTAACATTTGCACATTTTTTATTCTATTTTCAGAGCAAAGAACAGCCACTCGTCTTTGAGATATACCCCACTTATCGGCGGCTTCTTTTGCAGACATAACTTCCATATCTAGACACTCCTTGTTTATTATAAATAATATTATATTCTAAAACTAGAACAAAAGCAATATTGTTTTTGCGTTTTCTCAGTTTTGTACAAAAATATAAATTTTGTTTAATTGCAAGCACAGCAAATGAGTACCCGTTTGCGAAAAATATGTTTTGCACAAAAAGAACAGATAAGTCAAGAGCGGGCGTAGCTTGTATATTTACTCTTGACTTATCTGTTCTTTCATTCAATATGTCAGTTGAGGGGGAATTAATTCCATACTTTGACTTAATCCCCTTTATTTCAAAATTCAGTTTAAAATGTTTAATTTTGATAAAATGTTAATTCATATTTAATTTATTTTTTTGTGTCTTAAAATTAAAAAATCATCAAAAACGCACATTTATACAGCATATTTTTAGAAGTATAGTCTTTTTGCTTTTTATATAAATTTGATTACAAATAAAATGTTTTTTATATCTGTCATGGTGATAAAATGGTGACAAGCATTACAAAATCAATTTATATAAACTTATAACAAAAAAATTATATTATTTTTAAAAACCTTTATTTTACGCTATTTTAAACAATATCATATAATAACTTATAAAAAGTAATATTAAATTATGGGTCATAAAAAAATATTTAAAACGAAATAAAAGCGGTTAAAGCGAACAACGGCAGTGCAGATGAAATCTGCATCGTGAGGCGAGCCCACCCCGCCTTGAAAAGGCGGTACGATAATTCACAATAATTCACCAATACCTAAATCAATATAAACTGTTATCGCACATCTTACAGAAGAGTGTCAAGCCTTACCACGATTGACCAAATACTTAAACTTTCAATATACACTATTCAAAACTTTGAATAAAGTCACGAAAATTATAATATACTGCTTTTTCAAGAAATGTTATAGAATGATTATGATTAAAACTCTTTAGATGTATAAGCTTTTTTTCTGATTCTTCATTATCAAGCCCTGTAACCTCCATAAGTTTTTTCTGAGTATTAATGTTTGTATCATACAAAACGCAGTCGGGCGCCAGTAAGGTTGAGGCAAAAATGTTAGCGAACATTTCCAGGTCGCTTGGCTCAGCTTTATCGCTGCGGTTCCAAACTGTGACGCCGTCCATACATGCTAAATTTTCTGTTTCAAGGTGCCCCATAGCTATATGTCCAAGTTCATGCGAAATTGTTAAATGACGTCTTTCTGTTTTATCGGAATTAAAAAAAGTATAATATGAATCATTGATTATTGCTGTAAAACCGTCGTTAATCATAAAATTTTCAAGACGCAGGCTAACTATTAAATTTTCAAATATTTTATAGCTGCCGAGCCGAACTTTCATTAAACTGCAAAGTCGTGATATATTGATAGGCAGTTTAGAAATTTTATAACGGTATAAAATTTCAAGAGCTTTTTGATATGCAGTTCTTTTATTATCATAATAATCAAAGTATTTTTCCACTGATAACACCTCATAGGTTATTATCAGCTTTCATACATTAATTATTACTTTGTTTAAGGATTTAAAGTATTAAAATTTTTCAGGTGATATAAATTCTTGTATAGATTCTGTCTGCCAGTTAGTTTTAAGGCGGCTGACAAAAGGTGAAAATTGTTCGCGAACTTTTATTTCCAGCGGCTGTTTATAAAACATATTCCGTTTGTATAATTCTTCAATCCGCTGAGCGCGTTTTTCTGCATAAATATATGGCAGACGGCACACTTCCATAATTTCTTCAGGAGTGTGGAGGTTAAGTTCTTTAAGAACGCATGCGGGAGACATTATGCGGATTGCAAACATATCCGCTTCTTTTTCAAGCTGGGAATTCATATTCTTTTTGTTTGTGTAAAGAATTTTACCGTTATTGCTTTCAATCCTCGTTTTATGCCCCAATAAGATATGTGCAAGCTCGTGAAGAATAACAAAATTTATATTTGCATACGAACGGTAATCGTTTTTGTAAAATATAAACCAGTTTTTGTCGAATAACATACAAAAACCCTCTTCATCAACAGTTCGTCCTTGCTGACCGATTATTGAGATTATCTCCGGAAGTTCTTCGTATGACTTAATTTGTATGTTTAGCTGTTCGCAGATTTTAAAAACATCAATTGGCAGCTCGCATATATTGAAGTCAATCAGAAACTTCCATGAAGCATTACGAACATTTCTGTATAGACCATAAGAATTATTCATTTTTTGCACCGTCATTTTTGTCAAACTGTTCAGGCATAGCCAGTCTCAGCATTTCTCTGACTCTTTGCAGCTGTTCGGAAGTCAGGTCGATTTTTTCATTGTTTCCTTCAAAGCTGAATATTAATCCGTTGTCATTTTTTGACTCGGAAGACTCAGAGGCGGGAGGTTCTGACTTTCCAAGCAGATAATCGGTAGTGACGTTAAAATACTCCGCAAGTCTTTTTATATTATCTAAATTAGGTTCGGTATTTCCATTTTCATATTTGACATAAGTTGTTCTGTCGACACCAAGAAAATCGGCGACTTCCTTCTGTGTTTTCTTCATAGAAATTCTCAATTCTTTTAACACGGTCATTTTTATCACCTCTACCCTATTATAAGTGAATATTAATCACCTTTCAAGGCGGTGTGCAATAAATCCACTTATTTCCAAAAAAACTATTGACAAGTGCAAAAATTTCACTTATAATAAGGGTGTGAATAAATTGCACGATAGAGGTGATAAATTTGAACAGTATAAAATCTTTTAGAGAAAAGCTGGGTTTAACGCAGCAGGAACTTGCCGACGCTCTTTCAATAGAAAGATCTACTGTTACAAAATGGGAGACCGGCATGGCAATGCCGCGGGCGAGTAAACTCCCGGATATTGCTGAAATTTTGCATTGTCAAATCAATGACTTATATGTTACAATAGAAGAAGCGAAAGATAAAGCAGGTGCGTGACAGTGGATTTGGATGTTTTTATTGAACCCAGTGAAGACGGGGAAAGTGCTTAAAAGTTGATTTCAGTGAAATTGATAAAGCTGTTGAAAGACTGAACCATATGCAGGAGAGTATTTCAGAAGCTAAAGCCGCTGCGGAAGAACTTAAACAGCTTCTTGAGGATATTAAATTCGTGACTGTGTCTGTTAGCAAAGAAGACAGTAGAAAAGATAACAGTAGAAAAGATAACAGTTAAGTATAGAATAAATCGGAAGTGAAAATAGTTCAGCAGCCAATAAGAAGCTGAGTTATTCACTTGTCTTTTTATATTAAGCCGGCCGCAGTTTTTCGGTTTAAAAGATTTGATTAGTTCACAGTATATTTTTATTATGTATATATATTTCTTGACTCAATATATATAACTTTTTTACACAATTATATTTGTGCAGACGTCCTTTTGGGGCGTTCGTAAAGGGATGTGCGGAATCCGCACACCCCTTTTTGCTATAGTTTTATTTAGTCAATTTTTAAAAAGAGTATATATAAAATAGGGATAGTTTCATTAAACAGTTGTCTTAAAAATATTGCTAATTAAATATATTAACAATACTTAAAATGAGTAATGAAATTTGCTGTCCATTTTATTGTCTGTTTTCTATGTATATTCACGTTTCGCGTGAGATGGTAGTCACCTAACGCGGTGTGCAAGTAAATATATCACAACTAAGCAATTTATTATATGACACCTAAGTTAATTATTGGAGTTTATAGTTTGTATAACATTATATGGCTTATATAACATACACTTTTAAACAAAAGTGTAGCCACAATTGACACTGTAGGTAATGGCAAAACAAGTTATTTAGTATCACACCCACCTGAAAGGTGGGGTCACAGGCCTTGCAGGTTCATCAATACAAACTACTTTGGCTTACACGCACCTTTTAGGTGCAGCACCTTGCAGGTTTATCAAAATAAGACAGTTTGGTTATAAAATATAATCACTTATGATAGGTTATTCCGGCGCTTATTGTAAACGCCCTATATATCTGTTCCAGCAGAATTACCCTCATCAGCTGATGCGGAAACGTCATCTTTGAAAAACTCAGCTTTAAATCAGAAATTGATTTTATGCTGTCATCAAGGCCCAGTGACCCTCCAATTATAAATACTATATGGCTTTCCCCGGTAACAGAAAGGGACTCTATTTTTTCGGAAAGCTGTTCTGATGAAAGCTGCTTTCCTTCAACGCAAAGGGAAATTATATATGCGCCTTTCGGTATTTTCGCCGCAATCTTCTCGGCTTCCTTATTTAAAACAATTTTCTGCTGCCCGTCCTCGTTGGGTTCATCTTTAACCTGTATGATATTAAGCTTGCAAAATCTGCTGAGACGTTTTTTGTACTCGTCGATGGCGCCGCAATAAAACTTCTCTTTTATTTTTCCGACGCAAATCAAAGTTATATTCAACATAATATATCCCTCTTTAAAGCTTACATAACAATAGGTGCCGCAAACTGTACGGCACCTATTTATTTAAGCGTTTGGTTTTTCTTTAAATTCTGTCTTCTTCATGGAAACGTCGCCGGTTTCCTCTTTTATATCTTTCTCTTTTCTGGCGTTATCCGTATCATTCATAACCTCAAGCGCCGCGTCAATCGCCTCAGCGTCGCCGGTTTGGAACAGAGCGTCAAACTCGTCGCCTTCAATTTTTTCTTTTTCAAGCAAGAGTTCCGCCACTTTTTTGAGATTTTCCATATTTTCTGTGAGGATTACTTTACATCTCTCATAGCATTCACTTATAATCCTATGGATTTCCTCGTCAATAATAGCTGCAGTTTCCTGGCTGTAATCAGCCGAATGTCCAGCTTCGAGCCCCAGGAACACCTCGCCGTTCTGTTCGCCGAATGTTCTTGCGCCGAGCTTTTCACTCATTCCATACTTTGTAACCATGCTCTTGGCGATTTTGGTAGCGCGCTCCAAATCATTTGAAGCGCCTGTGCTTATATCATCCAAAGTTAAACTCTCAGCGACACGGCCGCCCAGCAAAACTATTATTTCTTCAACCATTTCGGTTCTGCTGTTATAACTGGTATCCTCCTTAGGGAGCGACAAAGTATATCCCCCGGCTCTGCCTCTGGGGATTATAGAAACCTGATGAACCCTGTCCTGTGTCGGAAGCATCTTTGACACAACCGCATGACCGGCTTCGTGGAAAGCAGTAAGCTTCTTTTCCTTATCGGTTACCTTTTTACTCTTCTTTTCAGGCCCGGCAACCACTTTCATGATAGATTCTTCAAGGTCTATCATGTTTATAACCTTCTTATTTGCGCGCGCGGCAGCTAAAGCCGCCTCGTTTACAAGGTTTTCAAGGTCTGCGCCGGTGAATCCGATTGTAGTCTTAGCTAAAACATTAAGTTTAACATCATCGCCCAAAGGCTTATTTTTAGTGTGTACTTTTAAAATCGCTTCACGTCCGACAACATCAGGCGCGTCAACCAATACCTGTCTGTCAAATCTGCCGGGTCTCAAAAGCGCCGGGTCAAGGATATCAGGCCTATTGGTTGCGGCAATTATAATAACGCCGTCGTTCTCACCGAAACCATCCATCTCAACCAACAACTGGTTAAGGGTTTGCTCTCTCTCGTCATGTCCGCCGCCAAGTCCTGCACCTCTGTGACGGCCCACTGCGTCGATTTCATCTATAAAAATTATACATGGGGCGTTTTTCTTAGCGTTTTCAAACAAATCTCTGACACGCGACGCGCCCACGCCGACAAACATCTCAACAAAGTCAGAACCTGATATTGAGAAGAACGGAACTCCGGCTTCTCCTGCAACAGCTTTTGCGAGCAAAGTCTTACCTGTTCCCGGAGGGCCCACCAAAAGTACGCCCTTTGGTATCCTGGCTCCTAAACGCCTGAATCTTTCCGGCGTTTTTAGGAACTCGACTATTTCTTCAAGTTCGGCCTTTTCTTCCTCTTCGCCTGCTACATCGGCAAAAGTTTTTTTCGACTGCCCTTCGTTGGTAAGCTTTGCCTTGCTCTTTCCAAAGTTCATCATACCGCGGCCGCCGCTTCCTGACTGCTGCATAAACATGAACCAGAATACAGCGAAAAGCAAGACCATTCCAAGCGTTGGCAGCCATGTTACCCACCAAGGTATACTGGACGGAAGAGGAGTCTCAACCTTAAGCGACCCATCCTTTATCTGTTTTTCCATCTCGTCTCCGACGTCGCTCCTCAGTGTTTCATAACCCGGAACTTCAACCTTAATTATTGAATCGCTGTTTTTCATCTTTACCGTAGCAACATCGTCAGCTATACTAATCTCGCTGACTTCGTGATTTTGGATATCTCTTACTAATTCTGAATATACGTCTTTATCCTGTTTAGGCGTAACTCTCGTCATAAAAAATACCATAAGGATAACTAAAAACAACAACAAGTAAAACCCGATACCCTTTAAATATTTTTTCACTCTGTCGCCTCCTGTCAAAAAATTTTGATACACATATAACACCAGTTTAAATGCTATTTTAATATTGATACAATGAGTGATTATATCATACATAAAATAAAAATACAACCAAATTATTGATATCTTAACAAAAAATTCAAATGTTTTGTTATAATACCAATACGCCCCAATTTTACCTTATGCCCGTTTTATCAAACTTATCAATAATATTTACTATTTAAATAACTTTCTGTTTTTATCCTGCCCAAAATTTACTATTTCAAAACCAAAATCATATCGGATTCACCGGAGGAATTTTTCGGTACGTCAATCACATCCGAAAAAGCGGTCTCTTTATCTAAAAACACACCGCTTGCCGGGTCATACCAACGGGCTGATACAGGTTTAAATTCCAGCGCTTCAAGATTTAATTCAAAACTGCGGCCGCTGTAGTTATAAATCAAGGCAAAGTCTTTTCCTGAAAAAGCTGTGATACGGTCGTATTTTGTGAAACCGCCGTTATTTATTAAGTTATCGTTATGTTTACCGTCTTGAAAATTTACAGACGTCATAAGATTATACAAATATCCCATCTGTGCTGAACCCGGGTCGTTCAGGGCTTCTCTCCAGCAGGTTTTAACATTATACCCTGCGTCTTTGTCGTTTTCCCTATAGAACTGCATTATTGCATTATCCCCATAGGTATGGCCGCAGGCTCCTTCAAACACTGACCAGTACGCATATCTTCTTACATCTTTTGCTTTCCATAACGGCTGTGAAAAATCATGCAGTCCCTGAGGTATATTTTCATAAGAAGGCTCTCCGTCAAGAACAGGTTTTAAAGGCGTACGCGCAAGTTCTCTTCTTACATATCTCCAGTTATCCTCCCCGTAAAAATCTTCTGAAACATTATTATCGTCCCAAAAGCCCAGCGAGCTTTGGTCATAACGCCTGTGCCCAGACTGAAACATATTAAAATCCAGCCAGCCGCAGTCATTAAACCACATAGCAGACGAGGTTCTGCCGAAAGGATGGAATGTTACCAGCTGTTCCGGCGCATATTTTTTTATAGTATTTCCTAATATGTTCCATACATCAAAACCGGTCTCGCCCCTTATATCCCCTCCAAGAATCCAAATGACGTTCTCATGCTGTCCGTACCTATCAGCGAGATACTTTCCATAGCTTTCCGCATTATCAGCGTTTAAATATCCTTTTTTGACCATCGATCCCCACACTGGAAGCAATCCCATATACAAACCATAGCCGGCAGCCATCTCCACAAGGGTATCTATTTTTTCCCAATAGCCGCTGTAACTGCAGATTTTAGAAAAATCATTATCTAGTACAGCCGTAATTTTTCCATCCGGCTCTTCAACATTCATATTATGTACAAGAACTGTCTGAATTACATTAAAATTCTTTTCAGCTCTGTCCGCAAAATATACGTTTGCTTCGTCAGCGGTCAATTTCTGAGCTAGCAGCCACGCTGTATCCCCAAGCCAAAAAAATGGTTTTAGTTCTCCGGAAATATCTTTTTTTGCCAAATTTTTATTATTTTTGTAAACAGCTAACATTTTATTCACCTCATTATATCATTTTATTATCCTGCAATTATATCACATACGTTCGGAAATTAAAACAATAAAATACGCAAGTCCGAATTTGGACCTGCGCATATGTACAGATTATTTTTCTTTAGCCCATTTTCGGCAGTTTTCCAATCTGGGCTTTGGGTCAAATCCCATTTCAACGCCCATGGCAGAGACCATTTCACACGGGAATTCTTCGCATTCACCGCAATGATTGAGCCCTTTGCTCTCACAGCAGGTTTTAACTTCACATTCTCCGCCCCAAAAAGTTTTTTTCATCGTTAAACATCCCGTACAGCCAACCTCTTCTTTTCTTTCGCAGGAATCGCATCCGATTCCGCATCTTGATTCAAACATATGTACCGCGTCTCCCTTTTAATATTTGGAAATGCGCAAAAAAGCTTTTTTGTTTTTTATAATTATGTCAAGTTATCAATCTATTCTTCCGCCTCTTGCACATTTCCGTTTTATTTTATTTTATTTTTATTAAAATTCAAGTTCAGAAATTACTTCTTTTAGAGCGTTTGCCGATTTCATAAGATGAGTGCACTCGTTCTCATTTACTGTTATCGGAACCTTTGTCTCTATACCGTCCTTTCCGACTATTGACGGCATACTGAGAACAACGTTTTCTATACCATACTCCCCATGCATCATAGACGACACAGGCAAAATTGATTTTTCATCGCGGAGTATAGCCTCGCATATCCTCTTTACCGACATAGCTATACCGTAATATGTCGCCTTTTTCTTTTCTATGATTTCATAAGCCATATTTTTTACACTGTCGGCTATTCTTATCATTGCTTCTTCATGATTAAAATAACCTCTCATCTCACAGAATGAATTAATTGGGATACCCGAAACGTTAGCGCTGCTCCATGCCGCAATTTCACTGTCTCCATGCTCGCCGATTATAAACGCGTGCACGCTCCTGCTGTCTACCCCCAAATGCTGACCCAGCTGATATTTTAATCTTGCCGTATCAAGAACCGTTCCGGAACCTATTATTCTATTTTCAGGCAAACCGCTCAATTTTATAGCTGTATACGTTAAAATATCCACAGGATTTGAAACGATAAGCAGAATTCCTTTAAAATTGCACTCATTTATCTGCGGAATTATTGACTTAAAAATACCGACATTTTTATGCACCAACTCAAGCCTGGTCTCTCCCGGTTTTTGCCCGGCGCCGGCGGTAATAATAACTATAGCCGCGTCGGATGCGTCCTTATATTCGCCGGAATATATTTTCATCGGTCTGTTTAAAGGCACGCCGTGACTTATGTCAAGAGCCTCGCCCTCCGCCCTGTCCTTATCAACATCTATCAGCACCATTTCAGAGAACATTCCGCTCTGCATAAGCGCAAAAGCTGAAGCTGAACCCACAAAACCACATCCGATTACCGCCACTTTTCTTAAATTGACATCACAATTTGAATTTTTCAAAGTGTATTCCTCCTCTATACTATAATTCCAGTATACACATTATTATAATCCATAATATATAGTTTTATCCAAGAGCAACATCAAGAATCATCATAATTGTAAAACCAACAGCAACGCCGATAGTGGCAATATTGCTGTGGTCTCCGGATTGAGCTTCGGGAATCAGTTCCTCCACAACAACGTAAATCATAGCGCCTGCCGCAAACGCAAGTATATACGGAAGTATTGGAACAATCAATGATGTGAGTATTATAGTTATTATCGCGCCTATCGGCTCAACTACCCCGGAAAGAATCCCGTATAAACAGGAGCGGCGCTTTGAGATTCCATTCCCAAGCAAAGGCATTGATATAATAGCGCCTTCAGGGAAATTCTGAATAGCGATACCTATAGCGAGAGCAAACGCGCCGGACATTGAAATGGCGGCGTTTCCGCTGAGCACTCCGGCAAAGACAACGCCTACCGCCATACCTTCCGGTATATTATGAAGCGTCACCGCAAAAATAAGCATTGTTGATTTGCGAAGTTTTGCTTTCCGCCCCTCAGGTTTATCGGAATTCAAATGCAAATGCGGCGTTATACTGTCCAGCAGAAGCAAAAATCCGATACCGAGCAAAAATCCAACTGCCGCCGGCACCCACGGAATGGATCCGTTCTCCTCCGCCATATCGATAGCCGGTATAATAAGCGACCACACAGAGGCGGCAATCATTACGCCCGAGGCAAAACCCAGCAAAACTTTCTGCAGCATAGGCTGCATTTTATCTTTAAGAAAGAACACCATAGCGGCGCCCAAAGATGTTCCGACAAGCGGAATAATTATTCCTAGACAAATTTTTATAGTATCGTTCAAAATATCACCTGATTCATTTTAATTTCTTTAATTACATAATCCTAAAAAGCCCGTCTCTGCTGCACACCAAATAAATTTTTGCGCCGGAAATCCGCGGAATTCTAACCTCTCCGCCCTGTTCGGGATACAGTCTGACAACCAAAGCCCTGTCATATCCCGTACACAGCACATAATTTATATAATGCTCCTTTTCCATTTTATGCCCAAACGATATATAATACTCCCCATCTATTATTTTAACTTCAGCAAGATGTTTTTCGTCTGTCTCATTTTCTATCATAGGCTCAAGTTTGCGTCCGCAGCATATCACGTCAGCGCCGCTTGCCGCGGTTACTAGATTGCCGCAAACAGGGCAGAAATAAAACTTTACTTTCTTCATATTCCCTCCGTCAGTCTCTCTTTCGTTTAAATCGCCGTCCAGCATTTTTCCTAAATCTATTCCGAATATATCAGATAAGTTTTTAAGCAGTCCCACATCCGGCAGACCCAGTCCGCGCTCCCATTTTGAAACGGTTCTGTCACTGATATTCATTTTGTCAGCCAAATATTTCTGCGTCCAGCCTCTTTCTTTTCTCAGCTTTTGTATTAACTCTCCTACTTTTCTGCAATCCATTTTATCACCTCCCGGCTCATTTTTATTACATTGCAGTCTAAAATTACTTTATTTTACTCATTTATTATACCGTGATAAATAAGACTGCACAACAAACGCTCCGTTTGGATGACAAAAACCGCTGAACCTCTAAGGATTTTGAGTTACTTTATTTCCACTCGCTGCCTATTTCCATATCTTTGTAGTAATACTTTTTATCTCTTTCGCCGATTTCTCTCATAACTCTGCACGGGCTTCCAACCGCCACAGTATTGGGCGGTATATCTTTTGTAACAACGCTTCCTGCTCCTATGACGCTGTTGTCCCCTATTGTCACACCGGGCAGAACGATTACTCCCGCTCCCATCCAAACGTTATTGCCGATTCTGACAGGTAAATTATACTCTATACCCTTTTCACGCAGTTCAGGATATATAGGATGCCCGGCGGTTACAATAGTTACGTTGGGTCCAAATTTAACATTATTCCCGATATGTACCTCGGCGTCATCCAGAAGTGTAAAATTGAAATTTGCAAAGAAGTTATCCCCAACATAAGTATTGCATCCCCATGTAGCGGAGAATGGACTCAGTATAAAACAATTTTTCCCGGCTCGGCCTAAAATTTCTCCAAGCATTTTTTCCCGCTTTTCAGTATCATTTATGCTTGTATTATTATACTCCAATATGATTTTATCTATTTTAGGAAACTGTTCCTTTGCTATTTCAGGGTCCATAGGGTCATAAAGCTCACCGCTTAGAATCTTTTTAAACTTATCCATATTTGTTGTCTCCTTTTTTAAATAAATCATATCAACAAGCTGTTTTCCATCCTCAAACATAGGATGGTCATAATTATCAACAAAAAAATTCTTAACTCTATGCGACTCTTTAAATCCGCACGCTTTATAGAAATTAAGGGTTTTCTCAGAATCCCCCGTTCCTACGTACATAGTATCGCAGTCGTTATAATAAGATAATATATACTCAACAAGTTTTTTTCCGTATCCCATTCTTTGAAACTCAGGAGCGACCGCGATATTTTTAAGCTCATACACCCTGTCTTCACACTTTACAACAACGCACTCGGCTTTAACACCATTGTCAGCGGCGACAAACATATCGCCTTTATCCAAATACAAATCTATCATGCTTTCCTGCTCATCGCCCAACAAAAGAAGATCTAAGTATTTCTTTTTATTGTTCTCAACTTTTATTATTTTCATATAATTGTTTAAACTTTCTCCTTATAGATTTCTGAACCTTCTATAATTTTAACAGTTCCATTGCTTATATCGACAATACGTTCCTTTAATCCGGCACAGTCACTTATCGGAACATATAATGAAAGCTCTACGCTGTCGGAATATAGTGTTTCACCCTGTATGAATTCCCAGCTGTGCAGTTCATTCTGAATCTTTCCCAGCATATTGTAATCACAGATAACAGAAAGCTCGCGGCACAGTATCATTTCTAAAATATTTGCCGCTAAAACTCCGGCCTTTGCGCTTTTTGAATACGTATGAACCAATCCGCCGGTACCCAGCAATATTCCTCCAAAATATCTAGTAACAACAACGACCGTGTTTGTTAATCCTTCTTTTTTTAACATATCAAGCACAGGCATTCCTGCTGTGCCTGACGGTTCGCCGTCGTCGCTGTATCTCATTACACCATTTTCCTCGACAATATAGGCATAAACGTTATGGCTGGCGTCCCAGTATTTTTTTCTGAGCTCGTTTATAAACTCTACGGCTTCATGCTCGCTTTCCACAGGTTTTACTGACGCTATGAATCTGGAACGCTTCTCGACTATTTCTGCGCTCGCCATATTCTTAACAGTCTTATATCTATCCTTCATTTTAGTTTCTCCATATGTTCTTTTTATAAAGTTGATTATATCACTAACACAATCAATTATCAATAGTTCTGATTTATAAATACATATTGAGTAAGCTACGGCTAATTTACAAAATATTAACACCTAAATTTCTAACATATGATAAAATTATTAAGAATGGAATTTCTTTTTAAAACGTCAGAAATATTATATGAAAAACACCAAAATTATTATGAGGTGATTTTTTATGAAAAGATTTAAAACCAACATTTTATTTTCCATACTATTAATTTTTACAATCAGTTTTCTTACCTCCTGCACAGGGAGCCATAATTCACCGTATACAGACGGCTCCGGGAATTTACCGGCAAGCGGAGTGTACGGCGCGATACTCAATACCGGAAAGTCTGATGCAATAATACTTACAGTTGATGGGGAAACGATGGTTATAGACGCCGGGGAAACTGAAAACGGAGACGATGTTTTAGCTCATCTCAAATCCTGCGGCATAGATAATATAAAATACTTCTTAATCACACACTTTGATAATGACCATGTCGGCGGCGCAGCTGCAGTCGTTAGCGGAACATCAGTCAAAAACGTTATTATCCCTGATTACGTAAGGGACAGTAAAAATTATAATAGCTTTATGAATGCGTTAAATGCAAAAAATATTGAGCCTTTAACTCTTAAAAACGACATAAATATTTCTTTGGGAAACGCAGTTATTTCCCTATATCCGTCGAAGAGAACTGAGCCATACACAAAAGACGAAGACGACAACGCCTTCTCAATTGTGTCTATAGCAGAATATAACGGAGTTCGGCTATTATTTGCCGGAGACGCCGAGAGCGAGAGAATAGAGGAACTATTAAATTCAGGCATTGAACTTGGCTGCGATTTTATTAAGGTGCCTCACCACGGCAAAAAGGACGGAAACGAAAGTTTAGAACTTGCAGAAGCCGTCTCTGCAAAATACGCGGTAATCACCGACAGTGGCGGCGAACCTGCCTCGGAAAAGGTTTTGAAAGCATATAAGGATTTGGGAACAGAAGTCTTTGAAACCAAAAACGGTGCGGTATACTTTAAAATTGATGATAATGGTCCCGAAGTTATTATTGCGGAGACTTAAACAGCGCCGCCTTAATTGTTATTTTTTCCCAAATATAATACCGTTTATTTAAATAGTATAAAAGATTTAAAAATATTTTAATAAAAACCTTGATTTTTTAAGAGAAGTAGTATAAAATTAGTGTATATGTAATGGAAATGTAATTATTCCTATTTTTTAATTGCATTGTTTTGTGTTTGGTTTTTACCGCCTTTAGGCGAAGTGGTATAGATTTACATATAATTCATTGGAAAACTATGGGGGTGCTAAACCGGTATGGGTAAAAAAGTCTTGGTCGTTGACGATGAAAAAAGCATTGTTGAAATTTTGACTCTTAACTTAAAAAATGAAGGATACACGGTATGCGAGGCATATGACGGCGAAGAAGCCGTTAGGAAGGCGGAATCCGAAAAACCTGATTTGATACTGCTTGACGTTATGCTTCCGAATATGGACGGCTTTTCTGTCTGCAAAAAAATCAGAGAGACTTCTTCTGTTCCAATCTTAATGATTACAGCACGTGAAGAAGAAGTGGACAAGGTTTTAGGGCTTGAGCTCGGAGCTGACGATTACATAACCAAACCTTTCAGCGTACGTGAACTTTTGGCAAGAGTCAAGGCCAATATGAGAAGAAGCGATATAGTTCCTCAGCAGGCTGAGGTTGAAAACGATATAGTTGAAATCGGCTGTTTCACTCTTGACTGTAACAGATATGAGCTTTATAAAAACGGAAAGCTTATCGATTTAACAGTCAGGGAATTTGAACTTATTAAATTTCTTTCAGCACAGCCGAATAAAATATATTCCAGAAAGAGTCTGCTTGAATATGTTTGGGATTATGAGTACTACGGCGACGTCAGAACTGTTGACGTTACTGTTAGGCGCGTCAGAGAAAAAATTGAGGACGACCCGTCTCAGCCAAAACATATAATGACTAAACGCGGTGTTGGTTATTACTTTGCAATATAATTTAATTGAGCCGAAAATTCGGCTCTTTTTTATTGCTTATTTATATATGGTAGTGAATATTTTAACAATTATCTTCCAATATTTAAAACGCTCTTGACTTTCTAACTGTTTTATGGTACCTTTTTATTATGAAATATGTCGAAATATGTAATAACATATAGGATTTATTGCCGTATATAACAATTGGGGGGTATTATCTTGGTAAATATTCAGGAAGAAATCAGCAGCCGAAAAGTTGGAAACGCTTTATATTTTGATTACCGAAGATTTTTTGGGATGCTTTCCGTGTGGCTCGTATGCGCCATATTCTCGTTTTTCCCCCTTATTTTAAGACCTATGTTTACCAATGTTGCTGAAACAATGGATATTGGATACTGGATTATGGTGTTCAGTGACAATGATGTTTTATATCTTGTCGTTGCAATATCAGTAGTCGCCGTGGGTATGTCGATTTTAATAGGAAAAAGGAACTCTGTGGCTGTATATCTCATTGCAGTCTTGGAGGTTGTTGGGATATTTTTGGCTATGATGGGGTATTTAATGCTGGAAGGAGACCCTGTTTTGTTTGGAGAAACAGTATATAAAATTAATATTTGGGCTGTTACTATATCAGTCGTTTTAGCTTTTGTATTATTCCTGTCAGTTAGTTTCAGGGTACGAGAAGGAGCTGAAAAATAATGAATATGGGATTTTCTTTCTTACTGGCCTCTGTTATAATCACCGGAGTATGTATACTTATTTGTATAGTTTATATGTCCTATAAAATCTCGGAAGCCTGGCACTCGACGCGGCTTATAGACGCTGAGTTCCCCAGCACTACAAAACATCTTACCAAAAAAAATGTGAAAAAACTTGAAGATTTTTATAACAGACCCGCGTCCGAGGCAAGGTTTGCTATGGGACTGTTCTATTCAGATGAAAATGTTAACGCTCTGAGAAGAAAAACATCGCCGATTAAACTTCCGAAAGGTAGGTATAATATATGAAAAGACAAAAAACTGCTGTCGCTGACCAAACCACTAAAGTCATACCGGTTGTCCAAAATGATAAAAATATAAAAAAGACAACTGACGGCGCCCCTGACAAGGATAGCATAGACGCTTCAAACAAAGCTTTGTTTGAAGGAATAAACTCTTATAGGAAAAATGAGATGACTGAGAATGAATATTGGGAACGTATTTTCTATGTTCACCTCAAAACAAAGGAACTGTATATCTTAGCTGAAGAGTACGGCTCTGAACTTCAGACTTTCTTTCTTCCGATAAACAGCCTTAAAAACGCGTATGAGAATATCATTCATGTGTGCGCCAACGACTATATGGCAAGAATCGGTAATTCCGATTCCAACCCAAAGTATGTTCTCGACAATTTAAGGGCCGCTTTGGGGCATGAGTGCAAAGCATTCTTTGATACGGCGGACTTTCTCTCAATATTACTCAGAAAGAAAATAGCTGAATGCTTAAACGGCTTTACATATCCGCAGATTGCCTCAGTGTGGGACGATTACAACACAGTCAGACTTCAGCTTATACAAATAAATCAAGAAATAAGCGAAATTAGAAACCGCAAGTCTGACACAAACGACTACTATATAGACGAGGATGTTGAAAAATACTATTTTGAAACCAAAAATCTGCTCGACTGGTATATTTTTGTTGAAGAAAAGGTATACCCAAAGCTTGAGCAGCGTTTCAACGACATATAACATTGACTAAATTAAATATATTTAAAAGGGGTTTTATAACCTCTTTTTTGAATTTTGCGGAAAGGAGCCTAAAAATTGAACGATATTAAAACCCGCGCTAATGATTTTTCAAAGGGAAGCATTCTTAAACATATACTGCGTTTAGCTATACCTATGACGATAGCGCAGCTGATAACCATACTATATAACATAGTGGACAGAATGTTTATAGGGCGAATAGGCGGTGTAGAAACGACTGACGCGCTTACCGGAGTGGGAGTCTGCCTTCCCATCGTTACAATTATAATGGCTTTTTCAAATCTGATAGGCGCCGGAGCCGCGCCGCTCATATCAATTGAGCGCGGCCGCAACAACGGCGAGGAATCGGAAAGTATTCTCGGAAACGCCTGCAGTCTGCTTATAATTGTCGGTATATCAATTTCTGTTTTGGGCTTATGTTTTAAAACTCCGATTTTAAAGCTTCTTGGAGCAAGCGACGCAACACTTCCATACGCTGATTCATATATCACTATCTACCTTATAGGAGCCATTTTCCCGGTGATAGCTCTGGGGCTTAACAGTATAATAAACGCCCAGGGCTTTGGAAAAACCGGTATGCTCACCATAGCTATCGGCGCCATGCTCAATATTATTCTTGACCCGATACTGATTTTTGTATTTAATATGGGCGTGGCAGGAGCGGCGATTGCAACTGTGATTTCTCAAATTGCTTCAGCCATTTGGACAGTAGGCTTTTTACTCAGCAAAAAGGCCACATATACCATAAAACTTCGCCATATGATAAGACTTAATTCCAGAAGGATTAAAAAAATACTGTCGCTCGGGTTGGCAGGGTTTACAATGCTCGCTACAAACGCGGCAGTTCAAATGGTCTGCAATATGACGCTAAAACAATACGGAAGCGATTTATATATTGGAATCATGACGATAATAACATCTGTCAGGGATATACTTGTTCTGCCTGTTCAGGGATTTTCACAAGGAGCTCAGCCCGTGCTTGGATACAATTACGGGGCTGAAAAAAATGGCAGAGTCAAGAAAGCAATAAAATATATGTCTGTGATTTTAATATCATATACTGTTTTAGCTTGGATGACCGTTGCTGTCTTTCCCCAATTTTTTATACGGATTTTTACGGAGAATTCAGATTTGCTTGCCGGAGGCGTTCCGGCTCTGCACATATACTTTTTTGGTTTTTTCTTTATGGCTCTGCAATTCTGCGCTCAAACAGTCTTTACCGCTTTGGACAAACCGAAGCAAGCTGTTTTTTTCTCTATGTTCAGGAAAATAATTATTGTGGTCCCTATGACAATTTTGCTCCCCGTTTTCTGGACGCCGCATGTAAACGGCGTGTTTTGGGCGGAGCCTATCTCAAATCTGATAGGAGGCGCTGCCGCTTTCACCACTATGATACTGACTGTATACAAAAAGTTGTGATTAATTAATATTTTAAGGCTATAATATAATTATAGCTTATATATTGGGAAGTGATAATTCCATGAAATCAAAGACGTTAAAATTAATTTCTGAGCACGATTCGCTTATACTTAGCGTAATGTTATGCACGCCTGATACCACCGAAAACATACAAGGGATACTTCAATTTTCACATGGTATGACCGAACATAAAGAACGGTATTTAAACGTTATGAAATACTTTACTTCAAAAGGTTATATCTGTATAATTCATGACCACCGCGGCCATGGAAAAAGTGTGAAAAACCGTGATGACCTAGGATATTTTTACGAAGACGGTGCTACGGGTATAGTTGAAGATCTGCGCCGTGTGTCAGAATATGTTAAAGACCTCTATCCGGATTTACCTCTATATCTGATTGCCCATAGCATGGGTACCTTAGTAACCCGGGTTTATTTAAAAAAATATGACTATATACCTTCCGGGGTATTTCTATGCGGCGCGCCGAGCTCTGACAACTCTACAGGCGTCATAACCCCTGTGCTTGATAAATATGCCAAACTCCGGGGGGACCATTATAAAGACCAGCTGATAAACGACCTTTTTGTCGGAATCTTTGATTTTGTATTTAAAGACGAGAACCAAAAAAGCGCATGGATTTGCAGTGATAAAAACGTAGTTGACGAGTTTGTAAACGACCCGCTGTGCGGATTTTCTTTTACGATTAACGGATACATGGGCTTGCTGGAGCTTCTCAACCGAACGTATCTCGACAACACATTAACAGCCGGAAACCCCATGCTTCCAATCATATTTATGTCAGGCTGTGAAGATTCATGTATGCTGGGATACAAAAAACATATCGAGGCGGTTTCCAAACAGCAGGAAGCCGGATATTATTATGTAGGAAGCAAGATGTATGCCGGTATGAGACACGAGATACTAAATGAAATTGGCAAAGAGCAGGTATATGAAGACATATTAAAGCATATCGAACTCTTTAAACAGATGAAAAAAATATTATAGAAAATAGTAAATTTTTGGTGATTATAAAATACTTTTTTCAGCCGGAAAGGCTTATGAAATCAGCATTTCTGTCATCTGAAAAACCGTCCTGCAAAGGGTAAAATGGTGCCCAAGCGAACATACAGTTATAAACAGCAGCATGAAGTAATGAAACGAAATGAGCTGTTTGACATTTCCATGCGGCCATATTAAAATGAAAAAGATAGTTATGGGCTTGTAGGCTTTAGGCGGATAAAGCGTATTTAACAAATTAGAATTTGGAGGTTAATTATGAGGTTAGACGGTTTTGGATTGTTCGTAAACGATATGGGAACTATGATTAGATTTTATAGAGATGTGCTCGGCTTCGCAATTAAGGAAAATGAGCAGACATCGAATGTTTATCTTGTGAAAGATGGCACATTGTTTTTGCTTTATGGCAGAAAAGACTTTGAGAATATGACAAGCAAAAAATATGAATATGTGAAGGGCCTGAACGGTCATTCGGAAATTGCACTTTATGTTGATACTTTTGAAGAGGTGGATTTGGAATACAAAAATGCAATAAATAAAGGCGCAACGGCTGTTTTGGACCCCACAACAGAGCCTTGGGGACAGAGAACCTGTTATATAGCTGACCCTGAAGGAAACCTTATTGAAATCGGTTCGTGGAACAAACCCTTTGAAACAAAAGACAAATGACAAATCCCAGTTTGCCGGGCTGATTAAATGCGCCTTATTTGCATAATACGTATTCCTTCTTTAGCCGTTTTCAATAGTGGCAAGCAGGGCACTTTGCCCTGCTTGCCACTATTATTTTCGGTGGAATCGGAATTCCCGCCGCGCATGAAAATAGCCCCGGTATGAGATAGCACACTTCTCATGCCGGGGCTTGTTCAGACTGCGTCTGCTTACCGTTAGCAGCTTTTCAGGGATTGCTTTTTCAGGGCATACGCTGTATAATAAGGCTGTCAGCAGGCCGGACAAGGGCTTGCTGATTTTTTGTTTTGTGGTGCCCAAATGGTGCTGGGATTTACAAAACCATGCTGTTACAGATTGTGCCGGTTTAGTCGCCGGATTTGAGGAAACGCCCATTTCATGCGGGTCTGCGGGGAAAGCTATGAAACAGCTTGCCGCCTTATGACGCCTGAAATTGCTATCCTAACGATAAAAAATTCGATTAAAACAAAAATTTTCTACATTGTAGCCACTGCGCCGTCTGCGGCGGCTGTTGCCAGCTGTCTGAGCGGTTTTGTTCTGCAGTCTCCGGCTGCATATATTCCATCAATATTTGTCTTGCAGTCTTCGCCGGAAATGACATATCCGGCGGCGTCTAACTCTACCAAGCCTTTTAAAAAACCAGTGTTCGGAATCTGTCCCACGGCTACAAAAAGGCCATCCACAGCCAGCCCTGAAATTTCACCGCTTATTTTATTCTGCAGTTCCACTCCGTTCAGCCTGCCATCCTCGCCCTTTTTAAACGCCGTTACTGTAGAGTTGAGTATGAATTCCACGTTTGATTTTTGTTTCAGCTTTTCAACCGTGGATTGGTCGCCTCTGAACTCATCTCTCCTATGAATAATATATACAGTCTCACATAATCCCGATAAGAATTCCGCGTCCTCTAAGGCTGTGTTTCCGCCTCCGACAACGGCAACTTTCTTTTCTCTGAAAAAGGCTCCGTCACAGGTTGCGCAATAAGACACGCCGAGACCAACTAAATCCTCCTCGCCATCAACGCCGAGATTACGGTTTGCTGCGCCTGTGGCTATTATAACACGTTCGCATTCGTACTCTTTATCGGCAGTCAGCACTGTTTTGGAATTATCGTTAACCTTTATCCCCACGACTTCTCCATAATCTATCTCTCCGCCCAGCTCCAATACCTGCTCATAAAGAGCGGTAGCGAAATCAAACCCGGATATGTTTTTTATTCCGGGGTAATTTTCAACCCCGAGAGAATTAACAATCTGTCCTCCATAAGTGTTTCCCTCAAGAATTATCGCGCGTTTGCCTTGTCTTGCAAGATATATTCCTGCAGTCATTCCTGCGGTTCCGGCACCTATAATCACTGCGTCGTACATTGTCTCACCTCTATTTTATAAAGTCAAGCAAAGCGGCTTTCGATTTTGCGCCGACAGACTTGTTTACCGGCTGTCCGTTTTTAAATAATATAAGGGTAGGAATAGACATTACACCAAATTTACCCGCCAAATCCTGCTGTTCGTCAACATTAACTTTTCCAATCTTTATGGTCTGAACCTCTTCGGCTATCTCGTCAACAATCGGAGAAAGCATACGGCACGGTCCGCACCATGAAGCCCAAAAATCCACCAATACCGGTTTTTCCGAATTCAATACTTCAGATTCAAAATTTTCAGATGTTACAGTTATTACATTTGACATAAGCTTTTACCTGCAAGGTTTATCGCCCTGCTTTTCCTTTCTGAATTTTAATATTTTAATTTATAATTTTATTCGAAACCGCCTGTCTTATAAGCTCAATTACATTGACGTTTCCCATAAGCCCGCTGACAGTTATCCTTGTCATATTCTCAACCCCGTCCCGCGGTATATTCACCTCATAATCTATATCCGTCGCATCGTCTCCAACCAAACACTGAGCAATAAATCCCGCCTTGTGTGAAGCGTCGATAGCAATATCAGAATATGAACCGTAGGGGTATGCAATCATATCGCATGTTTTTCCCAAGTTCTTTTCTATCAAATATTTAGACTTGCGAAGCTCGTAGTTAAGAGTGTCCTTATCCAGCTCGCCGAGTTTAACATGGTCGTTTGTGTGCGATTCTATATCAATGAGACCGCTGTCCTGCATCTCTCTTGCCTGCTCCCATGTGAAGTGTGAATAATTCACCTTTCCGCTTTCCTTTGTAGCCCCTACTGTATCGGTTACTACAAAAATAGTCGCCGGGATCTCGAGTTCTTTCAAAATTGGAAACGCCACTTCATAGTTTGACGAGTATCCGTCGTCAAATGTTATTATAATAGGATTTGTTGGGATAGTCTTAGAACCGTCACGGCATTTCACAAAATCCACATAATCTCTTAATGATATAGGAGTATACTGCGTCTTAATCGCCGTCATATGCAAACGAAAATCTCTTGGTGAGATAATAGATATCGCATTTGAGCTGTCAAAATCATCCGATATATGATGATATAACAATATTGGCACCTTAACAACATCAGCTTCCGGTGTTCCGGCTCTAACCTCATTAGGAGGCTGCGTCGCCGACGGTTTTTGGGTAGGCGCTGCTGTTGGTTCAGGCGTGGCATCTGGGTTCTTAGTCGGTTCAGGCGTAGCGTTCGGGTCTTTTGTGGAAGCCGGCTCCGGAGTGGCGGTCGAATATATATCCTTTATCCAAGAAGGCGGATTTCCCGTCTCGGAGTTTGCGCTTGAGCTTCCCGTAGTATTTCCAAAAGCAACGTTAACGCTGCCATCATAATCAAGACCGGTTTCTTCGGCAAATGCCGCCGTTCCATAAAATGAAATTGATGAAGCAGCAATCATCGCCGCTAAAACCAGGGATAATTTCTTCATAATCAATTCTCCTTTATTGTTTACTTAAAAACTTTTTCTATTACACTAATAAATTCATCGTTATTCTGTGAACCTACAATGTACCTAAGTATAGTCTCTGTTACATCTGCTGTATTCTGTCCCACAAGAGCCCTGCGGATACGCCAAACAGCTTCCTTTTCTCTCTGACTTAACAAGAGCTCTTCTTTTCTCGTGCCGGATTTGGCTATGTCTATTGCCGGAAATACACGGCGCTCCTGTAACTTTCTGTCAAGATGAACCTCCATATTTCCGGTCCCTTTAAACTCCTCATAAATCACGTCGTCCATGCGGCTGCCGGTCTCTATGAGCGCGGTTCCTAAAATTGTCAGGCTTCCGCCCCCTTCAATATTTCTGGCCGCGCCAAAAAATCTTTTGGGCTTATATAAGGCGCCGGGATCCAATCCGCCTGAAAGAGTTCTTCCGGTTGGAGCTATAGTTAAGTTATACGCTCTGGCCAGACGTGTTATGCTGTCCAGCAGTATAACAACGTCCTTTTTATGTTCAACCAAACGCTTTGCCCTTTCCAATACGATTTCTGCCACTTTTGTATGATTCTGCGGCTCCTCGTCAAAGGTAGAATATATAACGTCGCCCTTTATGCTTCTCTGCATATCGGTAACTTCTTCAGGGCGCTCGTCTATCAGCAGAACTATCAAATTAACGTCAGGATTATTTTGGGTTATACTATTCGCTATATTTTTAAGAAGCGTTGTTTTTCCGGCTTTAGGCGGAGCAATTATTATTCCCCTCTGACCTTTTCCGACAGGCGCTATTAGGTCAATTATCCTCATAGAATAATCCGTCTTGACTGTCTCAAGCTTCAAACGCTCTCTGGGATAGATAGGCGTCAAATCCTCAAAAGCTTTTCTGCGTATTGACACGTCTACCTTATCGCCGTTAACGGACTGAACATAAAGAAGAGCCTGATACTTTTCACCCTCATGCTGCATTCTCGTGTTTCCGACAATATAGTCCCCCGTCTTAAGTCTGAATCTTCTAATCTGAGCCTGAGGCACATACACGTCGTCAGGACCCGACTGGTAATTATCCGACCTCAAAAATCCATATCCGTCTTCAAGAACCTCAAGAACTCCGCTCATTAAGTTTGTGCGGCGAACCGGGTCGCTGTATTCTATAACTTCATTTTTTACAGGCTGAACAGCCGGTTTATCATTTTTATTTTCTCCGCCCGGGCGGCTGTTATTCTGAGGTTCCTTTTCTGAAACATTATTTTTTTGCAACGCCTGATTAGAAGCTTCTGACGAATTCTTAACCTCTTCAGTTTTTCCCGATTTTTCATTTTCAATAAAATCAGAAACCGCTTCAATAAGCTCCTGTTTCTTGAGTTTTGAAACGCCTTTAAGACCCAGATTTTTAGCATATTCTCTGAGCTCAACTATCTTCATATTTTCTAGTTTCTCCATTTCAGCGGAGCTGCTTTTCCTGTTCATTAAATCCTCCTACTTTGACGACAAGTTATCATAATCCGTCGGCGTAACCAACTGCACTATCGGGTTGTTTTCATACATAGCTTTTGTCAGGGTTGATTCTGAAATATATTTTTGAGTATTTTCATTCTCCCTCAGCGGGGTTATAGCATATACAAGAGCCAAAACTAAATATATTATGATAACACCCTCAATTATTCCAAATACCACTCCAACCGCTCTGTCAAAAAATCTTATCACGGGAAGTCTTGAAACGATATTAACCACTTTTCCTATAATAGAAATTAAAATTCGGGTTATAATAAACACCGACAAAAACGATATCAAGTTTAAAACCAAATTTGTAATAAAGCTGGTTAAAGCGTCATTTAAAGCCGTCTGTCCGGTTGCCACCATGCTTCTCATGTACTCCGGCAGCGCCGTCGCAGTTAATGTTTCCGAGGCTATTTTGGGTTCAACATATTTCGTCTGCACAATTGAACGAATCATATCTCCAAAAGCGCTTCCGACTATAAAATCCTTAATATAAGGATAAAGGATATATGCCAAAATTATGCTCGCAATAAAAGCCGCTACCTTATATGCTGATTTTAAAAAACCGTTTTTATAACCCACCCAGATAAAAATTGTGAAAAAACATGCTGTTAGAATATCAAGCACCGTGAAACCTCCTAGAATATTTTCCGACAAACTCTGTTATTTTATCCTGACAATATCAGCCTTATTCCCTCCGAGAACCAAAACATTGCGTTCATTCCCATATATACCTATGCTCATTATATCATGTGATATCTCTATAGATTTTTTAAGTTTTCCTTTATAATTTAAACATATAAGGTTTCTGGAAGTCGCTGCGATTATATTGTCATTATAACCGGCAATGTTTTTTATCTCGTCACTGCTGGTATAACTTCCGAGATATTTGCCCGAAATACTATAAATCTCAAGCACTGAGTTTCCCCTGCTGTCCCTGCACAGGAACAACAGATTATCACCGTTTTCAACATCATATTTGACAGGTGATTTTCCGGCTAAATCAATTTCAAAATTCTTATTCCCTTTTTTTGAAAATCCAAATATCTTGCTTTGTCCGACAGCAGTTATATTGCTGTTTTTATCAAAATTAATTTTCGCAATGAGAGTGTCCTCGCAAATTGCAGTGCCGCTCTCCTGTCCGTTTGACGTATTCATAACCCGAATCTTTGAATAAGTCTCGTCTCCGTCGCTCATCATCTGCGCAACGGCAATATACTTGCCGTCTTTTGATATATCAACGTCCGTTATATATCCCTCTCCGCTGTTCCATTTAAACACCTCGTCAGCCTTTTTATTAAAAACCACCACTGTGCCCTTATAACCTTCTTCGGCAAGCGCGGCAACCGCATATCCCTTTTTATTGACTTTAGCTGACAATATATCAGTGCTTATTGGATAATTTACTATATTGTTCCCATTTGTATCATACAGATTCAAGCTGTTATTTCCGTCCAGGTCCGCTAAAAGCGCGTATTTTCCGGCAATATCTATTGTCGGATTCGTGAGCGTCATTTTTATATTCCAAACGTCTCCGCCTTTGTTGTTAACATCCTTGATTCCACTTTTGTTAAGCAACAAAACATCTTTGCCGAAAGCATACTGAATATACTGTCCTCCCGTATCAAACTCCAAATCCGAATATGCACGGTATGTAGTATTCGGAACTATAACAATGTTTACAAACAGAGCCAAAAGCACTGCTAAAACCGCCGCGATAAAGCTTAAACGAATTGCGTTGATACGGACGACCTTACCTTTGACAGTAATATTTTTTATACTGCTTCCATCCATCTTTTTTATAAATTTTACTGCGGAGTCATACTTTCTCTTTAAATAGTTGCCTATCTGAGAGAAGCTAAACTCTTTGTTGAGATCAAATTTCATATCAGGTCATCCTCAGCTATAAATATACTTTTTTTAGAAACAACCCCTGAGGCGGAGCTGTAATACCGCCTTGGCGTCTGTCTTTACTGCATATAATTTCAGGAATATCCGAAACCTCAATTCTGCCGGTGCCTACATCCGCAAGCGTACCAACAATTATCCTAACCATATTATATAAGAATGCGTCAGCTTCAACGGTTATTGTCAGCAGTTCGGGAAACTCCCCGCTCTGCTCCGCTCCGCATACGCTAATAGTTCTGACAGTCGTTTTCTGCTGTCCTCCTGCCGCCATAAACCCAGCAAAATCATGCTTTCCTTCAAAAAAAACAGCAGCAGCTTTTATCTTTTTAAAATCTAATTTGTATGGAAAATGCCAGCTATATCTATTTAAAAATGGATTTTTTAAAGCGCTGTTCCAAATATTATAAATATACCGCTTTCCGTTTACAGAAAAACGCGAATTAAAATCATCCGCCGCAACCCAGGCTTCCAGGGCGGTTATATCGTCTTCTAACCTATAATTCAACGCGTACGGCAGTTTTTCCACCGGGATTTTTGTTTCTGATTTAAAATTAAAAATATAATCCAAAGCATGTACGCCGGCGTCGGTTCTGCTGCAGCCTGTTACCTTTACATCAGACCCGGTCAGTTCCGAAAGAGCCTTTTCTATAGTGCTCTGAACAGTTACCCCATTAGATTGAGACTGCCAGCCGTGGTAATTTGTTCCGTCATACCTGATTCTCATTGCAATATTTTTTATATTTTCCATATTAAAAACTTCCAAATCCAAAATTCAGTGAAAGAATTATTCCAAGCAATATTAAAACATATAACCAGCTCATTATATCTATTCCTGAGAATTTAAGTTCATAGAGCCTGGTTCTGTTTTCTCCGCCTCTGTAGCAGCGGCATTCCATTGCCGTGGCAAGCTCATCAGCCCTGCGAAAAGCGCTGATAAACAGAGGAATAAGTATCGGCACCATGGCCTTTGCCCTGCTCAGAAGGCTTCCGCTGTCAATGCTGGCCCCCCTGGCAGACTGAGCTTTCATAATCTTATCCGTCTCATCCAGCAATGTTGGTATAAACCTCAGCGCGATAGTCATCATCATAGCTATCTCGTGCGCCGGGACATGAATTTTTTTAAATGGGGTCAGCAGGTATTCGAGACCGTCTGTCAGCGCTATCGGAGAAGTTGTCAAAGTTAATAGAGATGTGCCTAAAATCAGAAAAATCAACCTCAGAACCATAAACGCCGCAAAGCGTATACCCTCTTTGGTAATGGTAAATATCCACCAATGCCATACGGGCGTGCCTGAGGTCAAAAACAAATTAAAAAGCCCTGTGAACACAATAAATATCATTATCGGCTTAAGCCCTTTTATTAAATACTTAGGAGACAATTTTGACACAAAAACACAAATCCCCAAAAATACCGCCAATGCCAAATAGCCGTAAAAATTCTGAACGATAAACACCAAAACCACATACGCTATCATTATTAAAATTTTAGTTCTCGGGTCCAGCTTGTGGATAAAAGAATTCCCGGGAAAATATTGACCGAGTGTTATATCTTTTAGCATTTTTCCGCCTTTCAATAAAACTATATTAAATATTTTACTTCAACATAGGAGCCAGCACTCTGTATGCGTCCCCAGTAGTGTAGATACCTCCCGGAACGTCAATCCCAGCTTCTCTGAGCCTATCCATCACCCTTGTTATCTGAGGAACATTAAGCCCAATCTCCTGAAGTCTTCCGCTTTTGCAGAACACCTTATCAGGGGTATCAAACATCTCAACATGGCCGCCGTTCATAACAAGAATTCTGTCGGCAAGTTTTGCAACATCCTCCATACTGTGAGACACCAAAAGAACCGTCAAATTCATCCTCTTGTGCATATCTCTTATCTTAAACAATATCTCATCCCGTCCTGCCGGATCCAGCCCTGCCGTCGGCTCGTCTAAAATCAAAATCTTAGGCTCCATTGCCAAAACCCCGGCAATGGCTGCTCTGCGCTTCTGACCGCCGGACAAATCAAACGGTGATTTTTCAAGCAGACTGTCATTAAGCCCTACCATGTTTGCGGCAAACCTAGCTCTCTCCTCAACCTCTTCACGAGGGAGACCCATATTAGCCGGACCAAATGAAATATCTTTAAGCACCGTTTCTTCAAAAAGCTGATACTCAGGATACTGCATAACCAATCCGACTTTAAACCTTATATCCCGAAGATTTACGCCTTTATCATTAATATCAGTTCCATCTATAAAAACTCTGCCCTCAGATGGTTTTAACAGACCGTTCAGCATTTGTATCATAGTTGACTTGCCTGAACCCGTATGGCCTATAACCCCGATAAACTCACCGGGTCTCACCTCCAGGCTCACATTGTCAAGCGCCTTTTTTTCAAATGGACCGCCCTTCATATATGTATAGCTTACGTTTTCAAGCTTAATCATTAATGCCTGCCTCCGTATAAGAAAATCATATCAAATTATCAGCAATTCTTCTTTAGTCTCTTTATTAATTCTTCAGCGCACTCCTTATCATTAAGAACGCGCGGATTAAAGTCAAGACCGAGCTTATTGAGCATATATATTAAATATGTGGACTGAGGTGTATCCAGTCCCAAATCCACCAACCTATCTACCTGCGGAAAAATATCTCGGGGAGCGCCTTCCATAGAAATGTGTCCGCTGTCAACAACTATAACCCTGTCGGCCTGAACCGCCTCATCCATATAATGAGTAATCAGAATAACAGTCATGCCCATTTCCCGGTTGAGCTTTTTTATTGTTTGTATAACTTCCGCTCTGCCGTTCGGGTCAAGCATTGCCGTAGGCTCATCCATAACCAATATTTCGGGCTGCATAGCCAAAACTCCCGCAATAGCAACCCTCTGCTTCTGACCGCCGCTGAGCATATGAGGCGCATGCCGCTTAAACGCGGTCATTCCTACAGTTTCCAGCGCATTATCAACACGCTCTCTTATCTCCTCGCGCGATACCCCTAAATTCTCAGGGGCAAACGCAACGTCCTCTTCAACAATTGTGGCAACCATTTGGTTATCGGGATTTTGAAACACCATCCCGACCCTTCTGCGTATATCAAAAAGCCGGCTTTCGTCAGAAGTATCTATCCCGTCAACAAACACCTTGCCATCAGTTGGAAGCAAAATAGCGTTAAAATGCTTTGCAAGCGTTGACTTTCCGGACCCGTTATGCCCGAGAACCGCTAAAAATTCTCCTTCTTTAACGTTCAGGCTCACATTATCGAGCACACGGTTTTTCTCTCCGGTGTCCTCGTCCGTGTATTCAAATATTAAGTTGTCGACAGTTATTATATCTTCCATAAAGAGATACCCCTAAATACAATTATCTTTTAACCCAGCGTGCTGAATAGCCGCATGGAAGCACAAGTCCGCCGTTTGTTACAGGCAGACCGATTTCATCTATATCAATTTCTCCGCCAAACTTTTTGCAGAGCGTGAGTTTATAAATATTGCTCATTACATTGCCCGACATTCCGGTAGTATATGAATTAACCAAAAAAAACAGGGGATTGTCAGACATGACATTTAAACACGATTCAATAAGACCAAAAAGCTCATTTTCTATTTTCCAGACCTCGCCGCCCGGGCCTCTGCCGTAAGAAGGCGGATCCATAATTATACCGTCATATTTGCGGCCGCGTCTGAACTCACGCTCCACAAACTTCTTTACATCATCAACAATATATCTGATAGGCCTTTCATCAAGACCGGACAAAACAGCGTTTTCCTTAGCCCAGGTAACCATACCTTTTGCCGCGTCAACGTGACAAACGCTGGCTCCTGCGGCAGACGCCGCCATAGTAGCGCCTCCGGTATACGCGAAAAGATTCAAAACATTTACCTCATTTTTAGGCCTGCCGCTATTTTTGATTATATCTGAAAACCAGTCCCAGTTTGCAGCCTGTTCCGGAAAAAGCCCCGTATGTTTAAATCCCATAGGCTTTATTCCGAATTTGAGTTCACGGTAACCTATAGTCCAGGACTTCGGCAGTTTTTTAAAAGTCTTCCAGCTGCCGCCTCCGGTATGGCTTCGGTCATACCTGGCGTCCGCCGCTCTCCATAACTTTGACTTGTCCGCCTCGCTCACTGTCCAAACTATTTGAGGGTCGGGTCTGAGCAGAATAACATCTCCCCAGCGCTCCAGCTTTTCGCCGTCAGACGCGTCCAAAAGTTCATAATCTTTCCACTTATCGGATAAAAACATAAAGATCCTCCGCTGAATTACAAAACAAGATAAATTTGGGTAAATTTGCCCAATAATAATTTAATGTATATTTTAACACGTATTGTATTGAAAGTCAAGGGTGAGAGATTTGTAAACATATTTAAAAACTGCCGAAATTAGGCGGATTTTTCATCAAATTACTGTGACAATACACTTGACTTTTGTTAAAAATAAAAGTATAATGTACAAGCTAAACAGATAAGATTTTTTGTTTGAATTGTTTCAGAACAAAATTTTTTTACACAGTTAAAATCCAAAAGAGGTGAGAATATGGCTGACAAAAAACCGGCGGACAGAGTAATAGCGCAAAACAAAAAAGCTTTTCATGATTACTTTGTAGATGAAGAATTCGAGGCCGGAATTGAACTTTTGGGAACCGAAGTCAAATCGGTGCGCGCCGGAAAGATTAACTTAAAAGACAGCTATGTTTCACTCAAAACAGGCGAAGCCATATTGATAGGCACACATATAAGCCCGTACGAGCACGGAAATATATTTAACAAAGACCCCGAAAGAGCGCGCAGACTGCTTCTGCACAAACGTGAGATAAACCGTCTTATCGGTTTAACCCAACAGCAGGGCTACACGCTTATACCTCTGAGAGTATATTTTAAAAAACAGCTTGTTAAAGTTTCAATAGGTCTGTGCAGAGGTAAAAAGAATTACGATAAGCGTGACGCTATGGCAAAGCGTGACGCTAAAAGAAACATAGACCGCGCCATTAAGAATTATAACCGTGGATAAAACCGCGGAGTTAGGAGATATATCATGACTATAAAAGACTTACAAACCGAAATGATTGCCGCAATGAAGGCAAAGGAGAAGAACAGAAAAGACACAATCTCCGGGCTAATTGCCGCCGTTAAAAAGGTTGCCATTGACGAGGGATGCCGGGACGATATTCCGGAATCAATGGTTGAAACTGTTATTTTAAAGGAGCTTAAAACCGCCAAGGAGCAAGTGGAGACATGTCCTGAGGACAGAACCGAGCTGCTGGCTGAATATAATGAGAAAGTAAATATAATCAGTGAATTCGCTCCAAAACAGCTGTCCGCTGACGAAATAAAGACAATTATAAACGAAAAATTCTCAGACGTACTAGCTTCCGGCAACAAGGGCTTGATTATGAAATCGGTAATGTGCGAGTTAAAAGGCAAAGCAGACGGCAAATTAATAAACCAAATTGTGGCTGAGCTCTGCAAATAGTTGTATTGATTCTATGGAGGAAGACCAATGATTATCAAAAGTTTTGATATGTCGGTGGATTATGCTGAACTATCTTCAAACCAACCTAATGAAACGGCAAAACTAACCTCATATATTCTTGAACCTGAGCTTGTTTCAAAAACCCTATGGAACAAACGCCCGGCTATTATTGTATGCGCCGGCGGCGGATACCGCTCAAGGTCAAGCAGAGAGGCGGAGACGATTGTGCTTAAATACTGCGCTGCCGGATTTCATGGATTCCTTCTCGATTACTCAATAGAACCAACCGGCTGGCCTGCTCCTACATGCGAGCTTTCAAAAGCCGTCAAGACCGTAAGGGCTATAGCTGATGAATATTTTATAGACCCGGACAAAATTTTTGTATGCGGGTTTTCCGCCGGCGGTCATCTTGCCGCTTCACTGGGAGTATATTGGGACTTGCCTATGATACAGAAAGGTTCGGAAGCGACAGGAGAAGAAAACAAACCGAACGGTTTGATTTTGTGCTATCCGGTTATAATAGAAGACGACGGAAAAACGCACGACGGCACCAAGCAAAGATTTACGGAGGGCAAACCTGAAAAGCTTGAATATTTTGGTTTGGACAAGCGCGTGACCTCAAACACGCCTAAAAGTTTTATATGGCACACATTTGAGGATAGTTCGGTGCCTGTATACAGTTCAATGCGGTTCGCGTCCGCTCTGCTGGAACACGGAGTAGAATACGAACTTCATATATACCCAAAGGGAAAACACGGACTGTCGCTCGGCAATAAGCTGACCGGATGCGAGGAAAAGCATTTTGTACCCGGCGTAACCGGATGGATGGAGCTTTCAATAAACTGGATAAACAGCCAGTTATAATATAAATAGTTATAATATTTACACATGGGGGTGTAATGGTTTCGACAGGGTCGTAGAGGCCTGAGGAGCGAGCCGTGGCGGGCGCCACGTTAAAAGCCCAACTTTAAAATTAAACGCTAAAAATAATAACGTAGCTTTAGCTGCCTAGTTGCAGCTTGTCCGCCTGAGTTTACCGCAGACTCAGGTTAGGGCATCAATGATGCGGTGAACGTGAGCCGGGAAAGCTTTGACCCGGCCATGAATTAATGAAGCTACCGAGCTATGCAGTTTGTCAATGGACTGCACAGTAAGGGAATTTTAACCATTGACTACGCTCGTAGTGCCTCTTGAGGATACTTCTTTGGACAGGGGTTCAATTCCCCTCACCTCCACCAAAATATAAAAACCGGCAAATTAAGCCGGTTTAATTTTATATTTATAAATTAGTTTAAAGATATTATAGCCAGGCAAAGAACAAAATAAGGAATGAAAAATTATGAATCAGATAACATTAGATTTAACCGGGTGCAAGTCACCATTAGAATTACATTTGATTATAAAAAATACTTTTGGATTTCCTGATTTTTATGGAAATAATCTGTCTGCACTATGGGATAGCTTGTGGGAATATTGTCCTCCTGATACCGTCATTTATGTGAAAGGCGTTAATACTCTGCCAAAAGATTTTGATGAGTATATGAATAAGATATTTGATATATTCAAAAGATTAGAAGATGAAGATGAAAATATAAAATTTGAAATTATGTCTTAAATATAAATATAAGAAATAACTAGATTAATAAGGTAACAAAGTAAAACCACAGTTTTAGCTGTGGTTTTTATTATTTTGATGTCTTTTTTATTACATATTTTTAAAATATTTTAAATTTTATTCCATACATAATAATGAAATAATTTAATTATAAACGAAGACATGTCATCAGGTTGTTCTATACCATTTTCTATAAATAGATCACACAGGACACTATCTTTAGGGTATATTAAATTATTTCTTATCCATGTACCTAATCCAAAATGGTACCGATATAAGTCAATAATTCTAGTATTTTTAAATTTTAATAAGTCTTTTTCTGAAAACAGACTTTCAAGTGTTGGAAATATATTTTCAATTTCACTGTATAAATTCAAATTAATCACCTCAAAATAGTAATATCTTAAAATCAGATAAAAGTGAATACGAAATTAAACTTTATGTTAAGCTATAAAAAAGCAATCAAATATAATATAAATAATTTTAAAGTAGATTGAGGGGAGAAAAAATGTATGAGGAATATATAAGGAAAAGAATAACAGAATTGCGGATGAGAAAAAATGTATCAGAAAGATGTATGAGTTTAGATATGGGACGTTCTGAAGGATATATAAATCATATAACATCAGAAAAAGCGATGCCGTCCATGAAAGAATTTTTTGAAATATGCAGATATTTTGGAATAACGCCTTACGAATTTTTTAATGAAAATATGAAGTACCCTGAACAAATACATAAAATAATAAAAGGATTAAAAAAACTTAATGAAAAGGATACAGAATTGATAATTAATTTAATAGAAAGTTATAAAGATGATAATAAAAGATATTAACACATCTGCGACTTCGCACCTCACAAGGCGGATTTCATCTGCATTGATACATATTAATGACACTGTAGGTTGTAAAGAAATGAGTAGGTATATATAACATACACTTTTTAAGAAAAGTGTGGTCACACTCGCAAGAAAAAGAAATGGTTTATATACATATTCTCAATACGAAATTGGTGTATTGAATTATCCTATTGAAACTCTAATAAAATTGGCAATTTTCTATAACACAAGTGTGGATTATCTTCTTAGATTAACTGATAATCCTACACCATATGAACGCAGTAAGTCAAAGAATTAGATAGGTTATTATATATTGTTTTAAATTATTTTCTTTGTATATGACCCCATTAAAAAATTTTATTATTACATAATAATGGTGTTTGAACCATTTCTTTTTCTCGTAAGAAAAAGAAACGCTTCACCTGTGACCACACCTGCAAGGTGTGTGTAATATAAAGTATCTTGTTTTGCCATTACCTACAATGTCAATAATATGTATACGCAAAGAAAGAAAAAGTGCTTGCTCGCTTAGGTCGCCTACGGCTCCAAGGGGCGCTCGCACCCCGCTCATTTCACCATGAAGCGTGGCTTCATGATGAAAAAAGCCCTGTTACTTTCCCGTTGACTTTGTGTACTACCGTGAAAATAGATATTCCGAGTTACAATTGATTTAATTATTAAAAAATTGAAGGTTTAATTTTATTTAACACAAAAATCAGGGTTTTTAGTGAACATCGGTAGGGCAAACGTAGTTTGCCGCGTTAGGTGAACTATCATCTGAACACGCAGTGTTCAATATACAATTATTTTATTAAAACTATATAATTTATGATAATAAACTATTAAACTTAGTTATTATAAAACATTAATACATAAGCCCGCCGGTTTTATATGAAAACCGGCGGGCTTTTTACTTTTAATCTAGAATTTTATTAAAATTCGTCCTTAACTTAAACGGATACCTTAGCTTCATATGGAGTATCCACTAACGGCGTCATATTAGTCACATCATCCCATACCATAACTTTTAGATTTCCGTTCGCCGCAGGAGCATATACCGCCGTGTTTGTCTCTGGCGTCACACCTGCACTCTTTATGTCAATCAATACGCCTTCATCGTTATAAAGCGCAAATATAACTGTCGCATTTGCGCGTCCGTCAAACACATTCGAACTTACGGCGGCTGTGTAATTTCCTTCCGCTTCAGTTACTTCTAATCCGCTGTCTGCAGATGGCGTTGCGCTCGGAGCAACATCCGGAGTTGCGCTTGCGTCCGGGTCAGGATTATAATTCGGATTTTTAACCTCATATACTCCGTGCAAAGTCTTTACATTCGCTACCCACTTATCTTTAACATTTCCTTCTGTATAAAATACTGCATAAAGGTCGTGTTTTCCTGTCACGCCTTCAGGAACAGTAATCTTGCCCAAATCCTGCGCGCTGTACCCGGTTGCTGTAACCATACTATGTGCGATTTCAGGACCGTCCTTCGAATCCAGTCTTATAGAAACATATCCGTCAGTCTTAGCACGGGTATCCAATTCAAGCGAAAGACTCTTAAGTCTATCCATAGTACAGTCCGGATAATAATATCCAACTTCACCTGCTACTCCGCCGTGAGCGGGATAATATGTGTTATATATAAATCCCACATTGCCGGTTTTACTCTCTATTTTAGGCAATTGTGAATCGTTGACAGTATTAAAGAACCCTTTAGCATCCGTAGCTAAACTATCCCATGTCGCTTCTATATATTCCTTTTCGGTCTCGCCGAAGTTGTCAATTGTATACGTCTTACCAGCTGTCGCGTTAAATGAAAGCAAAGTCTCGTCCTGATTAAGTGTTCCGGTCACTACGTTTCCTTCGCTGTCCTTTACAACAGCTGTTCCCATGTACTTATTGCGGACTTTTAACTCTCCGTCTGTTGCTGCAGTAACCTTTGCTTCAACAGGTTTGCCTTCACTCCAAGTCAGATCAACTGTAGCTCCGCCGAGTGCTTTAAGCCCCTTAAAGCTTCCTGCCTGCCAATCTGAAGGTATTGCCGGAATGAGGTTGATTGAACCATCATGGCTCTGCATAACCATCTCTGTTATACCGCTTGCCGCACCATAGTTTCCGTCTATTTGGAAGTTAGGATGCTGGTCAAATAAGTTTGGTGATGTACGGGTTGTAAACAACTGATTAAGCAATGTCGATGCAAAGTCGCCGTTAAGCGCACGCGCATTTAAATTGATTCTCCATGCGACACCCCAGCCCTGACCGCTGCCGGCTCCGCGTCCGCTGACAGAACTCTGATATGCCTTAAATATATCCTGCTCGCTTTCATTTTCGCTGTAAGCGCTCAAATGCTTGCCCGGGAACATCTCCCAAAGCTGTGAACAATGTCTGTGTCCGTTATTATTGTTTGCAATATGCTCATTTATGCTTGTTGACGCACCTGTAAACGGGTTAATTATATTCTTATATTTTCCGCTTCCATCAGCAACCGTCGAGAAGTCAAAAGCAACATCTCCGCGTGCCCACTCTTTAATAAGGCCTTTTTCGTCAATAAGATTCGGCGCAACCTTACCCGGCTCATCTGCCAAATAACTTGACGGCATCTGTTCTGCTATCTTAGCCAGCAAATCAGCGTCTTCTGTCTCTTTGCCCAAAACTTTAGCCGCTTTTTGAACAGTGTCGTAAAGGTTTCTAACCAACTGTGTATCCATTGCCGGTCCCGGCTGAACTCCGCCCTGTTCAGGCGAGCATGACGCCGCTGTAATTAAATATCCGGTTACAGGGTCTTTAACCAAGTACTTTGTAAAGAATGATGCAGCACCCTTAATATATGGATAAACTTCTGCCAAATACTCGGTATCCAAATTATACTGATAATACTGCCAAGCATGGTCAAGCAGCCATACTCCTCCGGTAGGCCATAAGCCTGCTGTTGCGTTGTCTATAGGCATAGTACCGCGCCACAAGTCATAGTTATGGTGCATTACCCATGGGTCTCCCGGCTGATATGTGTCATCGCCTCGGTCGTTATATATACCGTACTGGTTTGCAGCAGTTATAGAACCGCCCTGTGCCAATGAGGCAAAAGTTTCTATCAGCGGCTTTTCATTTTCAGCCAAATTGAGCGGCTGTGCCGGCCAATAGTTCATTTCAGTATTAATATTTATAGTATACTTTCCGCCCCACGAAGCGCTTCTGCTTGCGTTCCATTTTCCCGCAAGGGTCAGAGGCTGACTTATTTGTATTGGAATATCTCCGGTTGCGGCATTACCATCACGTCCCGGTCTCGAACCGGATATGAGCAGATACTTTCCATAATTGAACTCCAGTGCCGCCAGCTGGTTATCACCGTCTCCATAAGCGCTGTATACGCCGTTTGCATTAGCCTTTGAAAGTGAGCTGTCTGCTCCTACTTTATAACCGCTGTCACCGTTTACATCTTTTCTGATCCTCTTCTCTGTAGGAACATTAGAATTATTAACGCCTTCTTTATTTGCAAGAGATAAAGATGTGCGGGTAAACTGCTCACTGAAATCTGCGAGGTGTCTGCTCTTTATTGTCTGATAATCTTTTGATTTAACGTTGCTTACGTAAACCGCACAGTCGTTTGCCGGCTTAGCGTTGTCAACATTCAGATAGTCCACATAATTCGAAGCTCCGACAACATAGATTGTAGCTGTCTTTCCTCCGCTTATATTAATTGTGGTATTATCATCAGAAACTGTTAAAACCGCTCCCGGCTCGCTGTCCACTATCATGTGAGCTTCAAAGCGTATAACGTTAGGACCGCCCGGCTCATTGCTCTTTCCTCCGTCTGTAACGCGCGCGGTAAGCTTAAGTTCATTATCGCTTACTTTTTCAAACTTATAGGCTGACGCGTCTTGATTATGGTATGTATGGAAAGCAGCGTCAAAATTGAGGTCGCCGTCTGATTCTATATGCGTAGCCACTGTTTGGTCCGGATAGCTGGCAAAGCTTTCTCTTGTAAAGTGATTGCCGTTATAATCATAGTCAACAGTAACGGTACCGGTTTCCATATCCAAAGCTTTTGTATAATTTGTTACGTCCTTATGACTTTGATTAAAGTCAAGATATACTTCAACAAACGACTTGAAAACTTTCTGTGATTTTGGATTTCCCAAGAATGTTGATTCCACCATGCGTTCCATACTGTATCTGTTTTGAACCGCTTCGTTCGTAGCAGAGTTATCATTGTTTAAAGCCTGATTTGAGATACTCTTATTGGCAAACGCCGGGAAGTTAGTTCTAAATGTTTCATCTCCGACAACAGCGTCAGCCGAACCTATTTCTGCCGGATTTCCGTTTGCGTCAGCACCGCGGAAATATCTCCAGCCGCCCTCTTTGCTTCCGCTTGTCTGGTTAACTGCCGAAATACGCTCTGCATTAGCGATAGCAGTAGTATCCGTGTTTGAATTGTTTGATACAATTTCGCCATTCTCATTCTGCAAATCCGCATAGGGAGAACCGCTCCAAATGGTATCCTCATTGATTTGAATGATTTCTTTGTCGATAGCTCCGGCTACCATACCACCCATTCTGCCGTTGCCTATAGGATATGCGTGAGTCCATAGGAACTCAGCATATGACCACTTATCTAACTTTTCACCCGGTTTCGCATATGGACTTTGAACGTCGCTCTTGTCCTTATTGCTCCAGTTTGGATCCATGCTTGAGTAATTTTCATCCACATTTTCAACCATATTATTTGTCCACATTACAGTTTCAGGGTCAAAGTTCTTTGCCGCCGAAACATCTGAGGACTGCGACAGAACCACACCGCCGAAAGCTGCAGCGGTTAAACTAACGCCCACCGCAAAACTTAACAATCTTTTCCAGACTTTTCTCATTTTCTTTTCCTCCTATTTATTAGGTAAACATATTATACCTCGAAAATAATTTATTTTATAGAACCGCTTTAATGTTGATTTTTTGGTACCAATTTTGTATAATACTATTAGTTATATTTTTGTAAAAAAACTTAAATAAAAAAGCAGGATAAATCATTGTTTTGGAGGCAAATTATGGATAACCTTGAGTTCTACCCTGACCCAAATTCAAAACTTCCTCTTTATAAGCAGCTCTATAACCATATAAAAGACGGTATTATCTCCGGGAAAATTACCGGCGGAGAACGGCTTCCGTCACGCCGTAAATTAGCTCAGAAGCTTAACATAAGCACAAATACCGTGCTCGGCGCATATCAGCTTCTCGAAAGTGAAGGTTATATTGTCCCCAAGGCCTCAAGCGGATTTTATGTTAATCCTGACTATAATCTTTTTCAAGACTCCGTTCATCTCGATTGGGAGACGCAGAGCGATGCAAAATATATATTCAGCCAAAACGGTCTTGAACTCTCCAAAATTCCGAAAAAATCTCTCGCCAGGATTTACCGCAACGCCATATACGACCAGCCGGACTTATTTTCTCACGGAGAAAAGCCCGGAGACCCATGTTTAAGACAAGCGGTTGCAAAGTATTTGTATGCGGTCAGAGGTATAAAATGCGACGAAAATCAAATTATTATAGGCGCGGGAATTGATTACATTCTTACATGTCTTTGCCGCGTTCTCGGAAAAGATACAATTTGGGGATTGGAAAATCCGTGCTACCGCCGCTCTTTCAGCAGCATTCAAGACAGCGTTTCAGAAACAAGATTATTAAATATAGGTTTTGATGGATTCGATGTAAAAAATTTATTAAACAGTGATATTGACGTGCTGTATTTTATGCCTAATCATCAGTTTCCGGTCGGCCAGATTATCAGTGAGGATAGACGCCGTGAAATTCTTGACTGGGCAAAGATGGGCAACCATTATATAGTTGAAGACGATTATGACGGAAGCTTTATATACCAAAAAAACGCGCCTAGATCTTTATTCACTATGGATGATTCCGAGAGAGTAATTCTCATGGGTGATTTTTCCCGCAGCCTCGCCCCTGGAATAAAAATTGCCTATTTAGTTATGCCAAAACCGCTGATAGAAAAATGGAGCCTTAAACTTCCGTTTTATAATTGCCTTGCCTCACGGGCAGAACAATTTGCTGTAGCGGAGCTTATTAAAGACGGACACGCTATCAAATATGTTAATTCCTTAAGAAAGATATACAAAGAAAAACAAGATATTTTGATATCCGCCCTAAACAATCTTCCATTCGCAAACCGGTTAACAATACATGGAGACAACGGCGGAACGCACCTTTTAGTAACTTTTAAAACTGAAAAAACAGAACAGGAACTCAAAAAATCAGCATATAAGGCCGGAGTAAAAATAATGCCGCTTTCAGCCTTCCTTTTTAAACAGTCTGACAAACTCCCGGATAAAACATTCATATTCGGTTATGGAGGACTTACAAACAACGAGATAGAAGAAGGAATTGCCGCTCTTTCACATTTGCTTGATTAGAATATATATTATCAACAGTAAATAGATAAAATTAGTTTGGAAAATATTTCTTATCACAAGTGTATAACAAATATTATATTGTCAATAATAAGTATAGGTGATAATATGAATAACAATGAGGAAGGAGCAAAAAAAATGCTGGATTATAACAATATTCCTGTTGGTCTGAGCATGGCGCTTGCACAGAACACCGGAGCTCTTGAGCATTTTGCAAAAATGACTGACGCGGAAAGACACAGCGTAATAAACAAAGCCCGCTGTGTTCAGACAAAACATGAAATGCAGGATTTGGTTGCCGGGCTGAGCGACAATTTTTAAGCTAACTTATATTCGAAAATATCCGAACATCATCACAGCGTGTTCGGATATTTTTATGATAAAAACACAAAAAATTTCCTGAAAAAGTATTGATTTTAATTTCAATATATGCTATAATTCATTATTGTTGCAGATACATATAACAAGATAACGGGGTGTGGCTCAGTTTGGTAGAGTACCTGAATGGGGTTCAGGTGGCCGCTGGTTCGAATCCAGTCACTCCGACCATACCGAGTGTTCTTACAGGACTTGAAAAGTTCTGTAAGAACACTCGGTTTTTAATTTTTTGAATCACCAGTCTAATGAATATGCTTCACAACTACTGTCTGCAAATGGCGAGTTCCATTCACTTTAGCTGACATTCCTGCTGTGATAACTTTATGGAATTGTCCTATAACAATTTCTGCAAACCCATATTATACTGCCAAATCCATTATACACCTGATTTTATCAAATACCACTCTTTTCAAAAAATCAACCCTATAGTATTAATATTCACCTTTATTATAGCCTTTAATTTTTTGTGAAACATAATTGAAAGACTAATCGTTCTTGTAATATTTTTTTGTTCATGTTTCAATAATATTATTATAAATCTTATTGATTTCTTTGTTCCTTAACTCCTAAAGAAATTATTTTGTTTAAAGCTTCTTTTGGTATGTCGCTTTCAATGATAATTTCTACTCCTACAACTAAAGTTTTGCTTGTATTTACCTTAATGTAAGTTCCCGGCTCATAATAATCTTCGGCATTTCCTTTTTTCTTAAACGATAGTTCTTTCCTTTCTCCATTCTGGTTATACCCAATAAGATTATATTCTTTTCCCTTTTCCTGATTTACTCCGTCCTTATTGACAAGCCATGAATCTTCATTTACTTCATCTAACGGAATCTGTGTATAAAAACTATCCGATGCTACATAACGGTCATTATAATAGCCTTTAACCATAAACGCCCCGCACATAACTATAACAATAGTAACTATGATAGTTATTATTTTTTTCATTTCAGCTTTCCTCCTAAAATTTCAATTCTTTTTTCTCAAAACTGAATACCGATATTACGACAGGTAACACCACATAGACACTCAATGCTGCACACATCGTCGATGTGTCCCATGTTCCATTCTGCAAAAAGGCGCTGCGAATGCTATATAGCTGAGATGTATAAAAATACTTTGTCATATCTCCAATCATATTTACAAATAATTCTTGTCCTAAAATCATAGTGGCAAGAAGCATTACAGTTCTTGATGAAAGCAGAACGTATACTATTGTGCCGTTCACTGCATTTTGTGTATAAAAAACCGGTATCGCTGAAATACATATATATCCCACAGCTCGTAATGCTTCAACTATCACGCTAAGAATAAGCTCTATGACCTGCGTCTGATTCAAAGCAAGTCCCAATACCACAGGAGCTAATAATGTTAAAATACCAATACAGAAGATAGACGCAAAAATCAACAAAATACTTTCAATGACCTTTGACAGAACAACTTTATGTCGTTGAAGTCCATATCCAATCGCCACCTGAATGGATTTACTTTTGAAATCATCATAAAACACAGAAAGAAATACAGTCAAACCAACAAAGAGAGGAAAAAAACCTAAAAATATTGTCGTTTTTGCAACATAAGCATCCGCCGTATATGTAGGATTAAAATATATAAACATCATTATACAAAACAACCCAATATATATTCCGATTGTCCTAAGAAACGATTTTTTATGACAAATACGTTTAATATCCGCTAAAACATAATTACTCACATCTTTTTCCTCCTACCAAATCAAAATAATAATCTTCCAAAGATTTATAAGCCGAGGATTCCTGCAAAACAGGAATGTTGTTTTGTTTTAAAACAGAACGTGCCTTTTCCAAATCTCCTACATAAATTTGAACCGCGCTTCTTTTTACTTTCAAATCATCATGTGTAATTTCCTTTAACACAGTTCCCTGATGAACAAACCCAAATTTATTTGCGGTGTGTTCCAATTCACCGAGAATGTGAGAAGAAACAATAATCGTCATATTTTGCTTCCTATTCAAGCTTACAATAAGAGTCCTTATATCAGCAATACCTTGAGGGTCAAGACCATTAATAGGTTCATCTAACAGCAGAATTTCAGGGCTTCCGAGCAAAGCATTTGCAATTCCCAGTCTTTGCTTCATTCCCATAGAAAAAGAACCGTATTTAGACGTTACGCCTTCCAATCCCACAAGATTTAAAACACGTTTTACTTCTTCTTTGTCTTTAATATCTTTCAACTGCCTGTAATAGTGCAAATTTTCTTCTGCTGTCAGGTAATCATAGAAATTATTTCCTATAAAAAAACCTATTTTTTTACGTTTCTGCGGCAATTCTGTTTTTTTCTTACTGCCGGCAATACACAGCGTTCCGCTTTCAAATTCAGTTAATCCTAAAATAATTTTAAAAATCGTTGTCTTCCCGGCACCATTTTTCCCAATCAAGCCATAAATCTCCCCTTTTGCTACATGAAGATTGACATCCTTCAAAACTTTAAGATTATCATAATTCTTATATATTTTTGATAATGTAATCATCTTTACCTTTCTCCTGTTTATACATTTTTATATTGTTCTTACTTTTTTTCTTTGGAATTTTTTTGGCAACCAGCATTTGTACTTCTTAATAGTTCCTCAGAAGATACGCCATATAATTCTGCAATAGCAATCAAGTTTGAGGTGCTTGGATCAGATGTTCCATTTTCCCATTTAGAAACTGCCTGTCTGCTAACTCCTAATGTTTCTGATACAAATTCCTGCGTCATTTTACAGCGAAGTCTGTTTTCCTTTAGCACTTCTCCCAAAGATTTTCGTATTGATTTCTTTTCTTCTCTTATTTCTTTTGTATTGATATATTTTTTCAGTGCTCTGACAACCAACACAAAAAGATAAACGGCTGCTCCCGCAACTGCTATCCAAAAAAAACAATATAGCAGAGCAACTGTTACAGTTAAAAATCTAGTCGTATTCATTTATTCTCCTTTCAATTTGCTTTTTGTGAAAAACATCGTTTCATTTGCTTTTCTGTACATATTCTATCGAAAACTCATGGTTGCTTCCACCAACTATTCCGCAATTTTTAGTTGCATTTGCAGTTTACATGGTGTTTCATGGCTTTTACATAAAGTTATTTAATAATTTCTTTTAATCCATAAATTATTATACTTCAATACAACAATCTATACAAGTGCTCCTTCCAATAAAAACTTTCACACTCGTTTTCTTTTATTAGTTACACATTGAACAAATCTTACCGTTATAATAATTCAGGTGAGACCAAAGCAGTTTTTTGTCGTTAAGCAAATATACATCTTTCTCTGTTTTGGATTCAGGAGATAGCTGTTTTGCATTTTTAATATTTATTTTAAATACATTTCCTTTCGTAATATAACTTGAATCCTTAATAAAATATACAATGGCAAATAGAGCAAAAACTGCGTTTCAGAGCGCAAAAATGCTCCGACTTTCTTACGTCAGAGCATTATAAAAATATTTAATTTTGAGGTTAATACTGACTACTGATAATCAAAAATCTTTATTTTACTGAGTTTTTAAATAAGTTCTATAAGAACACCAGTTCACCAAAATAGAGGTTCCTTTTTGAAACCACCTTCTTTTGCTGTTAGTTTAATACAGCAAAAATTTTTTTGAAGATATAATTAAAATGTTACCGTTATTTTCGTGCCTTTTGAAACCTCACTGTTCATAGTTATTTTTCCATTATGAATTAAAACAGTATGTTTTACTATTGACAGTCCCAGACCCGTACCTCCGGTCTCTTTTGAATGACTTTTATCTACTCTGTAAAACCTCTCAAACACTCTGTCCTGTTCTTCTTTTGGTATGCCTATACCGTTATCCTCCACTGATATAAATTTTTTATCTCCTGATTTACCTACTGTTATCTTTACTTTTCCGCCCTCCTTATTATATCTGATAGAGTTATCGCAAAGATTAAATATCATCTCATGAATCAGGCGCTCGTTTCCTTCAATACTTTGGCTGCTCCCCTCAAGCTCAAGAGTAATCTTACTCTGTTTTGCCTTCATCTCCAGCTCGTTTAATACGTCCCCGGAAACTTTGTATAAATCCACATCACTCATCTCAATGCCATTACCCTCGTCAAGGCTTGACAATCGTATAATATCATCTATTAAAGCTAACAAACGTTTTGCTTCAGAATTTATCTGACCTAAAAATCTCGGCATATCCTCAGGTTTGGCTATTCCGGCTTTCATAATTTCACTGCATCCCATTATAGAAGTCAGAGGGGTCTTAAGCTCATGTGAAACATTAGCTGAAAATTCTCTTCGCATTTGTTCTGACGCTTCTCTCTCAGTCACGTCATGTATAAACATTAAAACAGCATATATTTTATCATTTCCATTCCCCGCAGAAAAATCTTTTGCAACAGATGATACTGATATTCTGTATATACGTTCTCCGCGTTCCAGCGTAATATCCCCTGATATTCCATGAAACGCCTTTTCTACGGCCTCCATATACTTTTTATCACGGCATATGCTTAGGTAATTTATCTTTCCGTTATTACTGCTGACATTATCAAAATCAAATATTTTTTTTGCCGCCATATTAGCCGAAATAATATGTCCGCCGCTGCTAATGATTATTAATCCGTCATTCATATGCTGCGTTATAAATTCATTTTCTCTCTGAGTGTCATAAATTGTGCTTATCTGCTCAATCATTTCCTTGTTTTGAGTATCGATTTTTACAAGTAAAGGCGAAAGTTCATCATAAGCCTTTGCCGCGGTGGGATTATCTATATCAAGCTCATTTATAGGGTTTACTATAGTTTTGGTAAGGAATCCGGCGACTGACATAGCTATAGCAAGCAAAATTATAATTGAGAACAATATTCCCGGCATAGCCTTAAAAATTACTCCAAACATACTGGATGTTTCACATGCAACACGAAGTATGTCGCCTGAACTTAGTCTTACGGCGTAGTAATATGTCTTTTTACCGAATGTGTCAGACGTTCTGGTACTCTCGCCGCTCCCTTTTTCAAGCGCGTCCTGTACCTCAGGTCTCCCAATATGGTTTTCCATATCATTAAAGTCGCTGTAGTTGTCATACTTAACCGTTCCGTCAGAACCTATAAGGGTTATACGGTTCTGTCCCCTATTTCCCAGCCGGCTTATGTCCATAGTCACAGGAGAAATATTCTGAATTTCACTTATATATTCAGCTTCGTTTTTTATTTGTGTTTTTGTTTCATTTGATAGATTGTTATATAAAAGTCCGGCGACTATAACTGTTGTGAAAACAACACTTATTAACGTTGTTAATATAATTCCTCCAAAAATTCTGCTGCTCAGTTTCATAATGACGCCCCCTTTCTTTCAAATACAATTTACTGTGCCGCCCAACAGTTAACTCAATATATCATTCCTCCGCCCGGTATCCTACGCCCCGAATAGTCTTTATTATATTTCCTCCGTGACCCAGTTTTTGACGAAGGGTTCTTATATGTACGTCGACAGTTCTGGTCTCGCCGTCAAAATCATATCCCCATATCTGTTCGAGCAGTATATCCCTGGTTATTACCGTTCCTTGATTTTTCATAAGCAGGCGCAATACTTCAAACTCCTTTAACGTCAGTTCGACACTATTTCCGTCGACCTCAACAGAGTGCTTTTTTGTGTTAAGTGTTATGCAGCCGATGTTATATACACAGTCGTCTGAGACAGTTCCCTCATGACCGCATCTTCTTAAAACCGCTTTAATTCTGGAGATTAACTCCATAATTCCAAACGGTTTTGCAACATAATCGTCTGCGCCGCTGTCTAGACCGATAACCTTATCATACTCGGAATCTTTGGCGGTCAGAAGAATAACCGGCAAGTTCCTGGTCTTGGGATTGGCACGCAGCTTTTTAAGTATACTGACTCCGTCTTCACCGGGCAGCATTATATCAAGCAGCACCATATCCGGCAGACTGCTCTCATCCAATCCGTCAAAAAACTGTTTTCCATTTTCAAAGCCTTTAGCCGAAAATCCTGTATTTTCAAGGCTGTATACAACCAATTCCCGAATCCCGCTGTCATCCTCAACACAATAAATCATTTTTTATCCTCACTATTCTCTATGAACTCCGGTGATAGAAAATTCTACCCACTCAGCTATGTTTACCGCGTGGTCCCCAATTCTCTCCAAATACTTTGAAGTCATCATCAAATCAAGTGCAGCCGAAGCATTCTGGGGATTTTCAGTTATATATTTTATTAAATCATTATTTACTTCTATAAATAAATCATCCACTTCATCATCTCTGTTTATTACATCCTGGGCTAACTCCAGATTGCTTCCGACAAATGCGTCAACGCTCTCAGTTACCATTTTGGAAACCGCTTTAGTCATTTTTTTAATATGCGCGCTGTTATATCCGTCCATTAACTCAGTGTGGATTACTATCTCGGCTATATCTGCCGCCTGGTCTCCGATACGTTCCATATCCGTAATCATTTTCAAGGCCGCGGAAATCAATCTCAGGTCACTTGCCACAGGCTGCTGCTGAAGCAGGAGCTTCAAACACAAACCTTCAATGGCCTTTTCTATCTGATTAATCTCTTCCTCGATAGACAGAGTTTCATCAGCTGTTTCCTTATCATGATTTAGCAAAGCCCGTATCGCACAGTCAATCGCATTTTCACACAGAGCACCCATCTCAATCAGCTCTCTGTTTAGTTTGTCAAGCTGTCTGTCAAATTTGCTTCTCATAGTATCAACCAAACCTTCCCGTAATATAGTCTTCTGTTCTCTTATCCTTAGGAATTGAGAATATCTGTTCAGTATCTCCGAACTCAACCACTTCACCCAAAAGAAAAAATGCGGTCTTATCTGATATACGCGTTGCCTGCTGCATACTATGGGTCACTATGACGATAGTATAACGCTTTTTTAATTCAAGCGCAAGGTCTTCTATTTTTGAAGTTGAAATCGGGTCGAGAGCCGACGTGGGCTCGTCCATAAGCAACACCTCCGGTTCAACAGCCAGCGCCCTCGCTATACACAATCTCTGCTGCTGTCCTCCTGACAGACCAAGCGCGCTTTTCTTTAATCTATCTTTTACTTCATTCCATATAGCGGCGCGCTCAAGCGACTTTTGGACTATCTCGTCAAGCTTAGCCTTTGATTTTATCCCATGCGTTCTAGGACCATACGCTATATTGTCATAAATACTCATCGGAAAGGGATTAGGCTTTTGAAAAACCATTCCCACCCGTTTGCGGAGCAAATTAGTATCCATGTCCTTATATATATTTATACCGTCAAGTTTTACCTCTCCGTCTATTCTGCAGCCCTCAACCAAATCATTCATTCTATTAAGGGTTTTAAGCAATGTTGATTTGCCGCAGCCTGAAGGACCGATAAATGCGGTTATTTCATTTTTAGGTATTTCCATGTTTACACTTTTTAAAGCATGAAAATCCCCGTAATGAAGATTTAAATCTTTAATGGATATCACACTCATAATTTTTTATCCTTATACTTAAATTTGGATTTTGCTGGAATCCATAAACCCAATATTATTTGCTGGAAATTTTCTTAGCCAATGCCGATGAAGCCGCGTTCAGTATCACTACTATAATAAGCAGCACAACGGCTGTAGCGTAGGATTGATTAGTGTTCAGCCCCTCGCTCCACAGAGCGTACATATGTACAGCGAGGGTTCTTCCTGAACCGAATAAACCGCTCGGAATCTGAGCTACTGTTCCTGCTGTATAAATTAAAGCCGCAGTCTCTCCCACAATTCTGCCGACAGATAAAACAACTCCGGCCAAAATCCCCGGCACCGCTGACGGCAGAACTATTTTAAACACTGTTCTAAGCTTCCCGGCGCCTAAACCAAAACTGCCTTCACGAAAAGTATCCGGAACAGCTTTAAGAGCTTCCTCAGTGGTTCTCATTATGACGGGCAGTATCATAATAACCAAAGTAAACGCTCCCGCAAGCAGGGAATATCCCCATGAAAATGCTGTGACAAACAAAAGGAATCCGAACAATCCATAAACTATGGACGGTATTCCTGAAAGCGTCTCCGCAGTCAGTCTGATAAGACCAACTATTTTGTTTCCTCTCTTTGCATACTCAACAAGATATATAGCAGAAAACACTCCCAAAGGCACCGCTATAACCAATGACAGAGCCGTCATAACAACTGTGTTTATCAAGGCCGGAAAAAGCGAGACATTTTCAGAGTTATATTCAAAACTGAAAAGGTCTAGCGACAAGTTTGGAATTCCCTTTATCAATATATAAGCAATAAGACAAATAAGAACGCCGAATGTTATAAACGCCGCTGTATATACAAGAGTTCTTAAAATCACTGACTGTAGCTTTGATTTATTCATTCCGCTGCGCCTCCCGGCAAATCTTTGTTCCGCCGCTGCCTCGCCTGACGGTCTCAAAATTATTCTCATTTATTTTCCGACCTCCTTTTCAAAACTGAAAAAGAGACGTTTATAATTAGGATAAACACAAACAGCACCACCGCGGTAGCTATAAGGGCCTCTCTGTGCAAATCTGCAGCATATCCCATTTCTAAAACAATGTTTGCAGTCATGGTTCTTACGCCGCTGAACAATCCTCTCGGCAAAGCCGCTTGGTTTCCCGCAACCATAATAACCGCCATAGTCTCTCCGATAGCGCGCCCGACGCCAAGTATCACGCCGGCCATAACTCCCGAAGCAGCAGCCGGCAGAACTACCCTGAATACGCTTCTCTCGTGACTTGCCCCAAGCGCCAGCGAACCTTCATAATAACTTTCAGGCACCGCTCTTATTGCAGACTCGCTGACGGATATTATAGTCGGCAGTATCATTATTCCCAACACAATTGACGCGGCTAACATACTCGTTCCGCTCCCGCCGAACAAATCACGAATCAGCGGAACTATTACCATAAGCCCAAAAAATCCGTACACAACCGATGGGATTCCCGCAAGCAAATCAACAGCCGGTTTAAGTATTTTATACAGCCATTTCGGACAAAACCTCGTCATGAAAACGGCCACAAGAATGCCTATTGGAACGCCTATTACAATAGCTCCGGCAGTAACATATATACTTCCCAATATCATCGGCAGTATTCCGTATATATTATTATTCGGCTTCCACTGTCTTCCCATCAGAAAGTCAAACAGACCGATTTCTTTCATAGCCGGTATGCCGTTCGCAAATAAAAAAACGCAAATCAGAAGAACCGCCAATATTGATACGCACGCACAGAATAAAAACACACCGTGCATAAATTTTTCTTTAAATTTCGTCATAATAAATACCCCATTATATGATTGGTATTAATGAATATCATCCCAACCGGTTGTCTCTCCGGTATAAATCTGTTTAACCTGCTCCGATGTAATATTATTTAAAGGATTTTCATTGTTAACTATAACCGCTATACCGTCCAGGGCTATTACCGTAGCACTTGCGCCCTTTTCCTTTTCGCTGTCCTTCAGCTCACGGCTTGCCATTCCAATGTCACATACTCCTGACAAAGCGTTGGTCACTCCTGTTGTTGAGTCACTCTGCTGTATTTCAATTTCAGCGTTTGGATTTAAATCGGAATATGCTTCCTTCAACTTTTCCATAACCGGCGTAACTGAAGATGATCCCGATACGACAATTTTGCCTGACGGTTTTGTACCCGCATAATTTCCGGTGTTCGCTTCCGAAATATAATGATTGTCTTCAACCACTTTTTGTCCTTCTTGGCTCTGGATAAACTTTATAAAGTCTCCTGTCACTTCCGAAACGTTATCTTTTGTCACTATATTAAATGGACGTGAAACCTTATACGTGCCGTTCTTTATATTTTCAGCCGTCGCTTCAGCGCCGTCCACGTTCAGCGCTTTAACGCTGTCATTAAGCGAACCCAGCGAAATATAACCTATTGCTCTCACATTGCCTGATACACTTGTCATCATTACAGAGGTGCTGTTTGTTATATCCGCTGTATCCACAGTCATGTCCATCTTTTCACCGTTAGTTATCTCCTCTATTCCAAAAAGTTCAATAAACGCTCCTCTTGTTCCCGAACCGTCTTCTCTTGAAATAACCGTAATATTTCCGCCTTTGCCGGCGGTATCAGAACCGCATGAAGTTAAAGCCATACATCCCAACACTAAAACCGATACAGCCGCCGCTAAGATAAACCCTCTTTTAATTTTCATCTTTTTCTCTCCTTTTAATTGTTTTAAATCAACCGATTTGATAATACCGCTGATTCCGTTAGCAAATTCTGCATTTCTTAACATATTTATATTATTACCCTAATGTTAAATCCAAAATCATGCTAATGTTAAATTTAGGTTAACTATTTTTATTGTTGTCCCTTAATTTAAAAATATTATAAGGTTTTAATACTCCAATCTAACTCTTTCAGCAGTATTTTACACAGTTGGTTTGTATAATTAAGTCGCTTTTTGTAAAAAGGTTTAAGGCAAATTTTATTGACAATAGGAATATTTTAAGCTACAATAATCATTGTGTTGCAATATAGTAACATATCTGTAATATTTTGGAAGGAGAATCCTCATTATGTTTGGGCAGGATATTGGAATAGATTTAGGAACGTCTACCGTTCTTGTTTATGTGAAAGGCAGAGGAATAATAGACCGGGAGCCATGCGTTGTGGCGGTGGACTCCGGCACGGACAGAATAATAGCGGTCGGTGCTGAAGCTCAAAAAATGCTGGGCCGCACACCCGGAAACATCATAGCGGTAAAACCTCTTAAAGACGGTGTTATTTCTGACTATTCGACAGCTGAAAGAATGCTCAAGCATTTTGTTCAAAAATCGTCGGGACACAGTTTTATCGGAGCGTTTATAAAACCGAGAATGGTTGTCAGCGTCCCAAGCAATATAACGGAGGTTGAAGAACGCGCCGTTATTGACGCCGGAATTCAGGCAGGCGCCGGAAGGGTCAGCCTGGTTGAGGAGCCTTTGGCGGCAGCTTTGGGAGTTGGGATAAACGTTGAGGAAGCAAAAGGAAACGTTGTCGTGGATATAGGCGGCGGAACCTGCGATATTGCCGTTATATCTCTCGGCGGAATAGTGATAAGCAGTTCTATTAAAACAGCCGGAGACAGTTTTGACGACGCTATCATAAGATATATCAGGAAAAAATATAACGTTCTGATAGGTGAAAGAACTGCGGAACAATTAAAGATAAAAATCGGCTGCGTCTATAAAAGGGACAAGCTTTTAGCAATGGAAGCACGCGGAAGAAGTTTGGTTTCAGGTCTGCCAAAGACAATTCAGGTCTCAAGCGATGAAATTTTAGACGCGCTTAAGGAATCCGCCGGAGCTATAGTTGACGCCATCAGAACGCTTCTTGAAAAAACTCCGCCTGAACTTATCGGTGATATTTGCAGAAACGGTATTGTACTCACAGGCGGATGCTCTAAAATTTACGGTATTACCAACCTTATCTGGCGTGAGCTCAATATGAAGGCCAAAGTCGCAGACGACCCTGAAACCTGCGTTGTAACCGGCCTCGGAAAAGCCATGGATCACCCGGAGCTGTTAAAACGAAAATAAAATCTTACTTAGAAAACTCCTGCACAATTTTATAAACGGCAGGTTACATGTTAAACCTTTGGTAATTATAAAAAATAAAATTTGTTTTAAATCCTAATTATAAAAACAGATCAGCAAAATAAAGTTTAAATTAAAAAAGGAATGCGGCTAAACCGCATTCCTTTTATATATTTTCTTAAAATTACTTGTTGTTAACAAGATCCTTTAAAGCACGGCCAGCCTTAAAAGCCGGAACCTTTGCAGCAGGAATATTCATTTCTTCACCTGTGAGAGGGTTCTTTCCTGTTCTGGCAGCTCTGTCTCTAACTTCAAAGCTTCCAAATCCGATTAACTGAACTTTTTCACCCTTCTTGAGAGTATCCTGAACTGTTTCAATAAAAGCTGCGAGTGCTGCCTCTGAATCCTTCTTTGTCAAACCTGATTTTTCAGCCATAGCTGAAAGTAATTCTTGCTTATTCATTTTTTGTCCTCCTAAAAAAATATATAAAATAATTATTTTTTCAAAGCTTTAAGTAGGGTTAATATCTGCATGTCTGTTTCAGGTTAACGTCTTAGAATGACCGTTTGCCACAACAATATAGTTATAGCCTATAAGCACTGCAAATACTCCCATCCCCTTAATCCACCAATACGTATTTATTTTACTACAAATAACTGCAAATTTCCACACTATTTTTTTGATTTATAAAATATTTGTATAAATAAACAAATTTTTGAGCCTTTTGAGCCCTGAAAACATGAATTTATAGTAACTTTTCACCAAAAAAAGGAAGATATTTTTTTGTTCCAATTCAATTTTGAGTTCAGTCCACGTTTTCACGGCTTGCTTTATATCGTCATTTTGATGAATTTATAAGATTTTTCACTTAAAATCATTTTTAGCAATTCTTTGACAAATATTCAACTCTATGATATAATATCTTATTAAAAAAACGACAATTAATTTTTAATTTATTATCTAACAAAATTGCCGTAATATATGGATAAAATATCAGCTCATATATTGTTATATAAGACGCGTGATATTATACATTTTTTACCGGCAAACTTAAAATCTTAAATTTACTTACCATACTATTCACAATATTAATTTTATAGGAGGATATAAATATGGCTTATTATTACAAAGAACCATCTCACACATTCAGTGAATACTTGCTTGTACCGGGTTACTCTGATTCTAACTGCATTCCCGGCAACGTCTCTTTAAAAACACCGCTCGTTAAATATAAAAAAGGTGAGGAACCCGCATTATCTATGAACACTCCGCTTGTGTCCGCCATAATGCAGTCGGTTTCAGGCGTTGATATGGCTATTGCCCTCGCAAGAGAGGGAGGCGTATCCTTTATTTACGGCTCACAGCCTATAGAAAAGCAGGCTGAAATGATTAGGAAAGTTAAAGCATACAAGGCCGGTTTTGTTGAGTCAGACTCAAATATAAGCCCGGACAAGACCTTAGCCGATATTCTTGCATTAAAGGCTGAAAGAGGCCACTCCACAATAGCTGTCACAGAAGACGGAACACAAAACGGCAAGCTTGTGGGTATAGTAACCAGCCGTGATTACAGGGTCAGCCGTATGTCGCCTGATGAAAAAATCTCAACTTTTATGACCCCGTTTGACAAGCTCATCACAGCTCCTGAGGGCACAACTCTAAAAGAAGCCAACGACATATTATGGGAACATAAGCTCAATTCACTGCCCATTGTTAACGATGACGGAAGACTGGTGGCATTTGTATTCCGAAAGGATTACGAACAGCACAAAGAGAATCCTCTTGAACTGCTTGATTCACATAAGAGATACGTGGTTGGAGCAGGTATAAACACAAGAGATTACGAGGAGCGTGTGCCGGCTCTCGTAGAGGCAGGGGTAGACATTCTCTGCATAGATTCCAGTGAGGGTTATACTGAATGGCAGTCGAGAGTTATAAAATTTATACGTGAAAAATACGGCGACACAGTCAAAGTCGGAGCCGGCAATATAGTAGACAGAGAAGGCTTTAGATTCTTAGCTGAGGCGGGCGCAGACTTTATAAAGATAGGAATAGGCGGCGGAAGTATTTGTATCACCCGTGAAACCAAAGGTATAGGACGGGGACAGGCTACTTCTGTCATAGAGGTAGCAGAGGCAAGAGACGAATATTTCAAAGAAACCGGAGTATATATTCCGATATGTTCTGACGGCGGTATTGTTCTTGACTATCATATAACATTAGCGCTCGCTATGGGATGTGACTTCTGTATGCTAGGCAGATACTTTGCCAGATTTGACGAAAGCCCGACCAATAAAGTTATGGTCAACGGCAGTTACATGAAGGAATACTGGGGTGAGGGAAGCGCAAGAGCGAGAAACTGGCAGAGGTACGACCTCGGCGGCGCGGCAAAGCTCTCATTTGTAGAGGGAGTGGACTGTTATGTTCCATATGCCGGCTCACTGCACGATAATCTAACAACCACCCTGAGCAAGGTTCGCTCTACCATGTGCAACTGCGGAGCGACCAGCATTTCTGAATTCCAGAATAAAGCAAAGCTGACTTTGGTAAGCAGTGTATCGATTATTGAGGGCGGAGCCCATGACGTTGTAGTGAAGGATAATGTAAATCATGAGTAATAAAAATATCCCTGTCTAGTTTAGACAGGGATATTTTTGTGTCCGTGTCCAATTAAGCCTGCGGCTTATTGGCAGAAATCGATTTTGTATATAATTCCATTTAATATATAGTTATTTTGCTTATTAAAAATTATAATTAACTTTGTATATGACCCCATATAATATTTATTATTTTACTTATAATAGGTGTTTGAACCA
>OLQH01000127.1_pt1 | contig 90733 bp, 76 predicted proteins | sample 1672671 | NCBI WGS metagenome assembly OLQH01 (sample SAMEA3136712, study PRJEB25190) | human gut metagenome | reverse complement strand
TCCAAAAATGCAGATCAGCCCCTTTACCCTGCAAGCGCAGTCAAGATCATGACCTCCCTGGTTGCTCCATGGTCAAACTCCTCCCGGGTCAGATGATACACCTGCAGATTTTCATATTTTTTCTCCAGCTCCCTGTCCCAGTATGCTTCCTCCGTGTTCATCACCAAAATATGATCCGGCGGACAGCTCTGACGGGAAAGCCGGGAAAGCAGCTTTTCAATCTGTTTTCCCGGTTTATAACAGGGAATAATCACATCTGTCGTTTTCATCGCTCTCTCCTTTGAAAAAAGGCTGCCGGCAGGGGCCTTGCCCCGCTGCCCAGCAGCCTTGCTTTTTTTATCTTACATCCCAGTCTGCCGACCGCTTGGGAATATCATCCTCCCCAAATCCGGACAGATATGTCAGATCTGAACTGTACTCCTTTAATTCTTTGGACGGTATATATTCCTGATCCGGGAACAGATACTCATGCAGTTTGATTACATTGGTTTCCAGAGTCACAGGAACAATAACATCCAGTGCATTTTTTCTCTGAGGTACTTTCACATCTCCCTCAAGATGATCGAAGGGGAACCCGGTCTGATCCACAATCTCATAGTCCAGCATGGACATTCCCAGTTTCAGGATCGTATCCTTGCTGATATTTGTCTTCACCAGCGGGAATACTTCATCCACCACATTCATCAGCGGGCCTACGCCTGCTGTTTTTGCTTTTTCTGCAACTTTCATAATTACGGTTCTCTGACGGAGGGTCCGGCGGTAATCACTTCCGCTGGTATAACGGATCCGGCAGTAACCCAAAGCCTGCAGTCCATCCAGATGATACGTGCCATCCTGCTCCGGCAGAGGATCAAACTCTTTGCCTTCCACCTGATCGTGGAGCACCACCATATCTTTACAGTAGTTATTCAGATGAGTAATTTCCTCCGCTGTCAGTTCCAGGTCAATTCCTCCCAGAAGATCTACCGTATCCGCTACCGCCTGGAAATCCACAGCCACATAATCATGGATATTCAGATCCAGATTCTGATTAAACATAGACAAAAGTGCCTCCGGCCCATTCCAGTAAGCCGAGTTTGCCTTGTCATACTCCCTGTTTCCCACATTCAAGAGCGTATCGCGGAAAAGAGAAACAAGGCGAATCTCTTTCGTGTCATTGTTAATACTTGCCAGGATCATGGTGTCGCTGTTGCAGGCATCCAGAGAACCGGTATCATCTTCTCCGGATCTGTGATCCACACCGACCAGCAGGATATTATGATATCCGGTCAGCACTTCTTTGCTCAGCTGCAGATCATCATTTGTCTGAATCTTGGAATCGTCCGTAGGCGTAATATCAATCTTTCCCAGGGCGTCATTCAGTTTGGCGTAAACGAACAGGCAGCCGATCAGTACCAGCAAAACCACTACTTCAAGGCCAAAAAAGATCCTTCTTCTTCTGCGCTTCCTCTGCAGTTTATTCATTTTTTTCTGTTCTTTGCTCATTTTTTTCCCCTTACGTACTAATATGCATTTTTATTTACAAACCCTTTAAAAAAGGTAAGAAACAAAATCTTGATATCCAGGCCTACGGTCCAGTTCTCAATATAATAGAGATCATACTCGATGCGCTTCCTGATCGAAGTATCGCCCCGGTATCCGTGGATCTGTGCCCATCCGGTCAGTCCCGGACGCACCTGATGCTTCACCATATATCTCGGAATCTCTTCCCGGAATTTTTCCACAAAGAAAGGCCGCTCGGGTCTTGGTCCCACCAGGCTCATATCACCCTTTAAAATATTAAAAAGCTGCGGAAGCTCATCAATACTTGTTTTCCGCATAAATTTTCCCACACTGGTCACTCTCGGATCGTTCTTTACAGTCCAGGCCTTTCGCTCCTCCGCCTCCGGCTGCACCTCCATAGAACGGAATTTGTACATCTCAAAAGGCTTATTGTGAAGCCCCACCCGGGTCTGTTTATAAATCAGAGGCCCCTTTGAAGTTGCCTTGATCAGAACCGCAAAAATCAGCATGACCGGAGAAAACAGAATAATTGCCACAATGGCTCCAAAAATATCCATCGCCCGCTTCACCGCAGCTGAAAACGTATTGGTCAGAGGAACGTAACGGATATTGATAACAGGAAGTCCCAGAAGATCTTCTGTGTAAGGTTTCGTTGGAATGATGTTTGTATAATCCGGGATAAATTTGGTATGCCCTCCGGATTTCTCGCAGAGGGCCACAATTTCTTCCAGTCTCGCGTACTGATGAAGCCCCAGTGTTATCACGATCTCATCCAGCTTGTTCTCCGGAAGGATCACCATCAGATTGTCCACACAGCCTAATACCTTAATCCCCCGGTAAACCGTCCCGGCTTCCACGGAATCGTCCAGAATCCCTCTCACCGTGTAACCCCACTGAGGATTCGCCAGGATTCTGTCAATATATTCCTCTGCCGCCCGGCTGTAGCCGACCAGCAGGATATGTTTCTGATTCAGCCCTCGTTTTCTCATATCTCTGAGGATCAGGCGGATCCCCATCCGAAGACATTCACAGAGAACCGTATTAATGCCGAAGAAGATCACCAGCATGCTCCGGGAATAATCCAGCTCCTTAAAAATGTAAAGAGCCACGATCACCAGAAGAACGCCTATGGCATTCGCCTTTGCAATATTTGCAAATTCCAGCCTTCTGCCCTGCACCCGCTTTGGCGTGTAAAGACTGCAGGCTGAATATAAGATCAGATACCCCGGAATGATAAAAATCAATGCCAGCATATACTGCTCAAAGCTTAAAGTCCGCACTGAATTTTTTACAAAAATACCGCTGAACTTGATCACCCAGCTCAGCCAGTAGGAAAAGGCGATCACTGCCGCATCCAGAACCACGTGCAGACGGTTAAAGTACTTCTGATTATCCTTTATCACGCTCGTCACCTAAGTCCTTTCCATTCTTTACTATACAATAAGTATTGCCATTAGGCAACCTTTTGTTTGCTGACGATTTCTTTAAGCAAATCTTAAGCGGACCGTCAGCGGCGAAGCGTGCAGCACAGATTCTTCCACAGTTCCAGCTGAATCCTGCTGTATACCAGAAGCCGTTTCCAGGTAAATTTCGTCTTTTTTTCGGATTTCCGACACAGCTGAAAACCATTTCGGATGCCGGCCAGATACTCCTTTCCGAATCCTTTTCCCGCGAAAAAAAGGAATTTGGCGCCAAACCCTGCCAGAAGAAACGGCAGATTCAACAGGATCTGAAACAGGGGCATATTTTTCCAGATCAGGTAAATGTTATTCCTGGAAGAGTATCGCACCTTGAACAGATTATAGCGGGATCCGCTGGTTCCGCTCCCCACATGACGCACCCGGGCTTTCGGGAGATACCAGTTCTCATAACCGTACAGTCTGGCCCGATAGCAAATATCCAGATCCTCCAGATAGGCAAAATGTTCTTCATCAAAGAGCCCGAGGCCGAGAAGCACCTTCCTGCGGTAGATAGCCGCCCCCGCACAGGCCGAAAAAATCTTCTCTTCCCGGCTGTACTCTGCTTCCGGCTTCCCCTTGCCCCGGGCCGCCGCCCAGCCAAGGGCACTGTAAAAATCTCCGGCGTCATCCAAAAGCTCCGGGCTGTGTGCCTGCAGCATCTTCGCCCCGCATGCAAAAGCTCTCCGATGGCGCCCGATCCCTTCCAGCAGTTCCCTGATAAAATCAGGCTCTGCTTCCGTATCATTGTTCAGCAGTATTACATACGGTTCTTCTGCCGCCTGGATTCCCCGGTTTACCGCCCCGCAGAATCCCGTATTTTCCTCCAGACAGAGAAGCTCTGCCCAGGGATATTTTTCCCGTATCAGTTCCCTGCTCCCGTCCGTGGAACCATTGTCCACCACGATCACAGAAAAAGACTTCTCACTCTGCCTCATAAGGCTGTCCAGGCAGGGTCCCAGATATCCGGCCCCATTGTAATTGGGAATTATCACCGCCGCTTTTTTCATACTACTGTTTCCTTTATCTTTCCCCGTATTTTTCATCAGAACCGGAATAACGAAAATCCGGTCCGTCCAGCGACAGATTCGGCGAATAAAACGGATCTCCCCGATCCAGGAACTCTGTCCACTCTTTCCGGAACAGTTCTCCTTCCCGCTTCTCCCAGCGCTGTCTGTCTTTTCGGAATTTCTGCACACTCTTCAGTTCAGCCCAGGGCGTATACACGATCCCATATCCCAGCTGTCCGGCCCGCAGACAGTAATCCGTCATAGCCAGATAACTTTTGTATTCCGTCTTTACTCCGCCCAGCGCCTCCCAGACTTCTCTCGGTGTGATCACCACATCTGTCACCGCACTGACATTTCGGTTGGAAATATTCCAGGCATTGCAGCCTTCATCCAGGTACTTTGCGCCTTCCGCTTCATTTCCCGCCACTGCATACATCCCCACGCAGACACCGGCCTGACAGATCTTCCGGTCGCTGTAGAGCAGCTTTGCTCCCGCCGCCCCCACATTCTTCTGTACACACTGACCCAGAAGTTCCCGAATCCAGTCGCAGTGCACCGGCCGGTACGCCCCATTTAAAAAGAGGAGGTAACTTCCGCCACATTCTTCTGCTGCCCGGTTCCACAGTTCCGGCAGAGAATGACATTCCCTCTGAAAGAAAGTGACTTCTCCCAGCTTTTCCAGTGTCTCCGGAGAAATCTTCTGTCGGTTTCCGGCCAGAATCCACAAGTTCCAGCAGGGATAGCCGGTTCCTTCCCGAAGTGCCTTCACACTGGAAAGCAGTTCCTGTTCCTTTCCGGTATACGTAAGCAGTACGCAGATTTCCGGTGTCTCCTTCAGTTCAAAACGGGTGCGGTATCTGCCCGGAAGACCGGTATACTCTGCCCGCGCCCGGATTCCGGCTCTCTGATAATGATCGTTCAGCGCTCTGCAGCCCGCCTCGTAGGCATAACTTTTACTGGCCGGATCTCCCGCAGTAGAACCCGGATGTGCCCTCCAGTGATACAGGATCCGGGGAATATGGACAATCTTCTCCGCCTTCTCGCAGCATTTCAGGATATAATCATAGTCCTGAGCGCCGTCATATTCCCTGCAGAATCCGCCCACCCGTTTTCCTATGGATGCGCGCACCGCAAAAATATGACAGATATAATTGTTGCTGCGCAGCAGCCACCAGTTAAAGTCCGACTTAAAATGGGGATCAAAAATCCGGCTCCCATCCATGGTGATCTTCCCCTCATCTGTATAGATCACATCGGTTCCCGGATCCTGCTCCAGCACTTCCATCATTCGGAACAGGGCGTCCGGCTCCAGAAGGTCATCGTGATCCGCCAGTACAATGAAATCCCCCGCTGCCATCTCCAGCGCCGCATTTGTATTACCGGAAATCCCATAATTTTCCTCCAGATGACGGTAGTGGATCCTCGCGTCCGCATACTCTTTCACCACGCCGCAGACCACATCTCCATCCGGACTTCCATCTGCCAGACAGAGTTCCCAGCCGGCATACGTCTGCGCCAGAAGCGAATTGATCAGCTCTCTCAGATAACGTTCCGGCGTATTATAGGCAGGAACCACGAAGCTGAAAAGAAGCGGATCGCGAAAACACTTCTCCCGCTGTTCTGCCAATTCCCGCTCCGAAGTTCTGTGCTTTTCAAACCAGCCCGGATATGCAGTCTCCACAATTCCTGTCTTTTCCCCGAAGCGGCGGACAAACTGCTTCACCCCGTGCTTCCGGAAATACTGAAGCCCCCGTTTCACCTGATAAGAGGACAGTTTTTTCATAGCTTTAACCTCCCCATCGCTGGGAATAATCTCCCGCAAGCAGTGTCAGATTTGGATTATAACAGGGATCCCCTATCTCCAGAATTTCCTGCCACTGCTGTTTCATATAATCTATTTCTCTCTGAAATCTGGCCTTCTTCTCCGGATTATCTTCCTCGCCTCTGGTCGCAGACTCATAATGGTACAGCTTCACATCCGGATCATAGACGATCAGATAACCCAGTTTTCGGAGCTTAAGACAGAAATCTACGTCATTAAAGGCAACCTCCAGTTTTTCCTCCAGACCTCCTGCCTGAAAAAAGACCTCTTTTCTTACCATCATGCAGGCTGCTGTAACGGCGCTATAATCCATCTGTATCGCAGCCCGGTGCATATAACTTCCCTGCTCTTCCGAAAATCCTGCAAAAGCATGCCCCGCTACGCCGCCCAGTCCCACGATTGTCCCGGCATGTTGGATCGTTCCGTCGGGATAATACAGTTTTACACCAACTGCTCCCACTTCTTCTCTCTGACAGTTTCCCACCAGTTCCTTCATCCAGCCTTCCTGCAGGATCTCCACATCATTATTCAGCAAAAGAAGATACTCTCCCCTGGCCTTCTCTGCCCCATAATTGTTAATCGCAGAATAATTAAATGCCCTCTCCCACCGCAGAATCTGAATTCTTGGATTCTTTTCCAGCTCTTTATAATAGGCAAAGATCTCCGGAGTCACACTGTTGTTCTCAATAATCAGAATCTCATAATTCTCATAGGCAGTCTTCGCAAGGATGGATTCCACACAGACCTGAAGTTTCTCCTTCTGATCCTTATTGGGAATCAGCACTGACACCAGCGGACTTCCCTGCACGTCATAAGAGACCCGGTAAAAACCCGGATTCTCCCGCATGTTCACAGAAGCCTTCACCCCCTGACGTTTCAGATGGGATTCTATTGCCCGGGCTCCCGCCTCAAAAGCATACTGCTTGCTTTCCGGATTTTCCGCCGTAGACTGGCTGTGCGTTCTCCAGTGATACAGGATCCGGGGCACATGACCGATCCGGGAAGACTGCTCCGTACACCGAAAAATGTAATCGTAATCCTGCGCCCCCTCATACTCCCTTCGGAATCCTCCGGTCCGTCTTGCCAGATCTGTGCGAACCGCAAAGAAATGGCAGATATAATTGTTAGAGCGCAGCAGATCCGGATTAAAATCCGGCTTAAAATGAGGCTGAAAAAAAGAAGTTCCCTGACCGTTCACCTTATCTTCATCTGTATAAACCGCATCCATGTCCGGATTTTTTTTCAAAAGCGCCGCCATCTCATAGAGTGCATCCGGTTCCAGAAGATCATCATGATCCAAAAGAGCTGCAAAATCCCCGGAAGCCATTTCAAGAGCTGCATTGGTATTCCCCGCAATTCCCCTGTTTTCTTCCAGATTTCTGACTCTTATCCGTCCATCTTTTTTCTGATATTCCTCCAGAATCTCCCGCACACCTGCATTTTCAGGACTCCCGTTTGCAATACACAGTTCCCAGTTCCGGTAACTCTGTTCCTGAACAGAATGCAGCATCTCCCGCAGAAATTTCTCCGGAGTCTGGTAGACCGGAACAAGAATAGAAAACTTCAGCCCGTCTGACCTCTCCCTGCGCTGCTGCTCCAGTTCCTTTTTCCTGACCCGATGCAGACGGAACCATTTTTCATACGGTATTACTGCCGTATCATTGGTGAATACCCGCACAAAGAAAGCTTTTCCGCCATTCTTCTTCAAATAGCGGATCCCCCTGCCCACATAGCCGGGGCGAAGCTTCTTTATAATTGTTTTCATTTTTCCGGCCATCCTTCCGCCTCCATCTGCCTGTTCCTTATTTTAATTCTTCCCACAGTTCCTGCTTATCCACTTTATTTTTCAGCAGGCCTCTGTAAATTTTAGAACTTTCAATATACTGCAGCTTATCCCGGTAAAGACGCAGCAGATTTTCCTGATGTTCCAGCTTATCCATACTTTCTTTCAAAAGATTGTTCTGTTCTTCCAGTTCACTCTGCAGCCTTTCCTGCATCCTCTTCTGCCTCTCCGCATATTCGCTGTCCAGCACTTCTTTATAAGGACGCAGCCGCTCGATCTCTTTCCGGCAGATTCTGTATTCCACCCGGATCTTTTTCCAGATCTCTCCTTCCGGAACTGCAATCAGGATCTGGGGATCTTCCGATTCAAACAGCAGATTGCTTCCCACAAACCATTTCCGGTTCGTTCTCATCTCCTCCAGTCCAATCTTCCGCATGCCCTGTCCCTGTGTTTCCACTGTAACCTGAAAATTCTCAATCAGGACAGAAACATTCAGAGGATCGATCCGCACCTCCCGGATCCCGGAATAGTCAGCCAGATCTTTTTCCAGAAAAACTTCTTTTTGTGTAGCTGAAATTACATAATTTTCACAGGCTTCTTCCGAGTATCCGCTTCCTGTCTCCCAGAAAATCTGGGCGAAGAAGTTCTGAGGCATTTTGGACATTTCAAGACTGAGCGCCGGTTTCTCGTAAGCCTGAAGCATCTTGGTATAGGATTCAGAACCGCCCTCCACATACCACATAAAAGCTTCGTTCATACGGAAAAACAGCTCACATTCTTCCTGGGAAATGCCCATCGTTCCATAAATTTCTTCTTCCCGGATAAAATCAATAAACTGATTTCTGTTCTTGAGGCACAGGGCATACAAAGCCCGGTACATCGGATACTTGATCGGAATCGGGAAATCAAAGATCCATTCGTAATCGATAATCTGGACCTTCTCCCCCTGAACCAGAATGTTGTCAAACGTCAGGTCGATATTCAGTCTGGCAACCGCCTCCATCCCCAAAAACGGATCTGCCAGTCCAAAAATACGCTCAAATTCCGGATCTTTTTTCATAGGGCTTCTCTCCGGATACAGACTGTCCATCAAAGCTTTGTATTTTTGCAGAACTTCAAGAAAAGCCCCCCTGTCTTTTCGACTGATTGCTTCCATCAGAGAATTGTAATAACTTTTCCCTGTAATAAAAGGAAATATAACCATATCATCTTTCCGACGGCAGGGAAGAAGAAATCCGCTCTCCTCAAACCAGCGGAAATTTTCATACATTTTTGCCACATGACCCCGGGATGCCGCAGACAGCGGGCGTTTTGTCACTTCCCGCTCTCCGTCCTCCTTCTCCCAGATCGCTGTCTCGATCTGAAAAGCTTTTCCTCTTTCTTTTGTAAATTTTGAATATAGCTTTTTCACTGGGACACCTCACACCTTCGCTTCCACAAAAAAGGAATTGGCAAAAAACGGAAATTCTTCCGCATTGATCAGTTCATGATAAACCGATGTCTCATTAAAGAGATAATACCGGCTGGCATCATAGGACGCCTTGCTGCAGGCCAGATCCTCCTCTTTGGGAAGATACTCATCTGAAAATATCTGTACTGGAAATTTGTAATCCGGGAAAGGATAATAAAACTCTGTCTCCGAAAAACCCGCTTCCCGGAAAACCCGATCCAGCTCTTTCCTTGAAAAAGTCCGAACTTCGCTGGCTGTCGCGTGATATCCCTCCAGCCCGTCAAAGAAAACCCCTGTATGATCCTCCCTGGCTCCAGCCCAGTATTTCAGACCAAACTTATTCTCAATGGCAACCAGAAGTTTTCCACCCGGCTTCAGAAGTTTTTTCAGATTTTCCACAAAGCTCAAGAAAGGATTTTCGCTTTCCGTATAACATCTGGCATATTCAAGAACCCCTATCAGGGTAATGTAATCAAATTTCTCATTCAGCTGAATCTGATTAAAATTCCCCACCACAATCTCCAGGTTTTCACATTCCCGGTTGCGGTACGCATTAATCAGAGACCGCCTTCTGGAAAGTTCCACGGACACAACTCTCCTCACGCTCCGGCAGAGTGCCCCTGAAATAGCTCCGCAGCCTGCACCTACTTCCAGCACAGAAGCTTCCTTCTCAAAAGGATACCACTCTACAATATTCTGCCGCACTGGAGACAGATGATACAAAACCGGCCAGCGATTATCCGTTCGCAGAATTTTTTCCACGTCTGTTTCATTTTTTACCATTTCCAGAAGCTCATCTTCGATCGCACCGTCACTGTACTGGTCTGATCCCTGGTAAAACTGATAATTCAGCTTTACTTTTCCAATTTGATTTTCCATGCTTCCCCCTTAGGCATCTTTATTTAAAATCTGTTTGATTTCTTTTATAAAATCAAAGACATTTTCATTATCGCAGTACTCCTGGTTCGTCATCTCATGAGGAACGATCATGCGATAATTATCGCAGATTTTCTTCAGTTCTTTTGCAATATGGCTGGGACTGATATTGTTAAGCGATACAATATTACTGTTAAAATCTTTCAGGTCTTTATTTGCGAACGTATTTGTAATTACTTTCACTCCAAACACAGACATTTCAAGCGGCGGATAGCTGGGATGAGGGGAGGCCATCAGCGAAATCCCTGCATAGGACTCCTCCAGTGTCTTTGCATACTCCTGCAGCGTAAGCTTGCCCACCGACTGCAGATATTTTCCTCTGCCCAGATCTACTTTTGCATGCTGTTCACCCGCAGAGAGAATCGTCCACTCCTCAATATCCTGCTGCTGTTCTACCCACCTGCGCAGCGCCGCTACAATCAGTTTGAAAGCATTCCGTTCGGTTCCCGGTCTTCCATATACCAGAATCTGTTTCTTTTTCTGAATACTGGTTCCCAGCTGATCCAGGCAGGATTTCAACTGACCGTTCAAGACCGGATCAAAGGCGAATTCCCAGGCAAACTGATATCCGTTATTATGGAAGTATTCCTGCAAAAGCCTGGTGTTAAACACTGCAATCTGGGGATACTCATTTTTATAAGTAGCATCTGCCAGCAAAAATCTGGTAGACCAGGCATAAAATCCCGGCTCATAATCCTGAATAAAATTAATAAAAGGATTGGGCGCGATTCCCGTCTTTTCCTGGAAGTCCTCATAAGCCTCCTGGGTACAGTGAGCAGTCCACCATCCGGTAAACATAAAATAATCCTTCTCACTCACCGGAAGCGTACACTGGCTGCGATAAGCATAGGGTACAATCTGATTTTGCTCCTGACAATCTTCATTCCACTCTGCAAAGGTATAGTGATCCCGATATTTTGCTCTCGTCTCTTCTCCAGGAACCGCATCGACCAGTATGATTCTTCTGTCATATCCCAGTTCATCTGCCAGCTTCTCAAAGAATTTCAGTGCCGTAGAAATTCCTCCGAATACATGTTCCGGATTAATCGAAGGCAGCAGCAGATTTATTCTCTTTCTTGGATACTCCACTTTACGGAACGTATACGGATTGATCTCCGCGATATGGGTATCCACCGGCTGTTCCTTTTCCTGCGTCACAGGCTCTGTATTCCGGCTCATCTGTCGATATTTTCTCTTCAATTTTTCCAGTATTCCTTCTTTTTTCTCCACCTGCACCACATCCCTGCTTTCCTTTTCTGCCATCCTGGGCACACAGCTGTAACTGTCCAGCTGCCGGTTAAAATAAGGGTCTCCCTTTTCCCGGTAAACCTGATACATCTTATCTGACATCTCGAAATCAACGGGAGGAATATACGAATCCCGGCTTTTTGACTCAAAATGATACAATTTCACATAAGGATCATATACATTGCGATAACCCTTCTGTATTGCCCTGACGCAAATTTCCACATCGCTTCCGCAGATAATGAAATTCTCGTCAAAAACTCCTATCTTCTCTATGGTCTCTCTGGAAATTGCCATGCAGGCTCCCGTCACTGCTGTCACATTTCTTGTAACCATAGGCGACACAAACGGAGATCCATAGTGAACCGGCTGCATTCCTTTGAACACATGATCTCCCCATCCTCCCATTCCGGCTACAACACCGGCATGCTGGATGGTACCGTCCTCATAAAGCAGCAGGCCTCCCACAACACCGATCCCTTTGCGCACCGCTTTTTCAGCCAATCTGGTCATCCACTCCGGAGCAATTACCTTAACATCATTATTCAGGAAAAGGAAGATATCTCCTTTCGCCTTTTCCATCCCGAAATTGTTCAGTCTGGACCAGTTAAAAGGAAATGCCGCCTTTTCTACCCGGACATTTTCATGTTCCTTTACAACCTGTTCAAAATATGCGAAGGTCTCCTTTTCTTCTGAGTTATTATCCAGAATCAGAATCTCATAATTTGAATACTCGGTTTTTTCAAAAATACTGTCTATGGCTCCCTTAAGAAGATCTGCATGATCTTTCGTGGGAATAATCACAGAAACCAACGGCTGCTCCTCCAGCCGATATCTGACATCATAAACAAAGTAATTTTCTGTTTCCTCTGCTTTCGCCTCCCCGGAACCATAAACACGATCCAGGTGATCCTGAATTGCTTTCAGTCCCACTACCTGCGCGTAGGGCTTGGATTCCGGATTGACCGCCGTGGAACTTGGAATGGCTCTCCAGGAATACAGAATTTCCGGAACGTGGACAATATGATCTGTCAGTTCAGACATACGCAGCATCAGATCATAATCCTGGCTTCCGTTATACTCGCTACGAAAACCTCCCGCTTTTTCAAAAAGTGTTTTCTTAAATCCCAGCAGATGCCCAATATACATCTGGCTGAGGAGCAGATCCTGAGACCAGTCCGGCTTGCACAGAGGCTCCCTGTGACCGCCTTCTGTATCTACAATATCCTGATCACTGTACAGAATCTCTGCCCCCGTCTGCTCAATCGCCGCGGCAAATTTTTCCAGTGCCTGACAATTAAGTTCATCATCATTATCCATCAGGACCAGATACTCTCCCTCTGCCATCTTTGCAGCTTCATTGGTCGCAGCCGAAATTCCTCCGTTTTTTTCCAGAAACTTTACCCTAATCTTATCGGATCTTAACTGCTCCAGATTTTTTCTTACCTCCGGATCTGTAGAACAGTCATCTACCAGGCACAATTCCCAGTTCTGATAGGTCTGCCGTTTCACTGATTCCACTGCCAGTTCCAGCCATTTCTTCTCTACATTATAAACAGGAACCAAAACAGAAAATTTTATGCTCATCCCTAGTTTCCTTTCGTGTATTGAACCTTTGAATCCATATCAAAATATCCGACTGTGGTTTTATCTCCGATCACCTGAATGCAGCACACATCATACAGCCGGTGATATACAACAAAATTATCCCCGTTTTCAAAGCCGGTGCAGCCCAGCTGAAGCAGATACTGCCCCCCCTGCAGCCGCATAACCTGGGAAAAACTGATCTCCACAATCTCTCCGCTTGACACTGTACCGGTATCAATCTTTTCAATCACCGTATTGGTTCCCGTCAGTTCCGTTCCTTTTAAGTCCTTCAGACTGAAGGCCAGAATCGGATTTTTAATCTCTTCCTGAAAACGAACCCGAAGCCGGATAGAAAATTTCTTCATTTTATAGATTGTATTTGTCACCTCATCTTCTTCATCGAAGACGCCAAAATCAATAATTTCCGCCCGCCCGTCGCCATAACTCTGAACTTCCGGATTCATCAGCATATAATCTTTCCAGCTGCCTTCTCCCTGCTCCCGGCTCTGTGCTTTTACTTTGGATTCCTCTTCCTGTTCCTCTTCTTCATCATCCGAAAACTGATTCACCAGTACTTTCTTATAGAGATCGATCATTTCTCTCGGCTTGCCTTCCCGCAGTTTCACACCCTTATTAAGCAGGATAACTCTGTCACAGTACTTGCTGATACTGCCCAGATCGTGGCTTACAAAGAGAATGGTTTTCCCCATTTTTTTGAATTCTTCAAATTTCCGATAGCATTTTGCCTGAAAGAAGACATCTCCTACGGAAAGTGCCTCATCTACGATGAGGATTTCCGGTTCAATATTAATGGCTACGGCAAAAGCCAGACGGACAAACATTCCACTGGAGTAGGTCTTCACGGGCTGATGGATAAACTCTCCAATATCTGCAAAATTCAGGATATCCTCCAGTTTTTCATCAATCTCTTCTTTGGAAAATCCAATCATAGTACCGTTCAGATAAACATTCTCCAGTCCGGAATATTCCATATTAAAGCCCGCGCCCAATTCCAGAAGGGCAGAAATTCTTCCGTTTACCTCCACCTTTCCGTCTGTCGGATTTAATACACCTGTGATGATCTTCAGGATCGTGGATTTTCCTGAACCATTCGTTCCGATGATTCCCACAGTCTCTCCCCGTTTTACAGACAAAGACACATCCCGCAGTGCATAATGTTCTTTATACTTCTTCTGTTTTGACAGACCCAGGGACTCTTTCAGCCGGTCCATGGGCTTATCATACAGTTTATACATTTTATTTAAGTGTTCAACCTGAATTGCAATTTCTGACATTCTTTCTCTCCTACAATACATCCGCAAAATGTATTTTCAGTTTTTTAAAGATCACCGCACCCAAAAGGAACAGCAGGCCGGTGACAACCCAGAAGTATAATCCCCATTTCCAACGCTCAATCGCCCAGACCTGAGCCAGCATGGAATCTCTGTATCCATTCACGATATAATACATAGGATTGAACTTGAACAATTTCATCAGCAGAGGATGATTGGAAAGCATATTCAGATCCCACATAATCGGAGTCATCCAGACGCCCACCTGCAAAACAATATTGATAATCTGCGTCAGATCCCTGAAAAAGATCACAATAGCGCTGGTTGCATACACCAGTGCCAGCGAAAACAGGAACGTACAGGCAGAATAATACAAAATCTGAACCGTATAAATCGTAGGCGTATATCCGTACAGAGAAAATACAACCAGAGAAAAGGCAATAAAAAACAGGTGGACAAAAAGTGCCGATATAATCTTCACAATAGGAAGAATACTGATCTTAAATACTACCTTTTTCACCAGATAACTGTATTCAATCAGAGAATTGGTGCCTCCATTTAAAGCATCCTGGAAAAAGAGCCAGGGCACCATACCGGAAATCAGATACAGCACAAAGGGATAATTGGCCACATCACCGCTCCGGAATCCTACCGTAAATACGAAACAATATACTAATATCGTAACGATCGGCTGAATAAACGCCCAGACAATTCCCAGATAAGATCCCGCATACTTCGTCTTAAAATCATTTTTAGAAAGGTTCATGATCAGTCTGCGGTTCTGATACAGCTCCCTGGGCAGTTCAAAAAATTTCTTCCGAAACAGAATCACAAGAACTGCTCCGCCGTTCAAAAGCAAGCCGAGAATGCAGTTTTTCCAGAAGTTTTCCTTCTGTGCCGCCTCTTCCATAACACCTCTCAGATCTCCCGCTTCCGCCTGAAAGATCACATGAGGGTCTGTGCCTTCTGTCTCTGCCAGAAAACTTCCCTCTTCACTGTCAGCCTGATAGGAAACCTGCAGCTTCTCTATCGGGTTCTCCAGTTCCCACGTCCATTTCTCCATCTTCTGGCCTTCCGCCGCAAAACAGATATCACTCACTGTATATGAGGCTCCCGGCTGATCTCCAAAGTCTATCCGGAAGGCATCGGCCTCCGATGAGACAGGAAAACTCAGCTCCTGCTCTGTTCCTCCGCCCTCATAGCTCTGCACCGCGCTGTTTGTCTCTGTAAATTCCCCATTCAGACGATAGTAAACCTGAACAATACTCTTCTGTTCCCCCTCCACCTTCATATTCAGCTGACACTGTGTATTCACAGGAACGTGATAAGAAAAAATACAGATATTCAGCAAAATCCAGACGAGAACAGCTCCCAGCCCCACACACAGTTTTTTCTTTGACATGCTATTACTCCTGTCCCTTTTTATACGCTCCGATTCCTGACCATTTCTGATCTTTCTCGGAAATGATCAGATCCTCTTTTGTCATGCCCTCCGGCATCGGCCATTCTACACCGATCTCCGGATCATTCCAGGCCAGACCGCCCTCATCGTTGGGATGGTAAAAATCTGTACATTTGTAGGCAAATTCTGCTGAATCAGACAGCACAATAAAGCCATGGGCAAAATTCTTCGGGATAAAGAACTGTTTCTTATTTTCTGCTGAGAGCAGCACACCATACCATTTTCCAAAAGTAGCAGAACCGGGACGCAGATCCACAGCCACGTCAAAAACTTCTCCGCTCACTACGCGCACCAGCTTATCCTGCGGATAATTGATCTGAAAATGAAGGCCGCGAAGCACTCCTTTTCTGGAACTGGACTGATTATCCTGAACAAACTCCATATCAATACCGGCAGCCTTATAATCGTTATAATTATAAGTCTCCATAAAATATCCTCTCTCATCCCCGAACACCGCCGGTGTGATCACTTTTAATCCTTCAATTTCGCAGGTTTCTACTGTAATTTTTCCCATAACTTTCATCCTTTCTTAACGCAAGCAGCAGTATCCCTCCCGGGATACTGCCTCTTTCTTATTTTTTTCTACTCTCCCAGGCCGCTCTCGATCGCAGCCACCATATGCTGGAGCGCTTCTTCCTCATCTTCTCCCTCACAGACCAGTTCGATCTCATCCCCGCATTTTACACAGGCGCCCAGCACACTGAGCACACTTTTCGCATTTGCAGTTGTATCTCCGAACGTGAATGTGATCAGAGATTTAAATTTGATCGCCTGATTGCACAGGTATCCCGCCGGGCGAAGATGCAGGCCTGTCGGATTTGTGATAACTATTTTCTGACTGATCATAATCAATACCCCCTTAACTTTCCCCTGTTTTTTCTTTTTCCATCAGGTGCAGGCTCAGTTCCACCGGTTCTACCAGCTCATACCCATCCGGCAGTGTGACTGATACCGGTACGGTATAGTCCCCCGCGCCCAGATCCTTCAGGTCTATGGTCGCTGAAATATCGCCCACGGTAAGCTTATCCAAAATGTCGGAAGCCGCCTTTACACTGACGATCACCTGCTTTTCATCATAGGCCACATCCAGATCAATATCCTGATTCTGCACCGTGATGCTCGTCACTTCCAGATTCAGGCTTCGGCTTCCCAGCGGAATGATCACCGCTTTCACCTGGATCCTGTTTGTAACGTCGGTTGCCAGCTTAAGACCTTCCGGCAGATACTGGGACAGATCCAGGGTCCACTCAAACTCATCGTTCCTCTCCAGATCCCCGGATGGAATGATAATCTCATTTCCATTCTCCGCCAGGGCTTCCAGGGCTTCCGGCGATCCTGCCACTGAGATTTCTTCCGGAGTGGTAGTCGTCTCGCTGACCTGATAGCCGGAAGGAACGCTTCCCTTATAATCGGCCTTCAGCTTCACGCCGTCCCTTACCTCCCACAGCCGGATGTCCACATTTACATTGGCCGACCCGCTGCTGAACTTCAGATAGGACATTTTTGCTTCTGACAGTTCTTCTTTATTCTTATCCACGATTTTAAGCTTGGCCTGAACCGTCGTATCCTGGCTGATCCCGTTTACTTCCACCTCAGCCACTACGCGGTCGATCTGCTGGATAATTGTCTTTGGACCTGTAATCACGATATTTTCCGGATTTACGCTGATCTCTCCTACTTCATAACCATTGGCCGGCTTGATATTGCTGGCATTTACGGACACCATAGGATCGATACTTGCCGCATCCTCAATAATCACCGGAATATTTCTCGGAATTACAGTGATGTCCTCTGCCTCCACACCGGGACAGGTCACAGTTACCGGAACCATAACGGGATCCGAATCCAGATCTATGATCTGGGTAAGGTCCGCCGCCGCCGTAATATCATTCTGACGGTTTTTGATCACGGACCGCTTGCCTTTCAAAATCACCGAGACTGTACTGTCCTCATCTTCGATCCGGTACGTTTTATTCATGCTCTCGATGTAACCGCTGTTTTTCACCTGAACCGGGATTGCCCGGTAAGTCTGAGAATCAATGGGGTCGTCCACATTGACCACCACCAGCCAGATCATCAGGGCAATGACAACAGAAATGATCTTCAGGGCAAGGTTATTGGTCAGAAGATTTTTGAGTCTGTTCATTCTCTTTCACCTTCCCTTTCCATATCCTGAATTTGCCGCTCTCTGACTTCTCGATTTTCTTCTGAATGCTGTGCAGCTGCTCCCTCAGCTCGCTGGGCGGGACATTGGTGTGGATCGCCCCCTTCAGTGTGTAGGAGACTTTTCCTGTTTCCTCAGAAACTACGATTGTAAGGGCATCGCTCACCTCGCTGATCCCCACGCCGGCCCGGTGCCTTGTCCCCAGATTTTTGTTCAGATCCATATTCTCTGACAGGGGTAGATAGCAGGTTGCCGCCACCAGACGGTCATTCCGGATCATCACAGCCCCGTCATGGAGCGGCGTGTTGTGTTCAAAAATATTAATCAACAGCTGACTGCTGATCTCCGAATCCAGGATAATCCCTGTCTTCTCGTACTCGGAGAGAAGAATATTTTTCTCGATCACGATCAGCGCCCCCGTCTTTACTTCCGCCATATCGTAGGTCGCCCGGATCAGCTCATTTATAGTATGGTCGCTGATCACAGTTTCCCCTTCTTTTCCTCCGTCAAAAGGAATAATGGTGGAGATCACCTTCTTCTCTCCCAGCTGCTCCAGCGCCTTGCGCAGCTCAGGCTGAAAGATAACGATCATTCCGGTAACGGCTACCATACTCAGATTTTTGAAAATCCAGAGAATTGTGTGCATTTCAAAAATCCTGGCCACCAGCAGAAAGACAATTACCAGAACAATTCCCTTAAGCAGGGTATAGGCCCGGGTATTTTTGATCCAGAGCATCAGATGATACACAAAAAAGGCAATCAGAAGGATCTGGACAAAGTCCATGATCTCCACATTCGTGGGCCAGGAAATATTCTGTAACGCATCCCTTAATATCTGCGTCATCTAACTGCCTCCTTTCTGAACGTTCTGAACGCTTACAGATCTTTCAATGATTCTTCCAGTTTTGATTCAAAATCGATCGTTTCCACTTCCGGCGGAGCTACTACCGGAGAAGCATGTTCTTCTTCCAGTCCGCTCCCGTCCTCCGCGGCCGCCCCGGTATCCTGCACCTCCGGCTCTGCAGATGCTCTCTTCGGCCGCACAGCCAGATCAGCCACCACCTTGGGAACGGCCTTTACATAATAATGGTACTCATCGTCTTCATATTCCAGGTACTCCGTCCTTCTGTAATCCACATGAAAAAGGAAAAACTGGAGAATCAGGCTGACCACTACCGCACCGGCCACTCCCAGGATCGCCGGAAGCAGGCTCCCCGAATTTCCCGAAAATATGGAGACTGCAATGCTGATCGCCAGATAGGCCACTGCGCCCGTGCCAATGGCAAGATACCAGGAGTAATCCACTGACAGTCTGCGGACTGCATTTACAATAATTGTAACTGCAGCAAACAAAATCACCAGAACGATCAGGTTATCTTCTTTCATCATAGAATCCAGAATAATCTTGGACCGCTTCAACATCTCCAGTTCCGGATTCTGCAGTTCTTCCAGATGCGTCTGGATCGCATGAATAAAGGTATAGAAAATCACTCCGCAGCCTGAAGAAAGACAGGATCCAATTCCTCCCACCAGCCCGAATCCCATCGGAACCGCTGCCGGTATTCCGATTCCAAAGGCAAGCGGTGTTAAAACCAGCGCCAGACTGTCTTTCGGTGTGATCCGAAAATACAGCAGCAGAACTGCCAGCAGCAGAATCACCGCTAGGACGCCCACTTCCGCACTCAGGGAGAAACACTGTCCCACCACTGCCAGACAGCCTACCAGCGCAATCCCCTGCAGCGGTATGATCGAACAGATCAGCGCCAGGATCAGCTGAACAAAAATATTGCCCAGCACTGCATTAAAAGGAAGTGCCGCGCCGATAAACAGCAGAATCGCCAGCGCAAGCAGGAACTTTGCCGCTATCTGAACATAGACTCCATACTGCCCGTAAAGTCTTTTTATTTTTTCACGCAAATCAACCAGCATCGTCATACCGTTCTCCTTCCGTCTTCTCCCCTGTTTTTCTCTGCTTTTCTATGGTTCCCCGGGTCATTTTCTCCAGTTCACCCAGTTTCAGATAGTAGGATCTGACACTTTTTTTTGCTCTGGCATGCCGGATTGAGTATACCACGTAGGTCACTGCCGAATATGCTGCCAGAACTACCACATAACCCGCAACCAGCACCACCGCAAAAACCTGCAGATCCATCTTGTAAATGTAATCCATCAGGTAATCCGAATAATATCCCACGACCAGAAGCACAAGAAGACCGTAGCCGATCGTAGTCATAAAAAAATTCCGCAGGAGTGCCAGGCCGATATAATCACTCCGGTAAAACTTATTAATCCGCAGCGCTTCTCTGCCTTCCCTCTGCTCGTAGCGGGCCAGTCTGGTCATCAGTCTGACCTTTCTTTCATCTACCATACTTCTCTCCTTTAAAAGGGCATTCTTCTACTCATAATAAGTTATTGTACCATAGTTCTCCCTGTCTGAAAAGTAATTAAAGGAATTTTTGTAACAATTGATGGGATTGTGTGCTGACTCAGATACCGGTTCCAATGCAAACCGTAAGAAAATAGATGTGTTCCGCCCCCTGTTTCAGGAGGACCCGGGAAACTCCGTCCAGCGTGCTTCCCGTAGTATAAATGTCATCAATGATCAGTATATTTTTATAATTCTTTCTGCTCTTTCCCGCTCCAAAAGCACTGGCAAGATTTTTTCTCCGTTCTTTCGGATCCAGGTTTTTCTGCGCTTTTGTCCTGTGCGTCCGGACCACCGCCTGACTGTCCATCGGTATCCCCCAGGCTTCGGCACAGATCCTGGCCAGAAGCTCCGCCTGATTATACCCCCGCTCTTTTCTCCTTTTCCGGTGCACCGGCACCGGAATGACCACCTCCGGCCTCCATCTGAGCACATCCTTTCTGCCCAGATTCGCCAAAGCCCGCCCCAGAAACAGGGCATTTTCCCGTTTTCCCTGATATTTCAGATCCAGAAGCGCCTTCTTCATTCCTCCCTGATAGGGAAAAATCCCTCTTCCTTCCGTGTAGAGATGCTTCCTCTTTTCGCAGTCTTCACAGTACTCCTGTTCTTCTTTCCGCAAAGCCTTCCCGCATTTTTTACAGCGCGGTTCCCGGATCGGCTGTTCTTTTTTCAGGCAGTCCGAGCAGGCAGTCTGCCGCCCTGTCAGAATATCGCCGCACAGGGGACATCTGGGAGGATACAGAAGATCTGTCAGGCCTGCCGCCGCCCCTTTTATCCATTTTTTTACCGCTCTCTCTGCCAAATTTCATCCTTTCTCCCCGATGAAATCTTACCTCTTCTTTCAGGAAAGTTCCTGAAGTCTCTGCCTCAGTGTAGTATACCGGCTCTGCTCTGTCTTATTGCTGACCATATCAAAAAAAGCCTTCTCATCTCCCACCAGGGTAACACATTTCTTTGCCCTGGTCACCGCCGTGTAGATCAGATTCCGGTTCATCAGCATGCGCGGCCCGGAAAGAAGAGGGATCACCACCGCCGGATACTCGCTTCCCTGTGCTTTGTGGATCGTGATCGCATAAGCCAGTTCCAGCTCTTCCAGCTGCTTAAAAGTATATTCCACAAAGCGCCTGTCCTCGAATTCCACACGGGCCGTCTCGGAAAATGTGTTGATCTCCCGCAGGATTCCCATGTCTCCATTGAAGACCCCCACTCCCTTTTCTACCGGAATATCATATTTGTCACAGATCTCCCACTCCAGCTGATAGTTATTCCGGATCTGCATGACCTTATCACCTTCCCGGAACTTTCCCCCGGCCGTCTCTCTTTCTTTTTTATTTTTAGCCGGAGGATTCAGATAATGCTGCAAAATCTCATTTAACCGCTCCACGCCCAGAAGCCCCTTCCTCATAGGCGTCATCACCTGGATATCCAGCGGCCCTGCATCCACAAACCGGGGAAGCTTCTGCTGAATCAGGGCAATTACCACCCGGATAATGATAGTGGCATCATACCGTTTCAGGAAGAAAAAATCCATGCTCTTGTTATCCAGACTGACCGGTTCTCCTCTGTTTATCTTATGAGCATTTACCACAATATCGCTCTCCGTGGCCTGGCGGAAAATTTTATTCAGCTCCACCACACAGAAAACACCGGAATTAATAATATCCTTCAGGACACTGCCCGGTCCCACGCTGGGCAGCTGATTCACATCTCCTACCAGAACCAGACGGGTCCCTACGCTGACTGCCAGCAGCAGCGCATGCATCAGATAAATATCAACCATAGACATTTCATCGATAATGATCACATCGGCTTCCAGAGGATTCTCCTGATTCCGCTCAAAGTGAACCGGTCCGCCTTCATCTTCCACACCGCCTGACAGTTCCAGCAGCCTATGTATCGTTTTCGCCTCATAACCGGTAGCTTCCGTCATTCTTTTGGCTGCCCGTCCCGTGGGTGCGGCCAGCAGAATCTCCAGCCCTGCCGATTCAAAATAAGAGATCATGGCATTGATGGTGGTTGTCTTTCCGGTTCCGGGTCCTCCCGTCAGCACCAGAACTCCGTTGCGCACAGACTCTATCACCGCCTGCCTCTGCATCTCATCCAGAATGAGCCTGCTGCCCTCTTCCACCTGGGAAAGGCGTTTCTCGATCCTCTCTGCCGGCTCGTCATTTTTCAGATCCAGATCCTTCAGCATGCGGGCTGTACTGATCTCCAGCTGATAGTTCTTTCCCGCATATACCACTGGAACCGGCTCTTCTCCCCGGAAAAGTTCTTTGACCACCACTTTTCCGTCCATAGCTAGATCCATCACATGCTTCTCCATGCGCTCCGGCTCCACCCCCAGAAGGACGGATGCCCGGCGGAGCAGCTCATGCTGAGGCAGGAACATATGCCCCTCCCCGGACGCCTGCGTCAGCACATAGAAAAGACCGCTTCGGATCCGATAATCTGAATCTGTATGAATCCCGATCTTCGACGCAATCTCGTCTGCAATCTTAAATCCCACTCCTTCCAGATCTTCCGCCATCTGGTAAGGATTCTCCTGAAGAATCCGGTACATTCTGGCGCCATACCTGTTATAGATCTTCATACCGAGAGAAACTGAGATTCCGTACTGCTGAAGAAAGATCATCGCGTTCCGCATTTCTGCCTTTCCTTCTACCTGCACCGCAATCTCCTGCGCCTTCCTCGGACTGATTCCCTTGATCTCAGCCAGGCGCTCCGGCTCTTCCTCCATAATGCGCAGAGTGTCTTCTCCAAAGCACCGGACAATCCTGGCCGCCAGGGCAGAGCCCACTCCCTTCACTGCGCCGCTTCCCAGATAACGTTCTATAGCAACTGCGTCTTCCGGAACTTTCGTCTCATAGGAAGACACTTTAAACTGCTTTCCATAAGAGGCGTGTTCCACATAGCCGCCTTTGGCCTGGATCATCTCCCCTTCCGACAAATAAGGAAACATCCCCACGCAGGTCATCTCTTCCCCGTCGCACATCAGATTAAGAACGGTATAGCCATTCTCCTCATTCCGGAATATGATATGATCCACATATCCCTCTATCGTAACTTCCTGTAGCTCCTGCATTTATCCCTCCAGCCTGGCCATCATATCCGCATATTCCCCGGTACCGACAGCCACAGCACACGCCGGGTTCTCTGCCGTCATCGTATTGATTCCCGTGTGCTCTCCAATCAGCTCTTCCAGTCCGCGCAGGAGTGCTCCTCCTCCCGTGAGAACAATTCCTCTCTCCACCACATCAGCGGCCAGCTCCGGCGGTGTTTTTTCCAGAACGCTGTGGATCGCTTCCAGGATCTGACCCATCACATCCTTAAGCGCCTCGCGGATCTCTTCCGAAGTAAGCACTGCCGTCTTGGGAAGCCCTGTGATCACATTTCTCCCCTTTATCTCCATAGTCTCCGTCTGTGGTCTGGGATAAACACTTCCCAGCCGGATCTTAACCGCTTCGGCTGTCTGCTCTCCGATAAAAAGATTGTGCGCTTTTCTCACATAGCGGATGATCGCCTCGTCAAAATCATTTCCTGCCAGCCGGACGGACTGGGACACCACCGTCCCCCCCAGAGAGATGATGGCAATATCCGTAGTTCCTCCGCCAATGTCCACAACCATGCTCCCACAGGGGCGTGTGATGTCAATGCCGGAACCGATCGCCGCCGCGATCGGCTCTTCGATCAGGAAAACTTCCCTGGCTCCCGCCTGGTAAGTGGCCTCCTCCACTGCCTTTCTCTCCACCTCTGTCACTCCGCTGGGGACACAGATGCTGATTCTGGGCTTGCGAAAAGCCCGGCGCCCCATAGCTTTCTGAATAAAATATTTCAGCATTCGCTCTGTAATCGTATAGTCAGAAATTACCCCTTTGCGCAGCGGACGGATCGCCATAATATTTCCCGGCGTCCTTCCGATCATCTGCCGTGCCTCTTCACCGATTGCTTTGATCCTATCGGAGTCCTTATCATATGCCACCACGGATGGCTCTTTCAGCACAACACCCTTCCCCTTCACATAAACCAGAATGCTGGCTGTTCCCAAATCAATTCCTATATCTGTGGATGCCATATATACTCCCCTTTCCCTTACTTTCTGGGTTCCATTATATACCACCTGGCGCGCAGTTGGAAACCGTTTTAAAGATATTTTTTCACGTATTTTCCGGTATAGGAAGCGGGATTCTCCGCCACCTCCTCCGGTGTGCCGCAGGCCACCAGCGTACCTCCGCCGTCTCCGCCTTCCGGTCCCAGATCGATCAGATAATCCGCTGTCTTGATCACATCCAGATTGTGCTCGATCACCACCACCGTATTGCCTCCCTCCGCAAGCCGGTGCAGGATCTCCACCAGTTTCTTCACATCCGCAAAATGAAGTCCCGTGGTGGGTTCATCCAGGATATAAATCGTTTTTCCCGTACTTCTTCTGCTCAGTTCTGTCGCCAGCTTGACCCTCTGGGCTTCTCCTCCGGACAGCTCCGTGGAAGGCTGTCCCAGTTTCAGATACGAAAGTCCCACATCATTGAGCGTCTCAATCTTTCTTTTTATAGAAGGAACCGGTGCAAAAAACTCAACCGCTTCTTCCACCCGCATGTTCAGCACATCATAGATGCTCTTCCCCTTATATTTTACTTCCAGGGTCTCCCGATTATACCGCTTTCCCTGACAAACCTCACAGGGTACATACACATCCGGGAGAAAATGCATCTCAATCTTCAGTATTCCATCTCCGGCACAGGCTTCGCAGCGTCCGCCCTTGATATTGAAACTGAATCTTCCCTTTTTGTATCCTCTGGCCTTTGCATCTGCCGTCGCTGCAAAAAGATCCCGGATCAAGTCAAAAACTCCTGTATACGTAGCCGGATTGGATCTGGGTGTTCTTCCGATCGGAGACTGATCAATATCAATAACCTTGTCCAGCTGCTCTATTCCCAGAATCTTTTTATGTTTTCCCGGAATCGTCCTTGCATGGTTCAGCTCCCGCGCCAACTTCTTGTACAGAATCTCATTGATCAGAGAACTCTTTCCTGACCCGGAAACACCGGTCACACAGGTTACCACTCCCAGAGGAATCTCCACATCGATATTTTTCAGATTATTTTCCGCCGCTCCCTTGATCACCAGTCTGCCCGTGGGCTTTCTTCTCTCTTTCGGCACGGGAATGTTCTCTCTTCCGCTCAGGAAAGCCCCCGTAACAGAATCGGGATTTTTCATCAGCTCTTCCGCTGTTCCCATCGCCACCAGACGGCCTCCATGCTCTCCCGCACCCGGTCCTATATCTACGATACAGTCGGCCGCCCGCATAGTATCCTCATCGTGTTCCACGACAATCAGGGAATTGCCCAGATCCCTTAAGTGGCACAGCGTCTTCAGCAGCTTATCGTTGTCCCTCTGATGCAGGCCAATGCTGGGCTCATCCAGAATATAAGCCACTCCCACCAGACCAGATCCAATCTGCGTTGCCAGGCGGATCCTCTGTGCCTCACCGCCTAAAAGCGAAGCCGTTCCCCGGGATAACGACAGATAATCCAGTCCCACATCCACCAGGAAGCCCACTCTTGCACGGATTTCCTTCAAAATCTGGTGGCCGATCGCCTCCTGTGTCGCAGTAAGGCGGAGATTTTGCAGGAATTCCTGCAGATTCAGAATAGACATGGAGGTCGCCTCATAAATATTCCGATCTCCCACCGTTACCGCCAGAGACTCCGGCTTCAGCCTTTTTCCTTTACATTCCGGGCAGGGTGTGATCCGCATAAAGGTCTCATACTCTGCTTTGATAATCTCCGACCCGGTTTCCCGGTACTTCCGCTCCACATTTCTGACAAGCCCTTCAAAGGCCACATCATAGATGCCTTCTCCCCGCTGCCCTTTATAGTGAACTTTTACCTCATGTCCGCCGGTTCCGTTGATCAGAATATTCTGAATCTCCCGGGGATATTCCTCAAAGGGAACGGACAGGGAAAAATGATATTCCTCCGCCAGCGCATCCAGAATCGCCCGGGTAAAGCTGCCTTTTGTGCTGCAGGACTGCCAGCCCATCACCACGATAGCTCCCTCTTCAATACTCTTGCTCTTATCCGGAATCATAAGATCTTCATCAAACTCCATCTTATATCCCAGGCCTGCACAGCAGGGGCAGGCTCCGAAAGGATTATTAAAGGAAAAGCTTCTCGGTTCGATCTCATCAATGCTGATCCCGCAGTCCGGACAGGAAAAACTCTGACTGAAAGTCAGCGTTCCCCCGTCCATCGTATCTACAATCAACAGCCCCTCCGACAGGCTCAGCACGCTCTCCACAGAATCGGTAAGCCGCTTCTGAATCCCGTCTTTTATCACGAGGCGATCCACCACGATTTCAATATTATGCTTGATATTTTTGTCCAGCTGAATTTCCTCGGAAAGCTCATACAGGCTGCCGTCGATCATCACCCGGACATAACCGCTTTTTCTTGCCTGCTCCAGCAGCTTCTCATGGCGCCCTTTCCGTCCCCGCACTACAGGAGCCAGAAGCTGAACCTTCGTCCGTTCCGGAAGGCTCATAATCTGATCTACCATCTGATCCACCGACTGCTTTGAAATCTCCCGGCCGCATTTCGGACAGTGGGGGATTCCGATCCGGGCGTAAAGAAGACGGAAATAATCGTAAATCTCCGTCACAGTTCCCACCGTCGATCTGGGATTTCTGTTGGTAGATTTCTGATCGATGGAAATTGCCGGAGAAAGGCCTTCTATCGAGTCCACATCCGGTTTTTCCATTTGTCCCAGAAACTGTCTGGCATAAGAAGACAGACTTTCCATATAGCGCCGCTGTCCCTCCGCATAAATCGTATCAAAAGCCAGCGAGCTTTTTCCTGATCCGGAAAGCCCCGTCAGAACCACAAGCTCATTTCTCGGAATATCCACATTCAGGTTCTTCAGATTATTTTCTCTTGCCCCCCGGATTTTAATAAACTGTTTTTCTTTTTCCATTCTATTTCCTCTGTTTCTTCCTGATAATTAATAGCTTACCACCCTGTGCAGTCATTATACCCCGCGCGCAGAAAAGGAAGCGTCCCATCGGACATTTACTTTTCAAGCCGGGGCTCTTCTGGTATAATCCCCCCGCCTTTGGCGGGGGAAGGCGGCACCTGCCGCCTTAGATTGCACCCTGTGCAATCATTATACCACGCACTCCCCTCACATGCAAACATTTGTTCTTTTCAAAATCAGAAAGAAATGGCAATGCCTGCAAATATATGATATAATACAGGTAAAGATAAGCAGGTTTTTCGTAATAATTGCTGTTGTAATAATATCTTTCCTATATTTTAGGAATAAACAGCTGATTCCTCCCGACAGTAATCCTGAAATAGAATTAATCAGTGTGGATTATAAAAAAGACGGTGTATATGACACATTGGATTTATCAAAGAATGAAATATCAAAAGATTTAAACGATCGTCTTGTATCGATATTGAAACATGTAAAAATAAGAAATAAACTTCTGCCCAATATCATGACAGGTATTATCATATCGTCAACTCAGAAAACGTATACAATGAGATATATCATCTATTAGCAAAAAAACAGGTGCGGATTCTAAAATGTCATCCGCACCTGTCTTTTGTTTTCTATGATATTTTCCCGCCCGTCCTTTTCTCAGAATTCTTTTTTCTTCATAATATGAACACTGATCAGAAAAGAGGCCGCGTAAACAGCCAGGATAACCGCCGCCAGAATCACCGGAAGAAAAGCATTTTCTAGAAGCAGCTGAATTCTCTCCATCGTCAGAATATCGCTTTCCATCATGATATCCACAATCTTCACGCCTCCCACAATCAGGAGCATCATCACAAGGATTACAATCATGCGGCCTTTTTCCGCTCCGAATTTCAGCTGGATCGGTATCATGACTGCCTGACTCAAAAATAAAAATCCCAGAAACACCAGGCTGATCCACAGATTTTCCAGCTGAAACGGGTTTTCTGAATGGAAGAGGCTTCCTCCGATCATCCAGAGAACCCCCAGGATCCACCCGCAAAAGCCCATAAGAAAGCCAAAAATATATTTTTCCTTCACATAATCCGTCCGGCTGACCGGAAGCGCCATAAGAAAACTCATGCCCCGGTTTTCCTCATCATAGGACATGGTGTTAAGCACCGCCATGGACATCAGAAGCGTTGCATAGCCCATTCCAAAAGCCACGCTGGCCTCCCCCATTGTAGCCATAAACACCCCGCAAAAAATCACTACGATCAGGATCACCTTCCGGTAGTCCTTCATATAATAAAAGTCTTTTCTCAGCAGTCCTCTCATAGCTTCTCCCCCCGAATCATCAGATCGATAATCTCATCCAGCGTTCCTCTCTCCACCACCAGACCGGGATAATTTTCCAGATAAAACTGCCGGTCACCGGTGAGACAGCAGTACCCATAGCTCTCTCTTCGCACGCGGAGCAGGGCGGCAGGATCCAGATTTCTATACTGTTTCTCATCCGCTTTGATCACCCCGTAAGAATCCAGGAGCACATCCGTATCCTGATGAAGGACAATATGCCCCTGATGAATCATGTAAAGCTCATCGCAGATCCCCTCCAGATCTGTGGAGATATGAGAACTGATTAAAATTCCCCTGCTCTCGTCATCCATAAAATCCCGAAGCAGTTCCAGCAGCTCTTTTCGTGCCACCACGTCAAGCCCAGCCGTGGGTTCATCCAGCAAAAGGAATCTGGGATTATGGCAAAGAGCCGCAAGTACTTTCAACTTCGCTCTCATCCCTGTGGAAAATTCCCGAATCCTCTTATCCAGAGGAAGCCCCAGACTGCCGCATCTTTCCAGAAATTCCTTTTTACAGACTCCCGGATACATGCCATCCAGCACATTTGCCACCTCTTTCACCGTCAGATTACCTGAAAATCCGCTCTCCGCCATAACCACACCGATCCCGGCCCTCTCCTCCCGGGTCAGCTGGTCTGCCGGTTTTCCAAAAAGCAGAACCTCTCCGCCGTCCGTCCGGATCAGATTCAGAACTGCCTTAAATGCTGTGCTTTTTCCTGCACCATTCTGGCCCACCAGACCGATCACCCGGCCCGGCGCGACCTCGAGAGAGCAGTTCAGCTTAAATTGCGGATACTGTTTTTGAACGTTTTTCATCTGCAAAAGCATACTCATTCCTCCAAAATCAACTCAAATAACTCACGGATCTCCTCCGCACTCATTCCGCAGCGTCTGCCCTTCAGAATGGCCAGTTCTAAATCGGCTTCTACCTCCTTGCGGTGCTCTTCCATTAAAAGTTCCTGATTTGTGCTGGCGACAAAGCTTCCTTTCCCATGGACTGTGACAATGAAACCTTCCTGTTCCAGATTGTCATACGCTTTTTTTACCGTCAGTGCACTGATCTTCAGTTCCTTTGACAGAGCCCGAACAGAAGGCAGAATCTGATGTTCCTGCAGTTCTCCATCTATGATCAGCGATTTCACCTGATCTACAATCTGTTCATAAATGGGCTGTTGGGATGCATTATTGATAATAATCCTCATAGCTTTCCTCCTGTTCACAAACAGTATATAACAGTGTATATCACTTTGTCAACTGTTATATACTGTTTTTCTTATTCTAATCCAGCAAAAAATCGGCCATCACTCCATTGCTGACCGAGATCCCCCGCCGCGTCAGACGTACCCGGCCTTCTTCTTCCTCCAGCATCCCCAGTTTTTTATGCTTTTCAATCACCTCTCCATACACTTCTTCCATACTTCTCTGAAACTGTTCCTCAAACTCCCGCCGGCTTATCCCGCACATCATGCGCAGCCCCAGAAAGCAAAATTCTTCCATCTGTTCCTTCCGGGAAAGCTCTTCCTTATTTTCCCGGATTTTCTCCGGCTCCCCGCTTTTACTCAGATACGCTTCCATAGAAGAGGTGTTCTGATACCTGACTTCTCCAAAAAGAGAGGCCGCGCCCAGTCCCATTCCCAGGTATGGCCTTCGGATCCAGTAACCGATATTATGGCGGCATGCAAATCCGGGTTTTGCATAATTGGAAATCTCATACTGTTCATACCCGGCCTCCCCCAGAAGGGTTCCCGTCACCTCATACATCCTCCGTTCTTCCTCTTCCGTGGGAAGTATAAGCTCTCTTCTGGCAAAGGGCGTTCCCTCCTCCACAATCAGGCTGTATGCAGAGATATGCTCCGGATTCCATTTCAGTATCTTCCGCAGACTTTCTTCCCAGCTCTTCCCGCTCTGCCCCGGAAGTCCTGACATCAGATCCACATTCAGATTGGAAAATCCCGCCTCACGGGCCATCTGAAAGCTCTCCTCAAACATCTCATACGTATGAATTCTCCCAAGATATTTCAGTTCTTCATTCCTGGCTGACTGACAGCCCAGACTCAGCCTGTTGATCCCGGCTTTTCTGTATCCGGAAAGTTTCTCTGCTGTCAGCGTTCCCGGATTGGCTTCCATGGAAATTTCCGCATCCTCTGCAAGACGGAACTGTTCCGCAAGAGATTCCATGAGTTCCTCCATCCACTCCGCCGGAAGCAGAGACGGTGTTCCGCCTCCGAAAAATACGGAACAAACTTCCTCCTTCTTTCCCGAAGCCGCAATTTCCCGCTTCAGCGCTTCTACATATTCTCTCTGCCGCTTCTGATCCGCAGGACCGGAAAGGAAATCGCAATAATCGCATTTCCGGCTGCAGAATGGTATATGAAGATACAGCTCTATTTTTTTCTCCTCCATCGCCCGTTCTCCCCTTTCTTTCGCCCTTCATCTTATCACACCCTCCCCTCTTTGTATACGGATCTGTCACAGAACTGCCTCAAAAGCGTAAACATTTCTTAAGACCTGCCATATTTACATTTTCTTCCTCAGATGGCATAATAAAACTGACAAATCTATAGTTATCCCCAGTAAAGGAATCCATTATGAAAAAAAAGAAAAAAATGATCATTCTGGCCTCTGTACTCGGCACTCTTGTGTGCCTTGCGGCAATTTTCACTGCCTACCTGGCCATGGGCAGAAAGTACCGGGAAATCTTTTTCCCCAACACAGTAATCAACGGTGTGGACTGTTCGGAAATGACGGCCTCCGAAGTGGAGCAGCGCATCCAGGACTCCATCGATCGTTACACTCTGGAACTTAACTTCCGGGGCGGGGAAACCCAGATCATCACCGGCAGCGATTTTAACTACACTTATGTTCCCAACGGGGCGGTTCAGTCCATCCTCTCCGAACAGAATCCACTGCTCTGGATCACAGAAACCGGAAAAGATCATACCTATACCCTGGAAAATACATACACCTACGAAGAAGACGCCTTAAAAGAACTGCTTCTTACCTTCCCCCAGCTTCAGGAGGAAACGATGAGCGCTCCCGCGGATGCCCAGGTTGTTTACCAGGATGGGAGCTACACCGTTGCAGAAGCCAGCGAAGGGACAACCCTGGATCCAGCCGCTGTCCTGACGGCGGTACAGGACGCAGTCAAAAGCGGAGAACCCCGGCTTGATCTGGAAGAAAAAGATCTGTATGCCAAACCTGCTCTCCTCTCGGACGATCCCGGACTGGCTGCTCAGGCGGAACAGCTGAACGAACTGGCCAACGCTCATATTACCTACACACTCCCTGACGGCTCTTCAGCCGAACTGACCCCGGAACTTCTGAAAAGCTGGCTGACCCAGAATGAAGACGGCAGCTACGCCAGAGACGAGGCCGTTTTTGAAGAACATCTCCGTTCTTTTGTGGAAGAGCTGAACGCCAAAACCTCTTTTTCCGGCGAAGAACATCTCTTTGACACCACGCTGGACGGAACTATTTCCGTTCCCTACGGAGATCTGAGCACCTACACCGGATACCAGATGGATGTGGAAGGAGAGCTGAAAGCTCTGAAAACACAGATTGCCGAACATCAGGTTATCACCCGCGAGCCTGTTTACCTGACTACAGGAGGCGGATCCGGAAACCACGGAGTGGGCGGCACTTACGTAGAACTTAACCTGACCCGCCAGCATCTGTGGTATTACAAAAACGGAGAACTCGCCTTTGATACCAACATTGTCTCCGGAACAATGACAACCTGGCGCTACACTCCGGCCGGCTGGTATACGCTGGCTTCCAAAAAGAGCCCGCATACCATGAAGGGCGAGATTGATCCCGCTACCGGCAAACCAATTTACACCGCCAAATGTACTTATTGGATGCCCTTCATTCCCAGCGTAGGGATTGGTTTCCACGATTACGATACCGGCCGTTCTGACTGGCGCACTTCCGCCTACCTTACAAATGGCTCCCACGGCTGTATCAATATGCACCTGGGCGATGCCAGAACACTCTATGAGTCCGTCGAAGTGGGGACTCCTGTAATTGTCTACTATACAGAACCTTACACGCTCCGGAAAGAACTCTCCCCGGCTGAAAAATATGCGCAGAATCCAAAGCCGCCGGCTGCAACTTCTACGCCCACTCCTCCGGCCGAGACTCCTTCTACTCCGGCGCCCAGCACGCCGACTCCCACTCCGGTTCCCCCGACTCCTACTCCGGAACCGCCGACCCCCACTCCGGTTCCTCCAACGGAAACCCCGGCTCCTCCCACTCCGGAGCCGGAGGGGCTTTAACCGGTTCACAAAAATTTTGCAATCTTTAATAATTTGTAAGCCTCTGACATATTTACAATTTCCCGTTCACCTCCTATAATAGAAGTGTTGACAGGAATCGACACTTTTAGAAAAGAAGGACTTAATGAATGGAAAGCAAAACAAAAAAGAGCAAGAAAAAACTAATCATCCTCAGTGTGGTGCTGAGTTTTCTGGTACTGCTTCTGATCTTTGTCGGATTTTATGCCTACATGGCCATGAAGTACAGCAAAACTTTTTATCCCCACACCATCATAAACAACATTGATTATTCAGGAATGACACCGGAAGAAACGGAAAACAGTCTGATCGGCGCCAATGGCGAATACACTCTGACTCTGAAATTCCGAAATGACAAGACCGAAACGATTTCCGGGGCTGATTTCCAGTACAGCTATCTGCTGGACAGTCCGGTATCTGATCTTCTTGATCAGCAGAATCCTCTGATGTGGATTTTTGAACAGGGAAAATCTCACGAGTACACAATCACCGGTTCCCCCGTATATAATGAAGAAAAATTATCCGAACTGCTGTCCTCCCTTCCGGAATTGCAGACAGCCAATATGGAAGCGCCGGTAGACGCCGCTTTAACCTATGAAAATAATCAGTACACAGTGACGCCTCACTCAGAGGGAACAACACTGGCTCCCGATGCCGTTATTGATGCGGTAAAGGAGGCCGTCTCAAACCGGGAAGAAGAAGTGGACGTGGATGCTCTGGGACTTTATCAGCAGCCTCAGTACCGTTCCGATGAAGATTCCCTTCTTTCCACCCAGGCCAAGCAGCTCAACGAGTGGGCCAACGCTCACATCACTTATAATCTGCCTGACGGTTCTACAATGGAAGTCACCCCAGAACTTCTGAAAACCTGGCTGGTACAGAACGACGATGGAACCTTCACCAAAAATGAAGATTATTTTAATGAACACCTGAAAGCCTTCCTCCGGGAAATGGGGAAAAAGGTGGATAACGTAAAAAAGGAACGGCTTTTTGATTCAACAAATAATGGAACCATTACAATTCCCGTCAGCGAATATAACACTTACGGCTATGAGACGGATGAAGCGGCTGAAGCAGAAGTTCTGAAGCAGCTGATTGCGGAACACAAAGTCGCCACAAAAGAACCGGAATACCTGCACCGGGAAAAGGGAAAAGAAAATCACGGGCTCGGCGATACTTACCTGGAGATCAACCTGACCGCCCAGCATCTCTGGTTCTACAAAGACGGACAGCTTGCTTTCGAGACCGACAGCATTGTTTCCGGGCGAATGACAACCTGGCGCTACACTCCGGCCGGTTCTTTCCGTATCGCTAATAAAGAACTGGATCATATCATGAAGGGAACCAACTCCGCCGGAAAAGTTCTGTATGAAACTCCCTGTGATTACTGGATGCTGATCATTCCCGAACTGGGAATCGGACTTCATGATGCCGAGGCCAATCATGTCCGGACTGACTGGAGCAAAACAGCCTACATCAACAATGGTTCTCACGGCTGCATCAACATGAGAGACAGCGAAGCTGCCACTCTTTACGAAATGCTGGAGACCGGAACGCCTGTCATTATGTACTACACCGAACCTTACACGCTGGTTCCGGAAGAAGAACCATCCTAAACAGTCAGAGTACAAAAATGGAGTCGCAAAAAAGTGCCGCGGCAGAACGCATCTTCAAAGATACATTCTGCCGCGGCACTTTTTTTCTCTATTCTTTAATCGTCATCCAGTTTCAGCACACTCATAAATGCTTTCTGTGGAATTTCCACATTTCCCACCTGGCGCATCCGCTTCTTTCCTTCCTTCTGTTTCTCCAGAAGTTTCTTCTTCCGCGTAATATCACCGCCGTAACATTTGGCCAGCACATCTTTTCGCAGCGCTTTTACCGTCTCACGGGCAATGATCTTACTGCCCACCGCTGCCTGAATGGGAATCTCAAAAAGCTGGCGCGGAATCTCTTCCTTCAGCTTCTCGCACATCTTTCTGCCCCGCTCATAAGCCGAACCCGCAAACACGATAAAGGACAGGGCATCCACCTCTTCCTTGTTCACCAGGATATCCAGTTTCACCAGTTCGCTGCGCTCATAACCCAGAAGTTCATAATCAAAAGAAGCATAACCTCTGGAACGGGATTTTAAAGCATCGAAGAAATCATAAATGATCTCATTCAGGGGAAGATGGTACTTTAACAGCGCCCGGGTTGTTTCCATGTATTCCATTCCCTGATACTGTCCCCGGCGTTCCTGACACAGATCCATAATCGGTCCGATAAATTCTGTGGTCACCATAATTTCCGCTGCCACCATGGGCTCTTCCATATATTCAATCTCTGAAGGATCCGGAAGGTTGGTGGGGTTTGTCAGATCGATTACCTCTCCATCTGTCTTATGCACTTTATAGATAACGCTGGGCGCCGTCGTGATAAGATCCAGATTGTACTCTCTCTCCAGTCTTTCCTGGATGATCTCCAGATGGAGAAGCCCCAGAAAACCGCAGCGGAATCCAAATCCCAGCGCTACGGACGTTTCCGGCTCATAGAACAGAGACGCATCATTTAACTGCAGCTTCTCCAGCGCATCCCTAAGATCTCCATACTTGGATCCATCCGCCGGATAAAGCCCGCAGTATACCATGGGATTTACTTTTTTATAGCCCGGAAGCGGCTCCCTGCAGGGATTCCTGCTGTCTGTCACGGTATCTCCCACCCGGGTATCCTGCACATTTTTAATGCTGGCCGTAATGTAACCTACCATACCGGCGGAGAGTTCCTCGCAGGGAATGAACTGCCCGGCTCCAAAGTATCCCACTTCCACCGCCTCAAAAGACGCCCCGGTAGCCATCATTTTGATCGGCGTTCCCCTGGAGACGCGTCCCTCCTTGATACGGCAGAATACGATCACTCCTTTATACGGATCGTACAGGGAGTCAAAAATCAGCGCCTGAAGAGGCGCGTCCGGATCTCCCTGGGGCGCCGGTATTTTCTCCACGATCTGCTCCAGCACCTGGTCGATATTCAGCCCCATTTTGGCTGAAATCAGGGGGGCATCCTCCGCCTCGATCCCGATTACATCCTCAATCTCCGCTTTCACCCGCTCCGGATCTGCGCTGGGCAGATCAATCTTATTGATCACCGGCATCACATCCAGATCATGATCCAGTGCCAGATATACATTGGCCAGTGTCTGCGCCTCAATGCCCTGGGCGGCATCTACCACCAGAATCGCCCCGTCGCAGGCTGCCAGGCTCCGGGAAACTTCATAATTAAAGTCTACATGTCCCGGGGTATCGATCAGATTGAAAATATATTCTTCCCCGTCCTTTGCCTTATAGACGATCCGTACGGTCTGTGCCTTTATGGTAATTCCCCGCTCCCGCTCCAGATCCATATTATCCAGCACCTGAGACTGCATTTCCCGCTCTGTCAAAAGTCCTGTTTTCTCTATGATCCGGTCAGCCAGGGTAGACTTTCCGTGATCAATATGCGCAATAATGCAAAAATTACGAATTTTGCTCTGATCCATTGCCGCCATCTATCTTTCCTCCTGTTCGGGATCACTCCCGCCTTCTCTTAATCCGTATACTATCCGGGGCAATGATACCATATTTTTGTCTTTTTGTCATGTCCCTTTTAGTACTTTATTTAAAATCACCGCAAAGGGTTCCATCGCATTTTTCGCCTCCTCCAGCGTATTCGTCTGCGCTCCCACCTCCAGAAGCAGCGACTTGGGACGTACGTGAAGGTTATAGCGGTAGCATTTCAGATAAACGCATCTTGTCAGGTCAGGATAATATTGAGCCGCCTCATATTCCAGCCGGAAAGAGAAGGCCAGATTATCCGCGATATACGGATTGTAGAGATACTCAATCGGCCCGTTCGTCCTGCTTTTAGACAGGCCGTTAAAGAACATAATCCGGGCGGTGGGCTTGCCGTTCACCTCTGTCACCAGGCGCACATCCTCCCGCACACCATCCCGGTGAAGATCGATCACTACTTCGATGGAGGGATTTTCTGCCAGCACCTGTTCCACCTTCTCCAGCGCATAATCGTAGGCCGCGCTCCTGTCCCATACGCCGTCTACCAGATCAAAAGTATCCCGCATATGGATCACCTGATACCCGTATTCTTCTGTCAGGATCTGTTCCAGATAATCTCCCACTGCCACCACAGAAGTGGACGGATCTCCTTCTACAGAATCTGCAAATCCTTCCTGCGAATGACTGTGGTAGATCAGAATCTGAGGTGCTGAATTATCCTGTTTCATCGTCAGATCTTTTCCCAGGAGACTGTCAAGATTCAGCTCCTCCCGGGTGATCGTAGTTGTGGGATCCAGAACAAAAAAATTATTCAGAAGATAATCAAAATCCTGCATTTTTTCCAGGGACAGCACGGCCTGCTGTTCCGGCAGGGTAAAGGCCGCCTCCAGAGGCTTCTCACCGTCTTCTGTGTCTTCCGCGTCTTCTGTATCCTCTGTGTCTTCTGCGTCCGTCTCCTCCGGTGCCGGCGCAGGAACTGCCTCCCCGCTCTCCTTCAGGCGCTCTGCGATAGACTTGTGTGTCGCCTCCTCGATTGCTTCCCAGGTAGACTCATCCTCCAGGCAGACCGTCTCCTCCCCGGCCCGAATATAATTCCAGCAGGCAAGAGAATCCTCCACCAGCCGTCCGGCTCTCTCCCAGAATGACCCTTCCTCCCGCTCCGGATCATAATAAATCCTGGGGACATACGCCTGGAGAGCCTTGTCCTCAATCCGCTCCCAGGCATTTGCCAGCAGCAGCTTCCCCCGGGCAAAATGATCCTGCCCGAGCAGCATCACTCCCCCCGCCAGCAGAAGCGCTCCGAAAGCTGCCCCCGCCGCCGGCAGGATCCCGACCTTTCTCTTCCCCATCCTATCACCTCATAAAACTATATGAGGCACCCCGTTGTCTTATACCTGGCGCAGTGCCAGATTGATCCCTTCCGCTACAATTCCGCTTAAAATTTCAAGCGCTTCATCCACATCTTTTGGCGTCACGAACATTCTCTGCAGCCCCGGAGTAATCAGTTCCGCCAGAAATTCCTCTATCTCCGACTCTTCCAGTGTCTCTAACAGCTGAGACACTGCATCGTGCACAATGCTGGCCGCATCCACTACGGTGGGAACACCGATTCCGATCACCGGAACCCCCAGAGTTTCCCGGGAAATCCCGGAGCGGAAATTCATCACGCCGGATCCAGGACTGATGCCCGTATCCGTCAGCTGGACCGTGCAGTTCAGCCTCCGGATACTGCGGGCTGCCAGCGCATCTACCGCCAGAACGATATCCGGCTGCGTCTCCCCGACAATCCCCTTTAAGATCTCAACCGTCTCCATCCCCGTCTGGGCCATAACCCCGGGCGCAATGCTGCTGACCATACAGAAAGGACCGTCCTCCAATCCACTGTTCCCGTATTCCTTCACCACATGCCGGGTGATCTGGAGTTTCTGGATCACCAGAGGCCCCAGCGCATCCGGTGTAACCTCCCGGTTCCCCAGCCCCACAGCCAGAACCGACAGATCCCCCTTTCTTTTCGGCAGCATCCGCCTTAAGTGCCCGGCCAGAATTTCGGCTGCCTTCTCCTGCACTTTTTCTTCCGCCGTCACCAGGTCCGGCGCCTCCACCGTGATATACCTGCCGCAGGGCTTTTCCATCACTCTGGCCCCGTGCTCCGTTTGAATCTCCACCAGAGTCGTGCAGATGTCGCCAGGGTCTTCTTTTCGCCTCTTCAGCACGACCCCCTCAATTTCCACATTATCTTTTTCAAATTTTTCCCGGCTCTCCAGGGCCAGATCTGTCCGTATTTTACAGCTGCCGATCATTCCAGTCTCCTTTTCCTGCTTTTTTACTATTTTTTGCATTTTCCCGGGAAATATGTATTGACAAAACACCCTTTTTCGCCTATCATAAATAAGTGTGTTTACACCGGATTTTTTTCCGTGTCTTATCTGGTGTGAGCAGTCAACTGGAATAAGAATTAAGAAGAAAATCATTTGGAGGTGTACGAATTGGCTAACATTAAATCCGCTAAAAAAAGAATCCTGGTAAACAGAACCAAGGCAGCAAGAAATAAATCCATCAAATCCGCAGTGAAAACCGCAGTGAAAAAGGTTGATGCAGCTGTTGCTCTGAAAGATAAAGAGGCAGCAAGCAGCGCATTAGTAGAAGCAATCTCTACCATCGACAAGGCGGCTTCCAAAGGCGTATATCATAAAAATACTGCAGCCAGAAAAGTTTCCCGCTTATCCAAGGCTGTAAACACTATCGCATAAGAAATCCAATTTTTTATCTGGAAACGACCGTACCGTCAGCGGTCGTTTCTTTTTATCTCAAAAATTTTCAGCTTTGCACAACAAGGAGGATCAGCCATGGATCAGACTATTTTCCAGCAGAAACTAAAAGATCTCGTCATTCTGGGCAGTCAGAACAAAAAACAGCTTCACCGCGAAGTCATCGAATCCTTTTTTCAGGAGGACGGTTTACGCGCGGATCAGCTGGATCTCGTCTTTGACTATCTGCGCTCTCAGGGGATTCGGGTCATGGGCGCATCCCCCTCTCCTTCTTCTCTGCCTCCCCTGTCTTCCGGAGAAACTCCCGGCGAACCTGCCGCCCTCTCACCGGAAGATGAGCGGACGCTGAAGGAATACCAGGAACTCTTCTCCTCCCGGCCTGCACTCACCCCCGGGGAAAAGGAGCAGCTTTTCCGGGATGCCCGGGAAGGCGCTGCCGCTGCCCGGCAGAAACTGGCCGAAGCGTATCTCCCTCTGGTGGTGGAACTGTCCTGTGCCTTCCCCTCGTCCATTTCCCTGCAGGATAAGATCCAGGAAGGAAGCCTGGGGCTCTGGATGGCTCTGGAAAAGGATCTTCCCGCAGAAAACCCGGAAGAATATCTCCGGACCGCCGTGTCCGAATCCATTTCCTCTCTCCTGGCTTCAGAAAACCGCCAGAAGCAGGAGGACAATTATCTGGTGGAACGGGTCCGCTCTTTAGAAGCCCGGGTCCGCGAACTGACGGAAGATGAGGAAATCAAGTATTCTGTGGAAGAACTCTCCGCCTTTCTCGATATGGATGCGGAGGAAATCCAGGATATTCTGAAATTAACCGGAGAGAACTGAAAAGAAAAACGATGGCTTTGATCTTACTTTCAAAACCATCGTTTTTTTCGCCTTATCCGTTCTGCATGCTGTATTTCACAATCAGAAGCTCCACGCTCAGCACATCTCCCAGTTTTCCGGTCTTAACGTCTTCCTCCGCCTGGGTGAAATCCTCCTCGGCCTGCTTTAACATTTCTTTTGTATAATTTCTGGCCAGTCCAAGACAATTGCGCACCACAAATCCCTGAATTCCCAGCGCCGCGGCAATCCCTGCCTGATCCATCCCCTCTCCCGCCAGTTCTTTCACCTGCAAAAGCTGCCGGAACTGTCTGGCGATCAGAAACAGGATCCTCATAGGCGGTTCCTTCAGGGCCAGAAGATCATAGTAAAGATCCAGCGCCTTTTTCTGATTGCGTTCCGTCACCGCCCGAACCATATCAAAAATCTTATTCGTCGTTCTCACGGTGCAGACTGCCCGGATATCCTCCTCTGTGATGATCTCACGCCCCATGGTATAACAGAGAAGTTTGTCCACCTCCCTCTCGATATTGCTCATGTCATTCCCCGTGTGAAGCAGCAAAAGTTCCATATCTTTCTGGGTAATCTTTTTTCCTTCCCGCTTCAGCATTCCAAGGATCCAGCGGGTCAGTGTCCGGTCATCCTGAACGCCAAACTCCACAATCCTTCCCAGTTTTTTCACTGTCTTATACAGTTTTCCCCTCTTATCCGCCTCCTGTTCCACAAAGAGCAGATAGAGATACTCCGGAATCCTCTCCAGATAATCTGCCAGATCACCGCAGCTGTTTTTAAAAAAGCCGGTATCCTCCAGCACGATCATCCGGCGCTCGGCAAAAAAGGGCATCGTCTCCCCCAGGCTTATGATTTCCCGGACATCCTGTCCCTTTCCCTGAAATCTGGAAAGATTCATCGTATCTCCTTCGGGCATCAGTGCCTGTATCAGCTTATCCCGATACTGAAGCTTCAGGTAATCCTCCGAGCCGGTAAAAAGATAGATCTGTTTCCATTCTCCCGTCTTTATATCTTCGATCACACGTTTCATTCTCTCTCCTCTTTTCCGGTTCCAGGCCGCTCATCTTTTCACTTCTCATATTTTTTTATTATATCCCATTTCTTTCTCCCCCTCAATCCCTTTCCTCAATTTTCACTGTCCCCCTGCCATTTCCACTTCCATTGCCCCATTCTGAAGACGGATCCTCACTGCACCCAGCTCCTGCGTTCCCAGCGTATGGCTCCCAGACTCCCGGACACGCTGCAGAAAGTCCGGCGAAGGATGACCGTAAGGATTATCTGCGCCGCTGGAAACCAGGGTCAGCTCCGGTCTGACTTCCGAGAGAAACTCTTCTCCCGTGGAGGAAGCAGATCCGTGGTGGGCTGCTTTCAGAAAATCGCAGTCTCCCACCCGGCCCAGCAGCTTTTTCTCCTGTTCCCCCGTCAGATCCCCCGTAAAAAGCCCCTTTCTCCCCTCCGCTTCCAGAAGAAAGGTCAGAGATCCTCCGTTGGGATCTTCCCCGTAATCCTCCCCGTCCGGATGGAGGATCGTCAGTTCACTTCCCCCCAGACGGATCCTGTCCCCCTCTTTCCCGTAAACAACAGATGTCCCTGCCGCCCGGGCCGCCTGTATCAGCTCTCTTTCCACCTGCCCTCCCCTCATCCAGGCGGGCAGCAGGAGTGTTTCCACCCGCAGAGCCGTTTCTCCTTTCGCAGACGCCTGCAAAATTTCCAGAAACCCGCTGTAATGATCCAGATCCGGATGCGAAAGGATCCACAGATCCACTTCCCGGACACCCCGGTATTTCAGATAAGGAAGGATCCTGTATTTTCCCGCCTGATATTCTGAGGTACTTCCCCCGTCTGTCATCACACATCCTCCCTGCTCTGTCTCGATCGCCAGCGCATCCCCCTGACCCACATCCAGCATAGTAATCTCCGTCCCCTCCCGCGGCTGCCTGGCCAGCAAAAATAAAGATACCAAAAACGCCGCTCCCAGAGCAAATTTTACTCTTTTCTCTCCCCTGATCCTTCCGAACATCTTTTTTCTGAAACAAAACATCAGAAGACAGGCGTAATACAGCGCGATTGCCCATCCCTTTGGCCTTCCCAGAATAAGCACCGCCCCCGGAAGCTGCGCCGCCGCCCGGCTGATCCCCTCATAGCTGCGAAGGAGAAGAACCGCCGGAAAAGCCGCTACCCGGGCTATGGGGTCCAGAACAGGTATCCCGCCCAAAATGCCGCCCAGCAGTCCGCTCCCCAGCACGATTCCTGCCGTGGGAATCACAAACAGATTAATCAGGAACCCGTAAAGGGAAATCTCATAAAAATAATACAGCATCAGCGGCAGTGTGGTAAGCCAGACAGCCACTCCTGCCTCTGCCCCCTCCCGGATCCTGTTTTTCACTCCTTTTTTCTTTCCTTTTCCTCCCTCACCCGGCCCAAAAAGTCCTCTTCGCACCGCTGTAACACCCAGTACGGCGCCAAAGGAAAGCTGAAATCCGCTGTCATACAGCCACTGGGGATTGGAGATCAGAAGCAGGCTGGCGGCTGCTGCCAGAGCGGTCATTCCATCGTAAGTCCTTCCCAGAAGCCGTGCCCCGCAGGACAGACAAAACAAAATGACCGCCCGGATCGCAGAGACGCTTCCCCCGGCCAGCATTCCGTAAAAGATCAGAAGAACCGCCGAGACCAGAAGCGATCCGTAGATCCCCATCCCGGCCAGCCGCAGCACTCTCTGAATCCCCCGGGACAGAAGCGCCACGTGAAGTCCCGACACCGCCAGCAGATGACTCATTGCGCTGATCTGATACAGAAGGCGGATTTCTTCTCCCGCTTCTTTCTTCTCTCCCAGCAGCATAGCCCGCAGCACTCCGGCTTCCCGCACCGGTGCTGCTCTGTCAAGTCCCCGCTCCAGATATTCCCGCACCAGCTGCAGGGCAAAACCCAGAGGAGCCGCTTCCCCTCCTGTACTCTCTGCATTTCCTTTTTCCACCTGAAAATAAATGTCCCGGCAGGCCAGATAGGCGCGGCTGTCAAACTGCCCCGGATTTCTCCCTTTTTCAGGCAGCGTTAATACACCCCGGACGCGCACCAGCTCGCCGGTTTTCCACTTTTTTCTTTCCCTTATTTTTACTTTTACACCATGTAATGGAATTTGTTCGCCAGAATATGGCAGAATTGTATGTTTCAGATATAGATACTGGCCTGTTTCATAAGTCTCCCAGCGGTCGGCCTCACCGAAAACTTCTACCGGCTCTCCCTTTTCAATCAGCTCCTGTATCACCGGATGATCCGGAGGCTTTCCCTTACCGGAAAGCCCCCCTTTATCCAGAAACAGGAGAACTGCTGCCAGAACCAGAGCCAGGAAACACAGCGGGCGTTTCCTCATTTAAGATCCCTCCATCAGCTTCGGGTTCTTTTCAAAAAACTGATCCAGTTCCAGCGTATCGCGAAACGTCACTTTCGTGTCCCCGTTAACAGAAATCTGCACCTGTTTCACATCACAAACCGTAGTCAGCGTATTTACAATAGAATACACCACTGTCTCCGGCTGTACCTGCGCCAGATCCTGTTCAAACGCTCCGTCCAGATTCACATAACAGATCTGATCCGACACCGACACTCCCAGCACCTTCGTCTCCGGAGGTATGGTAGCCAGAAGTCCCGACTCCTGCGGTCCTTTGATCAGCTGCTCCACCACCACCCGCTCCAGCGGAACATTGCTGCTGTAATAGAGGGCGCGGTTTTCTCTTTTCAGTTTTTCTCCCGTCTCATCAGAAAAATACAGATCCATGGAAATATACTTATAATCATTAATCTGCTTTCCTGAATTTTCCACAAAAGTCTCCTGGGTCATCCGCCCCACCGCAGTACCGTCATCATTTTTCAGCACCGCGCCATTTACGGTGATCGTAACTGCACTGATGTCCGTAATCTGGGTAAAAGTTCTGACGATCCCCGCCCGGGCCAGAATCTCCCGGGAAGGATCCATCTTCAGATAAGCTCCATTCAGATCCAGATTCAGCACCTGATCTGCCAGTTCCATATTGTTTACCTTAACCCCATCCGGAAGGAGAGGCTCTCCCTCCTCCGGAGAGGCACTCAGCGTATCGAGAAATTCCGCCGCCAGCCCCTTCGTATCCGCTGCTGCCGGCTCATAACTCTCCGCCATCACCTTCGTCTGTTCCCCATCCAGATAATATCTGTGATACCGCTCTTCCTGATCTTCCTTTTCGCAGCCCCACAGCGCCATCACTCCCAGAAGGCCCAGAAGAAGTATTTTTCCTGTTCTCTTCATTTTACGCCTCCTTAATTGCTGCACACAAGGGGAATCCGCACGGAAAAAGTCGCGCCCTCTCCCTCTTTGCTGTAAACCTTGATCGCCCCATGATGCATCAGGATCGCACTTCTGGTAATCGCAAGCCCCAGTCCCGTTCCGTCGATCTCTGTGGAATGAGACTTGTCCACCCGGTAGAAACGCTCAAAAATATGATCCAGAGAATCCTCCGGAATTCCTTTTCCGGAATCCGCCACAGTAACATAGAAATATTTGTGATCTGCATTCAGCGATACGCGGACCCATCCCCCGTCTTTATTATATTTGATTCCATTCTCCACAAGATTGGAGATTGCCAGGGTAAGCTTGGTCTCATCGATCTCCGCCTTCACCGGGCGGAAGCTGTCCAGGATCAGTTCAATATTCCGTTTTGCTGCAATGGGACGCAGACGCTTCAAGATCAGTTCCAGAAGATCGTTGATGCTCACCATCTCCGCGTTGAGATCCGCCTTTTTGTCCAGCTTTACCAGAGAAAGCAGGTCATTAATAATCCGGTTCTCCCGGTCGATCTCATCTGTAATATCCTGCATAAACTCCTGATACAGCTCAATCGGCACATTTTCCTGCCCCACCAGGGAATCCGCCAGCACCTTCATGGAAGTCAGAGGCGTCTTCAGCTCATGGGAGACATTGGAGACGAACTCCTGTCGGGAGGCATCCAGAGATTTCACCCGTCCCAGCATCTTATTGAAGGCGTCTGTAATCAGCTCCGTCTCCGTATAGTCGGGAACTGAGATCTCCTCATCCAGATAACCGTCTGTCAGATCCTCGATGGCTCTTGTCACCCGGGCAAAGGGCTTCACCAGGATCCCTGCCAGGATGTAGCCGAAGATCAGCACCAGCACCGTGATTCCTCCCAGCATGGCCAGCCCTTTCTGCTTCAGAATATCAATGCTGGCCGTAATCTCATCCGCGGAAATGCTCACCAGCAGAACTCCCTGGATCTCCTTCGTATCCAGATCACGGATCGATACTGTCATCTCAATGAAGCGGTTCTTATCATCGTATCTGCTGATCTCTTCCCCCCGGAAACAGCGGACGACCTCCTCCGAGATCATGATCCGCCCCTCATCCAGATCGTAGGTATCCTTTATGATCTGGAAATCCCGGTTAATAATCAGGACACGGCCGCTGTAGAGATTGGACAGCATGGTCAGCTCACTGTTGATCGTCTCCGCCTCAGGGCTTTCCATATAGCCTTCCTTTACCAGCTGATTGCTCAGAATATCGCACTGATTCTTCACTGTCGCCTGCCGCACCTTCACCGCCCGGTCCTCATAACTGTTTACGATCCCATTTTCCACAATGATACTGGGAATGATTCCGATGACCACCAGGATCACCATAATGCGGAAGCGCAGACTCTTAAAAAATTTTTCTTTTCGTTTTCCCATCATGAGAGCAGCCCTCTTTCAAAGGCTTAAGCCTGAAAATAGTAACCTACGCCCCACTTCGTATGCACATACCGGGGCTCGCTGGGATTACTCTCGATCTTCTCTCTCAGACGGCGGATATGTACGTCAACCGTCCGTACATCTCCGGGATATTCGTACCCCCACACAATGTTCAGAAGGTTTTCCCGGCTGTAGACTTTATTCGGATTAAAGACCAGAAGTTCCAGCACATCAAATTCCTTGGCCGTCAGATTGATCTCCCGCTCTCCGATAAAAACTCTCCTGCTGTCACAGTCCAGACGCAGATCGCCCACGGTAACCACCTTGCTCTTCTCTTCCTTGGACTCGCTTCTGACAGTCCGGCGCATGATCGCCTTGATCCTGGCCTTCACTTCCAGAATGTTAAAGGGCTTCGTAATATAATCATCCGCCCCGTATTCCAGCCCCAGGATCTTATCCATATCTTCCCCCTTTGCTGTCAGCATGATGATCGGCATATCAGAAAATTCCCGGATCTGCTGACAGACCTCCAGCCCGTTTACCTTGGGCAGCATAAGATCCAGCAGCACCATATCATATTCCTTTTCCCGCGCCATATTGAGGGCTTCCTCCCCGTCATACGCACAGTCCAATTCCATGCCTTCCTGCTCCAGGCTGAACCGGATTCCCTTCACGATCAGCTTCTCGTCATCTACAACCAGTACCTTCTTTGCCATAGCTTATTCTCCCTACTACACAGTGATATCTTCTTTTATCTTCTCCCAGGTCTTCTCCTTGATCCCTTCCACCTTCATCAGATCTTCCACGGTGCGAAAAGGGCCCTGCTGTTCCCGGTAGGAAAGGATCGCCTCCGCCCTCGTCTCACCGATCCCGGTAAGCTGCATCAGCTGTTCCTTCCCCGCCGTATTGATGTTGACCTTCCCGGAATCGGAACTTCCCTCCGGCACCGGCACTTCCTCTCCTGTTTCCGGAACCGTGATCTGCTCCCCGTCGGAGAGGGGAGCCGCCTGATTGATCCTGGAAGGATCCGCCTCCCCGGTCAGGCCGCCGGCCGCCTCGATCGCGCGGCAGACCCGTGCCCCCGGTTCCAGTTCATAGACACCGGGCGCATTTACCGCCCCGCAGACATAGACGACCAGAACTTCCTCTTTTTCAGGTTCTGTCTCTTCCGCCCCTTCTTCCTCCCGCTCTTCTGCTTCCTGATCCTCCGCCTGTGTCTCCTCCTCCAGCAAAAGCCGGGGCTTTTCTTTTCCGCACCCGGCCAGAATCAGCAGCACACAGGCCAGAAGAAAACCTGCTTTTCTTTTTTCTCTCATCCATCTTCCTTTTGCGGCACCGCCGCCAGGTTTTGGGTGAAATTTGTACACAGCTATAATTATTGTATCGGATTTTTTCTTTAATTACAAGGGATTTCCCGGCTCTGTCCGGTAAAAAACCACTGAAAAACTATTTTTCCCATTTGAAAATAATAATTCCCGCCACGGCCACCGCCATACCCAGAAGTTTTCTCAGAGAAAACGGCTGTTTTTCCATCCCGAACATGCCGAAAAGCTCGATCACGTAAGCCACCGCCAGCTGTGCTACCACAATGAGCATGGCTGCCTTTGCCGGCCCCAGACTTCCCATACTTTTTATCACCGTCACCGTGATAAAGGCTCCAATCACGCCTCCCAGCAGCGTATATCTGGGCGTCACCTCCAGCAGCGTTCCCACCGGCTCCCGCCCGGTGAAAAGCCAGGCCGCCACACATACAAGAAAGGCGGATAACTGAACCCAGCCTGTGGATACCCACAGGCTGGTCTGTTTTGTCACTTCTGTATTAAACACTCCCTGTACGCTCATAAGCGCACCGGAGAGCAAAGCGATCAGAATTCCCCACATAAGTACACCCTCCAACTGTCTTTTTCATAAGTATGCACCTTCTGCGGGGCTTTATACCTGATCTTTTTTTAATCCTGATTTTTCATCTGACGGAGCGCCCTGGTCAGCTTGATAGGATTTCCGTACATCAGAGTTCCAAAGCGGAATACCTTCGCCGCAAGCCAGCCCATCAGCAGGCAGGAAGCCGCCAGGATTCCTCCTGACAGGAGAATGCCGCCGATCCCCACGCCGCCCATGGCGATCCGCGCCAGCATAGCCATGCAGGAAGTAAAAGGCACATAAGAAGCCACCTGCATCAGCACACTGTCCACGTTGGAGAGGCTCCACATGGTGATCAGAAATGCAGCGATGAATACCAGCATAAGCGGCGTAGCGCTCTTGCTGATGTCCTCCGTCTTTGACACCAGCGCTCCCAGCATTCCAAAGGCAAAGGCGTATAAGAGATACCCCAGAAGGCCGAATACCAGGAAGCTGGCCCACACTTCACCGGGAATATGAAAAAGCATATCCAGCTGTCCGTTCCATCCGCTTCCCAGGAAGCGGTAGGAAAGTACGGCGCCGCCCAGAATCACCGCCGTCTGAACCAGACCGGCGATCGCTCCTGCCAGCACTTTTCCAAAGATCAGGCTGGTGCTGTCCACGCTGGTCACCAGGATCTCAATGGCCCGGTTGCTCTTCTCCGTCGTGATGGACGTAGCGATCATCTGTCCATAGAAGAGGATCAGGAAATACAGAACGAACACCATCACATAAGTGTAAAGAAAATTGTTGATCCCGTCTTTGCCCAGGATCACATCTTCTCCCACCGGCACCCAGGCTGCCACTGCAGCGTACTCTTTTAAGTCCACTCCCTTTTCTCCCAGAAAACGGTTTACGCCGACCGACTGAAGAGCCGCCTGGAATTCTTCCCTGGCAGAATCCTGCATTGAGAGATTTTCCACCACATAGGTATAGTTTCCATCCGGATCCAGGACAAAGCCCCCCTCGGCTTCTCCCTTCTCCACCAGATCCTTCACCTGTTCCAGCGCCTCTTCTTTCTCCGCCTCAATAAATTCCCACTGATACTGGGGCATCCTTTCCGCCACCGCCCGGGCTGTTCCGGCAAGCGCACCAGGTTCTGCCAGTGCCATCTTCCCTTCTGTTCCGGCCTCCTGTACCTCTTCCTGTTTTCCCTCCTCTTTTCCGGTAATGTTCTGATAGATCGTGGGAGCTGCAATTCCAATCACAGCCAGAAGAGCAAGAAGAACCGTTGTCATCACAAATCCTTTATTCTTCGTGTAGTTATTTAACTCAAATCTTAAAACCTTTAAAAACTGTTTCACGCCTCATCACCTGCTCTTTCCACAAAAATATCCGTCAGAGACGGCTCATAATTGCCAAAGCTCTCCAGATCAAAATCCATCTCTGCCAGGGCAGATAAGACCATCTTCTTGTCTTTTCCGGGCAGAAGCTGCAGCACCACTCCTCTTTTTCCTGTCTGATAAACAGTAACCAGATCCTCCAGCTCACGCTCCACCAGTTCTGCCAGCTCTTTGGGATCCCGGTTCGCCGCCGCCAGAAACAGGCGGTTCTTTCCATACTGGCGCTTGATCTCTGCCAGATCCCCGGACAGAACCACATCGCCGTGGTTGATGATCACGATATCCTGGCAGAACTCTTCCACGTAGCTCATCTGATGGCTGGAGAAAATCACCAGTTTTCCTTTGTCAATCTGTTCCTGCACCACTTCCTTCAAAATCTGGGAATTGACAGGATCCAGGCCCGAAAAAGGCTCATCCAGAATAATGATGTCCGGATCGCAAACCAGGGTCTGTGCCAGCTGTACCTTCTGCTGATTGCCCTTTGACAGGGTTTCCAGCTTTCTCGTCTCATACTGGGCCACACCCATGCGCTCCAGCCAGTATTTCATATTCTTCTTTGCTTCCTTCTGGCTCATTCCCCGCAGTCCCGCCAGATAAACAATCTGTTCATCCACCCGCTTCTTGGGATATAAGCCCCGCTCTTCCGGCAGATAGCCGATCTGATAACGGGACGGCACAAACTTCTCTCCATCCATGGTGATCGTTCCGCTGTTGGCACGGAAAACATCCATCAGGATCCGGATCGTCGTGGTCTTGCCCGCTCCGTTCCGGCCCAGAAGCCCCAGCGCCCGGCCGCTTTCTATGGAAAAGGAAACGCCGTGGAGCACTTCTTTCTCCCCAAAATTTTTCCGCAGTTCGCTTACTTCAAGTCTCATACTCTCTCCCTCTCCTTGCCATTTCTTTTTTTCTCTTTTCTGCTGTAGATCCTCGCTGCGATAATCTGAAGCAGCCACAGGATCCCCAGCAGCAGGACCGCCGTGCTGTCCGTTCCCCAGATTAACTTAATCATAAGAGCCACTGTCAGAAAAAACGGCATGGCTCCGGCCATAAAAAGATACGTCTTATAACCGCTCCGGTAAAGCTGCATCCGCTCCGCCTCATCACAGCTGTTAATAAAATCTTTCTGGAAATGAAAACCGTTGGGATCTCCCTTCAGACGAGGATCCCGCTTCTGCATCTGGTGAATGATAATCGTCTGAAAAATGACCGAAACCAGAAAAGAAAGGAAGTAGGCGGCGATCCCCTTCAGCGTTTCCAGAGATTCCTCTTTGTACAGACCGATCATAATAACGGAGACGGCCACACTCAGCGCAGAAAAAGTTATCAGGCCTTCCTGCCATTTTTCCACCCGGTTCTCCATTGCTTCGATTTCTTCATCCCCGGCAGCCTGATCTGCTTTTTTTATCAGTCCTCTCAGAAAAAGCATGCCTCCGGCCTCGGCCAGAATCGTCAGAATCAGAACTGCCGCTCCGATTGCTGGATAAGCCTGATCCAGCCAGTTCCCGGCCTGGTCTGTGAAAGCTGCCAGATTCTCTCTTCCCACATACTGGGTCGTCAGGTTGATCCCCATTCCTATACAGGCGCCCAGAGCCATGCAGCCAATTAATTTCAGATATGATTTCCAGTTCTTTGCGCTCATGAATCTTCCTCCTCATCTGTGTAGGTAAAAATCTCCTCCACAGGCACTTCAAATATCCTGGCCAGTTTCAGTGCCAGTGTTACCGACGGGGAATAATCCCCCCGCTCAATCAGACTGATCGTCTGGCGGGAAACGCCAGCTAACTTTCCCAGCTCTCCCTGGTTTACATTCAGCCTGGCCCGGTGCTCTTTTACTCGATTGTTCAGCGGCAACCAGTTCTACCCCCCCCCTAAAATTTTCGTTTTTTCAACTTTCCTTGTCATTTTGACAATTTTTCTTGTCAAAACAAATATAGCATTGACAAAGAAAGTTGTCAATGCTATATCTTTCCTTTTTTTTATTTTTTCGTTTCTGTCCGAAATTACAGCTCCTTTTTTTCTCCGGAGAGCGCCTGTACAGCCAGGGGGAAATTCCGCTGGGCCGCCTTCGCCATCCAGAGCGCCGCCTTTTCTTCGTCCTTTTCCACTCCGCAGCCATACTGATAAAGGATGGCCAGATTATACTGCGCCGCCGGAATCTCTTCCCCGGCCGCCTTCTCAAACCACTGAAAGGCCTTCTTATAATTCTGTTCCACACAGAGTCCCTGCATATAATAATTCCCCACACAGCACATAGATCTTGGATCTCCCTGCTTTGCGGATTTCAGATACCAGGAGAGAGCCTGGCCCGCGTCTTCCTTTACACCGGTTCCTGTCTCATAGCAGCGCGCCAGGTTGTACTGGGCATTGCTGTTTCCATTTTCCGCTCCCTGCCGGAAATATCCGGCCGCCTTTCCGGTGTCTTTTTCCACTCCCAGTCCCTGGGCATAAAAAAGCCCCAGGCGGGTCTGTGAATCTCCGTTTCCCTGGGCAGCCGCCTTCTCATACCATTTTGCCGCCTCTTTATAATCCACTTCTGTATATAAACCATTTTCATAATACACACCCACCGCGTGCCGGATCCGGCTCTGGCCGCCCTCCGCCAGCACCAGCAGATCCTGGAGCGTTACTTCTTTTTGCTTTTCTTTTTCCGCCATCGCTATTTCTGTACCTCCTGTACTACAAACTGCAGACGCTCTGTCTTCCCGTCCGGCTCCTCCTCCGTAAACGCCCGGTATACCGCCAGAAGCTTAAGCCCGGCCAGATCAAGGAGATGCCGGATCTCTTCCAGCGTCCAGGCTCTCTGATAATGAAATTCTTCCTGCTTCGCGTATCTTCCGTCTTCCTCCCGGACAAAAAGCGTCAGCGCATACTCATTGATCCTGCTGCTCTCCTCGTAATAATTTTCCCAGATAAAGCTTGCTTCCTCCCGGTTTTCCGCGATCGTATCTTCCCCGATCACCTCCCGGTATTTGTATTCCGTATTCAGGTCAAAAAGGAAAATCCCTCCCGGATCCAGATAATTATTGACCAGGCGGAACACCTGCAGCAGTTCCTCTTCCTCCAGAATATAATTCAGGGAATCGCAGCAGCTCACCACAGCCGCCACCGTGCCGTAAAGTTCAAAAGAACGCATATCCTGCAAAAGGTAAAGGATATCCAGTCCTTCCTCTACCTGCTTCTCCCTGGCAATTTCCAGCATTTCCGGAGAATTATCCGCCCCGATCATATCGTAGCCGTCTTTTGCCAGCAGTTCTGTCATCGTTCCTGTTCCGCATCCCAGATCCAGCACCAGCCCTTCTTTCACCCCATGCTCCCGCAGCAGACGGATGATGTAATCCGCCCATCCGGAATAATCGATATTATCCATGAACAGATCATAAACTTCTGCAAAAATCGTGTATGCTTCCATGCTTACCCTTCCTTCGTGTAGACCGGTTTCACCTCGTGCTGCTCCAGAATCACCTTCATCTGTCCCGCAAAGGTGGCCACACCGGCAGACGTGCCGCCGGAAGCCTGCTTAAATTCCTCCGCCAGTCCCCCCAGCGTCTGTTTCAGTGCTTCCGCCTCTCCATCCACCACCAGAAGAAAGATCTTCTTCTGGTTCTGAATCATAAACTGCAGGAAGATCCGGCGGATCTCCGGGTGCGCCTGACCCACTTTTTTCACCGCTTCCGCCAGGTTCTCCGGCACGTTCTGAAGCACTCCGATCTGCAGTTTCTCCGCCTTCGGCCGCTCTGCCCGGCGGATCAGAGATTCCGCCACTTCTCTGGGAACCCGCATATTCGTAGTGTGGGGATTTAAGGCCATGCAGTCATACTTATCCTTTCCCTCCACCAGCATCTGGCAGGCCTGCCGGAAAGACAGCTCCGTAACCGACAGCTGCTTTTTCTGCAGATAATCCATGGGGATCCGATCCCGGGAGGTGAAAACCGGGAGTGCTCTCTCTTTTCCATTTACCGCGATGACATCCGGCTTCACATCCATCGCCTGATCCAGATTAAAATCCTTCCCCGCATTCAGGCTGTCCAGAGCATCCAGGGTCATGGACATGGTAACAGGCATGCAGACCACATCGCCCAGAAGCTCCCGGAGAAGCTTAAGCCCCTCCTCCACATTTTTATTTTCCTCGAAACATTTCAGCTGAGCCTCCACCCGTTCCCGCACTGTCCGGGCCGGATCCTGCATCTTCTCTTCCGGATCCCGCACCTGCTCTTCTGCGGTGTCCTGTGCCGTGTTCTTTTCCTGTACGGCCTCTTCCTCCTGATTTTTCTTCTTAAATCTATCAAACAGTCCCATCTTCTTTTTTGCTCCTTCTTATTCTTATCCTTCCGCGCACGCTGTGCGACTGTTTTTTATTATACCACGCGGGCTGATAAGCGTCCAGACAGAAAGAACAGCCCTCCCGGCATTTTTCGTGCCGAAAGGGCTGCTCTTTTCGCTGTCCTTAATCCTCTACTTCAATCTCATCGGTATTGGAGAACGGCTGCAGCCAGTTCTCTGCCGGTGTATAGGGAATCGTCGGAAGCAGTAAATAGGAAGGATGATTATGATCTCTGTAAATCTTATAGCTGGTAGTTACATTTCTCGGAACAACATTCATATTGCCCACTTTTCCGGTCCAGGACTCCTGATATCTGGCTTCCGGATTCATGCTGGTGATCTCCAGCTCCAGCCAGTGTCCGGCGGGGATAATCATGGAAGTAGGATTGATCTCAATCACATACTCATTGATTTCTCCGGGTACAACCGGGATGGAAACACTGTTGTCATGTACCGGACGGCCAATCTTGGATTTCTCCTTATCCAGGGGATGAGAAGCTCTCAGGGAACCGTAGCGCAGAAGCGGCATCCGGGTTCCATCCGGCAGAACATCAAACAGGTTACATACAAAGTTGGCATCGTCTGTATCGATAGCAGCCCACAGATGCAGTTCGATCGGTCCTGTGATCTCCTGTGCACAGGGGAATCTGGAAGATTTGTAAACCAGATTGTTGATCGTTGTGGAAATGGTGGGCGGCATATGGGTAAATCCATCCGGCGGCAGATCGCTGTCCGGCTCCTGATCCCAGCGCAGTCTTCCGAAGGAGCGCAGATACATCTTTCTCCAGTCGGTTCTCGCCAGCGGCCACTCGTGCTCATAACGCATTCCGCCGTTCAATACGGAGAATTTATACGGAGGCTCATCCATGATACCGGTGTCCACACCTTTCAGCCAGTGATCGTACCAGCGCAGGCACTCTTCATTCAGAGCCCGGTAAGGCAGTTCCAGTCCGTCGTAACCTTCCAGAACGCCGAGACGTTTCGGGCAGGAGAGACGGTCATCATTCATAGCGGAGAAGATCGGCGCAGACCATCTTCCTAGCGGGGACCAGGCACAGTGCAGGTAAACCGGAACTTTTACCTTCTCATACATCTGATTTGCAGAACGCTGCTTCCAATAATCACAGTCAAGGGGATGCAGCAGGAAATCCAGATAGAAGGTATGGTAATACGGCGGCCAGGTGGTCAGGATTTTCTGGAAATAGGAGTTGCAGGCAATATCAGGATCCTTCAGGCGGTCTGCCATCATTTCCTTAACCTTCTCCTCGCCGTACATCTTCAGTGACCAGGGCACCGGATGATGGGACGGACACAGTTCCCAGTAAATAGTCATGTAAGTGGTGGGAACGCCGCCATAATATCCGTGCTGATAATAGTCATCTACGAAAGAACAGGGCATGATACATCTCAGATGAGGCGGCTGCTGTGCCGCTGCCAGGATCTGACAGATACCAAAGTAAGAGTATCCAATCATACCTACGTTTTCATCACACCAATCCTGCTCTGCACACCATTCGATCAGATCATAGGTGTCCAGGTGTTCCTGAGGATTGTATGTACCATACCATTCTCCCTCGCTCTTGCCGATTCCACGGGGATCGGGAATAATGTAGGCATATCCTCTGCTTACAAAATAATCGATGTCACCGGCTTCCAGGGAATGGTCAAAAACCAGAGACTCGGGCGGAATCGCGCCGCGCTTTAAGCCCTGCATCTCCTTGCTGTATGCAGACCAGCTTACCAGCGCCGGAACCTTTCCTGCTCCCTTGGGCAGATATACATCGGTGCACATTCTTGTGCCGTCTCTTAAAGTCAGCCACACGTCGGAATGCAGCTCCACTTCATACTTGGGTCTGGATAATTTATCCAGGTTTTTCACATACCGTTTGTCCCAGTAATTGGGAAGAACGTCAATACCCAGAACTTCTGTAATACGTTTCTTCATATTGCGAACCTCCTTTTGTTTATAGGCTAATTATACTAAAAAAAAGAAGGCGATGTTGTCATGTAACATGACAATTTTGCATTTTTTTAATGAGACGGCACAAGAAAAACAAAATTCTTATTTACGGCCAGATCCCTCTTGCTTTTTTAGCCTCAACAACTCTCTTTACTGCGATCAGATAAGCGCCAGTCCGCATCGTAACCTGTTTTTCCTGGGTAATATCCCATACGGCATAGAATGCTTTATCCATAATCTTTTTCAACTCTTCATTTACATGTTCTTCTGTCCAGCTGACCGACTGAATATTCTGTACCCACTCAAAATAGGATACTACAACGCCGCCGGCATTGGTCAAAATATCCGGAACAACCGTAATTCCACGACGCTCCAGGATTTCATCTGCCTCTGCCGTAGTCGGACCGTTGGCTGCTTCTACGATCAGCTTGGCCTGAATTTTCTCTGCATTATCCGCATTAATCTGATTCTCCAGCGCTGCCGGAACCAGAACAGTTGTCTTCATGGTCAGAATCTCCGCATTGTCAATCCGCTTCATACCCGGCTCCTCATAGCCGCTGAGCAGATTCTTTCTGTCTTTTGACAGATACTCCAGAATTGCAGGAATATTCAATCCGTCCGGATTATAAATACCGCCGGATACATCGCTGACTGCCACAACCTTCATACCTTCCCGGTGAAGCAGTTTGGCGCTGATACTTCCTACATTACCCATTCCCTGAATCACCACATCTGTTCCTTCCATCGGAATTCCCATTTTTGCAAGAATATTTTTCGTCGTAAGCATAACACCACGTCCGGTAGCCTCACTTCTGCCCAGAGCACCGCCCAGTTCAATGGGTTTGCCCGTTACAACGCCGGGTACACAGTGGCCTTTAAGCATACTGTAAGTATCCATCATCCAGCCCATAACCTGTGCGTTAGTTCCCACATCGGGAGCCGGAATATCCTGATCCGGTCCAATCAGAGGAGCTATACTGGCGGTAAAACGACGGGTAATCGCCCGCATTTCCCGCTCGGAAAGTTGGGAAGGATCACAGATTACGCCTCCCTTACCACCACCATAGGGAATTCCTACAACCGCACACTTAAAGGTCATCCATGCTGCCAGCGCCTTTACTTCATCGTTATTTACATTGGGATGGAAACGGATTCCGCCCTTAGCCGGTCCTCTGGAGGTTGAATGTTGAATCCGGTATCCCTCAAATACCTTTACCGTACCATCGTCCATCTGCACGGGAACGGAAACCTTCAACTCCCGCTCCGGGTATTTGATCGCCTCATAGTCGCTCTCCTCATAACCCAGGATTTCCGCTGCCTGCTTTACAACTTTAAGCACATTGTCATACGGATTATACTTTTCTGCCATGATTTTTTCCTCTTTTCTTTTTATTTTTCATTCAAGAGTTTTCGTACACCTGCCAGCTTCACGCACAGGCAAAACAGATCCATCGCCTGCTCCAGTTCTTCAGGAACGGGGAAAGACGGTGCAATACGAATATTGCTGTCCTTCGGATCTTTTCCATAGGGATAGGTCGCTCCTGCCCCGGTCAGAGTAACGCCGGCTTCCCGAGCCAGCCGAACCGTTTCGCCGGCACATCCGGGAAGCGTATCCACAGAAACAAAATAGCCTCCCTTCGGCCTGCTCCATGTCATAAGCCCGGTTCCATCCAGATGTTCCTCCAGTTTTTCCAGAACAATATCAAATTTCGGACGAAGTTCTCCTGCCAGCGCCCGCATATGTTCCCGCACTCCCTCAGCATTTTTAAAATACTGCACATGGCGGAGCTGATTCAGCTTGTCATGACCAATGGTCTGCGCACTCATCTCCCTTTTTATCTCCGCGATGTTTCCCAATCCGGAAGCCACAAGAGCCACGCCCGCTCCTGGGAAGGTAATCTTGGATGTAGAGAAAAAGTAATATACTCTGTTTTCATTTCCCGCTTCCCGGCAGTCCTCCAGAATATCCTTCAGAGGAACATCTTCATAAATATGATGTACCCCGTAAGCATTATCCCAGAAAATTCTGAAATCAGGCGCCGCCGTTTTCATTAATGCCAGACGTTCTACTACTCGATTGCTGTAGCAGACACCCTGGGGATTGGAATGCAGAGGAACGCACCAGATTCCCTTGATTCTCTCATCAGAAGCCGCCAGCCCTTCTACCTCATCCATATCCGGGCCGTCCTCCGTCAGCCTCACCGGGATCATCTCAATGCCCAGCGCCTCGCAGATCGCAAAATGACGGTCATATCCGGGGGAGGGACAGAGAAATCTCACCGTTTTCCCCTCATACTCCCAGAACTTCCACGGCTTCTCCCCCTGCGTTCCAAACAGGCACAGCCGCGCCATCATATCGTACATCATGTTCAGGCTGGAGTTTCCGCCGATGATGATCTGATCCGCCGGAATCCCCAGAAGATCGCCAAACAGCCGTCTGCACTCGGGGATACCGTCCAAAACGCCGTAATTTCTCGCATCCAGGCCATCCTCCGTCTTCCAGGAATCCAGTCCCCCGGTCAGCATTTCGCTGCTCAGATCCAGCTGGGCAGCCGCCGGTTTGCCCCGGGCCATATTCAAAGACAGCCCCTTTTCCTTCCAGACTGCATACTCCTCGGCCAGCTTTTTCTCCAGCTCTTTTAACTCTTCTCTGGTATACGCAGTGATCTCTTTCAAAACGCACCTCCTCCTTGTTTTGTGAATGTTCACCAAAACTTTCTTTTATTTTCTTCTTGCCACTATTATATTGTCAGGATATAATAAATTCAAATATATATCAGTATACTTATCATAAATATTTATTTATAGGAGGCCTCTATGTTTCAGGGAATGGAATACGTATACGAAGTCTATAAAACCCGCAGTTTTTCCAGGGCTGCCCAGAATCTCTACATCTCTCAGCCTTCTTTGAGCGCCACCATCAAGAAGATTGAAAACCGGATCGGCACGCCGCTCTTCGACCGGAGCACCACGCCGATCCAGCTCACCGAGTGCGGAAAAGAATACATCCGCTCCATGGAAAAAATCATGGACATTGAATCCGGATTTGAAAATTACCTCAACGATTTTAATGAACTGAAGACCGGGCACATCGCCATCGGAGGCAGCAACCTGTATACCTCTTTTGTCCTTCCCCCCCTTCTGACCCGTTTCACTCAGCGCTTTCCCGCTGTAAACATCCGCCTGGAGGAAGCCGACTCCGCCCAGCTGAAAAAACGCCTTTTCGCCGGCATCCTGGATCTGGTGATCGACAATTCCCAGCTGGATCCAAACGTCTATCAATGCCACCGCTATCAGAGCGAACATCTCCTGCTGGCCGTTCCGCCCTGTTTCGCCTCCAACACAGCGGCAAAATCCTACCTGCTGACCCGGGAGGACATCCTGTCTTCCCGCTTTCTTGAGGATTCCGTTCCCTGCGTTCCTCTTTCTCTTTTTTCCCGGGAACCCTTTTTATTCCTCCGTTCCGGAAATGATACCCGCCAGAGAGCCGAACGGATCTGCCAGCTCTGGAATTTCCAGCCCCGGGTGGTGCTGAAACTGGATCAGCAGATCACTGCCTTCAATCTGTCCTGCTTCGGCATGGGCTGCTCCTTCGTCAGCGATACCCTGATCCGAACCCTCCCACGGAATGTGGAGATGTGCTACTATAAGCTTCCCCTACAGGAAGCCCGCCGGGAAATCTATTTTTACCACAAAAAAAACAGGTACATCACAAGAGCCATGGAAGAATTCCTCAAGCTCACGCTGTGATCTGCGTACCTGTTTTCATCTTTGTATTTTCTTTTATCTTCTGCGGCTGTTCCCTGCGATCCGAATCATCACCGCGATCAGAATAACCATGAGAACAGCCGCTCCCACAGTCAGTCCCAGGATCATCGTCCGGCTGACAGAAGGTTCCTCTTCTTTTTCCTGATTTCCTTCTTCCACCTCCACGTCCTCCTCTTTTCCCTCCTTCTGCTCCTCTTCCTTCCCGGGCTTTGTCTCCTTCTCCGGTTCTTCTTCCTCCGGCTCCGGGGCGAGGGTGCTCTGCAGACTTGCATCCTCCACAAAAGGAATCTGATTCTCCTCTGCATACTCCTGCGCCGCACTGCCCGCCGCACCGTAGATGGTCAGATTTTTGCTGTCCTCCAGACCGGCCGAATCCTCATCGCTCTCGGGCCTCATCGTGCTTCCCGTCCCAATCCTGGTCACGCTGGAGGGAATATACAGTTCCTCCAGGCTGTAACACTGAAAAAAGGTGTCCTGGGGAATCGTCCTGACCCCATCGGGAATCCTGATATTTCTCAGAAGAGAACAGTTTCCAAAGGCCTCAAACTCTATCGTCCGCAGGCTGGAAGGCAGTTCCAGCGTCTCCAGGCTCTGGCAGAAGCAAAAAGCCTTCGGGGCGATCTCCTCTAGTCCCTCCGGCAGGGAAATCGTCTTCAGATTCGAGCAGCCGAAAAATGCGAAAGCGCCGATCCGGGTCACTCCATTTCCCATCGTCACCTCCTGCAGATCCCTGCAGTCTACAAATGCTCCCTCGCTGATCTCCGTCACGCTATCCGGGATCACCACACTCTGCACCGGCTCCTGCGCATCCTCAAAAATACTCTTGTTGGGATCTCCCCCCAGGATCTTCACCCCATCCGGGATCACCACATGCGTCTCCGATCCGGTATAAGCAGTCAGCCTTCCCTCCCCGTCCACCTGAAAATCAGGATCGGTGATCTGGATAGGCTCTTCCCCGTGAACCGGCGCGGGAGCCGCCAGTCCGGCAAGCGCGGCCAGACACAGGGTAATTACTGTTTTTTGCATAGTTTTTAATCTCATACGCACACTTCTCCTTTCCTCTTCTGACAATTATATCCCTTTCCGCCGGAAACTGCAATCTTCCTGTTCTCAAAAAATGGAATCCAAAAAGGAACCGGCACATCTTCTGCGCCGGTTCCAGTCACGTTCTTCTCTCTTATCTGTTTTTATTTCTTTTTCACGATCGCCTTATCTCCCAGCGCCTTGATAGACTCTTCCTCCAGCTTCTCCCAGGGCTGATAGATCTGACTCATATTTCCAAACAGGCTCTCCCCTTTCTGTTTCAGGTGATAATACCGGAAAATAGTATAGAACAGGGCAACCGCATAGTACACCGCCATCAGGATATAGTGGCGCATCTCCATCGTTCCGAACACATACCAGCCCAGAACCAGACAGAGTACGATGGCAACCGTGGTCATCAGACAGTTCAGCCAGTGCGGCGTCTTGATCGTCCGGTTTGCATAGGCATTGGGATATTTGTTCTTAATGGTATAAACCGCCAGGAAAGTAACCGGAGTCAGGAACAGTCCCGGGATAGAAGTAATCTTTACCACGTCTTCCAGATTAAAGTTGGCCACGATACAGATAATGGCCAGAATGGAGTTAAACCACAGGGACACTACCGGCGCACCGTGCTTGTTCAGCTTGCTGACTGCGCTGGGGAACAGGCCATCTCTGGCTGCTGCAAAGTTAATGCGGGCAAACATCATCATCGCAGAGTTGATGCTGGTGACAACTGCCAGAAGCGCACCGCCCGCGATAAAGAAGATAAACATTGCCGGTCCCATATACTTGTCAGCCACCTGAGCCAGATCATTGATGGCAAAGATCGCCTGGAACCCATCCTGCTCTGCCACGCCTACGGTAACGTAACCGATCAGAGCGTACACGATAGCCGTAAAAAGAGTGGATACCAGGTAAGCGATGGGGATGGATTTGCCCGGATCCTCAATCTCCTCTGCGGAGTACACCAGCACGTTGGCTCCAATCAGAGAACCATGCAGGATTCCCATGGCTGCCCACAGTGCGGAGAGCTGCACCGTGTCAGAGAGCACTGCGCCCAGGCTGATCGCCGTATTTCCCCAGCCCAGGAAAATGAAGCAGCCCAGAGCTACCACCAGGATTGCCACACAGACATTCTGTACCATAGCGGAAGTCTTCAGACCGAAACAGGAAATAATGGTAAATACAACGATCGCGATAACCGCCGATACCTGTTCCGGACATTCGGGAAGGATGTACTTAAAATACGTGGAAAAGGTCAGCGACATGGTGGCAATCTTCATAACGCCTACCATCAGCTCGTTGAACGCGTCCATCGCTCCCGCGATCGGGTGGACCAGACGGGTCAGATACATGTAGGAACCGCCTGTCGCCGGCAGGGAGGAACCGAGAAGCATTTCCGGAATACTGCGGACAAATACAACCAGCGCCGCCAGGATAAATCCGATTACAATTCCGTGTCCTCCCACGATCTTGATCGCGATCGGAGTGGAGGCAAAAACGCTCGCCCCGATAATACTGCCGATTCCCATAAGGATACATGACATAAGACCCATTTTTTGTTTTTTCATTCGCAACACCTCTCTCGTTCGATATTTGTTATCCCCACTATATCCGATTTCCTCCTCATACAGTGTCAGCCAGGTGACAATTTCTGTGCATTTTTTATATTTTTTCTTTCATTTTCTTTTCTTCTTTGTCATTTATGATTTCGCTTACCGGATTATACCATTTTATACTATATATTTTGTACAATATATTTTCCTGCTTTTTTCTTTTTTCAGTTGTACTTTTACCATTTCCCTGCTATATTTAAATAGATATGGAACTTTGGACATGATTTACATCAGAAAGGAGACAGATTATGATCACAGCCCGAAAAACCACGCCTTCTGACCTGGTCCAGATTACCCAGTTTCTCAAATCCACAGCTCTGTTCGGCAAACTTCCACCGGAAGAACTGGAGCGTCTTGCTTCAGGCGCCAAACTGAGCCTTAAGAAAAAAGGCAGTATTATTTATCAGAAAGATGATTCCTCCAGCTACCTCTACCTGATCAAATCCGGCTACGTAGTAGAATCGGTCTACTACGGCGCCAGCGTAGATGTACTGGTTAAAATCCGCAGCGCCGGAGAATATTTTGGAGAAATGGGTATTCTCTCCAGCAAGACTTACCCCAACACCGCAATCGCCCTGGAAGATACCTGTCTGGTAGCGATCAGCCGCGCTCAGTTCCTGGACACCATCTGGAGCAACACCAGTGTGTGCCGGGTCATTATCCTGGAGCTGATCGAGCGTCTTAACAACAGCGCTCAAAACATGGTAAATTCCATGTATCTGGACGCTTCCGGCCGTCTGGCGTTTACCCTGGTGAATCTGACCACCAACAACCGGCAAAAGTGTATGAATATCCGGGTAACCCAGTCCGCTCTGGCTGCCTCTTCCGGCATGGCCCGTCAGACAGCTGCAAAAATTCTGGGAGAATGGCGCCGCCAGGGCATTATTTCCACTGAACGGGGGCGTCTCTGTATCCTTGATCTGGATGCACTTCTCGATATTATTCTGAACAGTGAAATAGAAGGATAACTTTCAAAATTCAAACACAAAAAAAGATATGAGCATATGTCACACATCAGACAGACAGCCATATCTTTTTTTTGTATACTTATCACATAAGTTGACGCAAAGAACGCAAAGGAGGTACACTTATGAAGACAACTGAATTTTGTGAAGTAACTGGTCTTGATAAAGTTCCTGTTTATTGGGATCGCCGTTACACCAAAAATCTGGATCAGCTCTCCAAACCTGTTTACACAGTTAAAAAAGAAGAGGATGTGGAAATCATTCTCCGGGACGGATGCAAAATCTATGCGGATGTTTATCACCCTGCAGAGATCGACAAAGCTCCCTCTCTGATTGCCTGGTCCGCTTACGGAAAACATATGCAGATGATGCGTCACGGCGCCCTTCCGGGAGAATCCAACTACTTTGACCACTCTCTGGAAGCCGGCGACATTGATTTCTTTGTAGAAAGAGGCTACACCTTTATCATCCCCGATCCCAGAGGAATCGGCGAGAGCGAAGGCGAGTTCCTTGGCATCTACAATCCCCAGGAGCAGGAAGATGTCTACGACACCATCGAGTGGGCAGGCACCCAGTGCCAGTGGTCTACCGAAAAAGTTGCTCTTCTGGGTTATTCCTATTTCGGGATCATCCAGGCTCTGGCCGCCGCTCTGCAGCCTCCCCATCTGGTATGTATCATGCCCCTGTCCTACACCGACGACTATTATCAGCACGGTTACTACGGCGGCGTAGCCGACACCTACATGAACATGTACTGGGAGCTGTGCCCCGCCAACAATCCGGTCACCTGGACCAGCAAGATGATGTCCGAGAAAGAGATGCGGGCACGGATCAAAGAGATCGCCAGCGATCCGGACATCGGAAATAATACCTACTTTGACAAGATGTTCCATGTATGGCCGCCCAAATACCACACTTTCTATCTGGACTACCTGCTTCATCCCCAGGAGGATGACTTCTGGAAGCCTCGCTCCATGAAATACAAATACGACAAGATCAAAGTGCCCGTATACTTCAAATGCGGCTGGGCTCCCACTGGACGCTGGTCCGCTCCGGTCATGAACGCCATGAACTCCCCGGAACTCTCCGTCTACAAACGCTGCGGCGTGATGGAAGGCTACAACGGCATGGAGCTTCCCTACCGTTTCATGAACGAGGAAATGCTCCGCTGGTACGACCACTGGATGAAGGGCATTGACACCGGTATCACCGAAGAACCTCCCATGAAGCTGAACATTCTGGGACGCGGTTACCGCTACGAACACGAATGGCCGCTGGCGAGAACCGACTGGAAGAAGCTGTACCTGCATACTTTCGGACAGCTGCGCTGGGAACCGGTTGTGGAAGGCAATCTGGAACCGGACAGCTTCACCCACCGGCCGCCGCAGATCACAACCGAGGTAGAAAGCCTGACCTACCGGACCGACCGTCTGGGACAGCCCACAGAGTTCACCGGGCCGATTGAGCTGCATCTGTTTGCAAAGATCGACCGCCCCAACGCCAACCTGATCGTTCGCCTGTGGCAGATTACGCCCGGCGGAACCAGAATGCCTGTATGCCGTATCGGTTCTTTAAAGACCAGCTATGCGCTGGATGAAGAGAAGAGCCTGATCGGCCGCCCGGTACACGACTATTCAAAGAAGGTAGAAGAAAATATCGATGAAATCCGCGAGTTTGTTGTGGAAGTCAACCCCATCGGTATGGTCTTCCCGGCAGGTTCCTCCATCGAGCTGGAGATCAAAGCTATGGATAACTTCTATCCGCAGAAGGGCGCATGGCAGGCAAAGATGGATCACTTAGGACCGATCCCCAGCTGGAATACCATCAATTATAAGATTTACCGGGATAAAGACCATCCGTCCTATATCCTGATGCCCTACATTCCCAGCACTCCTGCTGAGAACTGGCTGCAGCCTGTTGTAGACGACGGCATTGCAACCAACACCGGAAAAGCCGGAACACATTAAACGGCAATCATCCTCTCATATATGAAAATGCGTGTGCAGTCTCCAAGTTCGCCGGAGGCTGCACACGTATTTTTTTCTTACTATATAAAGCTTACCAGAATACTCACGATAAAAATGGAAATTCCATTGCTGATCAGCATGGTTCCTATTCCCAGCACCGGTCCCAGCTGGCTTTTCAGCACTGCCTGCTCCATGGGATTTCCGCCCATAGCCGAATACCGCTCCACCAGAACTCCATTCACCGGAAATCCGGTTATACAGTTTACACACATCGCCATCCCCCGCCAGGGGCTCATACCGAACCTTTTCCCCAGCAATGCGCCGCACAGTGCCATCACGGCAGTTCCCACCGCCATACAGAGAAGAAGCGGAGGCAGCAGACCCAGAATGGCAAATACCGTTCCATTCTTAATGGTGGTAGCCAGCGTATTGGCCATCAGTCCCATCAGTCCCAGAAGCAGCAGACCGTAGGAATCCGATTTATACAGAGGCGCCTTGTCCATAAGCCCCAGATGCCCCAGAAGAAATCCCAGGATCAGCGCCGTCATATTCACGTTCAGATCCAGGCCGAACTGGCCGTTTACCCAGTCCACAGCCATCCGGTTTACAAAAGACACCGTCATAATAATACCCAGATAATAGGCCGTCGTCTTAAACCGGGCAGGAATCCGTCCCACCAGACCGCCCTGTACCTCTTCCTTCGGCGGCCCTGCCGGCGGTTTAATCTCTCCTCTGTGCAGGCGGTCGAGGATCAGCGCTGACTCCCGCTTCAGTGCAAAACAGCAGAGGGGAACGGAAAAAAGTCCCTGAAACATAAAAATCAGCCAGGGAAACACCGACACTCTGGGCGCAGTCTCCACCACCCACCGGGATGCAATGGCGCAGGAAGCGCCCCCTCCCACAATGGATCCAGGCGCCAGAAGAGAAAGTTCCTTTCCGATCACCGGACGCAGACCGAAGCAGACAACCAGAAAGAGGATCAGGGTGGAAATCAGGCAGAGCGCCGCCCCTTTCTTCTGCACTCGCAGAAAAGCTGTGCTGATCATCGTTCCCGAGTGGATGACCAGTACGTTAAAAGCGATCGTTCCCACCGCAATCATGTTGGAACTCAAGATCATATCATCAGGGAACCAGTGCATTCCAAAGCAAAGAATAAACACGCCCCCCATCAGAAGCGGCATTGGAACATAGGATTTCAAAAGGGAAGACAGAGCCTGTGTCGCAAAAATAATCAGCACAAAAATCAGGAAACTCTGTTCAAAGGTCCAGGTATAGGATGCGCCCATAACATTTTCCTCCTCTGCATTTTTTATTTTATCATATCAGATCTCCCCTCCTTTTGTCCGTCACATGAATGACAGATTTCCTGTTGACAATAAATTTCATTTTGTTATAAAATAGTTTTGGATGACCTGGCATCTTGGCTCAAGGACATCCTTTTTCTATGCAAATGAAGCGAAAGGAGTTTATTATCATGTCATCAGAAGTACAACAGGAAAACAAAATGGGTGTTCTGCCTGTACCCAAACTGCTTTTTCAGATGGCGCTTCCAGTCATCATTTCCATGCTAGTTCAGGCCCTGTACAATGTAGTAGACAGTATGTTCGTGGCGCGGATCAACGAAAATGCCCTTACCGCCGTATCTCTGGTCTTCCCGGTGCAGAATCTGCTGATCGCCGTCTCCGCCGGAACGGGAGTCGGTATCAACGCCCTTCTGTCCCGCTGCCTGGGCGCCCGGGAATTCAAACGTGCCAACGCCGCAGCCTTAAACGGTATCTTTCTGGCTATCCTCAGTTCTCTGGTGTTCGCCGTTGTGGGTGTTCTGGCCGCAGATCCCTTCTTCACCTTCCAGACCACCGATCCGGAAATCCATAAGTTCGGCGTTCAATATATGGTTGTCATCTGCGCTCTCTGCGTGGGTATTTTTATGCAGATCACCTTTGAGCGTCTGCTTCAGTCCACGGGAAAAACCCTGTTCATCATGATTTCTCAGGGAACCGGCGCGATCATCAACATTATCTTTGACCCAATCCTGATCTTTGGCCTGTTTGGTTTCCCGAAAATGGGAGTGATCGGAGCCGCCGTCGCCACCGTAGCCGGACAGCTGTGCGGTATGCTTCTGGGACTGATCTTCAATCTGAAGTTCAACCACGAACTCCACTTAAGCCTGAAGGGCTTCCGCCCGGATCTCTCCATTATAAAGGGGATCTATGTCGTTGGAATTCCTTCTATTATCATGCAGGCAATCGGCTCTGTGATGACCTTCGGCATGAACAAAATCCTCATGCAGTTTACCTCCACGGCGGCCGCAGTCTTCGGCGTCTATTTCAAGCTGAACAGCTTTGTATTTATGCCCATCTTCGGACTGAACAATGCCATGGTTCCCATCGTCGCCTATAACTACGGAGCCCGCCAGAAAAAGAGGATCACCCATACTGTGCGTCTCAGCATCATTACTGCTATCTGTTTCATGCTGGCCGGCGTCGCCTGTTTCCTCTTTATTCCCGGTACACTTCTGGGAATCTTCGATGCTTCGGAAAACATGCTGTCCATCGGTATCCCGGCTTTGCGGATCATCTGTATCAGCTTCTTCTTCGCCGGCCCCAGCATTATTTTAAGTTCCGTCTTCCAGGCGCTGGGAAATGGACTCTACAGCCTGTGGGTATCTTTCGCCCGTCAGATCGTGATTATCCTGCCGGCCGCCTATCTTCTGGCAAAATTCTCCGGCCTTAGCGCCGTATGGTGGTCCATCCCCATCGCCGAGGCCATCTCTCTGGTTCTGACACTTCTTCTGTTCCGGAGGATCTGCCGGACAAAACTGGATCGTCTGTAGTTTTCAACGATTCCCGTTATCCGATTCACTCAGAAAGCGGCCTCCCCCTTTTCAGAATCCAATCCTATTCCACAATGACTGCCGTTCCGCTGGCCGTCACCATAAGCATTCCGTTGTCTGATCCCAAAACCTCATAATCAATATCAACGCCTACAACTGCATTTGCGCCCAGCAGCTCTGCCCGCGCTTCCATTTCCCACACCGCATTCTGCCTTGCCTGAATCAGCTCTTCTTCATAGCTTTCCGAGCGTCCGCCGAAGAAGTTGCTGAACGAAGCTGCCAGATCTTTCATAAAATTAACACCGGAAATCACCTCTCCAAAGACAATCCCCTTATACTCTGTAATTCTTTTCCCCTCGATGTTCTGTGTGGTCGTACTGATCATATAATTGTCCCTCCTCTTCACTTTTTCCATATTCATATTATAGCAGTTCCCCATATCCGTCACAACAAAATCCTTGTCTCCTTCCACCCAAAAACCCCGCGGACACCTTACCGGCATCCGCGGGGCTTTTTCTGCTGATCTAAAGATCAGACAAACTGATTCTGTTTTCTGTCGTAACTGTAATCTATCTCTTCCAGCTTTTTTTCCAGCTCTCCCTGCTCCACATCCAGACTCCGGCAGAGTTCCTCCAGCGTCTCATAATGATCCCGCAGCTGAGTATTGACGTAACTCAAAAGCATCACCGGATCTTTTGGTATCATACCTTTCTCCTTCCTGTCAGTGCGCCGTCTTCCAGATCGATGAGGATCTCATCCCCGGCCCGTACCTGTCCGGAAAGGATCAGCCGGGCTGCCAGCGTCTCTACATGTTTCTGCACATATCGTTTCAGAGGACGGGCGCCGTACACTGGATCGTATCCTCCGTCAATGACAAACTGTTTTGCCGGTCCGCTCAGGCAGATTGAAAGTTCCTGCTCTTCCAGGCGGCTGTTCAGTTCCTTCATGAGAAGGTCTACAATATTTCCAATATTGTCTTTCGTCAGCGGTTTAAACATAATAATCTCATCCAGGCGATTCAGGAACTCCGGACGGAAATGATTCCGCAGATCATTCTGAACCATCGTGGCAGCACTCTGGCTGATACTGCCGTCTTCCTGGATTCCTTCCAGCAGATAGGAGGAACCAATATTCGAGGTCATGATCAGGATCGTATTTTTAAAGTCTACCGTCCGTCCCTGAGAATCCGTGATCCGTCCGTCATCCAGCACCTGCAGGAGTACATTGAAAACATCGGGATGAGCTTTCTCGATTTCATCAAAGAGTACGACCGAGTAAGGTTTCCGACGCACTGCCTCCGTCAGCTGACCGCCTTCCTCATATCCAACATATCCCGGAGGCGCTCCGATCAGACGGGAAACAGAATATTTCTCCATATACTCACTCATGTCGATCCGGACCATGTTGTTTTCATCATCAAAAAGATTGGCCGCCAGCGTCTTGGCCAGCTCTGTTTTTCCCACTCCGGTAGGCCCCAGGAAAAGGAAGGATCCAATGGGTTTTGTGGGATCCTTGATCCCGGCTTTGGAGCGCAGGATCGCTTCTGTCACTTTCCTGACCGCCTCATCCTGTCCGATCACCCGCTTATGCAGTTCGTCCTCCAGTCCCAGAATCTTCTGGCGTTCTCCTTCTGTCAGCTTTGCGATCGGTATTCCGGTCCAGCGGGAGACAATCTTTGCGATCTCCTCCTCATCCACACTTTCATGCACCAGGGAAAGATCCTTCTCCCGCACCTTCTGCTCCTCGATCTCCAGCTGCTTCTGCAGCTTGGGCAGTTCTCCATACTGCAGTTCTGCCGCCTTATTCAGATCATAATTTCTCTGCGCCACCTGGATCTGCTTATTCAGATCTTCAATCTGTTCTCTTAACTGAGACAGCTTCTCCACCGAATTCTTTTCATTTTCCCACTGTACCTTCTGGCTGCTGAACTCTTCCCTCAGCTCTGCCAGTTCTTTCTGCAGGGTTTCCAGGCGATCCTGGCTTAATTTGTCCGTCTCCTTTTTCAGTGCAGCCTCCTCAATTTCCAGCTGCATAATTTTGCGCTGCTGCTCATCCAGCTCCGCCGGAAGGGAATCCAGTTCCGTCTTGATCGACGCACAGGCCTCATCCACCAGATCGATCGCCTTATCCGGCAGGAACCGGTCGGAAATATACCGCTGGGACAGAGCCGCCGCTGCCACCAGCGCGCTGTCCGTGATCTTCACCCCATGGAAAACTTCATACCGCTCCTTCAATCCCCGGAGGATAGAAATGGTATCTTCCACCGTGGGCTCTTCCACCATGACCGGCTGGAATCTACGCTCCAGAGCCGCATCCTTCTCAATATACTGCCGGTACTCATCCAGGGTGGTAGCTCCGATGCAGTGCAGCTCTCCCCGCGCCAGCATGGGCTTTAACATATTTCCCGCATCCATGGCGCCTTCCGTCTTTCCCGCACCTACGATCAGATGCAGCTCATCGATAAAGAGGATGATTTTTCCCTCGCTTTTTCTGACCTCTTCCAGAACCGCCTTCAGACGCTCCTCAAATTCTCCTCTGTACTTGGCGCCTGCCACCAGGGCTCCCATATCAAGGGCAAAAATCTTCTTATCTTTGAGCGCCTCGGGCACATCGCCGCGGACAATCCGCTGCGCCAGCCCTTCCACCACCGCTGTTTTTCCCACGCCCGGTTCACCGATAAGCACCGGATTGTTCTTCGTCTTACGGGAAAGAATGCGGATCACATTCCGGATCTCCCCGTCGCGGCCGATTACCGGATCCAGCTTCTGATCCCGAGCCTTTTCCACCAGATCCTGTCCGTACTTGGTCAGCGTATCATAGGTGGCTTCCGGATTATCGCTGGTCACCCGCTGATTTCCCCGCACCGTAGAGAGCGCCTGCAAAAAACGCTCCCGGGTAATGCCGTACTCCTGAAATAATTTCTTCATGGAAGGACTGGGATGATTTAACAGGGACAAAAACAAATGTTCCACCGAAACGTACTCGTCTCCCATTGCCTTTGCCTCATCTTCTGCGCTGACCAGCGCTTTGTTCAGATACTGGCCGATATAGGGCTGTCCTCCTGATACCTTCACCCTCCCATTGAGCGCCTGCTCCGTCCGGTTCAGAAAATGCTCCTTCTGTATCTCCATCTTCTCGATCAGTTTCAGGATCAGACTGTCCTCCTGATGGAGCAGAGCATAGAGAAGATGTTCCTGCTCAATTTCCTGATTTCCAAACTCATAAGCGGTTTTCTCCAGATCCTGAACCGCCTGAATCGATTTCTGCGTAAATTTACTGATATTCATATACAATCCCCCTTTCCGTGAGAATCATCTGTTTTCTTTGTTCTAGTGTCACTATAACACCTTTTGTTAGCCACGTCAACACCCGAGTGCTAATTTCCCAAAAAAATTACGTTTCTCACCGAATCCGCTCCAGAAGTACCTCAATCTTTCCTCCGCAGACCATTCCCTCTTCCTCCCCGGCCTGGGCAGTCAGTTCCACTTCCATAAGACGGGCCTGTCCCTCCCCGCTGCGCAGCATGGAAAGCGCCGTGCGGATCACCTCCGCCTCCATACATCCTCCGCCGATCGTACCGCTGATCCTTCCATCCGGAAAAATGGCCATCTTCGTGCCGGCTGCCCGGGGTGCAGACCCTTTCCTGTCCACGATCACGGCCAGGATCTTTTCTCCCGGCTCTTTTAAGTTTTCCACAAGGCGGGGATCGTATCCTCCCCTTTTCCCCTTTTTATTCTTTTCTTCCACAATCTCAGCCAGAATCGAAAGCGCGATTTCCTCCGGCGTCTCTGCCCCGATTTTAAGTCCTATGGGACTGTGAAGACCACTCAGCTGCATTTCCGAAAATCCTTCTGCCCGAAGACTTTCCCTCACTGCGGCCGCCCGCCTTCTGCTCCCCATCATACCCACATAATCATACTGTTTTTTCAGTATCTCCTTCAGACAGATCTGATCATATCGATGTCCCCGGGTTACAACCACAAAAGATACGCCTTCGCCCCCTGGCATCTGCCTCAGCGATTCTGCGAAAGGAGCACAAATCACCAGATCCGCTCCGGCTTCCCTGGCCTGGTCTGCAAAGGAAGGCCGGTCTTCCAGAACCGTCACGGAAAAACCCAGAAGCTTTGCCATGCGGATCACAGCAAGGGAAACATGTCCTGCTCCGCAGAGAATGATTTTGTTTTCCTGCAGAATGCAGTCACAGAAAACCTGTATTCCCCCGATCTTTTCTTTTCCAAAAGAAAAAGGCGGACAAAGCTCCTCCCTGTGGCGTGAGAAAAATCCGTCTCTGTGGGACATCCATAAAATTTCTCCCCCTTCCAGAAGACATTTTTCCCCCAGACTTTCTCCCTCCAGAACCGTCAGAACCCTCCTCGCTTCTCCGCTGCTCTCTTCCGCTGCCCTTTCATAAAAATTCAACCTTCTCATCCTCCTATCTGAGCCATTGTGTGACGCTCCAGCTTCTCTCCCCCGGCGCAGGAAAACTGATGCCCCTCCGGTTTCTGCCGAACCGCCTCCTCCACCGCCCTGCAGATCTCCTCCTCTTTTGCGCCGGATCTGAGGCGCACGCCCAGATCAACCCCCTGCTCATATTGAAGGCAGGTCTTTAAAAATCCCCTGGATGTGAGGCGCAGCCGATTACAGGAGCTGCAGAATTTATGCGTCACTGCGCTGATAAATCCCACCTTTCCGGAAAATCCCGGAAAATCATAATAATGGCCGGGACCATTTCCCATTTCTCCCGCAAACGGACGGGCATTTCCATAGCGGGCCTGTAAAAGTTCCAGCATGGACTCTTCTCCCACTTTCTCGTAATTTCGCCCCTCCCCGATGGGCATCATCTCGATGTACCGCACCGCCACCGGATAGTTTCGGGCCAGCTCGGCCACTTCCTCCGCCTTCTGCCCCGGAATCCGCGCCGGTACACAGTTCACCTTAAGCGGAATTTTTCCTCCGCCCAGGATCCTTTGAAATCCTTCCATCACTCTGGCAAATCCCCTTCTCCGGGTAATCGCAAAAAAAACTTCCGGATCCAGCGTATCCAGACTTAAATTGATCCCGTCGATCCCGGCCGCTTCCAGGGCATCTGCCTTCTCCGCCAGCAAAATTCCATTGGTAGTCAGCGTCACCTGGGAAATTCCGGAAATCTGTTTCAGTTCCCCGGCCAGGTTCTCAATCCCGGGATAAAGCAGCGGTTCTCCGCCGGTCAGTTTGATTTTCTCAATCCCCATGCCGGCCAGCAGACGGACAAGGGCGAGGATCTCCCCGCTTTCCAGCTCCCTCTCTTCCTGTCCCTCCGGCCTTTCTGCCAAAGTTCCCCCGCCTTTTTCCTCCGGCATGCAGTAAACACAGCGAAGATTGCACCGGTCAGTCACGGAAATCCTGAGATAATCGATCCTTCTTCCAAAACCGTCAATCATAGCTGAAATCTCCGCTCTTTCCCCCGGTTTTTCGTACAAGATGAATGTCGGTAATCTCCATCCTCCTGTCAATCGCCTTACACATATCATAGATCGTAAGGAGCGCTGTCGTCACGGCGGTGAGCGCCTCCATTTCCACACCGGTCTTCTCCTCCACCTTTACCGTGGAAAACGCCCGGATCTCCAGCTTCTCTTCCTCCACTTCAAAATCCACGGAACATTTCCGTATGCACAGAGGATGGCACATGGGAATCAGCGACCAGGTCTGTTTGGCCGCCATAATCCCGGCCACCTGTGCCACCCCCAGCACATCTCCCTTTTTTACTTCTCTGCGGCGCACCGCGTCCATCACTTCCCGGTTTACCCGGATCGTTCCGGACGCGCACGCAGTCCGGGCGGTAACTTCTTTCGCCGTCACGTCTACCATCACTGCGTTTCCATCCCTGTCAAAATGACTCCACTCTGCCATATTTCTCCCTCCTTCTCAGACGCTTTTTCCAAAACTGCACGCCGGATAATGGCACACCTCACAGCCCAGGCAGAGCCCCCCGTGCCCCAGACGGATCAGGTCTTCTCTCTCCACGCGGACACCTGCAGCTGCCCGCGGAAGAATCAGATCAAAAATAGTGGTTTCAGCGTACATAACACAGCCAGGCAGTCCCAGCACCGGCGTTCCGTCCTCAAAATACGCCAGGCAGAACATAGCGCCCGGAAGCACCGGAGCGCCGTAGGAAATCCCCCGGGCGCCGGTGTCCCGGATCGCGCCCGGCGTCCGGTCATCGGGATCTACACTCATCCCTCCCGTAGTCAGAATGAGATCGCACCCCTTCTCCCTCATTTCCAGAATTGCCTCTGTGATGCGCTCTTTGTCATCCCCCAGGATCACATGCTCTGTCGTCTCAATCCCGTAATCCGCCAGCTTGTTCTTCACCACCGGTGTAAACGTATCTTCAATTCTCCCGAAAAACACCTCATTTCCGGTTGTCACAATCCCGGCTTTTCGCTTTTTATAAGGAAGCAGTTCACACAGAGGCGCCGTCCCTGCCGCCGCTTTTACTTTCTCCATCTTCTCTTTCTTTATCACCAGCGGAATCACCCTGGTTCCCAAAAGTTTCTCTCCCTGTTTCACCGGCGTATTGGTATGACGGGTGGCGATCATAACCTGATCGATCCCATTAATCCGGTTCAGCCGATCCACGTCTACCCGAAACAGTCCGTCACAGGCGGCCGTCAGTTCGATTTTCCCTTCCTTTACTTCCGACGCCCTCATATGTTCCCCCATGCAGACGTCCCGCAGAATAGCGGCCGCCTCATTTTCATGGTATACCGTATCATCTTTTTCCCAGACATACAGATGATCTTTTCCCAGGCTCAGGAGCACCGGAATATCTTCCGCCGTCACCACATGGCCTTTTCGGAAGCGTGCTTCCTTGGTCACTCCCCGGATGATCTGGGTAATATCATGGCACAGCACATGCCCTTTCGCTTCTTCTGTCCTGATTAATTTCATTTTATTTTCCTCCCTGCCTGTCCGTCCGGGCACACTCCCCGGCACGCCCTTTTGCCAGTCGGATTCCGTGCTCCAGCACCGGCAGAATATACGTAAGACTCTCTTCCACCGCTTTGGGACTCCCCGGCAGATTGACGATAAGCGTCCCTTTGCGCAGTACGCTCACTCCCCGTGAAAGCATGGCCCGCGGCGTAATCAATAAACTATAGGCCCGCATCGCTTCCGCAATTCCGGGCGCATTCCTGTCTGCAGCCGCCAGCGTTGCCTCCGGCGTCACATCGGTGGGCGAAAATCCTGTCCCCCCTGTGGTAAGGATCAGATCCATCTGCCTCCGGTCTGCCAGCCGGATCAGCTCTCCTTTCAACGGAGAGATCCCGTCCGGCAGAAGGAGACGCTCTTCCACCCGAAAGCCTGCCTCTTCCAGGAGTTTTGCCGCAAGCGGACCGGATTTATCCTCCCGCTCTCCCCGGCTTCCCTTGTCTGAAAGAGTGATAACCGCAGCGCGGAGGGGGAGGTCTTCGGGAAAGGGAAGCAGGGTAAGTTTCTCTCCCTTCCTCACCATTCCGCCCTTCAATACCCGGGCAAATACCCCTTCCCTCGGCATAATACATTCTCCGGTCTGCTGCTTTATATTGCAATCGCTGTGGCACTCTTTTCCCACCTGCGTCATCTCAAGAACTGCCTCGCCCACCGCAAAACGGCTTCCCACCGGAAGTGTTCCAAAATCAAATCCCTCCGCCACCAGGTTCTCACCGAAAGCTCCGTACTCTACCGGAACTTTCTTCCTGAATTCTTCAATTTTCTCTGCCGAAAGCAGACTTACCTGGCGGTGCCAGGTTCCACCGTGGGCATCGCCCTCCAGCCCGAAGTTCTCGATCAGGCGCGCTTCTCCCACCTCTTTTTTCAGCGTTCCTTTTTTTTCACTGATGCAGACTGCCAAAATCTTTCCCATGTTTCCTCCTGCTATTTTAATGATACAGAAGAAGGATATGTTCTGCCGACACGCCAAGACGCTCCGGCAGCTTCTCCGCCCTCTGTTCTCCCGAAATTCTCCACCATAGTTTCCCTGTTTCCCTCTCTTTTTCTCCATATTGAAAGAGTACGGTAGTCTCAAAGGGTCCCTCCATCTTCCCGGAGCAGACAACCGGATAGCTGTTTTCCCCCTCACCGGGCGAGAAATGATGCGCCCGCACGCCCACCGCCACCAGGTTATCTTCCACCGGCCGGGCCGTGTCAAACCGCACGCCCCACTCCGGCACTTCCACCTCATATTTCCCGGTTTTTCTGGCCGCCGCAATATTCTTGCACCCGGTAAGCACCGCTCCCGTCCGGCTTCCCGGATTTTGAAAAACAGCTTTCGTCTCCCCGCATTCCAGGATCTGCCCCTGTTCCAGAAGAGCCAGCCCGCTGCACAGCTGATACACCTCATCCCGGCTGTGGCTCACCAGAACTGTATCCCGTCCAAAATGTTCCATCAGTTCCCGCACCTGGATCTGAAGCTGATCCCGCAGATAGGCATCCAGAGCACTGAACGGTTCGTCCAGAAGAAGCAGCTCCGGCTCACTTACCAGTATCCGGGCCAGCGCTGTCCTCTGCTGCTGCCCTCCGCTTAATTCTCCCGGATACTTCTTCAGAAATGGCTCAATCTGAAAAAGTTCTGCCGCCTCCTGCATTTTCTCCCGGCGCTTTTTCCTGTCTTTCTCTGCCGAAAGGCCGCAGAGAATATTTTTTTCCACCGTCATATGGGGAAAAAGCGCATAGTTCTGGAAAAGATAGCCCACCCTGCGCTTCTGCGGCGGGAGATTGATCCCTTTTTCACTGTCAAACAGCGTCCTGCCATTGAGGCAGATCTTCCCTTCGTCGGGAGTCAGAATCCCCGCAATGCACTGAAGCGTCACACTCTTTCCGCTTCCCGACGCCCCCAGAAGTCCCAGGATCCCTTTTTCCTTTTCCAGTTTTACCTGCAGAGTAAAGTTTTCAAATTTCTTTTTTATCTCCACAGAAAGGCTCATCTTCCCACCTTCCTTCTGTTCTTCGTTTCCAGCAGATTAACCCCCAGCAGAACCAAGACAGAAATCCCCAGATTAACCAGCACCCAGAAGATAGCTCCCGCCTCATCGTTTGTCCGCCAGAGCTGATACACTGTCGTGGAAACAGTCGCCGTCTTTCCGGGAATATACCCGATCAGCATGCTGGTCGCCCCGTACTCTCCCAGCGCTCTGGCAAAAGCCAGCACGGCCCCCGCCAGGATCCCCTGCCGGCAGACCGGCATGCGGATCCTCCAGAAAATGTAAGTATTGGAAAGTCCCAGCGTCTGCGCCGCACGCTCCAGAGCCGGATCAAAACTCTCAAAAGCCCCCCGGGCTGTCCGGTACATCAGAGGGAATGCCACCACCGCTGCCGCCAGCACACCACCGTACCAGTGCATCGCCACCTGTACTCCCAGACCGGAAAGCCACCTGCCCACCGGATGGCCGGCGCCAAAAATCAGCAGAAGCAGATAGCCGCAGACTGTGGGCGGAAGCACCATGGGCAGAGTAAAAATCACATCGAGAAGCCCTTTCACGGCCCTGGGCAGCCGGACGATATAATAAGCCGCAAAGATCCCGGCAAAAAATACGATTCCGCTTCCCACAGCCGCGATGCGGAGAGAATTCCAAAGGGGATACCAGTCCATATCTGTTTTCTCCTTACTCTGCTTTTTTAAATCCTGCGGACTGGAAGATCTCCATGGCTTCCTCGCCCTGAAGCCAGGCCAGAAACTCCCGGGCCTCCTCGATCTGCCCGCTGTTTTTCATCACAGCCGCCGGATAAAGCACCTGGCTGCACATCTCCCCGGACGTCCGGTCCGTGATGGAAAGTCCTGCCGCAGAGGCATCTGTACTGTAAATCACTCCGCAGTCCACACTCCCTTCCGCAATCTGCGCTGTGACCTCCTTCACATTTGTTCCATAGGAAATCAATCCTTCCGCCGCCAGCGCCTCCTCTGACAGCCCGTAAAATTTCAGGATCTCACCGGTATACTGTCCCACCGGCACATCCGCATTTCCCATTCCCAGCAGAATCCGGCCTTCCCGCAGAGCTTTTGCCATCTCTTCAAAGCTTTCCACCGCCCCCTCATCTGCCGGATCTGTGCAGAGCACCACCTGGTTTTCCAGAAGATCGATCCTGGTGTCTTCCAGCACAAAATCAAGTTCTTCCGGATTCTTCTCCTTTCCGGATCGGGCATCCAGCTGATCCATCTGCTTCTGAGCCGCCGAGAGAAAGAGATCACAGTCTGCCCCCTCCTGAATCTGAATTTTCAGGGTCCCCGAAGAATCAAAATTAAACTGCAGTCTGATGTGGGGATTTTCTTCCATATAAATCTCCCCGATCTCCTTTAATGTCTCCGTAAGCGATGCCGCTGCAAATACGGTCAGTTCCACTTCTTCCTGACCGCTTTTTTCCGCTTCTCTCCCGCAGCCCACAGCACCGAATACCAGAATTCCTGCCAGAACTGCTGCCGGAAATCGTTTTTTCATCTTTTTCCTCCTTCAAACCCCCGCCATCTGTTTTCTTTTGCCTGCCCGTTTCTTTCATCCTACCAGACTTGCAGGCATTTTTCAACAAAGCTTTCCGCCGCGGAAAACGGAAGATAAAAGGGATCCGGGAAAAACGAATTTACGTTTTTCCCAGATCCCTTTTGATCCTGTGCCTTATACAAATCTCCGGCACAAGCGGTCAAATTCTTCTTCCTTCATCTTTCCCGTCCGTATCAGATAAAAATAATCATACGCGTTGGGCAGACAGGACAGATTCAGAAAAGCTTTCGCAAAGGCATGGGCGGCAATCTCGGAACAGCGGCTGATATGGCCGAAGCGTTTTCTTCCAAACAGCCGGGACAACAGCACCGGCGGCAGTTCTTCCGCCGCAGTCTTTCCTTCCGCGAATTCCAGATAATGAAAAAACTCATGAGCCAGATGAATCCGGAGCGCCTGTTCACAGGAAAGCCCTTCTTCCCCTCCCAGGCTGCTGTTGACCGCAAGGCTTTCAATTGAAGACTGGTACAGCTCTACCCGCTTTTCCCTTTCGCTCATCACCGCCTGCCCCCGGAGCATCACTCCCATCGTACCTTTTGTCTCTTTACGGTATACAATAGCGATCCCCTGTTGCTTATAAAGTTCAAAAATATCTTTTCCTGCGTATCGGCCGGCTTTCTCCCGCCCGATACGCAGAGAACCTTCTATGTATTCTCCTCTTTTTTCCTCCGGTATCTTACCGTACAGAAGATCCTGCTCCAGCTCAAGAAAGGCCAGTACCCTGTCCGTCAGCATTTCTTTCATTCTTTTCTCCCGCCTACTTGTATGCAATCGCCAGAATTTCTTCTTCCGGCCCCATCATCTCTGTCTCCACGTCCAGAATCGAATACAGCTGTTCTGCCGTCTGCATTCCGGTCAGATCCAGCATCTTCTCTTTATAGAAGACAAACACCTTGGGGATCGTGGCATTTGCATCAGAATACGTGGTATTCTCATCCAGGAAAGGATTAAACACCGTCTCCCGGTCACCTTTCCGGAATTTCAGATACTCCGCCTTTTCCCTGCGCAGACGCACCACCCCTTCCCGGTCAATGACTGCAAGACTTTTCGTCTTTAATTTCAGGATCCCGAAAAGTGCTTTTTTCTGCTTCACCGCCTGAAAAATATTCCAGCGCCCGCTTCCGCACACAAAGCTTACTTCTTTTTTCTCCGCTCCCAGGGCTTCCACCGCAATCTCTTCCAGCTGTTCCCTGGTCAGTGCCTCTGCTCCCAGATTCTTCTGCCGCAGTTCCGTCGCTCCCGTAGCGATTGCTCTAAGAATGTTTTTCTGCGCATCGATCTCTATGGAAACATCCACGGTAGACTCATTGGCGCCGGAACGCACAATGCGCTCAATAACATCCGCCCGGATCTTCTTAATATCTTCATCTGTGGGATTGGCGATCGTTCTCTCCAGCTGCTCCCGCACCATGGCAAGCGCAACGCCGATCGTGGAAATATAGGGCGCATTTTTGGCAATTCTGCACTTCACCTGAATCTTCTCCGCCAGCGCGTTGACGATCACCGCCCCGCTGCCTCCGCCGCCCACGAAGGTGACAAAATTTTTGTCCAGCTCATACTCCTGGATCAGTCCGAAAACAACTGCAGCGAGCTTCTCCATCGCCAGATCCATCGCCATGCGGGCTGCCTTCTCAGCGCTCACCTGCAGCAGTTCCCCCAGCGCCTGCCAGGCAATCCTTGCACTTTCTGTATTTCCTCTGGCATAATCCCCCTCCGGCACATAGCCCAGAAGGTTTGCGGCTCCCGCCAGAGTGAGGGAATAGCAGGTTCCATCGGCAGCTTTTACTACCGCATATTCTGCCGGATCATCCTCCCTCGGACTCACCAGCTCTACACGGAGGTCATTCAGACGGCCGGTGTCCTGGAAGCACTCATATTCCACTCCCGCGATATGGGCGCTTCTCGGTCCCACATCCACGATCTTTCCGTTCTGTACACGGATCATGCTTCCGCCTGCGATCCCCAGCGTTCTCACATCCAGGCTCTGCAGATAAGTTTTATGCTCACCAACCTGAGCATATTTGATCATTACTTTTCCATTCTTAATTACGCTGATGTCAACGCTGGTTCCACCGGCCTCAAAGAAAATGCCGTCCGAAACCTTCTCATACATCAGCGCTCCCGCAACTCCCGCGGCCAGCCCTGACAGCATGGTTAAAATGGGGCGCTTTCTCACTTCATCCACACTCATAACTCCGCCGTCACAGCGCATGATCATCAGATTGGACTGGATATGGGTATCTTTCACCGCCTGCTCCGTCATATCAGCCGTCTCCATCATCTTGGGAATCAGGCTGGCATTTACCACCGCCGTGCGGGTGCGCATCTTCAGGCCGTACAGCTGGCTGATCTCATGACCGCCAGTGGTATAGAGCCCTTTCTTCGCCGCCCGTTCCATCACCTGCAGCTCTCCTGCGGAATCATCCACGCTGAACGCTTCGCTGGCTACGATTACCTCCGCTTTCTTTCCCAGCAGCTCTTCAATCGCCCGGTCTATGGCCTCGTCCGTTCTCTCTCTGCTGTCAAGAAACACCTGAGAAGTTCTCAGAAACTTGCCGGATGCCAGCTCCATATCTCCTACGTTTGTCTCATTTCTGGCACCGCGGGCATCCATGCCGGTCGCCATGCCGATAATACCCACATTTGCCACATCGCCCTCCAGAAGAGCGTTTGTCGCCTGGGTCGTGCCATGAGCGATAAAGACCACATCTTCCGGCGCAATATGATTCTCCTCCATCAGCTGAGAAATAATCTTTACAACACCTGCCGCAACACCTTCTACATGGGTTGTTGGAATTTTCTTTTTGGCCAGAACTTCATAGCTGCTGTTATCAATGATCACGGCATCTGTAAAAGTTCCTCCCACATCAATTCCAATTCTTACTTTAACGCTCATGGTACAAAAACCTCCGACTTTCTAAATTTATACTGCTGATTATAAAGTTACAATGAAACTTGCCGCAAACAGACCGAGAATCGTGGATGCCATGATCCAGAGGATCGTCTTCTTCAGATATTCATTTACATCTGTCTTTGTAAAATCCGCAATCCATACATTGTGAGAGTTTGTCGGATCACAGACTGCCTGTACATTGGAGTCCAGGCGAAGCGCAACCATAGCCGCAATGGGATTCATTCCGGCAGCCGCCAGAAGCGCCACGATACCGCTTCCCAGTCCCCAGACATTCAGCGGCCCTCTGTAAATGGCCAGGAAGCTCAAAAGGCCAAATACCAGAACAAACATAACCGTATTTGTGGGAATGATCGCCTGGATAGCCGGCTGCAGGATCTTCGCAACTTCCGGAGCCATGACCGCCTGCAGCGTCATGCCGATGCCGATCATAAGCGCAGCTGCACCTGCCGTATCCTGAATGCCCTCCACAAATGCGCTGGAAGCAACCTGCACGAAGTTTTTCGGAGTAGACAGAATCAGTGCGGCCACAATACCGATCATAATGGCCGGAACCAGCGGCAGCTTGAGGGCGAAAACAAGTACAACCGGGATAAGGGGGCTGATCAGTGCGATGCTTCTCACATTTTTCTCAGATGCCGCCTCGCCTGCCGGCATTGCCCATGCCTTGCGGACTGCTCCCTCTTTCTTTACGAAGAATACGATCATGATCACAGATACGAGGATCAGCGGCAGACCGCACAGCCAGGAATATTTGGTTACTGTCTCCAGGGGAAGTCCCAGCGTGTCGATGTAAACGCCCAGGGTTCCTACGCTGAATGTAACGCCGATACCATTGGAAAGCAGCAGCACAGTTCCTGCCAGAATCGGGCTTAATCCGGCGCTGATCATAATGGGAAGGATAATAGTTCCAACCAGAATGATCATGCCCAGACCATTGGATGCTGCAAAAATAACAGAACATACAGCCAGAAATGCCAGGGCGATGGGAAGCGGCTTGTCACCGGCCAGCTCAGCCGCCTTGCGGATAATCGTTCTCGTGACGCCTACTTTGGTCAGGATCTTGCCGAACCATCCTCCGAAGATCAGCCCGGCGATCGCAGTACTCATGCGCATCGCTCCGCTTTCCAGCACATCTTTTGCGATGGTAAACTGTTCCGGATCTCCGGAAACAAACGGAATCCCCGCCACCAGCGCAATACCCACAGCCATGATCGGCAGTGCCAGGATCGTAGGTAACTTTCTGGTCATCATCAATACCACGCAGACTGCGAAAATGGCCAGAATACCAATTGCTTGTAATGTTGTCATTTCTTCTTCCTCCTAAAATGTTTTTTCAGGGGAATCCCCCTCTTTTATGTTGAGTAAGCCCCGCTTACTGAACATCACTGATAAACGCTCCCTGCTCTTTTAAAATGCGCTGTACCTTCGGCACATCCACATCATGTACGTCCAGATCTTCCTTTGCCGCCTGCGCCGCCGCAATCCCCGCCGCATGGCCGATCGCTCCCACCGTTGGAGTCACCCGGATCGCCGCCTGCGCCTCAAAGGTGGCAGACAGACAGCGCCCGGTCACCAGCAGATTGGAAAAGGAAGGACAGGTCAGAACATCATAGGGAATACTGTAATACGTTCCCGGCTCACTCAGGAAATGGCTGCTGGTTCCCTCCCCTTTTGGATTGTGAATATCGATCGGATAAGCAGAGTGGGCAATCACCCGGTCAAAAGGACGCCGTTCCAGAATATCCTCCGCCGTCAGCATATAATCACCTTTCAGCTGTCTGGATCCCCGCACTCCCACAGAAGGCCCGGTAAACTCCAGCAGCGCATTTTCAAATCCCGGCACATATTTCTTCAGAAAACGTTCCAGCTGTTCGCACTGCTTTCTTCCCACGCGCTCCGCATCGCTTAAGCTGGCTGCGCTGGTCGCATCGTGGTCAATAATACGGGTGGTATTGATAATAAATTCTCCCGGACGGTTCGTCTCAAAAAACAGAATATCCTCCCGGGGGATCTCTATCTCTCCAGCCGCCTTCGCCTGCTCAAATTCTTTCTCAAATCCCGCCACAGCCAAAGGCTCTGTCCCGTTTAAAAGATCCTGATTTCTGACCAGCCGGGAAAACTCTCCCACGTGCTCCTTCAGGTAGCTGCGCAGCCTGCCGCTGTCCACATGACAGAACTTCATCTTCATGGTCATCGGCTGAGCCGCACCGTCCTCCGGTCTTCCCTTGGTCATCGGCGCCCCGGCAAAGGCGGCAATATCTCCATCTCCGGTGGCATCGATCACCACTTTCGCTTTTATCCGGTTCAGCCCGTCCTTGTTGCAGACTGTCAGGCCTGTAATCCGGTTTCCCTCCGTCTCCACCTCTCCGATAAAGGTGTGAAACAACACTTCACAGCCCGCCTCCTCTGTCATTTCATCCAGAATCAGCTTCAGCCCTTCCGCCGAAAAAGGAGTCAGATAACTGATATAGCGGGTGGTATCGTGTACATGCCCCGCAGAATAGCCTCTCTTCACCAGGCGCTGCACGATTTCTTCCATAATCCCTTTGATCACCTGCGTCTCGCCTGCATGAAAAGTCATCATCGGTCCTACGCCGCAGCCTGTAAGCGTTCCTCCCAAATAGCCGTTCTGCTCCAGGATCAGAACCCTGGCTCCGCATCTTGCCGCGGCGATCGCTGCCGCCGTGCCGGAAACTCCTCCTCCGGCCACTGCCACATCCCATGTCTGCTCATAAGAACGTTCCATTTCCCTCACCTTCTCCTTTTCCGTGTTTTTCATTTTTTCCAAAATAATTTTCATTCTTTTAGTGATTTCTTCTCTTTTTCCCATATTTTCCCTTTATTTATGTCACAATATTACCACCATTTTCATTTAACGTCAATGTTTATGAAAATTATTTTTAGTAGAAATGAAAATTTTGACGCTTTTTAACAATTCCCACTATTCTTTCTTGTTCAGTTTGACTATATCTTTTTTTTAGGGTATCATTAAATAAAGGGAATGCAATTTGATCGGAAGGAGAACACCATGATACAAGCCGTAATTTCCAAAATTATCTCTCTGCAGTCCAACTTCACCGTGGGAGAAAACGAAATCGCGCAGTATGTTATATATCACGCAGACGAAGTAGTGACCAGTACCATCACTGCTGTCGCCAAAAAAACGAACACCTCAGAAGCCAGCGTCAACCGTTTCTGTAAAAAGGTCGGCTTCAAAGGCTTTAACAGCTTTAAAGTAGCTCTGGCTCAGGAAAATTTCTATAATCAGATGAACCAGCAGAATATGGCCTCAGCCGGAGAAAGTTTTATCGCCACTGTACGCCGCGACTACCTGCAGATGCTGAACAACACCTCCGCCTTACTCGATGAACAGATCGCACTTCAGGCAGCCGAAGCAATCAAAACAGCCGCGCATATTTTTATTTTTTCTTTTTCCAACACTGCACTGGTTGCCAAGGAAGCGGAATTCAAGCTGAACATCGCAGGACTTAACGCCACTGCTGTCACCGATATCACCTATATGCATATGCAGGCGGCAAATATCGGAAGCAGTGATCTTGCTATCTTCATTGTGCCCACCGTACTTATGAAAGATATTTACCGGACACTCAATATCTGCCGGGAACGGGGCGCGAAGATTATGGCGATCACCAGCTATGACTCACCCAAGCTTTCTGATCTGGTCCACTATAAATTCATCACCAGCGACAAGATCACAGCCCAGAATTCCGTATCTTTGTCCAATAATCTGATGTTCCTGTATGTGTGGGATGTGATCTACGCTTTCCTTCTGGAGGGCGATAAGCGTCTGCGCCAGAAGAAACTGAGCAACGAATCCCTCATCAACAATTCTCAGATGCTGGACAATTATCTGTTTGAATATTAAAAGCCAAAAACGGATGCACGATTTTCTGACAAATCTGCATCCGTTTTTCATTTCTGTCTGTTCTTTTTATCTTCTCTTTCTATACCGCGCGTTTTCTCTTTTTGTACAGAAAAATCAGGCCGGTTCCTGCTGCCGTCACCGCCACCGCCCACACTGCCGGAAGGCGGGAATCTCCCGTATCAGCCGCCTCCGTCTCTGCCGCCGGCTTCTGCGGCTCTGCCGGAATTGGAGTCACCGTTTCTGCCGGTCTGTCTGTATCCTCCGGCTTGTCCGGAACTGACGGATCACCGCTGCCCGGTTCTTCCGGTTCCGGCGGGTTGCCATCATCCGGTTCTTCCGGCTCCGGCGGATTGACTTCTCCCCCTTCCACACTTCCTGTGGCATGGACGATGTTGGCATGCAGACGTTTGCCTCCTTCATAGAACATATGCCATACACCGTCGTCATCCTGCATGAAACAGGGAGCGCCGGCCCGTCCATAATCCGGATAATTCTCATCATTCTCCTGATCCTTATCCCCATTCACGCCCAGAGAATCATAGAAAATCCCCCAGGGAATTGCCATATCCAAACTTTCTCCCACTTCAAAAGCATACATATTGCCGGAACTTGCATGGCAGATCACATAGTACCTTCCATCCCACTCCATAAAATATGCTCCGGAGAAATTCCCTTTGTATTCTTCCGCCATCATCGGATCCAGCAGTGATTCCTGCACCGGCGTCCACACTTTTCCGTCATCTGAATAGGCCCAGTAAATGTTTCTGTGTCCTCCTGTAGCGCTTCCCGTAACCATCAGTGTCATGATATATTTATTTCCCAGCCCGGGAACTTCATGCTCATAAACTCTGGCGTAACTCGCCTCGCTGAGGCCGCTTCCCGTGGGAGAGAAATCATTTGCCGTAACGCAGATCCCCCCGTAGGTCCAGTTGAGAAGGTCATCCGAAGTCGCATACCGCGTTATGTTATTTTCTCCATGAAAATACATAAACCAGCAGTCATACACCTCATTCCACATGACATAGGGAGAAGAAACGTGGGAGACCTCATAGTAACTGCCGCTTCCATCTTCTTTTTCCCAGACTTTATCTACGATTGGATTCTTTCCATACTCCGTCCACGGCCCGTTTAAGTTATCCGCCACAGCCACACAGCATCCGGCCGGCGCATCGTGGGGCGCATAAAACAGATAATACCGGTAATCTCCCAGTTCATTTTTTACCGGATGATCTCTGGTATCTACGATTGACGGGAAATTAAATTCCTGGGTGGGATTATACTTATAATCTTCCATTTCAATGGTAAATCCCTGCGGCGTGAAATCAGGGAAAACCGGTGCTTCCCTGTCCGGCGTGATTTCATATGGATCTGAAAGAAGTCTGCGGCCGTTCGCCTCCGCCTGTACCTGGTAAACTCCCGGCTTCAGCCCTTCCGGTATCGCAAGCAGGATCCTGGCCTTATTACTGGCAAAACTTCCTTCCGCCTCTGTGCCTTCCACCTTCTCATGCCTGCTGTTATACAAAGTTAAGCGTACCTTCTCTCCGTCAGCGAAATACTGCCCCGTCACAGTCACGCCAACCTCCTTCGCCTCGGTCTCTTTCTGGCTTTCTCCATCCAGCACCACGCCCGTCAGTTTCGCCGGAGAGACTCCCTCCGGAAGGATCCTGCCGCTTCCCAGGCGTACTTCCTTCACATCCAGATTACAGCGTCCGCCATTATCTGCTCCAAAGCGGATCAGATCCCCGCCTTTATACGTCATCAGCGGAGCATTTTCATAAGCCAGCGTCTGATCCACATACAGATCATAGCTGTAGCCCTCCCCGGCCGGAAATACGGTCATGGTATACGTATGCCACTGTGTTGTATCCACTTTCATAGAATAGATTCCCTGCCCGCTGCTGCTGCTACTGACAAAGCCCTCTTCGCCATATCCCAGAAAAACAGAGGCCAGTTTGCCATTCGGATCATTGGAATCCTTTCCCATGCGAACACCTATCTCATTGGCCGCTCCTTCCACCTCTCCTGCCACCCGGGCAGTCGTCTGCAGGGTAAAACCATCCCTCGGCAGCGTCATCCCGGAAGGCGAAACCACCCAGTGATACAATTTCTCTGTTCCCAGAGCTGCCTCCTCCGGTTTCAAAATATTTACAGAATCCTCCTGCTGTGTAACCGTTCCAACCTTGCTGGAAGCTCTCCACCCTTCTGAATCCCATTCCGGAGAAAACGAATGTTTCAGAATATCCCATTCCTTATCTTCCGGATTCTCTCCCTCCGGTTTTCCCTCCCCGGGGTTCTCCCCATCCGGCTTCTCTTCTTCGGAATTTCCTTCATACAGATCGCCGCTGCCCAGCCGCACGGCCTGAACATCCATATTTCCCCGCGCTTCTGTATCCATGCCTACCCGAAACAGATCACCGCCTTTATACGTACAGGCCGGCGCATCCGGAATTACCATCTCGCCATCCACATAGACGTCATACGTCTCTGACGCGTCATCTACGACCAGCCCGTAATCATGCCACTGTGTTGTATCCAGCGGATAGATCTGACTTCCATCTGATTTTACAGAAATCCAGCCGCCTTTTTCATCGCCATAGTGCAGATACAGCGGATAAAGTTTTCCATTTGTATCTTCCGCATCAGCCCCCAGCCTTGCCGAAATCTCCGCTCCCTTCTTTCCCTCTTCCACTTCTCCCGCCATTCTCAGCGTAGTCTCTGCTGTAAAAGGCGTATCTTCCGGCAAATCAACTGCTTCCCTGGGGCACAGCCACAAATATTTTCCTTTCCCCAGTTCAATCTCATTTCCCTTTTGGATATTTACATATCCATCCTGGCAAATCACATCCGAAGAAACATCATAACCGCTGGAAATCTTAAAGTCTAATTCATAATTCTCTGCTCTGCCGTCAAACAGATCCCAGCCCCCCGCCGTATCCGGCGTAGCTGCCGCGGCCGGAACCGAAAAGCTTCCCAACACAGCCGTCAGCGCCAAAAAACCTCCCAACATCTTCTTTGCTGCACCTTTCATATAAGTACAATCTCCTCTCCTTTCTTTTATCTTCTCAGATTGTCATCGATATGCAATCTGCTGAATTCTTTCCCTGTGATTTTTCAAAACCAATCACTTTTTTCATCTTTTCATTGATATTATTTGTGTTTTCGCCCATAAAATTGTCATTTCTCACCTTTTCTTATGGTATATCTTACTATAATTTTCATATTTTATCAATACATTTGAAAATAATTTTTAGTTTTTGTCAGGCAAAAAAAAAGAACCACAAAAAAACTGCCACACCATTTCTGATGTGACAGCTTACTATGTATGTTCTGATTAAATAACCCGTCTTACCGCGAGAATCGTCTTATATGCTGCATTGTTGCTGATGATAATACCGGTTTTCTCATCGCTGGCATGTACAATCCGGCCATTTCCCATATACAGTGCAACGTGTCCGGAATAACAGATAATATCACCCGGCTGTGCTTCTGCATAAGAAACACCTACACCACAATTTCTCATAGCTGCTGAGCTGTGGGGAAGAGATACGCCAAAGTGTGCATATACACTCATGATGAACCCGGAGCAGTCAGCACCGTTTGTCAGGCTTGTACCACCCCATACATAGGGATTTCCAACAAACTGTACTGCATAGTTGACAACTTCCTGTCCTCTTCCGCTGGAAGGAACGCTGGGCTTGCTGCTTGTATCTCCGGAATTTCCATTGCTGGGCTTATCATTGTTCGGCTTACTGTTTGTGCCGCCGTTGTTATTCGGCTTGCTGCTTCCGCCGCCATTGTTACTGGGTTTGCTGCTTCCACCGTTATCACTGGAAGAACCACCGCTGGGCTTGCTCTCCTCTTTTGCACTTTCTTTCTTAGCTGCTTCCTCTGCTGCTGCCTTCTTAGCTGCTTCTTCCGCTGCCGCTTTTCTGGCCGCTTCCTCTTCTGCCGCTACAATCTTCTGAATCTCTTCGTTATAAGAAGCGATCGACTCATTCAGAGCTGCTGCCTGTGCCTGTGCCTCTGCAACCTGACCTTCATAGTCATCAGATGTTGCCTGTTTCTCACTTAAAACTGCCTCCAGAGTTGCCTGCTGCTCTTCCTGAGTGCGTTTCATATTCTCCAGATCAGATTTCTCGCTCTCCAGCTGCTCCTCCAAAGCTGTAACTTCCTCTACGCTTTCCACGTAAGCTTCCAGAGCTGCACGATCCGCATCGTAAAGACGCTGTGTATATTCAGCCCGGTTCAGAAGAGTTCCGATGCTGTCTGCATTCAGCAGAAGCTGTGCCCACACATCATCTCCGCCCTGCTCATACAGCACCCGGATACGATCTTTCATATCTTCATACTGCTGATCTCTGGTCTCCTCTGCCTCTGCCAGATCTTCTTTTGTCTCCTCGATCTCGCCCTCTTTGTTGGTGATATCCGTTTTCAGATTTTCAATATCAACCAGCACTGCCACCAGTTCTTCGTTGGTATCTGCAATCTCACCTTCCAGAGTCTCAATCTGATTATTTAATTCAGAAATATTGGCATTGGTACTTTCCAGCTGGGAACTCGCCTCTGCACGTTTATTCTGAAGTTCTTCCTTTGTTGCGGCTCCTACAGATAAAATCTGCATAGAACTGATTGCCATTGCTAAACCAAGGCAAAGAAGTTTCTTTTTCTTCATCTTTTAACTCCTTACTGTAATTTTTATCTGATTTTCTTTATCTTCTGTAACAATTTTGAAACATTTTTTTATTTCTTTTTACATACTATCATACTCTCCGCCTTCTTGCAAGACTTACCTGCTATTTTTCGTAAAAAACTTTTCATAATTTCCTTCACTTTTTCTTCATTTTCTATCTGAAATCCTGTTTCCGGACAGTCTCGCTACATACTTTTGTAACATTTATCCTTTTCCTGTAAAAAGCACTCTTTCCTATTATATATAGAAGAATTTTTCCATTCTTTTTTATTTTCCTGCTTCTTCCAGTGCCTGAAGAACCAACTGGCAGCCTGACCTGTTCAGACATTTTTCATAATTGCAATCCATCTGAAGAATCTCTGCCTTTCCATCTCTCATTTCCACCACACACTCAGCAATCCGATGCTGATTAAACGTCCTGCAATATCCAGATACTTCCGTCTCCATCTGTCTTCCCCTTTCCTTTGCCCAGTATAACCCAGTTTTTCTCCTGTGACAACCTTCTCCGGGTTCTCTCCTCCTCTTCTTATAACATTTACCCAAAAATCCTCCCATCCTCTTATTAAAATCTGGTTAAATCTTTGATAAATGCTTGACAATCCCATTTATTTGTGGTATCTTTAATTCATCAAATAAAAGGATTCCAATTACTGACGGATAATGTGGATTACCACAGGGGAGTTGGAATTTATAAGGTGCCGACCGTCTGGGCAGCGGATATAACATACGTTATGTTTGCCTGTCCTTTTTTGTTCTCAAAAAGGGGCCCTTATAAAAGAAAGGAGACTTTAAAATGGGATTTAAAACAGACATCGAAATTGCACAGGAGTGCGAAATGAAACCGATCACCGAGATCGCTGCAAAAGCCGGTATCGATGACAAGTACCTGGAGCAGTACGGGAAGTACAAAGCAAAGATTGATTACAATCTGCTCCGGGAGACCGACAAAGAAGACGGCAAGCTGATCCTGGTTACCGCCATCAACCCCACTCCCGCGGGAGAAGGAAAGACCACGACAACGGTAGGTCTGGCTGACGGTATGCAGAGACTGGGCAAGAAGGTTATGGTTGCCCTCCGCGAGCCCTCCCTGGGACCGGTCTTCGGTGTAAAGGGCGGCGCTGCCGGCGGCGGATACGCACAGGTTGTTCCCATGGAAGATATCAACCTGCATTTCACCGGTGATTTCCATGCCATCGGCGCAGCGAACAACCTGCTGGCTGCGATGCTGGATAACCATATTTATCAGGGGAATGCACTGAACATCGATCCCAGAAAGATCACCTGGAGACGCTGCGTGGATATGAACGACCGCCAGCTGCGCTTCGTTGTGGACGGCCTGGGCGGAAAGACCAACGGCTGCCCCAGAGAGGACGGCTATGACATCACCGTAGCTTCCGAGATCATGGCAGTTCTGTGTCTGGCAAGCGATATCAACGACCTGAAGGAACGTC